>Ga0160429_1000210_pt1 | contig 69369 bp, 38 predicted proteins | sample SolpanmetagenomR_FD_108199 | JGI IMG/M metagenome (GOLD analysis project Ga0160429, IMG submission 108199) | Solar panel surface microbial communities from Lawrence Berkeley National Laboratory, California, USA - R | ecosystem: Engineered > Built environment > Solar panel > Unclassified ... | reverse complement strand
CGCCTCGGCCACCGGGCCGGCTGGGGGGTGCGCGGGGCGCAGTTCGGCACCCACATAGTTCGGACTTTTTTGCTTCCCGTTATTCTAGGATGTTAGCACGAATCTGGTCGATTTGTGCATGGTAGCGGGAGGATGGTGGAATGGGTGGTGTGATATTATTCTATAAATCTGAACATAATGCACCACCTTATCCCTCAAGAATCAGTGCTGGCACGGATGTATCACTATCATCCTATGAATTCCTTTGCATATCGACCGAATGCGAAACCCTCAATATCAAATCCAGATGAAAAAGATTACTATCTTTTTTGCGACAGTGAACATTGCTTTCTTTTGCAGCAATTCTAATAATGCTTTTGCTCAAGGAAACGCGGAAACACAATCCAATTTTAAAAAAATGAGGAGGACTGAATTTACAAAATTGAATGGAGGGATTCAAGAAGGCTATCGAATAAACTATAACAGTGAAAAAACTAATATTGAAGGTTCGTTAGCACGTGAGCTTGACAAAGTTCATTCTCTTCTTCAACTTACGGCGTCAGTTGGGACAACCACTAACTTATCGCAGCTTTTTACCCAAGATGTACTACCAACCTTTTCAGTAGGCATCACACATCATTATCTATTTCAGAAGGCTAGCACATGGTTTTACGACAATACATTTAGCAGAAACTATTCGGCAATAAAAAATGGCCCATCTAATCCAAGTGCTATTAGTACAAAGAATAATCCCATTGACCCTACTGAGGCCACAGTATTCGAGTATAAGAATGAGCTTAGAAATAAGATAAACAAAGAAAGTAACATCACAGCTTCGACGCCTCTCTATACCTATAAAAAATTCACCTGGCTCAGCACTAATATAAAATACAACAATAGCAAATATCAATTTTACGACAATAAAAGATTGTTCAACAATCAACTTTATGAGCCAATATACGATGCATGGACTGCGAAGATTTCAATTAGTAATTATAGATACTGGAATAAATCTGATGTAAATTGGGTGCGCAGAATACATTGGAGGCCGAATTTTATCTACTTCACAGCAGGTTTGCAGTATGGTCTCAACAATAATATCCAACAACTAAAAAAAACTACAGTAACTGATATTCTATCAAGCACAGTCAGTGGAACCTCAACACGGCAAACCACAAAATCGACTAATTCTTATACTGGTGATTATAATGAATTTCATAGCCTGACACCCAGCTTTGACTTACTCATTTCACCTATACAGTCCTGTGCAGTAAATATTTTCGGAGACTATAATTTCATCAAAGAAAATAGCATCCAAAATTTTGGCAGCATTGCTACTGGCATCTATTTTTATTCTGGCGAAAGTCAATCTAAAATAAATATTGGTGTTTATCATAAATGGACGCGAAATAATAACGATGACACTTGGGTAAGAGAGATAGGACTTAGAACCAGTATTCCTATAACACCTTTGTAGAGCATAGCCGGTTAAATTATTTGTTATGCCGTATCATCAGATTTTGCCTAACCAATAATCATTTTTTGTTTCTTCACAGGAGGAGTTTATTTAATTTTGACTCCTGCCCCACCCACCAATACCTTCTTCCTTAACCACTCCCGCACCGGCTCATCGTAGAACTTCAAGCATCCATACGCCAGCGCCACCGCCGCCAGATAGACCAGCGCCGCCACGGGCAAGCCCTCGCGCAAGGACACTTTATGGGTAGCAACCCAGGCCGTGTAGGTGTAGATGAGCGGGTAGTGCGTGATGTAAATTGGATACGAAATATTGCCTAGGAAGCGGCACAGCCGCTGGGCCACACCCGAGCGCACCGCCCCGCTGGCCCCGAAGAAGATGATAGCGGGGAAAACGAAAATGATGCAGAGCGCATCGTAGAGCCCATTTTGCCACAGCTGCGCGGGGCTGCCGATACGGGGCATGGCCAGCACCACGACCACCGCCAGGCTGCACCACCAAAAGGCATTTTGCACCGGCCGCAGCCGCGCCAGCCGAAACAGCAGCAGCCCCGCAAAAAACGGGTACGTCATGCGGGCGAAGCCGATGTGCAGCTGCTCGGGCTCCAGCGACCAGCCCCCAATGACATCGCCCTGGGGACTGGTGAGGCCCAGGTGCAACAGCGCCCCCGCCGCCAGCACCACCAAGATGCCTAGCGCCAGGTTGGAGAAGCGGCGCACCACCGTCGCGTACAGCACGTTGGCCACGTACTCAAAAAACAGCGACCAGCCCGGCCCGTTGAGCGGAAAGGTTTCGTGCCAGCCCCGCACGTCGAGCGACACCGGCACCGGCACCATAAAGCAGCCGATGAGCATCACGAGCAGCATCTTCCACACCGGCGTCTGGCCGATGATAGGGAACAGCGCCGACGCCTGGAAGTAGTACATCGCCGCCCCTATCACCATGCCCAGCACCACCATGGGTTGCAGCCGCACCAGCCGCCGCTTGAAGAAACCGCCCACCGTGAGGCGCCCCCACCGGTCGTCGTAGGCGTAGCCAATCACGAACCCCGACAGCAAAAAGAAGAAATCCACCGCCAGGTAGCCGTGGTTAATCACCTGGTCGAGGTGGCTGGTAGCGTGGGCCTCACACAGGTGAAAGGCCACCACCATAAGCGCCGCCACGCCCCGCAGGCCGTCGAGAATGGGGTAATGGGGTTTGGTGGGTAATGGAGTGGGCTGCATGCGGGTAGTAGTTGGGCTATTTCAAAACTTCGCTTTTAAGCAGCGTAAACTTAGCCCTACCCAGTGAATCGCGCTGGTATTTCAGCGTATGCCTTTCATGCGAGAATTCTTCGAAGGTGAAAGACCCGTCGCTTTCAACTATGGCCTCTTTTACACCGTCGTTATCTGTGTCCTCAAAAGTCAAAGCCCCGAAGTCGGCCCCAATCGTTGGCCCAAGCACTGTATTCTTATCCGCTTGCAGAACCGGGGTAAATGTTCGGTATCTGTCACCGGCACCGGGCCAGTCTTCTACCCATTCTACTTCGGCGTAAGGATTGCGAGACTTCGCAGTGTAATAGAGCCCCAGCAGCCCAAGCGGAATTATTATAAACAAGGCCTTCGGCAAAGCCTTTTTCATGGCGACTTTTCGGAGAACTTAAGCTTCTTTTGAGCGGCAAGTGATTCTCTAAGAACCTTAATGAATTCTTCTAATTCAGCATAGACCTTATCATGCTCGGTTGGTGTCAATGAGTTTTCTAGCGGAGCCGACTTTAACTCTTCGAAGCTACTGTATCGCGTCAGCTTTGCCATGCCTGAATTATCTAACGTGAGTTGCTAAGCTACAAAGCAGTTACCAGTACCTTTGGCATAACGTACGGTTTACACCCCGCCAACACGGTTGCCTATAAACGGCGAACCCTGGCTGCGGGAACAACCAGGGTTCAGAAGTGGGTGGCATAACACCCTACTTCCATCCAAATGAACAGGGAACGTGCGCTACAGCTGTGGCGTGAGTGGCGCAAACCACTCTTGCTTGAGTTTGTGAAAGGTGCAGTGAAAGCCATCGGCTTCTATTGCATCACTCACTGGCTCCACTAGCTGGGTAAGGGGTCGGGCCGGGAGCTCAGCCCCTTATTTTTTGCTTAAACGTGGTTCGTTTACCACCGTTACAAATATAACGGTTAGTTGCATAAAACCGTTTTCATGACTCTGCTGAAAATTATAAAACGGTCATGCTGAACGCAGTGAAGCATCTCTACCGCTTCATCTGAGTCGTTCAACGAAGCGGTAGAGATGCTTCACTGCGTTCAGCATGACGCCCCGGGAGCGTTCCGCTACTTCCCTCCTACTTATTCCCCACGGTCTTTGGCGCGGGCGCCCCGTCCCCCGAGAAATCGAAGTACAGGGTGATTTCCTTGGCGTAGGACGGGTCTTTGCTGTAGTCGTAGTACATGTTGGTTTTGCCCATGGGGCCCATGTTTTCGGCTTTTTGCGACTTGGTGCCGATGGGCGTGATGCCGTGCATAAACGAGAGGTTGCCGCTAGGGAAGGCCGGGGCCGTGTTGTAGGGCTTGGCGGCGAAGCGGGGCGTGAAGAGGCGCAGGTACACGTCTTCCTGGTCGCAGATGATGGTGAGGGGCTGGCCGGTGGTTTGGAGCGTGAGCCAGTAGAAGTTGGAATAGTAGCCCTTGAACTCGGGGTAGAGCGGGCTCTTGGTGCCGTCGGGCTCGCCGGTGCTGGTGTTGTTGTAGGCCTTGGTCCAGACGCCTAGGTTGGTGCCTTTCATCCGGTCTTTCCAGACGCGGTAGGGGCCGTCGCCGCGCCACTGGATGCCGCGCACCTCCTTTTCGGGGTAGTTGAAGCTCAGGCCGGCCAGGGCAAAATCATAGTCTTTGGGGAAGTACTTGGCCGTCATGCGCACCCAGCCGGAGGGGTACACCGTCCATTGCAGCGACTGGTAGCGGCTGGCCTTGCCGAAGGCGGCGTCGATGACCACGTTGGCGCCGTCCTGGTGCTGCTTGAGGCCTTCGAAGGCAGTTTCGCCCTCGGCCAGCACGGGGCCATTGGTGAGCGGAATGAGGCCCTTGGCATTGCGCACCTGGCGCAGCAGGCCAGTTTTGCGGCTGAAGGTGAGCGTGACGCCGTGGGCGCTGGCGGTGTAGAGTGAATCGGTTTCGGTGATGGTGGCCGAGCCGGAGCCGGTGGCGGGCACCAGCCGCTGGGCCACCTGCGCGGGGCGGGCAATGGGCCAGCTCCAGGTGTAGATTTCGCGGCCACTAGGGTCAGTGGCCGTCACGTAGAGCACGTCGGCCTGCTGCCAGTCGGCGGGCAGCGCCAGCTTGAGCGGGCCGTACTCGGTGGGCGCGATGCTAGGTGCGGCAATGGCGCCAGTACGCGGGGCGGGCGCGGCGCTACTGCCGGGCGTGGGCAGCTGGGCCAGTTTCCAGGTGAATTTGCAGGCGCTTAGGTTGGTGTAAATGAAGCGGTTTTGGATGCGGAAGGTGCCATCGAAGGCGGGCGTGATTTCGCGGCGCTCGAGGAACACGGGGCTCCACACTTCCTTGATGGTGAAGTAGCTCCCCTCCTTTTCGCGGTACGGACCCACGATGCCGTCAGGGCCGTGGTCGCCGTCGGTGTCGAGGATGCCGCCCTTGTCGGTGCGCACCACGGCAGCGTCGGAGAAATCCCAGAGGAAGCCGCCGGCCGAGAGCGGCTCGCGCCACATTTGCTCCCAGTAGTCTTCGAGGCCCGCGCCGTGGCCGCCGTCGTAGAGGCCGTGCAGAAACTCGGTGGGAAACACGATATTGTGGCCGTGCAGGTGGGTGCCATTGCCGTAGTCGTAGTTGATGTAGTGCTGGGTATCGGTGCCACGAAACACCTGCCAGGCGTGCACCACGGGGCGCTTTTGCAGGTCCATGCGGTCGAGCACGGGGTCGAGGTCGAAGTTGTGGCCGCCCTCGTTGCCGTTTATCCAGCCGATGATGCTGGGATGGGTTTCGTCCTTGGCCACCATTTCCTCCGCGAGCTTGGTGCCGGTGGGCGTGTTGTAGGCCGCGTGCCAGCCGGCTACTTCATCGAATACAAACAGACCTAGGGAATCGCAGGCGGCCAGGAAATGGTCGTCGGGCGGGTAGTGCGACATGCGCACGGCGTTCATGTTCATGTCCTTCATCAGGTTCACGTCCATGATGCTGAGCGCTTTGCTGGTAGCCCGCCCCGAGCTGGGCCAAAACGAGTGCCGGCACACGCCCTTAAACTTGACCTTCACCCCGTTGACGTAGTAGCCCTCGCGCTCGCGCAGCTCCACCGTGCGGAAGCCGAAAACCTGGCTGAGGGTGTGCACCGTCTGCCCGCCCTTGCGCAGCGTAAAGGCAACGCGGTAGCGGTTGGGCGTTTCGGGCGTCCAGAGCTGGGGATTCGGCACGGTAGTTTGGAGCTGCGCGGGGCTGCCCGCCGCCACGGTGGCTCGGAACTCACCGCCTACTTTCTGCCCACCTAGGGTGTAGAGTTGGCCCACGACTTCATCGGCCGCGCCGCCCGTGTACAAGCTGGCCTTGAAGCTACCATCGGCCCGCGCATCCAGCGCCACCCGGCTGATGTGACTTACCGGCAGCGCCTCCAGAAACACCGGCCGGAAAATGCCACCAAATACCCAGAAGTCGCCGCGCCGCTCGGCGTCGTTCACCGATTCGTTGGCCGAGTGCTTGGCCACAGTGGCTTCGAGCAAGTTGGTCTTGCCGTATTTCAGCAGCTTCGAGATGTCGTACTTGAAGCGGTAGTACGAGCCCTGGTGAACCGCCCCGGCCGACTGCCCGTTGATTTTCACCTCGGTATCGCTCATCGAGCCATCGAACACGATGTTTACAACCTTGCCCTGCCAGTTGGCCGGCACCTTGAACTGATACTTATAAAGGCCTTTTTCCTTGCCGCGCGCGGTGTCTTTGTCGTGGCCGTAGTTGTACTTACCAAAGCCTTGCAGCTCCCAGTTAGACGGCACCGGGATGGTAGTCCACTTGCCCGAATTGCGGCCGGCGGTGCAGTAAAACTGCCACTTCACGGTTTTGTCATTGCCCGTGCCAGACAGGAATTGGGTTTCGGTACGCTGCGCGTGGAGCTGGCTCAGCGGCAGGAGTAGAAAGGCTAGTAGGTATTTGAGCACAATGGAAGTTATAGGTAGTCAAAAGTCAAAAAAGAGCGGTCATGCTGAGCGCAGCGAAGCATCTCTCTTAGGTCGTTGCAGTTGGTATTGATTACTGTGGCACGCGAGATGCTTCGCTGCGCTCTGCATGACCGCTCTGGATTGTAGTCGTTTTAGTTTTTGCCTAGGCCTTTAGCAGCCGCGTCAGGCACCGACGTCTTTAGCGACTTCAGGTAAAACACCGCCAGCGGCTCTGACTCGCCGGCTTTCGGCAGGTCATAGGCTTGGTCGGCCGGCGTATCGGGGGTAGGGAAATGGCGGGCCGGACCGGTGCGAAACATCACTCGCTCGAAGGCGGCCACCGGAGCGAAGAAGATGAATGTGCTGGTTTTGCCGTTGGCCGTGATGGTGCAGGTGCGGCTGGGAGCATCCAGCGTCACTTTTAGGTCCAGTGGCTGGCCGGCCTGGTACTTGGTCACGCCCTTGAAACGTGCGCCGGCTTTGTAGCTAAGTGTGCCAGTCGAGTCGAAGCTGAGCTGCACGGCGGGCTGGCCCTTCGCATCCTGAAATTCGATTTGCAGCAGGCCGTGGTCGTTTTGGCCAGGCACTACCGACAGCTCGGCTACCAGCTGCTTGCTTTCGGGGATGATGCGCTCGGCCTTGGCGTAGTCGAATTTATCCGAGTCTTTGAACACCAAGCCCTTGCTCCCATCGGGCAGCTTGCCGATTTCGACCGGCGCCTGTACGAGGCTATAGGTATTCCACTGGTCCAGCTCCTGCCCGGCGGGCAGCTGGGCGAAAACCTCATTGGCGTGGCTGGTGGCGGTGGCCCGCACGGGCACGGGCACCGAGGCCACCCACAGGTCTTCTTTGTTCACGCTGTAGCTCACCCACAGCTTTTTATCGGGCGGCAGGCCGTCGCCTTCCTGGATGCCGCGCACGTATTGCGGGCCGTAGCTCTTGTAGTTGCCGCCGTAGCGCATGGGCGTGAGTTCGCCGTGCACCAGCCAGAGGTCGGTGTAGTTGAGGCCATTTTCGCTGGTCGAAATGGCCAGCGGCCAGCGAAATTCCGAAGGGTTGTATACCGTGGCGTAGCGGCCATCGGAGGTACGCTGGCCCCAGATTTTGGCGTTGCTGTTCACGAAGTGCGGCGCGCGGATGACCGGATTGGGCCATGTTTTGCCGCCGTCGGGGCTGATGGTTGTAAGGGCGTGTTTCCAGAGGCCCACCACATGGTTGCCATCGGGCAAGTGGTAGTAGCTGAAAGCTTTATAATCCTTCTTAATAGGAATCAACGGGTCGTCCTTGTCCTGCTCCTCCACCATCTGCTGCATCATCAGCGGGTTGGCCAGGATTTCCTCGCAGGCGGCTACGAAGCCCTTATCCTTGCTGGTGGTGTAGAATGGGTATGTAGATTTCGACTTGTCCCAGGTCTTGTTGTTCCGCAGGAAATAAATCGGCCCAAACTTGCCGCCCGGCAGCACCTCGCGCACCACCCGGCCAATGCCCTGCCCGTCGTTGGGGTCGTCTTTGGCATCGAGGGTTACGCCGTAGTACCCTAGGGTCAGTAGGCGGTTTTTCTTGGAGGTGTAGAAGCCGATGCGCTGGTGCATCACGGCCCGTAGGTTCTTGGCTACTTTACCGGGCTGGTCGGGCTTGGTGAAGCCATCGGGCACCTTGTAGGGCGGAAAAATGACCGTAGGGTTAGTCCAGGTATAGCCGTCCTTACTGGTCAGCAGCAGGGTGCGGCCGGGCGGCACGTGCTCGCCCACGGGGTTGCTGAGGTACTGGTAGTAGAACTGCCCCTGCCAGTAGGCCAGCATGGGCGCGTGGTTGTAGGTCCAGCCCTCACCATTGGCCGCGTCGGGGTGCTCGCGGTTGGCGCGCAGCACCTGCCGGGCATGGGTACCGATGGCTGGCCGCAGTTGCCCGTGGTGGTAGTCCACGTTGCTGAGTGTGGTGCCGGTGTAGCGGATGGTTTCGGGCGCGGTTTGCGCCTGGGCTAAGGCCGGCAGCCCAAGCAGCGCGGTGCCCGCAAGCAGTTGTTCGAGCTTAGTCATGAGTTGCACGGCTTGAAGTGGTAACAGCCGCCGTATCGGCCGCCGATGCTTGTAGTTTCTTCAGCACCTTGCGCGGCACTGGTATAATGGTCCCGTGCTTGTGCCCCACCGGCACGCTGGTCTGCGCCGACACGTCGGTGAAGGTTTTGAAGTCGCTGGTTTTCATGGCGCCGTACTTGTGTTCCTTGTAAGCGTCGTAGTAAATCAGCCACTGCTTGTGCGGCAGCTTGGCCACGCTGGGGCCTTCGGTGAAGTTGGCCGTAAAGGGCTTTGACACGTTTGGAAACGGACCTAGGGCTGTTGGCCCAAAGGCTACTTTAATGTCACGCTCGGGCCGGGTATTATCCTTCACTACCAGCACGTAATCATCTTTCCCGCGCCGTAATACTTCCGAATCGATGGCGCTAAACCCAGGGTCGAGATAGAGCTTGGCGGGCGTGAAACTCTGAAAATCCTTCGTCGTGGTGTAGTAGAGCCGGTGGTTGTTATCCTCGTCCTCCTGCCCTTTCGGGAAGCGAAACGGGATGGTACTAGCCCACACAATGAGATATTGCTGGGTGCCTTGGTCGTAGAAAATCTCGGGCGCCCACACGTTTACGGTAGTCGGCTCTTGGCTCATTACGTCGATAAAGCGCTGCGCTGACCAATGCACCAAGTCCTTAGAGCTGGCGTAGCCAAAGCCCTTATCGCCCTTCCAGCCGCAGGTCCAAACCATGTGATAAGTGCCATCCGGCCCCTGCGTAATGCTGGGGTCGCGCATCAGCTTGGCCGGGCCGACTTGCGGCTTCAAAAACGTGCGCCCTAGGTCTTGCCACTTGTAGCCATCGTAGCTATAAAGCAGGTGCAGCCCATCGGTAGCCGGCTCGCGAAACGACGTGAACAGGTAGGCGTCTTTCGCGCAGGAACTCAGCAGCGCCGCGCTGAGCAATGGAAGCAAGAGCCGTTTATGAAAAGCTGATAGCATCAATACTAGTTGTCATGCTGAACGCAGTGAAGCATCTCGCGTGGTGCAGTAATCTCTAACGTCAGCAACGAAGCGAGCGAGATGCTTCACTGCGTTCAGCATGACGGTTTTGGGCTTATGATTTTTACACCCCGTCCAGCACCAGCACCCAGTCGTTGCCGTCTTTCTGCTCGCCGGGCGGGTTAAACTCCCGCGTGCCTTTGTTGGCAAATGTGCCGAGGACGGTAGTTTTGCCATCGCGCGGGCTGTACCAGGAAGCTTTAACTTTTATGCCCGCGATTTTGCCTAGGTTCACCGGCATGTTGCGCCCGTTGTAGGTGTAGATGAAGGCGTACTTCTGGCCCCGGGTTGCAGTCAGGCGGTTATACTTCTCTCCCACTGCGCCCGCAATCAGCGACTGGTCTGGCACCCGCTCGAAGTAGGGCCGCGACAGCATCAGTTGCTTCAAATACTGCATCTGTGCCGAGCCAGGCGCGTTGATGGCCGACGACCACAACTCCGAAGAGCCGTAGGCACTGCCCTTGTCAAAGCTGCTGTGCATCTGCATCACCGAATTTTGGCCATAGGTGTAGCCGAAGGCGCCCGCGAATACCGACCAGTAGCCGTAGCGGCGCACATCGGCATCGGTCCAGCGGGGCTGAGTGATGTCGTGCAGGCCCTGCGGAATGCCTTCGTAGGAAGGCTCCCCGTCGATGCTCGGCTTGGCGGGTTTTAGGGCGTAGTCGGCCTGCTGGTATTTCCAGTTGTCGGGGCCGTAGTGGTTCTTTTCCTTGCGCGAGGTGTCTTGCTCGTAGCGCTGGTGGCCCGACTGATACATGTTGAAGTCCAGCCACTTTTCGTTGTGAAACCAGTCCGACGACTGCGTGCGCCCCCTAGGGTGGTAGGTTTCCAGGTGGTTCGGGTCTACCGCTTTCAGCGTGGCCCCGATGGTTTTCCAAACTTTCAGCGAGTCTGAGCCGGCGATATCGCCGCCGTTCAGCCAGATGATATTCGGCCGGTTCTTATAGCGCTCGGCCAGGAAGGTAGCGTAGGTTTTGGCTTGCGCCTGATTCACCTTGCCACCCTTCACGTTGGTGCCCCACACGGGTACCAACCCCATGTAAAGCCCCTTTTTGGCGGCTAGGTCTACCACATAATCTACGTGGTCCCAAAAGTCGTATTGCGCGGCATCGGTGGGCGTGCTGCCGGGCGTGAGCAGCGGCCGGGCCACGTTACCATGTACCAGGGCCGAGTCGCCGTACACGTTCACGCTGGGCACTTGGTGCAGCACCATCACTTGAATCACGTTGAAGCCTTTTTTGCGGCGGTCTTCGAGGTAGGTTTCCGCTTCTTCTCGTTTCAACTTATTGAACAACAGCCAGCCGGTGTCGCCCAGCCAGAAAAACGGCTGGCCGCTGGCCGTCATCAGGTAGCGGCCGTTGGGCGCTACCTTAAGCTGGCCGGTGGGGCCGGCGGGCACCCACGCGGCCAGCCCGAGTAGTAGAAACAGAAAGAGTGATGCGCGTTTAGTCATATTGGGATGATGTTGCGCAGACTTTGCAGTCCGCGTCCATAAGCGGGCGGCTAGCACGCGGACTTTAAAGTCCGCGCAACGGCTACGATTTAGCCTTGCTTGCTGTGGGCACCACGTTTTGCAGCGGTACCACGCTGTTCAGGTATTCCTCGATGTTGGCATACCCGTCCTTATCGCGGTCCTGGGTGGCATCGGCAGCGTTTTTGGGGTTGAGGCCGTGGGCGGTTTCCCACTTATCGGGCATGCCGTCGTTGTCGGCATCGGCGTAGGGCGTGCCCTTGTACACGGGGTAGCCACCCACCTGCGCGGGGTCTACAATGATGCCTTGCTTATAAGAATCGGCGGGCAGGCGGCGCTTGATGTAAGGACTGGGCGCGGCGGGCTGGGCGTTTTTGGCATAAGTAATTTTGCCCGTCCGCACGTCTTGCACAATGCGGGCATCCACGGCGTCGCGCTTGGGTAGACTGCAACCAGCGTTAGCTAACACGTATTGGTAAGCCTCCTGGGCCGGCAGTACGGTGCCCATATTGGGGAGCGTAAACGGCTTATCGGTCTTGACTTCCGCCACGACTTTGGCGGCATCGGGCACGCCCTCTACCTGCACGCCGCCGGCCCAGTTGTCCTGGGTAACTTTAGCGTTGCCATCGACCACGTTGCCCGCCACGTAGGCTTTGCCGAACAGGTTTTTGGCATCCTTGTCGCGGCCCGACTCGGGCTTGAGAATGCGGTAGCTGATGGGCTCGTCGGCCGGCGTAATGGGGCCGGGCTTGTAGTAGTTGTTCACGAAGTTGTACTCCGAGTGGTTGTCGCCGCCATCGGCCGAGCGGTTCCACCAGTTGAACACCACGTTATTAGCAAAATTGAAGTCGCCGTACATGCCCACCGAGGGGTTGCGGGCAATGTTATTCGCCCACAGGTTACGAGCAAACAGGCTATTCAGGCCGCCGATGGTGCTACCAAAAGCGTGGTTATACGTGTCCAGTCCTTCCGAAAAAATGGAATTCTGAATGGTCACGTTCACCGTGGGCAGCTTGTCGGCCTTGCCAGTTTCGGGGTTGTGGTATACGTGCCGGTAGATGGACATATTCTCATCGAGTCCCCACGAGGCCGACACGTGGTCGATACAGATATTGCCCACCGGGTTGCCCCCTAACCCATCGTCACGGCGGGCCACTTCGGTAGCCCCGCGCCGGAACCGCAAGTAGCGCACCACCACGTCGTGGGTATTAATCCAGATGGATTCGCCAGCCACACAAATACCGTCGCCGGGGGCCGTTTGGCCGGCCAGTGTCACGTAGGGCGCCCGAATGATGATGGGGCTTTGCAGCTTGATAATGCCCGCCACGTTGAACACGATAATGCGGGCGCCGCCCTGCTCCAGCGCCTCACGCAGGGTGCCGGGGCCACTATCGGCCAGGCTTTTCACCACAATTACCTTACCGCCTTGCCCGCCAAAGACGTGCGCGCCGCCGCCCTCCGCACCCGGAAACGCTAGGCGGCTCGACTGCGGCAGGTCGCTGGGCTTGGCGGCCCAGGGCACGTAGGGCTTGCCGGCCTTCGCTTCTTTCTCGATGATGGGTAGCGCCTTCGCCCAAGCAGCGTCCGAGCGCTTTTCGGCGTCAGCTAGGGCGGCATCGGCCTTGGCCTGCACCTCCGGCGGAATCTTGGGGTACTGGGCCCGGGCGGGCTGTGCTGCACCGGCCGCCACGGTGAGAAGAGCTAGGCCGACAAACTGCTGCTTATTCATAGCTTATTCGTTTTCAACAACTCAGTAAGATTTAAAGGCAACACGTGGAGCAAAGTGGCGCCCCATTCCAAACCCCCATCCAGACAAGGAGCGCCACTTGCTCTACAGGCTAGTATCCGGGGTTTTGCCGGAAATCAGCCTTGTTCGTCACCGCATCGATGTCGCTCTGCGGAATGGGCCGCAGGGTATGAAAGTCCTGGATGCTGGCCCCGGCGTCGGGGTTATTGGCTTTCACGCGCTCTACCAGCTTGCCAGCGCGCTTGAGGTCGAGCCAGCGCACCTGCTCGCCGGCCAACTCGCGTGCGCGCTCGTCGAGCACGAAGTCGAGCGAGACTTGGCTGGCCGTGACCTGCATGGCGGCGGTGCGGCCGGGCAGCGCGGCGCGGGTCCGCACTTGGTTGATGTAGTAGGCCGCCGAATCAGTTTTGTTGAGGCGTACCTGCGCTTCGGCGGCAATCAAGTAGATGTCCCCTAGGCGCAGAATGTTGGCATCGCGCGAGCTTTCGGTGACGGTGGCCGTGGCCCGCGTGGGGTCATCAAACTTGCGGAGCGAGACGTAGTGAAACCGGTCCTTGGGCGTGCCGTCGGTATTATACACGTCGTTGAGGTCGTACACCCGGTAGCGGTAGCGGCGGGTATAGAGCTTGTTGAAGGCCGGGATAACGCGCTTGGTTACCAGCACGGCCGTATCACCCACGGCGAACTTGGGCTGGTTGAGCAAACCCGCCAGGCCGGTAGGGTTTTGGGCAATTTCGGCGGCGCTCCACTTCGGAATAGTTGCCGCGTTGTTGGCCAGCCAGGCTTGTTTAAACGACCCTAGGTAGCGAGCGTCGTTCTGCTCGTTATACAGGTTCAGCAAAAAGCGCGTGGGCATGTAGCGCACGTTGGCAAAGCCATTGGCGATGTCGCGCTGCATACCGGGCAGCGTGCCGTAGTCCATCATGAAAAACGTGTGCCCTAGGTTACTGCCCGCGTTGAAGGTGAGCGTAGGCGAGTAGTTCACCGCCCACAGCACTTCCGAGTTGCGCTGCTTCGTGATGTCCCACAAGTCGGCGTAGTTGGCTACCAGGCTGATGCCGTTGCCGCTGTACTGCGTCACTACGCGCTTGGCCAGGTTGGCAGCGCGCTGGTATTGGCCCCGCGTGAGGTACACCTTGGCGGCGAAGCCCTCGGCAGCAGGGCGCGTGATGCGGCCGTAGTCGGTGGTGGTCACCGGCAGGTTGGCCAGGGCGAAGGTGAGGTCCTGAAAAACTTGCTCGTACACCTGCGCCACGGGGGTGCGGGTGGCGGTGGTTACCACGCTCTCGGTGGGCTCTAGATTCAGCGGCACGTCGCCGAAGCTTTCGGCCAAGTGGTAATAGTACCAGGCGCGCATAAAGCGTAGTTCGGCCTCGGCTGCTGGGCGGCGGGCCGGGCTGAGGCCGGCGCTGCCCGTGTACTTCAGCGCTTGGTTGGCGAGGTTGATAGCGGCGTAGCATTGCTGCCACAGCTGCGCTTTCACCCAGATATTATCCGACTGCAAGCCCTGGTAGTTGGTGAGGGCGGGCTGCGGGGCATTGCCACTTGCCACGGTCGAGCCGTTGTTGGCGGCGGCGGTCCAGATGTCGGTGCCCATTTCGAGCAGTGCGTAGCCGGCTTCCTTGCCGTAGAGGGCGCGGTTGTAGGTGTACACGCCCGTGACGGCGGCCTCCAGGCCCTCGGGCGTGGTAAACACGGCCTCGGCAGTTGAGCCGCTCGGGTTGTATTCCTGAAGCTGGTCTTTGCAGGCAACCGCCGACAAGGCCAGCAGACCTAGGGCCAACGGGCGGGTGAGTGAACGGGTCAAGGGGCGGGAAAAGAAGGTCGTTTTCATGTCCGTAAAATCAACTGTCATGCTTCGCTGCGCGCTGCATGACAGTTTGCATTTTGTTAAAAACCAACATTTAAGCCAATGACGTACACGCGGTTGAGCGGGCGGTCAATGACGCCTTCGCCCTCGGGGTCAAAGTCTTTGAGGGCGCTGAAGGTGTGCAGGTTTTTGCCCGACACGTAGAAGCGGGCGTTGTCGATGCCAATCTTACTGGTCAGGCCCTTGGGCAAGGAGTACCCTAGGGTGATGTTGCGGATTTTGGCAAACGACGCCTGCCGCTCGGTGAGGGTGGTCACGTTGTTGAGGGCGCGGGTGGCGTTGGGGCGCGGGTACTCGTTGGTGGGATTTTCGGGCGTCCAGTAGTCTACCACGGCGCCGTTGCTGCTGCCGCTGCGGGTGTACTTAGCATAGTAGTCCGAGCTAATCCACTGGCCCACGCGGGCCACGAGCAGCACATTCAGGTCGAAGCCTTTGTAGCGGAAGTCGTTGCTGAAACCGCCCGTCCACTTGGGCACCCTAGAGCCGATGATGGTGCGGTCGGCCGAGGTAATGCGGCCATCAGGCGTACCGTCGGGCCCCGAAAGGTCCGCGATTTTGATATCGCCCGGAATGGCGCCGTACTTGGCCGCTTCGGTTTCTTCGCCCAGCTGCCAGATGCCGATTTTCTTATAATCGTAGTAAATCTGAGCCGGCTGGCCCTGAATGAGCGAGTTGCGGTAGTCGTCGGCAATTACGTTGCCGTTGGGCAGTTCCACGATGGTTTCGCGGTTGGCGGCGAAGGTCACGGTGCTCGACCACGTAAAGGCGCGGCCGCGCAGGTTTTGGGTGGTCAGGGCCACTTCGAGGCCGCGGTTGCGGGTTTTGCCGATGTTGCGGTTCACCGTTGTCACGCCCGTGAGCAGCGGCAGCGTGTAGGGAAAAATCAGGTCGTGAGTGCGGGCATCGTAGTAGTCCACCGAGCCGGTGATGCGGTTATCGAAGAACCCGAAATCCAGGCCCATGTCAAACGTGTTGGTCAGCTCCCACTTCAGGTTGGTGTTGCCGATGGTGGGCGAGATGCCGTAGGCCGGCGCAGCCGTCGATTCGTTATACGAGAACTGAATGAGCGAGAGCGAGTTCTGGGTGGCGTAGGGGTTAATTACGTCGTTGCCCGAGATGCCGTAGCTGCCGCGCAGCTTCAGCTCGCTCACCACCTTCTGGTTCTTCATGAAGTTCTCGTCGATGATGCGCCACCCTAGGCCAACCGACGGGAAGAAGGCCCACTTATTACCGGCCGCCAGCTTCGACGAGCCATCGGTGCGGCCAGTCACGGTGAGCAGGTACTTGCCCTTCCAGCTGTAGTTGACGCGCCCGGTAAAGGAAATCAGCTTGTTTTCGGCAAAGCCGCTGCCGTAGAAGGGGTTCTGGTTGGCGCCCGTGAGGTTGTAAAACGACTGCGAAGGCAGTACTTGGTTGGCCCCGCCGGCGTAGCTGCTGGTGTTGTTGAAAGACAGGTAGCTGGCCACGGCCGTGGCCGTAAACGACTGCTCACCAATGTCCTTCTTAAAGGTCAGCACGTTTTCCCAGCTCAGGTTGCGGTACTGGTTGTTGGTGATAGAGGCCTGGGAGTTGGCCCCGCGCCCGTCGATGGTATTGCGGGCGTAGAAGTTGCCGGCCTCCGAGGTGCCGAAGTTGGCTCCGAACGTCGAGCGCAGACTCAGGCCCTCCAGCGGCGTAATCTCCACGTAGCCGGCTGCCGTAATGCGGTTGCTCTTAGTATTGCGCTGGTAGGCGCCGGGCTGCTCATCGGCCAGCGGGTTGATGAGCGTGCCACCTAGGGGAAACAGAATCAGGTTGCCATTGGCATCGGTGGGTGAGCCCAGCGGAATAGACTGCGAGGCTTGGTTGAGGGGGTCGCGCCGAATGTCGTTGTTGATGTACGCCAGCTGCGCGTTGGCCCCCACCTTCAGCCACTTATTAACAAGCTGGTCGATGTTGAGGCGCGTGGTGTAGCGCTTGAAGCGGTCGAGGTTTAGCAGACCTTTTTCATCGAAATAGCCGGCCGAAAAGTAGATTTTGGTGTTATCCGAGCCACCCGAAATACCAACCTGGTGGTTTTGCTGAAAGCCTGTGTCCAGCAGCTGGTCGGGCCAGTTGGTGTACTGCTGGTTGTTGATGGCGTCGAGCTGCGCGGGGGTAAACACTTTGCTGTCGTCGGCCGGACTATTCCAGGTACCCACCGCCCGAAAGGCCTCGCGTCGGAACGCCACGTACTCGGGCCCGCTCATAAACTGCCCGTAGCCCGCCACCTTCGTGATGCCGGCGTAGGAGTTGACCGTGAGCCGCGCCTTACCGGTGCTGCCCCGCTTAGTGGTAATGATAATCACGCCATTGGCTCCGCGCGAGCCGTAGATGGCCGTGGACGAGGCGTCTTTCAGCACCTCAATATTTTCGACATCGTTGGGGTCAATATCGGAGGCATTCACGCCCTGCACGCCGTCCACGATGTAAAGCACGTTGTTGGAGCTGCTGGGGTTGGCAATGGAGCGGTTGCCCCGAATGCGAATAGAGGCCCCCTGCCCCGCGTAGCCGTTGGCCCGCGAGATGTCAGCGCCCGGCACTTTGCCCTGCAAGGCCTCCGTGACCGTCGTCACAGGCAGCCGGGTTACCTCCTCCCCTTTCACCGACGATACCGCGCCCGTCAGGTCGCGCTTGCGCACCGTGCCGTAGCCGATAACCACCACATCGTTGAGCGCCGCCGCCTCGGGCGAGAGCTTCACCTCCACAATGGTTTGGTCGGGCTTCACCACGACTTCCTGCGCCTTGTAGCCTAGGTACGACAGCACCAGCGTAACATCTTGCTTGTCGCGCACTTGCAGCTCAAACTGACCTTCAGCGTCGGTGCCGCTACCAGTGGTGGTGCCTTTTACTACGACTGTTACGCCCGGCAGCGGCTCCGATTTGTCGGCGCTCACTACCCGGCCGGTTATGTCGCGGGTCTGCGCCTGCGCCACGCTCGCGCACAGCGCCGTGGCCGCCAGCAGAGGGAGAAAAGGCTTCATTGGTGGGAATATGGGAGATAAGGAGAGGAAGACGGGAGAGAAGTTAGCTTTAGTATTGTCAGGCTAAGCTTGTGGCAGCCTGACAGGTAGGTATGATGCAACTCAGGCCGAAAGTGCCGTTGCCAGCTCAGTCGCCCGCGACTGTACCACGGCCGTATCCAGCCCCTTCACATCGCCGCAGAAGTGCACCTCCACGCCCAGCTCGGCCAGGGCGGCGGCCTTGATGCGGCAAGCCTGGTGGGCCTTGGCGGCATAGGGCGCGTACACCACCTGGATGTGGTTGGCCTTGTGGCGGGCCATAAGCTGGTCGCGGCTCACGCCGCAGAGCACGGCGTGCATGATGGGCCATTCGGGCGTGGTTTCTTGCCAGCGGCGCTGGGTTTCGGCGGCGGGCAGGGCCACTACTTCGCCCACGCCTAGGTCGCAGTGCAGCTTGCCCTCGAGCACGTACACCCGGCTCCAGACGAGCGCGCCCGGCCGGCTCACGCCGCGCAACGTGCCACCTCCTAGGCGGAAGTACATGGGCGTTTGGCGCTCGCTGCTGGCCCCTTTGTAGCCATCGATGAAGTGCGCGGGCGGGGCAGCCCCCGAAATCAGGAACACCCACACAAACTGCTCCCCGTCGCCGGTGTCGTAGGGCTGGCCCCAGCGAATATCGTGCAGCGTGGTTTCGCCGCTCATTCCCAGCTCATTCCAGAGGCGGTAGGTGAGTAGCGCATCGAGGCCGGCGCACTCATCTACCTCGTTGAAGTGCGGCAGGGCCTGGCCCGCATACAGCTCCTCGCCGGTAGTGGCCGAGTACACGGGCGGCCGGTCGGTGTTATTGAGCAGGCCTTCTACCAGGTCGCTGGCCGGCACCAAGTCTTTGAGGCCCTGCTGGTACTGAATGCCGATGGTATCGCAGCCAAAGTCAGCGGCCAAGCGCACAGCCGCAATGTACATTTTGCACTGCTCCAAGGTTTGGGTCTTAGTAAGTTGCGTAGCATCATCGGTACCCCAATTGAATTTCATACCCTTGGCCAATAGCCAATCGAGCACCTGCTGGGCTTCGGCGCTAGTCACCTCGCGCATGGCCGCATAGAGCGTCGATTGGCTCAGGCGCTCCTTAAACACGCCGGTGGCGTGCAGCAGCTCGTCGGGCACAATGGCGTTGTACATGCCCATGCAGCCTTCGTCAAACACGCCCATGATGGCTTTCTGCTGCCGAAACCGCCGCCCAAAGCTGCGGCCGGCGTGCTCATCCACCATAGGCAGCGAGCTGCTGGCCAGTGATTTCACGTGGCTCTCATCCTGCGTAATGGTGCCCTCGGCCAGCCACTGGCGCAGGCCATTCTCAAAAAAAGCATCCGTAAAATCTTCGCTCCAGAGCGTGCTGTAGGTTACGCCCGCTTTGGTGAGGCAGCCATTGAGGTTGAGCATACCTACCAAGCCGGGCCACTGCCCGCTCCAGTTGGCCACCGTCAGAATAGGCCCTAGGTGGGTAGTGAGGCCCGCCAGTACGTGATGCGAGTATTGCCACACGCTCTCGGCCACGATGAGCGGCTGCTGCGGGTCGATGCCCCGAAACACTTCGATGCCCATGCGCTGCGAGTCCAGGAAGCCGTGCTGCTTCACGGGGTCGTAGGCGTGGGCACGCCGCACCGTCCAGCCCTGGCGGGCCAGTGCGGCGGTGAGCTGGGCTTCCATAGCTTCTTGAGCGGGCCAGCATTTCTGGTTAGCGCTCAGGCGTAGGTCGCCGCTGGCGAGCAAGAGTACTTCGTGTTTAGAGGTTGAAGCCACGGGCTGGGTGAGCTAATAGTAGAAGTCTTGAGAAGTCATTCCGCCCATTCATTGACTAGTATGGCGGGTTAGTACTCAACCGGGCAAGCAGAGCCACACGCGTATGGGCTTCTGTAAATCAGGTGATTCTACCCTAAAAAGAACAGGCGGGAATTCTTAGCAAATATTGCCAGCCGCTGTAGCTGGCATCTAGCCCTTATTACCCACTTAGTATAGGATGTTAGCATGACCTTGACAGAGGTCACGGTTATACTTTCTGAATTTTTGGTGAAGAATTAATTGCTGACTTACTTTGCTGCCCTCCCAGTTTTGGTACTTATCCAGTCTAAAACCAGACAAGCGGTAGACTACAGGAGAGTTTAGATAAGCGGCCCTTCTACTTTAGTAACCACTTACTGACCCATCCTGCAGCCATCGACTTAAGTAGACTGCTCCGCTCAACTAGGATAATATTCTAGAATAGAATTACCTCAACTGCTAGTTTCTCCAATCTATTCCCACCCCCTTTTTCTCATGAAAGCTCAGTTTCACAAGGTTCCGGTTAGCATGCAGAGCTCGTTCAGCATTCGCCATGACCAGAAACCCAACTTTGGTACTACTTGGCACTACCACCCCGAGCTAGAGCTGCACTATGTTATTCAGGGTGAAGGCGTAAGATTAGTAGGCGACAATATCAGCAATTTCTCGGCGGGCGAGATTATTCTGCTTGGGGCCAACTTACCCCATACCTGGCGCTGCAACGAGGAATACTTTCAGGGCAACCCCGACTGCCAGGTAGAAGCTATCGTTATTCAGTTTTTGCCCGAGTGCCTGGGTCGCTACCTCCTAGGTCTGCCCGAGGCCTACCTGATTCCGAAGCTGTTTGAGAAAGCCAAAAGCGGCCTACTCATCAGTGGAGAGGCTAAAGCCCGCCTAGAGCCCCTGATGCGCGCCGCCGTGCAGGCCACTGACCTAGACCGAATTATCATTTTCCTGTCCATCCTGAAAATCCTTTCGGAAACGACGGAGGTTCAAACCATCGCCACCGAGCACCACGCCTTTAAGCAGTCGAACGAGTCGGATGTACAGCGCATCAACAAGGTGTGCAACTACACGCTCTCGAACTACAAAAAGGAAATTACGCTCGAAGAAGTCGCTTCTATTAGCAACCTCAGCGTCACCTCTTTCTGCCGCTATTTCAAGCTAATAACCAAGAAAACGTATTACGATTTCCTCATTGAAATCCGCATCAGCCAAGCTTGCCGCTTGCTCATTGAGGATAAGCTACTGACGGAAGTTATTTGCTTCGAATGCGGATTCAATAACGTATCGAATTTCTACCGTCACTTCAAGAAAATCACCAAAGTGACGCCGCTGGAGTACAAGCGCAAGTACCTGCACAGCTACAAGGAAGTGGCCATGGCAGCCTAAGCTTATACAGCGCCAAAACGCCCGCTAACAGGACTGCTAGCGGGCGTTTTGGCGCTATAGGCCTGCCTCTAAGCTAGTTCTAAGCTGCGGCTCAGCGTGCTGTAGTCGCCACAAAGGGTTTCTACACTGCGCCGGATAGAGCTAGAGAAGTCGCCCACCCTACGGCGCGTGAAGGTGGAGATTTCCAGGCCGCGCTGCTTGAGCGAGTACTTGGCGATGGTTGGGTACACGTCGTGCATCACACCCATATTCTTGATAAAGAACTGCTGAACCTCATTCACTTCTTTAGCCAAGTGTGGGTTATCGTAATTGTTGCAGAGCCACACAATCAGTTCGGGGAAGAAATTGCCCTGGATGCACGAAAGCCCCGCCGCGCCCGCCCGCAGCGACTCTACCGCGTGCCCCATGTACGCATCATAAAGACCAAATTTGTGACCTGCCGCCGCGGCAATTTTAGCACGCACCTGGTCGATATCCAGGCAGGTATCTTTGTGATACGTGATGCGGCCAGTGGCTACAAACTGCCCCAACTGCTCGGCCGAGAGTACGCGCTTGTAAGGCTCGGGGCATTCGTAAAAGCCCAGCGGGATGCCCGGCGTCCAGTCGAGCAAGCGAAAAATACGCTCATTGGAAACGGCATCCGAGTCGTGCTGCCCGGCCAAAAGGCCCGTGATAACGATGACAGCCTCGGTGCCTGCTTCGTACACTTTCTTTACAAAATCGGCTTGCTCATTGAGGGCGCCGGCGAAGGTGCCGGTAGCTACCACGGGCACCGCGCCGCCTGCCACGTCCACCACGTGGCGAATGCTCTGCAAGCGCTCTTCGGTGCTCAGCTCAAACATCTCGCTGGAGAGGCAGTTGGCAAATAGGCCCGCCGCCCCGGCTTCTATGTACATCTCCGTCAGGCGCGTAAGAGCCGGATAATCAATCAGCCCATCGTTCTGAAAGGGCATGAGCATAACGGGGATGAATCCCTTAGCTGGCGTTTCCATAGTGGTAGTAGAGACAGGAGCAGGCCAGGTCGGGCTCCTTGCGTTGGTAAAAATTGACTTAGTAAACAGGTTGCTTTAGAGCAGTAGTAGCGTTGTCCGTTGCACGGTCCCGGCTCTTGCGCAGGCGCGCTAGCAGCAGGCCCAGCAGGAAAATGGTGAGCGTGCCCACCACGATTATCATACTCTTGTGCAAGGGGTTGCGAAACATTGCCAGACTAGCAGGCAGGTTGGGCGAGAAAGTCATCCAGAGAATGACCAGCACGCCGATTATCGTGGCCAGCAGGGCTTCGTGGTTGCGCGTTTGGCGGCTCACCACGGCCAGCAGGAACAAGCCCAGCATACCCGCGGCAAAGATGCCCGAGAGCTCCCACCACACGTCGAGCACGCTTTTTACACCTATCATGGCAATGCCGGTGCCCATGCCCAGCAGCCCCACTACTACGGTGCCGATGTGCAGCAGCCGCATGGTCTGGCGCATACCTAGGCCGGGCTGGAAATAGCGTTCGTAGATGTCGGCCACGAACACAGTAGCCGAGGCATTCATGCCCGAACTAATGGTGCTCATGGCCGCCGACAAGATGGCCGAGACCAGCAAGCCCACGAAGCCCGGTGGCACCTTGGTCACGATGAAATGCGGCATTACTTTGTCGCCGTAGTCGGCGGGCTGGAGCTGGGCAGCGGCCTGCGCCAGCTGCGCGGCGGTGGCCGTGAGGGGCAGCTTTTCGGCGGCTACTTTCAGCTTTACCACCTCAATCAGCTCGGGGTGCACTTGATAATAGGCATACAGCGCCGAGCCAATCACAAAGAAGAGAAACGATGCTGGCAGATACACCTGCACGCACAGCCAGATGGACTTGGCCGCCTGCCGGGCCGAGGTAGCCGTGTGGTAGCGCTGCACGTAGTTTTGGTCAACCCCGAAGTTGTTGAGGTTGATGAAGAACCCATACAGCAGCACCACCCAAAAGGTAGACTGCGTAAAGTCGCTAGAGAAGCCCCCTAGGCTAAACTTGTGGTCGTGCTGACCGATTTCTACGACTTTGGCCAACCCGCCGGGTAGGTTGCTCACCACCAGGTACAGAATGAGCAAGGCCCCGGCCGTTTTGATAATGCCCTGCACCACTTCGGTCCAGATAACGGCCTCAATGCCACCTAGGACGGTGTAAATGATAATACTCACACCCGTGACGAGCATTATTATCTCCATCGAGAAGCCCGTGAGGGCCTGCAAGGTGAGCGCAATACCGAAGAAAATCGACCCAATGCGCGCGAGCTGCGTCAGCAAGAAGCACACTACGGCGTAGGTCCGAGCCCAGCTACCAAAGCGTTTCTCTAGGTGCGTGTAGGCTGATATTTCGCCCGTAGCCCGGTAAAAGGGCACAAAGTAGCGCGCTGCTACCCACGCCGCCAGCGGCATCGAAAGGCTGAAAACTAAAGCGTTCCAATTGGTACCAAACGCCTTGCCCGGTACCCCTAGAAATGTGTTGCTGCTAAGAAAGGTGGCATAAATGCTGAGCCCGATGGCCCAGCCCGGAATCTTGCCCGAAGCGCTGGAGTACTGCTCGGGGTTGCTGTTTTTGCGGGAGAAGTACACCCCCACACCTATCATGGCCGCCAAGTAGAGCGCGATGATGGCGAGGTCCAGAATTCGCAGATTATTCATAAGACAATAATTGCCGAAATGCTGCGGATTGTCACTTTTTGCGGGGTTGCTTATTTGATAGCAAACTTATTTACAACCTCCTACGGTACGGTATATGATTTTCCCTTCTCATTGTAGCATCTTAACTTGTGCGCCGTACCGTAGCACCTACGGGCCTGCCAGTTCGTACAATTTGCCCGGTGCAGCTATATAAAATTGGTCGTGCTGGCTGCGCGCGGCATAGCTCACCTCTGCTTGCAGAACCTCGAAAAGCTATTTACACGCTGCCCAGCAGGACCCACGGTGCGCCTCCCCCCTATTCGGGCTTCGTCCAATAAATAGTAAAAGTCGTGCCCTCGCCCAACGTACTGTCTACGGTGACGTGGCCACCCTGGCTGCGCACGATGCGCTGCACTAGATAAAGCCCTACGCCAGTGCCTTCGACGTGCGTGTGCTGGCGCACAAAAAGCTGAAAAACCGGCGCTTGCGGGTTATCTAGCTCCATGCCCAGGCCGTTGTCACACACTTCGAGCACGGGCCCGCCGGTGGACGTGAGGTAGCTGCGTAGCACCACGTGCGGCGCCCGGTCGGGGTGAGCAAACTTGAGGGCATTACTCACCAAGTTGTGCACCACCGAGCGCAGATTGGCGCGGCCGTAAAGCAGGCCGGGGGCATCTTCTACCTCAATGTCGAGGCGCGCTCCGCGCTGCTGAGCCTGCGGGCGCAGGCCTAGCAGCACCTCTTCCAGCACCAGGGCTAGGTCGAGCATTTCTACGGGCTCTTGCTGAGGGCGCTGGGTACGCACAGTGGCAGCTAGGTCGTGCAAAGTGGCATCGAGTTGCCCTAGGGCCCCATCTACCATGCTCAGCAGGTGCTCCTGCTCGGGGTCGGCAAAGGTGGCGTTGCGGCTCAGCTCGTCGAAGAGACCACGCAGGTTGAGGGCCGGCTGGCGCAGGTCGTGCGAGGCGGCGTACACAAACGTGTCGAGGTCGTGGTGAGCGCGGGCCAGTTCGTCGTATTGGGTTTGCAGCGCCTGGTGCAGTCGATTTTGGTCTTCCACATCGGTGCAGGTACCAAACCAGCGCAAGCCGCGCTCATCGGCCAGCTGCCGCGCCCGAATGATGTGCCAGCGGTAGTACCCGTCGTGGCGGCGCATGCGGTATTGGCCTTCAAAGGACGTGCCTTTAGCGACGCTAAACACCCAGGTGCGGGCCGCGGCGGCTTGCTCCTCGGGGTGCAGCAGGCTTACCCAGCCGGCGGGCCCCAGTTCGGCGAGGGTTAGGCCCGAATACTCGGTGGTGTAATGGTTATAGTAGTCGATGAGCCCCTCGGCGGTAGCCGTCCAGATGAGCTCAGGAATGCTATCGGCCAAGAAGCGCAGTTCGGCTTCGCCTCGGCGCAAGGCCTCCGCCAGCTCGCGCTGGTCGTGCATCTCGGTGAGGGCACCGTGCCAGTACACGGGCGGGTCGGGCAAGTGCACTTCGGGCTGGGCACGGCTTAGCAGCCAGCGGTACTGGCCATCGTAGCGGCGCAGGCGATACTCATAGCTCCAGCCAGAGCCAGCCTGGCGGGCGGCTTGCGCCTGATACAGCACCCGCAGGCGGTCGTCGGGGTGGATGAGCAGCGGCCAGATGGCCGTGAGGTCGGCCGTGGGTGGCTGCCCCGTAAAGCGGTACCACTGCGGGCTAGCATAGGTGCAACGTCCCTGCGCATCGAGGGTGAAGGTGATGAGCGGGGCCGTTTCGGTGAGCACCCGCAGGCGAGCGTCGAGGTGGCGGGTTTCGAGGGCCAACGCATGGGCGCGCAAGCGAGCTTCTTCCTGGGCCGTCACCTCTACTGCAAATAGCAGCAGACCAGTAACCGTGCCCGCCTCATCGGACTCGCGCACGGGCTCGAAGGCCAAATCATAGTAGTGCGTAGTAGGGTCATCGCCTTCCGTAAAAGCTGCCGACAAGCCGTAGGCCTGCGCCACGAAGGGTTGCCCCGAACGGTACACCTGCTGGAGCACGTCTTGCAAGTCGCTGGGTAGCCGGCTCTCGCCATCCAGCAGCGGCAAGCCCTCCTGCACGGCGGGTCCCAGCACAGTCCGCATCGCTTCATTCACGAAACTAACGCGCATTTCTGGCCCCTGTAGGGTTACTACCCCAGCCGGAAGATGCCGTAAAATATCGTGCAGGTGCTGCTCGCGCATAGGATAGTGCAAAGATAGCTCGGCTATGGACAAGCCTAAACCAGGCGAGCTATCCATCTCACAATCTATATATTAACAAGATTGGTAAAAAACTAGGGTTGTGCGGGAGATGCGGCTTGGGGCACCCCGTGGTCGGGGAAAACAGCTAGGCGCACTAGCTCAATCAGCATGGCATCGGCAATGGTGAGTGAGGCCGGCGGTGGGGGCAACTGCTGCGGCAGCAGAAAGCCTTGCAGCGCCTCAAAGCCAGCGGACTCGATGGGGTGAAATGCCATTGACCAGTCGGCAAAGCTGCGGGTGCTAATGGGCTTTTGCACCAGCTTGCGCACGTGCGAATGCCGCCCATCGCGGCTGATACGCTCGAAGAGCGGCTCCAAGATTTCGGCCTCCCCCTCAAATAGCTGGGCGATGTTGCCGTGGCTGTAAAACAGCACCCCCGTAACCTGGTGCTGCGCATTGTCGCGGCGACACTGCGCGAGCAGCAGCTGCAAATCTTCGTCCGAAAGCGGACGAACTGCTCGGCTCATATAGGCAATATGAATCATGGGAAGGGGGCTCGCAGGCAGTATACCCGCCGCGCCCGCACGCGGACTGTGTAGGAATATACTGCGGTAATACAGCATAAATCTACGCACCCACAACGCACTTGGTTTTAGGATTAAGGTAACCCGCTGAACCACACTACCTATTTTTTAGCGACCCCGCACCACCACCCCAATTACTGCACTTCTAAGCCTGATACACTGAGACCTGCGCCATCTATAGCGGCGAGCTTGACGCGGTAGCTACCCGCGTTTATCATCGTGCCCGTCGAGGTGGCAAGGTAGCTCCACTTGCCGGGCTTGGAAGGCAGTAGTTCTACAGTTTCTTCTTTGATGAGCAGCTTGCCATCAATGCCCATAATGGTCAGCTTGGCCGTCAAGGGCTTGGCAAGTTGGTTGGCATAGCGGAACGTGAGCGAATAGGTATCGGCCACGCCCGTCTGGATGGTCCATTCCACCGCCCCACCGCTGGCTTCTTTGAAGGTGAGGCTTTCCTTGGTGTTGACTGTTTCTTTCACCATGCCAGGGCCGCTAACGCGGGCAGTGGCGGGTTTGTAGCCCGTCACGGGCTTGAGGTCGTAGGCCGGCTCGATAGTGCTGGCACGCTGCACGGCCACGAGGCAAGGCGAGGTACCTAGGGCCACCACCGCACCCGCTGCAAACCGCTGGCGATACACGCGGTACTGACGGCCGCCGCCTTCGGCGGTTTCCAGAGTGGTTTTGGTGTCCTCGTAGGTTTTGAGCCAGTCGGGGCGAATGGTCTGCTTGGCATCGAGGGCGATGTACACATCAGCAGCGGTGCTCACGCGGAACGTGGCACGCGAAGCTTGTCCGGCTTTGGGGCTTGGCGCTTGCAGCCACTCGGCCCCGTAGAGCGCCGATGGTAGCTTGCTGAACGTAGCCGGTGCCTGGGTGTACACCGGCCGGCCCGTGTCCAGCCACGTTTGGGCGGTGTATTGTGCGGCAGGCTGCACATCGGTGATGAGGGGCTGCGGGGCAGGAGCGGCCTTGGCGGTTGCATCGAGGCTAGCGATGGCGATAGCCGAAATCAGGGCCTGGCCCGAAGCTACGTGCGGGAATGACAGGACCAACTCGCCGCCCGCTATGCGCGCTTTCACGGTCTTTTTGAGAGCTTGGTCATGGCCAGCTTCCTTCCAGATGTCGAGGTCGTGCAGCACGGTCTGGCCGTTCACGGCCATGTCGAACAAGCGCCAGCCGGTACAGTCTAGCCCGCCGCCCGTGCCTAACCACGGCTCCGCAAAATACAGCTCCACCAAATACTCGCCATCGGGCACCGGGAAGGCGTAGCGCAGTTGCTCACGCCCGTAGCGGAAGTCCTGAAACAGCGGCCCATCGGCGGTACCACGAATGGGGTCGAAGGTGCGGCGTTGGCTAGCGAAAAATGGGTTTAGCCCCGGAAACTCCCGCGTCCACGACTCCGAGCCCCAAGTAGCGGGGCTGATGCGCGGCTGGTCGGCCAGCCAAGCTTGCCCTAGGTGGTCGGTGTAGGCCGGGCCGCCGCAGTTTACACGATAGAGGTAGTGGTAACCGGACTGCGCGGCAGTCACCGGCGCTTTGTCCGACTCCTGACCTATCAACTCACCTAAGTGCGAAGCAGCAGGCAAATGATGCAGCACGATGTAGTCTTTCGCTACGGCTTTGCCGCCTACGTAGCCTACGGCGTAGAGCACGTTGTACTTAATGTCAGCGTTATCCCACTGAAAATGCGTACCGATGCCGCCCGCGCGAGTTTTGCGACCTAGGGAACTGGCATTTGCGTCGTTGAACAGTTCTACTTCGTCACAATTTGAGTATACCGTGATGCTGTCCTTACGCCCCGGCGTGAGCCAGCGGTCGGGCCAGGTGTGCGAGGCGAGGTACACCATCGGCTCGGTGGCCTTGGGCGCATAGTTGGCCCGGAACATATAGAAGGCGTCGGTTGGCTCTTCCCAGGGCGTCAGCAGGCCTTTGTAATTGACGGGACCAATGCGGTCTAGCTCGCGCTGGCCTTCGCCGCCCTGCACCCGGCCAGGGTTATCGTGCGAGGTCAAGAGCCAGAAAAATTGGCCCGCCGTGCGGTCCTTAGCCGACTCGGCGAGGCGCACTTTCAGCTCCATGAGCTGGATCATGCGGTCTTCGCTAAACGGGCCGCCCGCCTGAAACGGGCCGCTGCTGTGCAGGTCCAGCGTACGCCAGGCCCCGTACTCGCCGATGAGCACCTGGCGCTCCACATCGGCGGCGTAGGCCTGCGGGTCGCCGCCATAGGTGCCGGTCCAGTTTTGGGGCACGTCCCAGTCGGTGCCCTGGCCGCCGTTGCAGGTCGTGACCTTGCGCTCGCGCGAGGCCGTAGGGTCGAGTTGGCGGATGAGCGCGGTGCATTCGCGGGCGAAGTCGGCGGGCAGCGTACTCTCGTTTTCCAGCCCCCACAGCACCACAGAAGGCGAGTTACGCCGCTCCTTTATCCAATCAACGAGCAAGGTTTTGAAATTCTGGCGGAAGGCCGGCGTGTCGTACCACACGTGCGCCGCCAGCTGCGGCCACCACAGCACCCCTAGCGAATCCCAATTGGCTTGGTAGCGCAGATTATGCGGCTGGTGCGCGTCGCGGAAGGCATTAAAGCCGCTGGCTTTTACCATCGCTACGCGGGTGCGAATTTGCTCAGCCGTAAAGGCGTGGCTTTGGCCCAGCAAGTGCTCATATTCGGCAATACCGTTGATAAAAACGGGCTGGCCGTTGAGCAAAAATTGCTTTTGCCCCGCCACCGCCGCCCGGCCAATCGGCCAGCTCACCCACCGAATACCGTAGGGGGTTTCCAGCTCATCAAGTTGCTTGCCCTTGGCGCCGATTTTGGTAACCAGCCGGTACAAATAAGGGTCAGCCAATGACCACAAGTGCGGCTGCTTCAACTGCGGCAACTGCTGGTGCAACTGCGCCGCAGCGCCGGCCGCCAGCTTCTGCTTGGTTTTGATTTCGGCTACTACCCTCCCCTGCCGGTCGAGCAATTGATTGAAGATGGTCAGTGTCTGAGTTGAGCCAGCATAGCTTTTGACCTCGGTTTCCACGTTCAGTTGCGCCGCCTGGGCCGACAGCGTCGAATCGGCCCACACGTGCACCCCAAACGGCGCCACGCGCACAGCATTGGTAATCACCAGCGATACGGGCCGAAAAATCCCCATCGGCTGCGAGCCTTCCGAAAAGCCACGCTCTTCGGAACACCCGCCGCACACCCAAGGCAAATCCTGAATACCGGCCGGGTGGTCGGCGCGCACGGCCAGCACATTGGCGCTACCATCTCGGCGCAGAGCCGCCGTAGCATCGAGAGTAAAGGTGGTGCGACCGCCCGCATGGAAGCCCAGCTTCTGGCCATTCAGCCACACCGTAGCGTAGGAGCCCACGCCCTCAAAAAACAGGAAATAGCGAGCATCCTTCGCGGCAGCCGGCGTGGCGAACGTTTTGCGGTACCAGGCGTAACCGTGGCGGTTGCCGTGGCGCAGGCGGCGATAACCGGCGTAGGCATCCCAGTTGTGGGGCACAGCTACTGTTTGCCATTTCTGGTCGTTGTAGTCGGGCTGCTCGAAGTTGGGATGGGCGGAAGGGTTTTGGTCGTCGGCGGTGGTGCGCCAGTTTTCGAGGAGCGGGATTTCGCGGCGGGGCGTTTGGGCGTGGGCGGCGAGGGTAAGGAAAGCACTGATAAGTATGCTCGCCAGCCGTAGTACCCCACCCCCAGCCCCTCCCCTCCGGGAGAGGGGAGCCGACCGCAAGTAGACGTTCCCATTCGTCAGGCTCCCCTCTCCCGGAGGGGAGGGGTCGGGGGTGGGGTAACCAAGCCAGGATAGCAAAAACCTATTGTTCATAATACCTTCAAATCACCTGACAGCTTATAAACTTTCGCCGCTTTCGTAGCCAACCGCACTTCCTTTCCGCCATACCGCACCACGCATTCGCGCCCGGCCTCCGACAGCACCTCCGCACTAACTAACCTCCCCTGCGCCCACTTCAAACCCACCACAAAGCCACCACGCGCCCGCAGGCCATGTACCTCGCCCGCCGCCCAGGTAATAGGCAATGCGGGCAGCAAGTCAAGCGCGCTATTTTGGCTTTGCAGCAGCATTTCAGCCATGCCGGCCGCGCCGCCGAAGTTGCCGTCAATCTGGAAGGGCGGGTGGGCATCAAAGAGATTGTGGTACACGCCACCTTGCTCGGCGCCCGTGCCATTTTCAGCGGGGGCGAGCAGGTTTTGGAGGATACGCAGCGCGTGGTCACCGTCCCTAAAACGGGCCCAGAGGTTGACTTTCCAGGCTAGGCTCCAGCCGGTGCCACCGTCGCCGCGCTGCACCAGGGAGGTGCGGGCGGCTTGCACCAGCTTGGGGTTGGCCCAGGTGATATCGGTGCCCGGAAACACGCCCCACAGGTGAGACTCGTGGCGGTGGGTATCGGTAGGGTCGTCTTTGTCTTCGAGCCACTCTTGCAACTGGCCGTGCTTGCCGATTTGATTGGGCGCTACTTGGCTAGCCTTGGCAGTTAACTCCTTTTGTAACTCCGTATCGACACCTAGGGCTTGGGCCGCCACCGTGGTAGTCTTGAACAGCTCCCGGATAATCTGGTGGTCCATCGTAGGACCGGCCACCAAGCCACCGTGCTCGGGCGAATTGGAAGGCGTACTGATGAGGTAGCCGGTGCGCGGGTCTTTGGTCAAGAAGCTCGCGTAGAACTCGGCGGCCGATTTCAGCACCGGGTACTGCTGCCGCAAAAATGCCTTGTCCTGCGTGAACTGGTAATGTTCCCAAATGGGCTGGCACAGCCAAGCCGCGCCCGTGACCCAAATGCCGTGATTCGATGCGTTGATGGGCGCCGTGCCGCGCCAGATATCGGTGTTGTGGTGCAGCACCCAGCCGGGGGCGTTGTAGTTGTTTTTGGCAGTGGCTTGGCCGGCCTGGGCCGCCTCGTCGATAAACTGCACCAGCGGTGCAGTGCAGGCACCTAGGCCCAGCATTTCGGCGGGCCAGTAGTTCATCTGGAGGTTGATGTTAGTGGTGTATTTGCTGCCCCAGGAAGGCGTCAGCGCATCATTCCAGATGCCCTGCAAATTAGCCGGCAGGCCGCCCGCCCGCGAAGCCGAAATCAGCAAATAGCGCCCGTACTGCATATACAGCGCCAGCAGCGCGGGGTCAGCAGCGGGGCTGAATTTCAGAATGCGCTGGTCGGTGGGCAGTTGCTCCTGCGGCTGGTGCCCTAGGTCGATAGTGAAGCCCGCAAACAGCTTTTGATAATCGGCAATGTGCGCAGCCCGCAACGCTGCGCACGACTTGCGGGCTAGGGCCTCGGTGGCCTGGGCAGCCAGCTTTTCGGGCTCGCCCGAGGTGTCTAGGTAGGTCTTGAAGTTGGTGGCAGCGGTGAGCGTAAACGTGGCCTCATCAGCATTCTCCAACTGAATACCAGTATCCGAAACGGTCACTTTTCCGTGGGTGGCGGCCACGCGCAGGTAGCTCACGCCGCGCAGCACCCCGTCACGCACCTGCACAGCCAGGGCCAGCGTGTGGTCGTCCACGCGGTAGATTTTGGCTTGCTGGTGCGGGCTCTGGAAGCGAGCGCTCAAGCTGATTTTCCCCTTTGCGTCGGCCCCTAGATGCCACACCAAAGCCTGGGCGGGGTTACTGGCAAAGTACTCGCGGGTAAACCGCACGCCGCCTTGCGTATAGGTAGTGCGCGCCACGGCTTGGCTGATATCTAGTTCGCGGCGGTAGTCGCTCACCGGGCCAGCCGACGCAATATCCAGCAGCACGTCGCCAAATGGCTGGTACGATGCCTGGTAGCTCGGCGCCAGCGGCGGCGCGGCATCTTGCACCCAGTACTGCCAGGTGGGCGCCAGCGGCACGCCAGTAGCAGGGTCGGCCCCCTCAGGGTAGGCCACAAAAACCGGTTGCTTTTCCTTCACCCCAATCAGCCCGCCCTTATCGAAGTAGTTGAGCACCTGAATGGCTACCTCATTGCGCCCCGGCCGCAGCGCCGCCGCGGGTACCCGGTAGCGCCGCTTTTTGCTGATGCCCTCATCGGTGCCAATTTGCTGGCCGTTCACGTACGTAAAATCCACGTCGCGGATGCGCCCTAGGCTCAGCGTCAGGTCTTTGCCGACCCAAGCGGTGGGCAGCTCGAAGGTAGTTTTGAGCCACACGGCTCCGTCTAGCCCTTCGAGGCCGGCACTTTCCCAGCCGTTGAGTGTCGGGATGGCCAGCGGCTTCCAATCGTGGCCCGCTGCGTTGGCCTGGGCCACACTCACGGCGCGCACCTGTTGCAGCCAGGCAGCCTTGGCAGCGTCGTAGCCTTCCTCGTGGTCTTTTAGACCCATAAAGTGCTGCTCGGCCAGTGCCTCGGCTTCTGCTTGCTTGCCCTCGGCCAGCAGTTGCCGAATCTGCGGCAAATACTGCGCCGCGCCCGGCCGGTTGTAGTTGCGCGGCCGGCCGGTCCACAGCGTGGCCTCGTTGAATTGCAGGTGCTCCTGCCCCACCCCGCCAAATACCATTGCCCCCAGCCGACCGTTACCGAGGGGCAGTGCGTCGGTCCACTTGGCGGCGGGCTGCTGGTACCAGAGCTTCAGAGGCTGCGGCTGGGCTAGGGCACGACCAGCCAGCAGACAGGCAAACAGCAAAAAAAGGTAATGGCGCGGGTGGGACATGGGAGGTAGCGCGGACTTTCAGTCCGCGAGTGTGCGGGCGTAATTAGGCGGTAATAATTCGCGAACTGAAAGCCCGCGCTACGGCCCAGCTACCGCCTCGGTCACGTCAGTGTCGCGGCTCACGGGCAGCTTCACGTATTTCAAGTTATTGTTTTGCAGTACGATGTTACGCGTCTTGGCGCCCTTCAATTTCAAAAACGAGTCAGTACCTGCTGCCGGAAATGAGTTGTACACGAAGGCATCGGTGGTATTGGTCAGCTCCAGCAGCGGCGCGGCCACGGTGGTGCCCCGCGTGCCATCGAGCCAGATTTCACGCACGTTTTCGGTGCGGATGGCCGGGCCGGTGGTGCAATTAACCTGCACGTTGTGGAAGGCAATATTGTGGGCTTCCTTCACCGTAAAACCTTGCTTGGTTTCGAGGTTGAGATTGGAAAATGTCACGTTTTCAATGGGCATTTCGACCAGACCATTGAGCAGGCCAGCTTGGTTGCCCTCAGCTGTAATGTTGCTGAAATGAATGTTGCGGAAGCGCGGCGTGCGCTCGCTCACCGGCTCGGGCGTCGTCTTGTCGTACTGCATATCGAGCACGATAATCTGGTCGCGGATATTCTTCATCACCACGTTATCAACCCGAATATCCTCTACCACGCCGCCGCGCCCGCGGGCCGTTTTGATGCGGATACCGCGGTCAGTGCCATCGAAAATGCAGTTGGAAATGGCGATTTTCTTCACCCCGCCCGACATTTCCGAGCCAATCACCACGCCGCCGTGCCCGCTCAGCATGGTGCAATTAGTGATGGTGTAGTTTTCGGCCGGCACGTTCATTTTGCGCCCCGCTTTGTCCTTGCCCGACTTGATGGTGATGCAGTCGTCGCCCACGCTAATGTGGCAGTTGGAAATGTGCACGTAGCGGCACGACTCGGGGTTAATGCCGTCGGTATTAGGCGATTTAGGGTTGTTAATTGTCACGCCCGTCACGGTCACGTTTTCGCAAAACTCGGGGTTCACCGTCCAGAAGGGCGAGTTGCGAATGGTAATGCCTTCGATAAGCACGTTTTTGCAAAACATGGGCTGAATAAACGGCGGCCGCAGGAAGCCGCGCTGCATCACGCCGGGCACGTTGGGCTTGAGCAACTCAAGCGCCTCCGTGTTCTGGCGGCGAAACTCCTGCTGCCACTTCGTATCCTCCTTGCGGCGCGATTCACCCTCGGCAAAATCCCACCACCGCTTGCCCTGCCCATCAATAATGCCGCGGCCTTTAATCGTGATATTCTGCGCCTTATAAGCGTAGAAGAGCGGCGAAAAACCCATGATATCCACGCCCTCATAGCGCGTCTGCACAAAGGGCATGTAATCGTCGAAGTTGGTGCTGAAATACAGTACTGCGCCCGCGCCTATCTCAATGGTAATGTTGCTCTGAAGGTGAATCGGCCCGGTCAGGTATTTACCCGCCGGGAAATACACCGTGCCCCCACCCGCCTTGCTGGCCGCCGCAATAGCTTTGGTAATAGCGGCCGTGGAGAGCTTGGTGCTGTCGTTGCGCGCGCCGTATTTGAGGACGTTGTAGGTGTCCTGAGCTCGGGCGGAGAAAGACGCCAGAAACAGAGAAACTATTAAAAAGTATTTCATAAATAACTAGCAAACAGGTGTCATGCAGAGCGTAGCGAAGCATCTCGCGTGGTGCAGTACTTCTTATGTTTTGAGGTTAGTGCAGCACGCGAGATGCTTCGCTGCGCTCTGCATGACCAACGTCATCTTCTCAACCGGGCAACTTAGCCGTTACTTTTTTCAATTCACTGGCGCGGGCAATTTCTTTCCCATCGGCCAGCACGCGCAGGCCCTGGCCTTTGCCGTATTTCTGACCCGTTTTATCCCACAGCACCGTAAGCATGCGGCCGTGGTAGCGCACCTGGTCGAGGCAGAAGTAGTCCCATTGCCCGGTGGGCACCAGCGGGAAAACTTCGACCACATTATCGGGGCGCGGCTTGAGACCAACTAAGCCCGTAATTATCAAATCGGCGAAGCCCGAATGGTTGTAATAGCTGCTGCGAGGGTTATCACCTTTCAGCCATTCGCCGTTCTTTTCGTCTTGGTACTCACCTAGGTAGGGCACACCGTTTTTGCGAAACGACATTGCGTACTTGTGCAGCTCGTCGTAGTACACCTGCGGCGTCATAGTGCCGTGGTTTTTGTAATCGGTGAGCAGGTTGGCGAGGCCTTTCAGGGTTTGGGTAGTGGCGTAGGGCCACACGGCGCCGTCCCATTCGCAGCCGTGGCCCGAGCCGTGGGTGCGGAAGCTGGGCGCCCGCCGCTCGGCTGTGGTGATGCCCCAGGGCGCCTTAAAGCCACCTTCGTCGGTGAGCTGCGTCCACTGCTGGGCGTACTGCGGCTTGTCGGCGGGCAGGTCAAAATACCACGGAATGTAGCCTAGCTCCTCCCGCGCCTCGCACAAGCCACCCTTGGCGTACTGCACCTTAAAAAAGTCGGCTTTTGGGTCCCAGAGCGTCTTTTGCACGTCGGCGCGGAGCTGCTTGGCTTTGGCGGCGTACTTGCGTTCGAGGCTGTCGTTTTTGGCCAGCTTGTACATGGCGGCCAGCGCTTTGGCGTTGCCATACATGTAGCTATTGATGGTGGGGCGCACGTTCTGTTCCTTGCGCCCGCCGCTGATAGATTCTTCCATCGCGTCCTTCACATCGTACTGCCAAAACAGGCCGCTGGGCAGCTTACGCTCTTTTTCCCACTGCCGGTAGTCGGCGTTGAGGGCAGGCAGCAATTCCTGCACAAACGCCTTGTTGTCATTGACTTCGTACAGGCTATACACCGCATCGGGCAGCCAGCTGCTGAAGCTGTGCAACTTAGCATTCACCTGCGGCTGCTTGGCCTCCAGCCAGAATTTCGTGTACTGCTCTACGTACTTGGGGTCGTGCAGCCAGCGCGCCTCGTTGAGATGGTGACCTAGGGCGCTGCTGATGGTATTGTACGGCCCGGCGTGCTTCATCGGGGTGATGAACTCGGTAAACACGTAGCCGTCGGGCGTCTGCTTGAGGTGTTTGCGGAAGGCCCACCACCGGTAATAATACGCTTGCTGAATGGCCGAATCGGGGCACTCAAACAGCGGTACCTCGCGGGCTAGCCAGTCAGCTGCCTCCGCATTAGATATCAGGTTAATAATGTCTTCCTTATCCAGCTCATTGAAGCGGGCCACGCTAGTGCGTAGTAACTCGGGGCTGAGCACTGGGCTGGCAGCCGGAGCGGCGCCAAGCAGACCTAAAGCAAAAACGAAACGGGTGGGATTCATGCGGGAGCAGTTGCGCGTACTTTGTAGTCCGCGTTGGGGTAGTGCGTTAGTCGTGCGGGCGCGGACTATAAAGCCCGCGCAACATCTTACTCAAATAGCCAATCAATTTCTTTGCCGGTCCCACCCGCGCCACCTAGGCCCGCGTTGTAGGTCGGCACCGGCTGGCTAGCCTCCACAAACCCCAGAATCACGCACGCACCCCGCGCCAGATTCAGCGTGTGCGTGCCGGGTTTGAAGGAATAGGTATGCACGTTCACGGGCGGCATGCCAGCGATGGCTACAGCGTTGGAAATCTTGCTATCGGCCTGCCCATAGTCATTGGCGCTCGCGTCAATTTCCAGCGTGGGCGTGGGCAAATAGCGTGGGCTTTTCTGGTTGAAAAAACCAACCAGCACCTGCACTGGCACTTTGGTCGAAAACCGTATTTCGGTGCCCTGCGCCACTTGCTGCGCTTTGCTAAAACGCAGCCCTTTCAGGCCGGCCAATTCAGGTGCAAGTGCGGTAATAACCGCCATAGTATCGGCAAAAACTGATTGGCCTATGGCAGCAGTGTACGAATTAACGCCTTTGCTCAACAGCGTTACCGAGGCATTGCGAAGCGCTACCGATTTCGCTACGGTGGGCGCGTTTTTCACCGCTTTTAGCGAGTCGATATTATGCTGAAAATCGGCCAGTTCTTTTTGATAAACTGGCAGCATTTCCACCCACGTTTTATAGGTGCCGTCCACGCCGCGCATCGGGATTTTGCGCTGCGCAGTTTGCATGCTGTTAGCGTACAAATAGGTATCTTTGGTCAGCTTAGTTAGCGTTTGCCAGTGGTTTACACTGCGCTGCAAGTAGGGCACGGCTTGCTCTAGGTCAGTTACTTTATGCGAGTATTTGTAGCGCAACGTCAGCAGCGCGGCGCGGGCTTTTTCGGCGTAAAAATTGGCTAGCGCATCGTAGCAATACATATCGTTTTTGAGGCGCGCAAACTCGTCTTTGTTCTGCTTTATGCCGGGCGCGGCGCGCTCGATAGCGGCCACCGCTTTTTGGCCGTGCGCTATTACTTCGTCGGCTATTTGCGGCGGGGTTTCGCCGATGTGCTTCTCCCCTTTCGCTTCCTTCTCGGCGTACTCAATAATCATCTCGCCCTCCGGCGATTCCGACTCGTAGAGCAGCGTAAACAGCCCGTAGCGCTTGGGGTCGATGAGCTGGTTCATCAGCATCCCTAGGGTCAGGGTTTGGCGGTTGCCGTCGGTGATGCCGTAGCGGCGCAGCAGCTTGGGCGCTATCTCGCCCGACTGCTCGTAGGCTTCCAGAATGTGCTTGCCGGTGGCCACGTCGCTGCCGAACTGGTTGGCCAGGCGGCCGCCCCAGTAGTCGATTTCGGCGGGGCGGGGGCGGTTGGCACGCCAGGCGTAGCGGCTCCACTCGGCGTACCAGAGCCAGTCGCGGTCGGGCTGGAGCTGGCGGCCGGGCGCGTTGTCGGCCGTGTAGGGCCAGTCCCAGTACGACGACTCGGGGTAGAGGTGCAGGCCGTTGGCGCCGTAGGTGTTGTGCATGGCCTGCACCGACTTCTGAATAAAATCGGCTGAGCCATAGCGGAATGGCTCTAGGTTAGCCAGGATGTGCACGTTCTCGATGTGCACCGAATTCATACCGCTGAGCTGCCGGTGCAGCTCGGCCCACGAGCCGCGGGGCGTGTAGGTCGTCAGCGCCTCGCCGTTGAATTTGGCCTCGGTGTAGAGGTTCTTATACAGCGGCAGCGCGGCCTTGATGACCCTCGGGGCATCGGTGTCGTGGGCACGCAGCACGATGGGCGGCTGCTCGGTTTGGCCGAGGGCTTTGAGGCCGTCCTGCACGCCGGGAATGATGGTTTTGGTAAACCAATCCACGTCGTCTTGGCCCGTACCTTCCATCGCCTCGCCCAGGGCCACCATTAGGCCCACGTGCGGGTATTTCTCCACAAAGGCGGCGATGGATTTGCGGGTGTAGTCGGCAATGAGCGGTACGATGGGCCGGGCGCGGTCCTGGGTTTTAATATTGTAGTGCTCGGCGAAGGGCTTGGAAACGATGATGTTGTAAAACATCTGAATCACCCAAATTCCGCGCTTGTCGGTCTCCTCAGTGAGGAAGCGGTACATCTCCTCGTTTTTCTTGAAGGTAGCATCATCGACCTCCACCGCAAACGGATATTCCTTGAGCCGCACCAGCGACGCGAAGGGGTGCCCGTTCCAGAGGTAGAGCGAGTTCATGCGGTTATCGACCAGCATGTCGAGGTACTTCACCCACAATGCTTTGTCGTAAAACCACGGAAACGTTTCGGGCGTGTACGGGTACTCGTATACACCGCGGCCGGGTAGGTAAGTGGGCTTTTGCACGCCGATGCAAGCGCCGCGCATCACCATTTCGGGCTGGTCGGTGAGACGCAGATTAGCGCCGATTTTGCCCTGCTTTTTTACTTCTTCGGCCAGCTCCAGGCAGCCGTAAAGCGCGCCCGAGTTATCGGTACCGCTGATGATGATACCGTCGTTTTTGGCTGACGTTAGTGCGAAGCCTTCCTTGCCCGGCGCCTTGTTAGGAGCCGGCGCGGTGGCCGCGGCTTGCTTGAGCAGCGCGTCGGTGGCTTGGCCAATAACAATCAATCCCTTTTTGCTGAGCAGCTTATCTTGCTGCTGCACTTGCACAGAGTAGCCCGCGGCCCGCAGCGCGGTGGCCAGGCGGGCCGCGCCGTATTGCAGGCGTGGGTGGGCATTCTTGGGGAGCTGGATGGTGCGGGCCTGCTGCGGTGGCGCACTGCCCAGCCCAGACGCGCCAATGGCCCGAAGCAGGAGGCCGCTTAGCAGTAAGTAACTAGCAGCAAGTTGCTTCCATCGGCTTCGGTTCATTGGCGCGCAGTTTGTTTTCAATAGCTCGGTAAGGACACTATACCTAGTGTCAAAAGTAGCCGCACCTACCTAGGTCGATTTGTAGCATCTTCTCTGGCTCTTGTAAGATATTGCCATTGGCAAAAAGGCGGCTAGGGGCGGTTACTGCGGGCTAAGCTTAACGCGGTTACCCCACCCCCGGCCCCCTAGCCCCTACCCCCTCCGGGAGAGGGGAGCCAGTTTTCGAGCAACGAATAATAGTAAATGAGCTATTAATTATCATTTATTACTTGGCGTCAGGCTCCCCACCCCCGGAGGAGAGGGGCCGGGGGTGGGGTAACCGTGCCTGGGTTTTTTCGCTCTGCTATGCAGTCTAGCCGGACTATTCAGCGTCATGCTAACATCCTACACAGGCTCGAAAAAATGGTACAGGTAGCGGCCTCTTTTACCCGCTTATTTCGCCCTTCCCAACTCCCACCTTTTCCATGAAAAAACAATTCGCTTCGCTGGCTTCCCTGGCCGTTCTCGCCACCTTGCCGCAGTTGGCTCGTGCGCAGTATCCTTCCATCCCGCCGGATGTGCAGAAGGCCAGCGACGATATGATGAAGGAGGAGCAGCGGCAATCTACCATTGCTTGGAATAAGGCCTATCCTATCATTAAGAAGGAAGCGCAGCAAGGCAAGCCCTACATTCCGTGGGCGGCGCGGCCCATTGACTTGCCGCAGTCGCCGCTGCCGTCGTTTCCGGGGGCCGAGGGCGGTGGGTCGCACACGTTTGGCGGGCGCGGGGGCAAGGTTATCGTGGTGACGAGCCTAGAGGACCGCGGGCCGGGCACCCTGCGCGAAGCCTGCGAGCAGGGCGGTGCGCGCATCGTGGTATTCAACGTGGCGGGAATTATCCGCTTGAAAAGCCCGCTCATTATTCGGGCGCCTTACATCACCATTGAGGGCCAAAGCGCCCCCGGCGACGGTATTTGCGTGGCCGGCGAATCGGTGTGGCTGAACACGCACGACGTGCTGGTGCGCTACATGCGCTTTCGGCGGGGCGAAACCAACGTGGGCCGGCGCGACGATGCCATCGGCGGCAACCCGATTGGCAACATCATGATTGACCACGTTTCGGCTTCGTGGGGCCTCGACGAAAATATGTCGATGTACCGCCACATGTACAACGACAGCACCGGCATTGCGGAGCAGAAGCTAGGCACGGTGAACATCACCATCCAAAACTCGATTTTCTCGGAGGCGCTCGATACCTGGAACCACGCCTTTGGCAGCACCCTAGGGGGCGAAAACTGCTCCTTCATGCGCAACCTATGGGCCGACAATGCGGGCCGCAATCCGTCGATTGGCTGGAACGGGGTGTTCAATTTCGTGAACAACGTGATGTTTAACTGGGTGCACCGCTCGACCGACGGCGGCGACTACCGCGCCCTCTACAACATCGTCAACAACTACTACAAGCCCGGCCCCTCCACGCCCAAGGACACGCCTATCGGCCACCGTATCCTGAAGCCCGAATCGGGCCGCAGCAAGCTAAAATATCAAGTGTACGGCCGCGCCTACGTGACCGGCAACATCGTAGAAGGCTTCCCCAACGTGACCAAAGACAACTGGGATGGCGGCGTGCAAGTGGAGGAATTGCCCAACGCTGGCTCCTACCAGGCCGATATGAAAGCCACCGCGCCGCTGCCCATGCCGCAGCTCACGATGCTCCCCGCCGACAAGGCCTACGCCTACGTGCTCGACCACGCCGGTGCCACCCTGCCCAAGCGCGACCCCGTCGATACCCGCGTTATCACGCAGGTGCGCACCGGCAAAATCACCTACAAAGAGGGTGTGAAGCTGCCGGAAACGCAGTTTAAGCACCGCCGCCTGCCCATCGATTCCTACAAGCAAGGCATTATCACCGACCCCGTGCAAGTGGGCGGCTACCCCACCTACGCCGGCAAGCCCTACACCGATGCCGACAAAGACGGCATGCCCGACGACTACGAAAAGAAGAACGGCTTCGACCCTAAAAATGCCGCTGACGCAGGCGCAATTGCCAAAAACGGCTACGCCAACATCGAGAACTACCTCAACAGCCTCGTGGACGTGAAGGACGTGAAGCCAACGGGCGGCGTAGAGATGGGCGGCGGCCTGTCGCGGATGTAAGCTTGTGATGGCGCGGGGCTGTGCCCCGTGCCGGTTATTTGCCGGCCTCTGGCCGGCGACGTTGGCGAACGTTGCTACACTGTAAAGCAACCGTTTGCTAGCGTGCCGGCCAGAGGCCCGCGGATAGTCGGCACGGGGCGCAGCCCCGCGCCATCGTCCCTACCTTATTCGCGGGCTGAAAGTCCGCGCTACTTCCTGCCCACCCGTGCTCAAACCTGCCTTTTTCCTTACCCTACTCGCCACCCTGCCGGCCGCTGCGCAGAAGCCACCGAAGCCGGTGCCGCCGCCCGCGCCCATCGAGTACAAGGATGGCAAGCTGACCTACGCGCCGGATTCGCTGGGCAATCGGGTGCCCGATTTTTCGTACTGCGGCTACCAGGCGGGCGAGGCGGCTATTCCCACGGCGAGTATTAAGGTGACGGTGCCCGCCAAGCCGGGCGATGCCACGGCGCGCATTCAGGCGGCGCTCGACTACGTGGCCAAGCTGCCGCTGGGCAAGGACGGGCTGCGTGGGGCGGTGCTTTTAGACAAAGGCACGCACGAGGTCGCGGGCCGCTTATTTATCCGTGCCTCGGGCGTGGTATTGCGCGGCAGCGGCACGGGCGATGGCGGCACGGTGCTGGTGGGCACGGGTTTCAGCCGTGATAATTTGATTACAGTTTTAGGACGCGACGACCGAAAATTTGAAGCGGCACAAGCCATTACCGACGCCTACGTACCGGTGAACGCCCGCACCGTGCAGGTGGCCAATGCGGCGGCTTTTAAGGTCGGCGACCGGGTTACCATCCGGCGGCCCAGTACGGCAGCTTGGATTAAGAAACTGGGCATGGAAACCTTCGGCGGCGGCTTGTCCTCGCTGGGCTGGAAGCCCGGCCAGCGCGAAGTAAGCTGGGACCGGCAGGTAGTAGCTGTGGATGCCAACGGCCTCACGCTCGACGCGCCACTGACCACGGCGCTGGATAAAACCTACGGCGGCGGCACCGTAGCACGATACACCTGGCCGGGCCTAATAACGCAAGTAGGCGTCGAAAACCTGCGGCTGGAATCGACCACCGACACCGAGAACCCGAAGGATGAAAACCACCGCTGGGTAGCCATCGACCTCGAAAATGCCCAGGATGCCTGGGTGCGCCAAGTAGCGTTTCGGCACTTTGCGGGCTCGGCGGTGCTGGCTCACGCCACGGTGCGCCGCCTCACGGTGGAGGACTGCCGCTCGACGGAGCCCGTATCAGAAATTGGCAACGAGCGTCGCAATACGTTTTACACCCTAGGTTCGCAAACGCTGTTTCAGCGGCTTTATGCCGAGCAGGGCTACCACGATTTTGCGGTGGGCTACTGCGCCGCCGGCCCCAATGCCTTCGTGCAGTGCGAGGCCGAGCAGGCGCTCAGCTTCAGCGGCGGCATCGACAGCTGGGCCTCGGGCGTGCTATTTGACATCATCAAGGAATACGGCCAGGCCCTGCGTTTCGGCAACCGCGAGCAGGATGGCCAGGGTGCCGGTTGGGCCGTGGCCAACAGTGTACTCTGGCAGTGCACCGCCGCCCGCGTCGATTGCTACCAGCCACCCACGGCCCAAAACTGGGCGTTTGGCACCTGGGCGCAGTTTGGCGGCAACGGCTGCTGGGACCAATCCAATGAGAACATCACCCCGCGTAGCCTCTACTACGAGCAATTAATTGAGCGCTTGGGCGAAAGCGCCAAGGCCCGCGCCATTCTGCTGCCGGTGCCCACTGAGGCCAGTAGCAGCCCCAAAGTGGCCGTGGCGCAGGAGCTGACGCGGCTTTCGATTAACCCCGCTCCTACCCTCACCGCGCTCATCGACGCGGCGGCTACTCGCCAACCCATTCCCACCCAATCTTCGGCTCCAACCATTGATAAGTTAGGCGTGAAAGCGCCCGCTGCGCCCGCCCCCGCGCCTGCCCTGCGGGTGGTGCGCGGCGTAGTGGTGCGCGGCGATGCCCTCGTGCTGGGCCAGCGCCAAGAAGTGCCTTGGTGGAACGGCAGCGCCCGCCCCTACGGCCTGCCGCAAGCCAAGCCGCACGTCACACGCTTTGTGCCGGGCTTCACCGGCCGCGGCCTCACCGACGACCTAGGGCAGATGACCGACTCGCTGCGCCAGCGCAACGTAGTCGCCCTGAGCCACAACTATGGCCTCTGGTACGAGCGCCGCCGCGACGACCACGAGCGCATCAAGCGCATGGATGGCGAAACGTGGGCGCCCTTTTACGAGCTGCCCTTCGCCCGCAGCGGCCAGGGCCAAGCCTGGGACGGCCTCAGCAAATACGACCTCACCAAGTACAACAAGTGGTATTGGAGCCGCCTGGCCCAATTTGCCGACCTAGCCGACCAAAAAAGCCTAGTGTTGCTGAATGAGCACTACTTCCAGCACAACATCATTGAGGCTGGGGCGCACTACGCCGACTTCCCGTGGCGGCCGGTCAACAATATCAACAACACCGGCTTTCCCGAGCCCGCGCCCTACGCGGGCGACAAGCGGATATTCATGGCCGAGCAGTTTTATGATGTAACTGATAAAGTGCGACGGCCATTACACCGCGCCTACATCCGGCAGAGCCTCCAAAACTTCGCGGGCAAGTCGGGCGTCATTCACCTCATCGGGGCCGAGTTTACGGGGCCGCTGGCCTTCGTGCAGTTCTGGCTCGATACCATTAAGGAGTGGGAAATCGAAACCGGACAACACCCGCTCATCGCCCTCAGCACGACCAAGGACGTGCAGGACGCTATTTTGGCCGACCCGGCGCGGGCCAGCGTGGTCGATGTCATTGACATTAACTACTGGCACTACCAGTTCAACGGCACAGCCTACGCGCCCCTAGGCGGTCAAAACCTGGCCCCACGCCAGCACGCCCGCCTCACGCCGCCCAAGCGCAGCTCGTTTGAGCAGGTGTACCGGGCCGTGCGCGAGTACCGCCAGCAATTTCCCGACAAAGCCGTGCTGTACTCGGCCGATGGCTACGATGCCTTCGGCTGGGCTACGCTGCTGGCGGGCGGCTCGCTGGCAAGCGTGCCCCACGTGGCCGATGCACGCTTTGCGGCGGCTGCGAGCAGCATGACGCCGCTGGAATTGCCCGGCAAACCTGCCAACCAATGGGCCATGAGTGACGGCAAAACCGGCCTGCTGGTGTACCGTGAGGGCGCAGCCCCGACGCAAGTGGACCTAGAGCAGCTGAGCGGCACCTTTCTGGTGCGCCGCATCAACCCCAAAACCGGGGCTTTGACGAATACGAAAGAAACCGTGAAAGGCGGCAAAACAGCCACGCTGGCCAAGCAGGGCGAAGGCGCCGAAGTGGTTTGGCTGGTAAAGAAATAACGCCATGAAAAACGGGTTGCTTTTTCTGCTGCTGGCCCTGGCTGGCCCGGCCCAGGCCAATGTCGTGCTGCCCCGCGTGCTGGGTCATAATATGGTGTTGCAGCGCGATAAGCCCGTGGCCATCTGGGGCACCGCCGCGCCCGGTGAGGCCGTGACCGTGCAGTTTGGCGCCCAAAATCCGCGCACCGTGGCCGATGCCAGCGGCCATTGGCAGGTGCTGCTAAAGCCGCTCGCCGCCTCGGCCACACCGGCTGACCTTACCATTAAGGGTAGCAATATCATTCAGCTGCACAACATCTTGGTGGGCGAAGTGTGGCTGTGCTCGGGGCAGTCGAACATGGAGTACACCATGCGCAAAAGCAGCAAGGTGACGCTGCCACCCGGTACCGACACCACCGCCCTGCACGAGCTAGACCGCGCCCACGACCCGGCCATCCGCATTTTTCTGGTCAATCGCAAGGAGCTGAGCAAGCCTGACTCGCTGCACCGCGGCTGGAGCGTGGCGCAGGACTCAGCCCTGCGGTCATTTTCGGCACCGGCGTACTTCTTCGCTAAGGAGCTGCACCAGAAGCTCGGCGTACCAGTGGGCGTGGTATCATCAGCGGTGCCGGGCAGCCGCATCGAGCCCTGGATTGCGGCCGAGGCGTTTCAGAAAGACCCCGCTTTTGCCAACCAAAAAGTAGATGGTGACCCGGCCAAATTTTACGAACCGATGATAAAGCCGCTGGCACCTTTCACGCTCAAAGGCTTTCTGTGGTACCAAGGCGAAAGCAATTGCTTTTTGGCCGAAACGACCACCTACACGCAGAAAATGCGCCTGCTCATTCAGAACTGGCGCGCCGCCTGGCACGATACTAACCTGCCGTTCTACTACGTGTCGCTGGCGCCCTTCAAGTACTCTGAGTCGAAGGGCAATAAAGTAGAATTGACGAAGGAGTCGCTGCCCCGCTTCCGCGAAGCGCAGGAAGCTGTGCTGCAAGTGCCGCATACTGGTCTCATCGTCACGACCGACCTAGCTACCAAACTCGACGACATTCACCCGCCTTATAAGTGGGAAATCGGCCGCCGCCTAGCCCTACTGGCCCTGGCCGATACGTATAAGCAACCCAACGTGCCCGCCGCGCCAGTGTTCCGCCGCTTAGCGGTAAAAGGCAGCGTAGCCACCGTGGCCTTCACCACCAGTGCGCCGCTCATTAGCAAAGACGGCCAACCACTTACCCACTTCACTATTGCTGGGGCCGATGGGGTATTCGTGCCCGCCCAGGCGCGCATTGAGGGCCAACAGGTACTAGTATCGGCGGCGCAGGTGCCGCATCCGGTATCTGTACGTTTCGGCTGGGATGAGGCCGCGCAGCCCAACCTGTTCTCGGCTTCGGGCCTACCGGTCCGGCCGTTTCGCACGGACCAAGCGCGATAAGTGATGGCGCGGGCTTCTGGCCCGTGCTGACTATTCGTGGGCCTCTAGCCCGCACGCCAGTGTAGTGTAGATTATATTGATATAAGCCACTTGGCCGCTCGCCGTGGCCGTGCGGGCCAGAGGCCCACGAATAGTCAGCACGGGCCAGAAGCCCGCGCCATCATTTGTCCCATTCATGAACCACAACGTACTCTCCCGCCGCGATTTCCTAGGTGCCAGCTCGCTGCTGCTGGCCAGCTTGCTGCTACCGCAGGCCGGTTTTGCCAGCAAACCCAAAAAGCTGACCTATAAAATCGCGGTGGTTGACCTCATGATTTTGAAGCGCCAGAAGCTTGGGGCACTCCAACTCACCAAGGATATTGGGGCTGATGGCGTGGAGATTGACATGGGCGGCCTAGGGCAACGCGAAACCTTCGACAACCAGCTGGCCAAGCCCGAAATCCGCCAGCAGTTCATCGACAAAGCCAAGGAGCTAAACCTCGAAATCTGCTCGCTGGCCATGACGGGGTTCTACGCGCAGTCGTTTGCCACGCGCCCCACCTACGAGCGCATGCTGCAAGACTGCTTCGACACGATGAAGGCGCTGAATGTGAAAGTCGCCTTCCTGCCCCTAGGTACCCAGGGCGACCTCCGCAAGAACCCTGAGCTACGCCCCGCCATCGTGGAGCGGCTGAAAGTAGTGGGCAAAATGGCCCAAAAAGCCGGCGTAGTGGTGGGCATCGAAACCGCCCTCGATGCCACCGGCGAGGTGGCATTGCTCAAGGAAATCGGCTCGAAGCACATTCAGATTTATTTCAACTTCTCAAACCCGCTCAAGGAAGGTCGCGACCTCAACCAGGAACTTCGCATCCTGGGTCGCAAGCGCATCTGCCAGATGCACGCCACCGATGAAGACGGCGTGTGGCTGCAAAACAACACGCGCCTCGACATGCAAAAGGTCAAGCAGACGCTGGCCGACATCGGCTGGCAGGGCTGGCTGGTAATCGAGCGCTCGCGCGATGCCAATGATGCGCGCAATGTGAAGAAGAATTTCGGGGCCAATGCGGCGTACCTGAAATCGGTTTTTCAGGGGTAGCGCGGACTTTCAATCCGCCCGTGAAAAGCCCCGTGTGCGAGTTCCATCCGCCTAAGCCACTTGCGGATTGAAAGTCCGCGCTACTGCTTCTGTGAGATATGCCAGTGTTACTACACTAGCGACACTTAGAGTGGACTGTAAAACAGCACGCACGCTCCCGCTATATACTGGTAGTTGCTACTCTGTGTTAGCCAAGTAGTAGCGGTGACCGCCAGCTGGCGAGCTAGTAGTAGCACCTAGGTAGCTATCAGAGGAGTAGTCTCAATACTAGGTAGGTAAAGACCCTAATTATCGGCATTTTGATGCAACTCAGGCAGTGGCAACGATTGCAGTACCGGAATAAGCCTATTTTCATTCTGATATCCTACCTAGCAATTAGCTGGTCGCTATAGGTGCCACTACTATTTTGGCGGCGAAGCCCTGTGCACAACTATCAATTTTTCAGTTATATACCGCCAAAAATTACGATGCTGTTAAATCTGAATTTTTGATGATAATTTCCTACAACAACTTGGTAAAAACTGGCATCTGTCTGGTTTTTACCGCTTCTAAATTCGTGTTGTAATCCTGGCAGTGTCTTTACCTGCCTACAACCTACACCACGCATGTTTTTACCCGTTCGCCCCCTGCTGCTCGCCACTTTGTTGGGCCTCGCCAGCGCTACTAGCGTAGCGGCTCAGGAGCAGCAGCCCACCGAGAGCAAGGAAGCTGCTTACACGCGCACCATCACCGAGCGGGCAGCTAAGATTGTGGCGACCCTAGGTGTGCCCGACGAGACCAAAAGCACGAAGGTGCGCGATGTAATAGCCAACCAATACCGCCAGCTCAACGAGGTGCACGAGGCGCGCAAAGGCCAGCTCGCTGCCCTCAAGGCGCAGCCCAAAGACGAGAAGACCGAAGCGGCTACCAAGAAAATAGAAGCCCAAACTACCGCCTCCCTCGACAAGCTGCACGGCAAGTACCTCAAGCAGCTGGGCCGCTACCTCACGCCAGCGCAAGTCGATATGGTGAAGGATGGCATGACGTACCGCGTGCTGCCCATCACCATGACGGCCTACGAGGACATGCTACCCAGCCTCACGCCCGAACAGAAAACCCAGATGCTAGCCTGGCTCACCGAAGCCCGCGAGCACGCCATGGACGCCAGCACCTCTGAGGAAAAGCACAAGTGGTTCGGCAAGTACAAGGGCCGCATCAATAACTACCTCTCGGCCGCTGGTATCGACATGAACCAAGCCGGCAAAGACTGGCAGGCCCGTATCGCGGCCCGCAAGGCCGCCGAAGCTTCGCATTAGGCTGCTTCCCTCTCGTTTGCTTCTCCTCCTTCAGTTCATCCCACCCAACTGCTATGGCCCATTTTTTACCTCCGCAGCTGCCGCTTGTTAGTAGCACTCCTACCCGCTTAGCCTGTGCGCTGCTGGCGGGTAGCGCCTTATTTGGGGCGCCGGCCGCACTCGCGGCTCCTACCACCAGCCTAGCTAACCCAGCCGGTGTGCTGGTTGCTTTTAAGGGGCGGGTAGTAGATGCCAAGGGCAACCCCCTACCGGGCGTAACGGTGCTCATCAAAGGTACTAAAACGGGCACCAGCACTGATGCTAACGGCGTCTATAACTTCAACCTACCTACGGGCAAGGAAACGCTGATTTTCAGCTTTGTGGGGTATAAGACGCAGGAGATAGCCGTTAATGGGCGCAGCACGGTAGATGTGAGCCTAGAAGATGATGCCGCTGCTCTCGACGATGTAGTGGTAGTAGGCTACGGCACTCAAAACCGCGCGACCATGACTGGGGCCGTGGCGACGGTGGACATGAAGCAGATTCAGGACCTGCCGGTGGGTAGCCTCTCGGCCACGCTACAGGGGCAGTTGCCCGGCGTGAGCGTGGCAGGAGGCACCAGCCGCCCCGGCAACCCGGCGCAGATTACGGTGCGTAACCCCACCGTACTGGCCAAGGACATGGGGACGCAGCCGCTCTACGTGATTGACAACGTGGTGCGGTCGCAGGACGATTTTAACCTGCTCGACCAGTCGGAAGTAGAGTCTATCTCGGTGCTGAAGGATGCTTCGGCCGCCATTTATGGCGCTCGCGGCGGCCAGGGCGTTATTCTGGTAGCCACGCGGCGGGGCAAGTTGGGGGCGCCACAGCTTAGCTACAGCGGCTCGGTGGGTGTGGCCGATGCCACCATGCTGCCCAATATGATGAGCGGCGTGCAGCACGCGCAGTACCTCAACGACTACAATACGGTGGGTGGTATGGCGCTCACCAACAACGCCATCTATACCCCCGACGAGCTAGCATACTTCGCCGCCAATAATACCAACTGGCTGAAGGAAGCCTGGAAGCCGTCGGTAGTGACGCGCCACGCCCTGAACATGAGCGGCGGTGCCGACCGGGTAACGTACTTTGCCAGCGCCACTTATAATAAGCAAGACGCGAACTTTGATAACATCAACTCCGACCGCTGGACCTTCCGCGCCAGCGCCGATGTGAAAGTGGCCCGCGGCCTGCAAGCAGCCCTCTCGGTAAGCGGCGGCCTAGGTCAGTCGCGCATGTACTTCCTCAAGCAAGGCCAGGAAAGCGCGGAAAACGATATGAGGTCCTTGCTTTACACGCCGCAGTTTGCGCCGATGTACGTCAATGGGCTACCCGTGTATTTGTCGTCTGGCACGGGCTTCGATGCCTTTCACTTTTTCGAGGTGCAACGGTCAGACAACTTTACATCGCAGCGCAATACCACGCTCAACGTCACGGCCAGTGCCGAATATGAGCTACCCTTCCTGAAAGGACTCAGGGCCCGGGTATTGTTCAACAAGAACCTGAATAACACTTACGGTAAGCAGTACGGGACCAAGTACAACGTGTACCAGTTCTCGATGCTTGGGGAGCACAAGCACATTTACGGCGGCGACGTGCTTAAGCCTGTGGTGCTGAACAACGGCGACCGGGTCCGTCTTAACCCGTCTTACTCCGACAACTACCAGCTCAATGGCTACCTCACGTATGACCAGCAGTTTGGCCGCCACCACGTATCCGCGCTAGCTTTCTTCGAGCAGCAAGAAACGCTTACTGGCCTGACGACTTCCCAGCAGGAAGGGGTCATCATCGGCGGCTTGCCCAACATGACCAACGCCACCGGCACCATGCAGACCACCGAAGCCGAATCGGAATCGGGCCTGCTCTCCTACGCCGGCCGCCTGAACTATGACTACGCCAGTAAGTATCTGCTAGAATTCTCAATTCGCCGCGATGGCTCGACCAACTTCGCGCCGGAGTACCGCTGGGGCGTGTTCCCGTCGGTATCGGCGGGCTGGGTAGTATCGGAAGAGCCATTCTTCAAGAACACGGTGCACGCGGTAGACTTCCTGAAGCTGCGTGCCTCGTTGGGCTTTTTGGGCAGCGATGCTACCAAGCCCTACAACTGGCAAACCAACTACACCCTGCAAACGGGCAAAGGTGCGGTTTTCGGCGGCAACTCTGACCGGCCGCTCGTCTTCACCACCGGCAATGCGCTGGCCAACCGCGCCGCCCGCTGGGACAACGTGACCAAGTACAACGCCGGCCTCGACGCGCGCTTCTTCAGCAACCGCCTCTCGGTGAGCGTAGATGCGTTCTACGACCACCGCTACAACATGCTGACGACCCTGTCGGGCGCGGCCCCGCTGCTGATTGGGGCGGCGCTGCCTTCGGAGAACTACGGGTCGGTTGATGGCTTCGGTACTGAGGTATCGCTAGGTTGGAACGGTAGAATCACCAACGACCTCTCGTTCCGCCTCAACTCGTTCTTCTCCTGGAGCGACAACAAGCAGCTTATAGTAGATGTGCCCCGCGGCCAGCTTGGCACCTTCCTCGACCCCACCGGCCGGTCAAGCGACCAAGGGGTGCTGGGCTACCACTACCTAGGTATGTTCCGCACCGAGGGCGACATAGCAGCCTTCTTTGCGGCTAACCCCCAATTTAACCGCAACACATACACCATCTTCGGCCAGAAGCCCATGCCGGGGATGCTGAACTACCAGGACATCCGCGGGCCGAAGGATACCAACGGCAACTACACCGAAGCGGATGGCAGAATCACCGATGCCGACCAGCAATACCTAACGCCGAAGTCCAGCAACCACTACGGGGTGGGCTTCAACCCCAGCATCAGCTACAAGGCACTTACCATTGCGGCTACGATGGGCATCTCGTGGGGTGGCCAATCGCAAGTAGAAGGCGCCGCTCGCAGCCGCGCCACGGCCACCGCCAACCGCCCCGAGTTTTGGGCCGACCACTGGACGCCCGACAACCCCAACGCGGCTATGCCCGCGCCCTACTACGTGGCGACGTACGACGTGACTTCGGAGTTCTGGTTCCGCAACTCGCTGTCGGCCGGCATGCGCAATGCCAACATTTCCTACGCGCTGCCTACGGCCCTCACTAGCCGGGTAGGCGTCAGCAGCGTGCGCGTGTTCTTGCAAGGCACCAACGTCTTCAACTTCTTCAACCCTTACAGCTACAAAGACTACGGAGGCGCCTACGACTCCTACCCTACGCTCCGCACGCTGTCATTTGGCTTTAACGTAGGCTTGTAATCCTTTTCGCACTCGCATCATGAAATATATATCTCTCGCTGCGCTGGCCCTAGGTCTAGGTTCTACCTTCCTGCTAGGCAGCTGCGAAAAGACGCTGGACAAGATGAATTTGGGGGCTACCGAAGGCAGCCTCATTTACAACGACTCTACGCTGGCCAACCTCAGCCTCAACTACGTCTACGACCAAAACCTGCCGGTGTGGTTTGGGCAGAGCACTATCGGTTTCGGTAACCCGACTGGCCTCTCCGACGAGTCATATTCTGACAATGCCTTTATGCAAGGCACCGTGCAGCAGGCGGACGTAACGGACTTCGGCACGGGCCTGAGCGCTACCAACAACTACAGTAAGATTCGGACCATCAACATGTTCATTCGGGACGTGCGGGCGGGTTCGCTACCCACGGGCACGAAGAACCGCTTGATTGGCCAGGCGCAGTTTTTCCGGGCTTGGCGCTACTTCGACCTCGTGCGTCTCTACGGTGGGGTGCCGCTGGTATTCAGCCCGCTCGATGGCGTGGGCAACGAGGCCCGCGACCTCACCTACCTGCCCCGCAACACTACCACTCAAACCCTTGCCGCTATAACGGCTGACCTAGACTCGGCGGCGGCGGTGCTCCCCGGCAAGTGGGCTGCTTCGGCCGACTGGGGGCACATTACCAAGGGCGCCGCGCAGGCCTTCAAAGGCCGGGCGCTGCTGTACGCCGCCAGCCCGCAGTTCAACCCCTCCGATGACAGGGCTAAGTGGCAAGCGGCTTACGACGCTAGCCTCGCCGCCCGCACTACGCTCGTGGCCAATGGTGCCCGCCTGCACACCTCCTACGACCAGCTATGGTTTCAGGAGAGCGGCAACCCAGAAGCCGTGATGGTAACAGGCTTCAACACCGCTGCCGGCAGCCAGACCCAGAAGAACAACCAGTACGACAACTCGACCCGCCCCGCCTACACCGGCACCAGCGGCGGCTCGAACCTGCCCACTTGGGAAATGGTGCAGGCCTACCCCATGCTCGACGGCAAGAAGCCGGGGGACGCTACCTCTAAGTACACATATAGCATGCAGCAGTTTTATAAGAACCGCGACCCGCGCTTCGATAAAACTATTGCCTACAATGGCAGCACCTGGCCCCTGAACGGCAACACTGGTTACCGGCTATGGACGTACCAAGTGGGCACGACCAGTGTGGAGCCTTCGAAGGCCAGCACCACTAGCTTTTACACCCGCAAGGCCATTAGCCCGACTGCTTCGCAGAGCGAGGCCACTTTCATCGGCACCGACTGGATTGAAATTCGGTACGCCGAGGTACTACTCAACCTGGCCGAAGCGGCCTGCGGCATCAACGACCTCAACGAAGGCTACACCCAGCTCAAAGCCATTCGGGCGCGGGCGGGCATCGAAGCGGGCACCAATGGCAACTACGGCCTGAAAGTGGGCATGAACCGCGCCGAAATGTTCGAAGCCATCCTCTACGAGCGGCAGATTGAGTTCGCCTTCGAAGGCAAGCGCTTCTGGGACCTGCGCCGCCACAACAAGCTAGGAAGCGTGCTTAATACGCTGAAGCGCCGCACTGGCCTCGTTATCACATTTAAGCCCTCGGCTTCTGTTACTGCCGCCAACTTTGCCGCTACCCGCGATGGGTTGAACCTCGATAATGCGTACACCACCTACTTTGACATCAAGACAAGGGAGGTAGATACTAAATACAACCTCAACTGGCAGGACAAGAAGTATGCTTTCTTTGGCATTCCGCAAGCGTCCATCGACAACAACCCCAAAGTGCAGCAGAATACCGAATGGGGCGGCGGCTTCAACCCCTTGCAATAGCATGGCCGACGACTCGCTAGCCTAACGTCTTGTTTCTGAATGCGTCGCTATCCAATCGGGGTAGCGACGCATTGCTATGTTGGGGGCGACCTCAGCGCCCCTTCGCTTTCTTTACCACCTGCCACGCGCCGCAGCGCGGCACCGCTTAGCCAATTTATGTTCAGTTTAACCAATAAAAAGGCCGTCATTACGGGGGGCGGCAGTGGCATTGGCCGCGCTATTTCCCTGCTCTTTGCCCGCCAGGGCGCCGAGGTTCACATCATTGAGCTGAGTGCCGAAGCCGGCCAGCAGACCGCCGACGAGATTCGGCAGGCCGGCGGCACTGCCCACGTGCACGCGGCCGATGTCAGCCAGCAGGCGCAGGTAGTGGCAGCTTTTGAGGCCATTGGCCGGGTCGATGTGCTAGTCAACAACGCGGGTATTGCGCACGTGGGCAACGTAGAAACGACCCCCGAGGCCGACTTTGAGCGCGTGTACCAGGTCAACGTGAAGGGCGCCTACAACTGCCTGTTTGCGGCTGTGCCGCTGATGAAGGCGCAGGGTGGCGGGGCCATCGTGAACATGGCCAGTATCGCGGCGCACGTGGGCCTCACCGACCGCTTTGCCTACTCGATGAGTAAGGGGGCCATCTTTGCCATGACGCTCTCGGTGGCGCGCGACTACCTAGGCAGCAATATTCGCTGCAACAGCATCTCGCCGGCGCGGGTGCACACGCCTTTTGTCGATGGCTTTATTGCCAAAAACTACGCCGGCCGCGAAACCGATATTTTCGACAAGCTTTCGAAGAGCCAGCCCATCGGCCGCATGGGCCAGCCCGACGAGGTGGCGGCCTTGGCCCTCTACCTCTGCTCCGACGAGGCGGGCTTCGTGACGGGCTGCGACTACCCGCTCGACGGCGGCTTTATCAAGCTCAACACCTGATTTTAGTGCTTAGTTATTAGTACCTAGTGCTTAGTAAAGAGCTTCGTCGCTATACAGCAACTACTAAAGACCAGGCACCAAGCACTAACAACTAAGCACTAATAGGCACCAAGCACTCCTAACCAAGCACCAGCACCAATGAAATTAATCCGTTTCGGCCAGCCCGGCCAGGAAAAACCCGGTATTCTTCTCAACGACCAGCGCTACGACGTATCGGCATTTGGCCAGGACTATACCGAAGAATTCTTCGCCACCAATGGCCTGCAACGGCTAGCCGATTTCTTGCAGAGCCACGAGGGCCAGCTGCCACAAGTGGCCGATAGCGAGCGCCCAGGGCCGCCCGTGGCGCGCCCTTCCAAAATCCTGTGCATCGGCCTCAACTACGCCGACCACGCCAAGGAAACCGGCGCCACGCCCCCAGCCGAGCCGGTGCTGTTCATGAAATCGACCACGGCCTACGTGGGCCCCAACGACGATATCATCATCCCGAAGAACTCGGTGAAAACCGACTGGGAAGTAGAATTGGCAGTGGTCATTGGCAAGCGCGCCTCGTATGTGGAGGAGGCCGATGCCAGCACCTACATCGCGGGCTACGTGCTGCACAACGACGTGTCGGAGCGCGAGTTTCAGCTGGAGCGTAGTGGCACCTGGGACAAGGGCAAAGGCTGCGACACCTTCGCGCCGGTTGGCCCCTTCCTGGCTACGCCCGACGAACTGGGCGACATCGACAACCTGCGCCTATGGCTGACCGTGAACGGCCAGCTGATGCAGGATGGCACCACGGCCAACCTCATTTTCAAGATTCCCTTCCTGGTTTCGTACCTCAGCCAGTTTATGACGCTACTGCCCGGCGACATCATCTCGACGGGCACGCCAGCCGGCGTGGGTCTGGGCTTCAAGCCGCCTATCTACCTCAAGCCCGGCGACGTGGTAGAGCTGGGTATCGACGGCCTAGGTACCTCGCGCCAAGTAGTGAAAGCCTATGCCGCGCATTGATGCCCACCAGCACTTCTGGCACTTCGACCCAGTGCGCGACGCTTGGATAACGCCCGACATGGCGGCTATCCGGCGTGACTTCTTACCGGAAGATTTGCAGCCGCTGTTGCAGCAGCACGACCTCGCTGGCTGCGTGGCGGTACAGGCCAGCCAAACGGAGGCCGAAACTGACTGGCTGCTGGAGCTAGCCACCGCACACGACTTTATCAAAGGCGTGGTGGGGTGGGTCGATTTGCAGGCCGCCGACGTAGCCGAGCGCCTAGGTCACTACCAGCAGGCCGCGAAGCTCAAAGGCTTTCGGCACGTGCTGCAAGGCGAGGCCGACCGCGCCCTGATGCTACAACCCGCATTTCGGCGTGGCATCGGGGCACTGGCCACTTTCGACTTTACCTACGACTTGCTGATTTTACCTGACCAACTGTGCTACGCTACCGAATTGGCCGGCGCCTTCCCCAACCAGCCCTTTGTGGTCGACCACATCGCCAAGCCCCCCATCAAGGCCCAAGAAATTGACGACTGGAGGCGGGACATCCAGCAGCTGGCCGCCCACGAAAACGTGTGCTGCAAGGTGTCGGGCTTGGTGACGGAGGCCGACTGGCAGCACTGGGGGCCGCAGGATTTTCGGCCTTACCTCGACGTGGTTTTTGCCGCCTTTGGGCCACAGCGCGTGCTCTATGGCTCCGACTGGCCGGTGTGCAATGTGGCGGGTGGCTACAGCCGGGCCCTAGGGCTGCTGGCAGACTATATGGCACCCTTTTCGGCTACCGAGCAGGCGCAGTTTTGGGGCGATAATGCCGCACGCTTCTACCACCTGTCTGCCTGATACTTGCTCATTGTTACTAGCTACTTAAAAAGATGGATTTACAGCTTCAGGATAAGATTATCATCGTAACGGGCGGGGCCAAGGGCATCGGCGAAGGCATTGTGCAGGTACTAGCTCGTGAGGGCGCGGTGCCCGTTATCGTAGGCCGCAAGGCCGCCGACAACGAGCAGACTGTGGCTGCTATCGAGGCGGCCGGGGGCCGCGCCTGGCAGGTGGCGGCCGAACTAGCGGAGCCCGCCGAGTGCGCCCGCGCCGTAGCGGCCGTGGTAGCACAGTTTGGGCGCATCGATGGGCTGGTGAACAACGCTGGCGTTAACGATGGAGTAGGGCTCGAACACGGCGATTACGAAGGCTTTATGCAGAGCTTGCACCGCAATGTGGTGCACTACTACCTCATGGCCCACCACGCCTTGCCCGAGCTTATAAAGAGCAAGGGTGCCATTGTCAATATCTCGTCTAAAACCGCCGAGACCGGCCAGGGCAACACCTCGGCCTACGCTGCGGCCAATGGCGGGCGCAACGCCCTCACGCGCGAATGGGCGGTGGAGTTGCTCAAGTACAGCATCCGGGTCAATGCCGTGGTAGTGGCCGAGTGCTGGACACCCGCCTACGAAACCTGGATTGCGACGCTGCCCAACCCGGAGGAGAAGCTGCGCGAAATCACCAGCAAGATTCCGCTGGAAAACCGCATGACCACGGCCGAAGAAATCGCCAATACCACGGCCTTTCTGCTCTCAGCGCGCAGCAGCCACACCACCGGCCAGATTCTGCACGTCGATGGCGGCTACGTGCACCTCGACCGCGCCCTGGCGAATGCCTGATAGAATTATGAAGTAGGAGTTATCAAATATGAATTGCCAAAATGGCCTTTCTACTGAAAACCCCTAACTCATAATTCATAACTCTTAATCCACAACTCAACGAAGTGAACACCTTAGTTTGCACCGAGCCTGGCCACTTTGCCTACGAAACCCGGCCGGCCCCTACCCCTGCCGAGGGCCAAGCGCTGCTGCGCATTCGGCGCATTGGCATCTGCGGCACCGATTTGCACGCCTTCGAGGGTACGCAGCCGTTTTTTAGCTACCCTAGGGTGCTAGGCCACGAGCTAGCCGGCGAATTGGTAGATACGGGCGGCGCCGAGGGCTTTGCCGTGGGCGAGGCCGTGACGTTCATCCCATACTTCAACTGCGGGCACTGCGTGGCCTGCCGCGCTGGCAAGCCCAATTGCTGCGTGCAAATGCAGGTATGCGGTGTACACGTGGATGGCGGCATGGCCGAGCTGCTAGCGGTGCCCACCCGGCTGCTGGTGCATGGCGAAGGCTTGAGCTACGACGAGCTGGCGCTGGTAGAGCCGCTGGCTATCGGGGCGCACGGCGTGCGGCGGGCCGATGTGCAGCCCGGTGAGTTTGTGCTGGTAGTGGGTGCCGGCCCCATCGGCCTAGGCGTGATGGAGTTTGCGCGCATCGCGGGCGCTCAAGTTATTGCCCTGGATATCAATGAGCAGCGCCTAGCCTTTTGCCGCGAGCACCTAGGGGTGGCGCACACCATCAATGCGCTGGCTCCTGATGTGGCGGCGCAGCTGGCCGCCATTACGGGTGGCGATATGCCGACCGTCGTTATCGACGCCACGGGCAGCCTCAAGGCCATTACCACTGCATTTGGGTACCTAGCCCATGGTGGGCGCTTTGTGCTGGTAGGGCTGCAAAAGGGCGATATTAGCTTTTCGCACCCCGAGTTTCACAAGCGCGAGGCCACCCTACTAAGTAGCCGCAATGCCACCCGCGCCGACTTCGAGCACGTCATCAGCTCCATGAAGCAAGGCCTGGTGAAGCCTACCACCTACATCACACACCGCACGGGCTTTAGTGAGGTAAAGGACGAGTTTGGGCAGTGGCTGAACCCTGCTACGGGGGTTATCAAGGCAATGGTGGCCTTAGACTAACTGACAATACATTTCTTGAGCGATTGGCACCCTAGGGTGCGTGGCTAAGCATCCGCTCATTAAAGCCGCCCGGTAGCGCCCTGCGTTACCGGGCGGCTTTTTGCTCCTTTGCGCCTACTTGGCAGCTTACTACCGATACTTGGACAGTAGTGAGCTAGTGGCACAGAAATTGTCAAAACAACTAGGCCTAGCAGTGGGTATTCGTCAGAACAATCGGTACTTTGGCGGCTGCCCCTAGCCAAGACTAACTGGCCAGTCAGCCGCCTCAATACCCTGACTGGCTGCCAGTGGGTACGCCAGCCCATGAGCACCTCGGTTGCGGAAACCAATTTTATTACCTATTGGCTTATTTTGTTGGCCCGGCCATGAGCCGCTGCTAGCCTTACCATACTCAAGCGGGTACGCATAGTACCTAGTATTTAACATGAAAAAAATTGCATTGGCAGCTTTCGCCCTACTGGGCGCTACGCAGGCTCACGCCCAGATTCTGGCCCCCGTTCACTGGAGCTACGCTGCCAAAAAAACCAGTCCTACCGAAGCCGTTGTCTTCATCAAGGCTACCATCGACGCGGGCTGGCACGTGTATTCGCAAAACGTGAAAGACGGCGGCCCCGTGAAAACAACCATCAAGTTTGACCCCTCTAAAGCTTACACGTTGGTGGGCACTCCGCAAGAGCCCAAGCCCATTACGCGCCTCGAAAAAACGTTTGGCATGGAGGTGAGCTACTTCGCTAATTCGGTTATTTTTCAGCAGAAAGTGAAGCTAACCGGCAAGGGCCCAGTGACGGTGAAGGGCAACCTAGAGTTTATGGCCTGCAACGACGAGAAGTGCCTGCCGCCCGATGAGGTCACGTTCAACATTCCTGTTAAGTAAGCGCCCTAATGAAAATTCGTAACCCCTTTGGGGCATTCGGCTTTTGGCGCAACCAAGCTGCCTGGCTCTTGGGCGTATGGCTGACCCTAGGGCTGCTAAGTGGACTGCCAGTCTTGGCGCAAGACACCATATCGACGGCCGATATTGACTTCACGCCCATCGAGGCGCCGGCACCGGCTGCTCAAGCCCCAGCCCCAGCCACGGCCGCCCAGCAGCCAGCTGCCTCAGCCCAGGCTACCGCTAGCTCCGCTACTACTACCAAGGATAGTGCGGTGGCCACCACTAAGGTCGCCCCCGCGCCTCCGCGCCCTGCCCCAGCCGATACGTCGCTCTGGGTCACATTCTTGGCGGGCTTGGCGGGCGGTTTCGCGGCTATCATCATGCCGTGCATCTTCCCGCTGCTACCCATGACGGTGAGCTTCTTTACCAAGCGCTCGGGCACCCGGGCGCGCGGTATTCGCAATGCTTTCATCTACGGACTGAGCATCATCGTCATCTACGTGGCGCTTGGCCTGCTTATCACGGTAATTTTTGGCGCCGACGCCTTGAATAATCTGTCTACCAATGGGTTGTTCAACTTCTTCTTCTTCTTGATGCTGCTTGTTTTCGGGGCCTCGTTCCTAGGTGCCTTCGAGATTATGCTGCCTACTTCGTGGGCTAACAAGATGGACGAGAAGGCTGATGAAGGCGGCTTATTGGGCATCTTCTTCATGGCGGCGACGCTCTCGCTGGTGTCGTTTTCGTGTACGGGTCCCATCATTGGCACCCTGCTGGTGCAGGCAGCCAGCATGGGCCAGTTGCTGGGACCAGCCGTGGGCATGTTCGGCTTCGCGCTGGCGCTCGCAATGCCATTCACGCTGTTTTCGCTATTCCCAGGTTGGCTGTCGTCCTTGCCCAAGTCGGGTGGCTGGCTGAACTCGGTGAAGGTGACCCTAGGTTTCCTGGAGTTGGCACTTGCGCTGAAATTCTTGTCGAATGTTGACCTAGCCTATCACTGGGAGTGGTTTGACCGCGAGGTATTTCTGGTACTGTGGGTCGTTATTTTCGGCCTTATGGGCCTTTACCTGCTCGGCAAGCTGCGCTTTTCGCACGACAGCGATATGCCATTCATTACCCTGCCGCGCTTGTTTTTGGCCATTATCACGCTGGCTTTTACGCTGTATCTAGTGCCTGGCTTGTGGGGCGCACCGCTAAAAGCGGTGTCGGCTTTCTTGCCTCCGCAGGACACGCAAGACTTTGACCTTTATACGCCTAGCTTGCTCGGCGGCAACACTAGCTCGGCCGGCACAGCTTCCGTGGCTGATGCGACTCCGCACAAGTACGCCGAGCTATTTCATGCGCCCCTAGGTCTCAATGCTTTCTTCGACTACGACGAAGGCATGGCCTATGCTCAGAAAATGAACAAGCCTGTACTTATTGACTTCACGGGTCACGCCTGCGTGAACTGCCGCAAGATGGAAGCCAACGTGTGGCCCGACAAGCAAGTGCTGCCCCTTATTCGGGACAAGTACGTGTTGATTCAGCTTTACGTAGATGATAAGACCGAACTGCCGACAGCTGAGCAGCACGTATCGACCTACAGCGGGAAGAATATCAAAACCATCGGTAATAAGTGGAGCGATATGCAGGCCAGCCGCTTTAATACCAACTCCCAGCCTTACTACGTGCTACTTGGTCGGGATGGTAAGATGCTAGCTACCCCGCAAGGCGCCAATTACGAACCCGCCAATTTTGTAAGCTTCCTCAGCGGCGGCTTGCAAGCATACTAACGCGCAACCGCCTAGGTCACGCGTAGCGGACACTGACAAGACAATGGGTCCAGCCTCCCGGCACTTAGTTTTCGGGAAGCTGGGCCTATTGCTTTGTTATACCTACTCACTAGAATGATAAAAGGGACAGCTAGCGCTACTTGGCTGATAATACATAGCGCCTGGTTCCTGGTAACCACCGGGCCACTCATGTCTTAACAAAAAAAAATATTCTCAGATTAACACAATCGTTAATTTAATCAGCTTAATTTTGTTACTTTATCTAGCTATTATTGTGGTGAATTGAGTCTACTTCATCTACTCAAACTAATTAGTGGTTTTTCATCGAAATTATTTTTTCTATTGCATAATCTTCGCTAATATTGTCATAATATTAGCTACAAGCTCCGCGCTGTCCACGCATATTTAGAATCATACGTTTTCGATTGATTCACTGCAGCAACGGAGCTTTTTTTAATAGACGATTACACAATCGATTGTGTTAATCCTAGATTGTATCTCCACTTTACCCCACCCAATCCTCTCTCTTCATGAGAAAGTCTACCCCAAAGCTGCGGCGGTTTGCTGTTCCGGTTGCGCTTGGCTGCCTCTCGCTGCAGCCCATTTTGGCTTCTCCGCTAGTCACCACTAGCAATAGTCACCTAGCTCCAGTAGCTGGCCCCGTGAGCGGCCGCATCGTTGACGAAAAAGGCGCTGGCCTGCCGGGTGTTAACGTCATCGTTAAAGGCACCACTACCGGCGCCCAGACTGATGCTGACGGCCGCTACACCATTCAGGCACCTGACAATGCGACGCTGGTGTTTTCCTTCGTGGGCTATGCCAGCCAGGAAGTAGCCGTAGGCAATCGCAGCACGGTAGACGTGGCTCTCGCGCCTGACTCCAAATCGCTCAGCGATGTGGTGGTGGTAGGCTACCTGGCCCAAGACCGCCAGAATGTGAGCAGCGCCGTGGGCGCACTCGACGTGAAGGAGGCGACTAAATCTCCGGTACCGACCATCACCCAGGCGTTGCAAGGCCAAGTAGCTGGCGTGCAAGTGCAGGGCTCGGGTGGGCCCGGCGAGGCACCGGTTATCGTTATTCGGGGCCCTGGCAGCGCGGGTAACAGCAACAGTGCTCCGCTTTATGTTATTGACGGCCTGTGGACTGATAACATTCGCGACCTGAACCCGAATGATATCGCAACCCTCAATATTCTGAAGGACGCCTCCTCGACCGCTATCTACGGCGCACGCGGGGCCAACGGGGTAGTGCAGATAACCACTAAGCGCGGCAAGGCCGGTGTACCAACCATTGGTATCAACGCTTATGCAGGTGTCGATAATGTATCAAAACGCTACCAACTGACTAACAACAGCCAGTGGGCCGACCGTGCCGTGCAGGCCTACGCCAATGCGGGCATTAACCCCCTCACCCCCGGCCAAAATAGCTTGGCTGGCGCGGTAAAAGGAGCAGGCGGTGCCTTCAACCCTAATATCGATACCGACTGGCAGAAGGAGTTTTTCCAGACTGGCCGGGTAGAAAATTACAACGTCAACTTCTCGGGTGGCACAAGCGGCGAGAACGCCGGGAGCAACTACCTGATTTCGGGTGAGTACTTCCACCAGCAGGGCGTGGTGAAAGGCCCTGATTTCAAGCGCTACAGCTTGCGCCTGAATACGGGCATGACCAAAGGCAAATTCCGTTTTCAGGAGAATGCCCAGCTGACGCACCTCAATGTAACGCTGCTCAATGGCCTTCCCTTTATCGACGTGCTCACGATGCTGCCGGGCATTCCGGTGTACGACGCGAACAATCTAGGGGGCTTTGGCACCGGCTCGAATACGCTCAACACCTTCGCTACTAACCCCATTGGGGCGCAGCAGCTGCTACGCCGCACGCAGTCAGACAACCGTTTGGCGGGTAACGTTACGATGGACTATTCCATCTTCGACTTCCTGACCTACCGGCTGAACCTGGCCATGGATGGCCACACCTACAGCAATGCCGACGCGCAACAGCTAGGTATCCTTCGCCAGAACACGCAGATTAATACGTCGTCGCTAAGCGAATTTCAAGGCTACGATGTGTTTCTGATGGCCGAAAACACGCTGACGTTCAACAAGAGCTTTGGCGACCACCACGTGAACGTGCTGGGGGGCTACTCGGAGCGGTACTACAACGTACACAATACCAATGCGCAAACGCAGGGCTTTACGCCAAACCCCCAATACTACTTCCAGCTCAGCGCGGGCCAGACGGTAGGGGTAGTAGGTGGGTCTGAGGCAACTATCACTAACCGCTCGTATTTCTCGCAGGCTACCTACGACTACAAGAATCGCTACTTGGTATCAGGCAGCTTCCGGCGCGATGGCTCGTCGCGCTTTGTAGAGCAAAACCGCTTTGGCAACTTTGGGGCAGCCTCGCTGGGGTACCGCATCAGCGAAGAAGACTTCTTCAAGAATGCTGTGCCCGCGGTCAATAACCTGAAGCTGCGCGCTAGCTACGGTATCATCGGCAACGACCAGCTAAGCGGCGACTACTTCGGAGCCTACCTACCCACGCCTAACATCAACCAGAACGTAAACTACGTGCTGGGCAACGGCCAGGTAATCACCAACGGCCGCTCGCAAACAGTATTGGCAAGCCCCGGCTTGCAGTGGGAAGAGCGCCACACCAAGGACGTCGGCCTGGACGCTGCGTTCTTGGATAATCACCTGACACTGACGGCCGACTACTACATCTCGGAAACGCGCAAAGCGCTGGCGCCGGTGGTAGTACCCATCTACACTGGCAACTTTGGGCCAGTGTTCCAGAATGCGGGCAACATCGAAAACCGGGGTTTTGAACTGGCCCTAGGTTACCAGAACGCCACCAACAACGGCTTTACCTACAGCATCAATGGCAACCTGACTACCCTGCGCAACCGCGTATTGGCACTGCCTAACGAAGGTCAGACCCTGGTAGATGGTCAGCTTTTGACCAGCTCGAGCGTGGGTACTTCCCTAGGTCAGTTTTTCCTGATTCCGATGGCGGGCATCTTCCAGACGCAGGATGAGGTAGCTAGCTATAAGAATGCAGCGGGCACGGTAATTCAACCCTATGCTGCCCCTGGCGATGTAAAGTACACCGACACCAATGGGGACGGCAGGATTGATAACAACGACCGGATACACACCGGCTCGGCCTTCCCTACCCTGCAATATGGCCTGAATATGAACTTCGGCTATAAGGGCTTCGACCTATCCATCTTCGCGCAGGGTGTGAGTGGCAACCAGATTTATAACAATGCTAAAGTGGCCCTAGAAAGCTACAGCGGCCCAAATAACTACGAGCTGGACGTACAGCCCTGGACGCCTGAAAACCGCTCTAACTCGGTACCACGCCTGCTGCAAGGCGGCAGCGCCAACCCTAACCTAGCGTTGTCGGCTTCGCAAAACTCGCTCTACAACACCACGCGCTGGCTCGAAAACGGTTCGTATCTCCGCCTGAAAAACGTACAGTTGGGCTACACGTTTGGCAAGAACCTGCTGGGCTGGGCCCCAGCTATCGCTAGCCTGCGCGTGTACGTGACGGGTCGCAACATTGTGACTTTCACCAAGTACTCGGGCTACGACCCCGAAATCGTTGGTACCGGTTACTTCGGTCGCGGCATTGATAACAGCGCCTATCCCAATGTGCGCACCTTCACTGGAGGTATTCAAGCCACTTTCTAATTGTTGCTGGGGGAAGCGGCTACTAGTCGCCTCCCCTGCTCACCCCTCATTACGCGCTACTTATTATGAAATCCCACAAAATAGCTACCCTTTTGCTGGCGGGTAGCCTGCTAGGTGCTACCAGTTGCAAAAAAGACTTACTGGAACAAACCAATCCTAATACGCTATCGGTCGCTCAGTTCTGGGTCACGGCCGATGATGCCAACCGCGGCGTTATTGCCTGTTACTCGGGCATACAACAGTACGCTTGCTACGGCCACTCCTGGCAGTTCATTACGGCTCGCTCGGATGAGTCGTACAGCCAAAGTCCTTTTGTAGAGCTGGCTGTGTTTACGCGCTTTATCCAAGCCAACAACAACTTTTTCATTTCAGCTTTTGCCTGGAATGACTATTACCGCACCATCTACCGCACCAACCAGGCGCTGAACCACATCCCGAGCATCACGATGGATGCGACGCTTAAGGCGCAGTATGTGGCAGAAGCGCGCTTCGTGCGGGCGCTGATGTACTTTGACATGGCGTCGTTTTTCGGCAATATTCCGCTGATTATCGAGGAGCCTACCGTTACTACTCGCGTTAAGCAAGTGACGAAGGCCGAGGTAGAAGCCCAGGTGATTACCGACCTGCTCGCCGCTATCCCCGACCTACCTGTGACCTACGGCGCCTCCGACCTAGGCCGGGCCACGAAGGGAGCTGCCCAGGCGCTGCTGGCTAAAATGTACATGCAGCAGCACAAGTACCAGGAGGCTTCGACGCTGTTGGCAGGTATTATTAGCTCGGGCAAGTATTCGCTAACGTCCAACTACCTAGACAACTTCCTGGAAAGCACCGAAAACAACAGTGAGTCCTTGTTTGAAGTGCAGTACACGGGCACGCCGCTCGACGTAGGCCAGGGCCAGGACAACGCCTCGGCTTCGGAAGGCTACGACCGGCCTAACTTCTTCGGGCCGCCGGTTTACTCGTTCTCCGACGTGCAGCCCCGCCAGTGGCTCACGGCCGCCTATACCGACTCGACGGTGGCATTCGCTCCCGGCAGCACTAAGAAGCACCTTATCGACCCTCGGCGCGACGTCTCTATTATCAGCGCCCTAAACCCGGATAGGTTTTACGGTAAGACGTTTACGGAGCTGGGCTACAATCCTAGCCAGCAGTATTGGCGCAAGTACCTGAATGACCGCACCCGCACAACGCCCGAAAACTTCACGTCTGGTATCAACTTCCGGGTTATTCGTTACGCCGACATCCTGCTGTTGCAGGCCGAAGCGCTAAATGAGCTGGGCCAAACGACGGCGGCCGTCCCCCTGGTCAACCAAGTGCGCCAGCGCGTAGGCCTCGCGCCTATCTCGGCTGCTACTTACAGTCAAGCCAGCTTGCGCCTGTATATGCGCGACGAGCGGGCGCGTGAGTTGGCCGGCGAAGGACAGCGGTGGTTTGATATTAACCGTTGGGGCCTACTCGACGACCAGGCTGGCTTGAACTACCTGACTGCAAAGGACCCAGACTTTACCAATTTCGTGTTGGGCAAGTCGAAACTGCTCCCTATTCCGCAGACGGATATTGACCTCGACGCCACCATCAAGCAAAACCCCGGCTACTAGCTGGTTTGTAGCTGGCCGCTACTTTGCCCCACCGGCCGAGTAGCGGCCACTTGGGTTAGGCCGGTGCCCTAGGGTACGCGGTCAGTACAGGGCACGTGTATAACTTGCAGGGCCAGTCGGGGTGCCGGCAGCAGGTGGAACAGCAGCAAGCCAAACTGACCATTGAGACAGAGTTTGGGGCGGGCCTCTACTTGGTGCAGGTTAGCTGCATGGTGGGCATGTTCACACAGAAAGTGAGTATGCCGTAATCTTTCTTTCTTTTTTTTCATGCCTATTTCCCACCGCTCCGCGCTTTTGGCTACTAGCCTAAGCACTGCACTATTGCTCGCTAGCTGCGATTCCAAACCCACCACCAGCCAGGATACGGCGGCCACCTCGACCGCGCCCGCCGATTCGGCCGCTACCAGTGTCAGTTCTTCTACTATGCCCACTTCTGCCTCTTTCGGCAAAGCCACCGACGGCACCGAAATTCAGCTTTTCACCCTTACCAACCCGAATGGGCTGAAGGCTACCATCAGCACCTACGGCGGCACGCTCACTAGCTTGCTTGTGCCGGACAAGGATGGTAAGATGTCAGACATTATCCTAGGCTTCGATAATGCGAGTGGCTATCTAAGCCCCGAATTCCGCAAGTCGAATCCCTACTTTGGCGCACTCATCGGGCGCTACGGCAACCGCATTGCGAAGGGTAAATTCACTATTGACGGCAAGGAGTACCAGGTCGGCGTAAACAACAACGGTAATTCGCTGCACGGCGGTAATGTGGGTTTCAACCAGAAAATCTGGACAGCCAAGCCCGGCACTTCAGCCGATGGTCAAACGCTGACCTTGACCTACCTGAGCAAGGATGGTGAAGAAGGCTACCCCGGTAACCTTAACGTGACGGTGACTTACACCCTCACCAACGATAATGCCCTGCACATAGACTACGCCGCTACCACTGACAAAGCGACGCCCGTCAACCTGACTAACCACGCCTACTTCAACCTGGCCCTAGGGCAGAGTAAGGACATCCTAGCTCACCAAGTGACCATTCCGGCCGACCGCTACACGGTGGTGGACGATAAACTGATTCCGACTGGTGAGCTGAAGCCGGTGAAGGGCACGCCCTTTGACTTTACCACGCCCCACGCTATCGGCGAGCGCATTGCGCAGGTGCCCGGTGGCTACGACCACAACTGGGTGCTAAACCAGGCCACTGGCAAGCACAGCGCAGCTACCGTGTACGAGCCCACCACCGGCCGCACGATGGAAGTAACTACCGACGAGCCCGGTGTGCAGTTCTACACCGGCAACTTCTTGGATGGCACACTTAAAGGCAAGGGCGGCGTGGTCTACGGCAAGCACGCTGGCTTCTGCCTCGAAACCCAGCATTTCCCCGATTCGCCTAACCAAAAGGAGTTTCCGAACACCGTGCTGAAGCCGGGCGAAACCTACCACACCACCACCAGCTACACGTTTGGGGTGCGGAAGTAAGGGTTAATTATGAATTAGAAATTGTGAATTATGAATTGAGAAAGGGCCGCAGTCAACAGTAGCCGAGCAACTTTTCTCAGTTCATAATTCGTGATTTCCCAATTCATAATTTCTAATTTATAATCTATAATTCAAAAGACACCGTGCCAGAACAAACCGCCTCCCCGGCCTACGTTATCGGCCTCGACTACGGCACCGACTCGGCCCGCGCATTGCTCGTGGATGCCCGTACCGGCGCCGAAATCGCGCAGGCCGTGCACTACTACCCGCGCTGGAAGCAGGGCCAGTACTGCAACCCTGCCAAGAATCGCTTTCGCCAGCACCCGCTCGACCACCTCGAAAGCCTCGAGGCCACGGTAAGCGAAGTAGCCAAAAAGGTGCCCGCCGAGCAAATCCTAGGTCTCGCCATCGACACCACCGGCAGCACGCCCGGCCCCGTGAATGAGCAGGGCCAATTGCTGGGCATGCTGCCCGAGTTTGCCGAGAATCCCAACGCACTATTCGTGCTTTGGAAAGACCACACCGCGCTGGCCGAGGCCGCCGAAATCAACCACAAAGCCCGCACCTGGGGCGGCGAGGACTACACCAAGTACGAAGGCGGCATCTACTCATCGGAGTGGTTTTGGGCTAAAATCATGCACATCGTGCGCGAGGATGAGGCCGTAGCCAAGGCTGCTTACTCCTGGATGGAGCACTGCGACTGGCTCACGCTCACGCTCACCGGCCAGCCGCTGGCTGAGTTCAAGCGTAGCCGTTGCGCCGCTGGCCACAAGGCTCTGTGGCACGCTAGCTGGGGCGGCCTGCCCCCCGAGGAGTTTCTGACCCACCTCGAACCAAAACTTGCCGGATTACGCAATCGATTATTCTCGGAAACGTACACGGCTGACGAAGTAGCCGGGCATCTTTCGGAAGAATGGGCAAAGCGCTTAGGATTGACTACCAACACGGTAATCGCGGTGGGCTCGTTCGATGCGCACGCCGGCGCCGTAGCTGGCGAGATAGAGTCCTATTCGATGGTAAAGGTGATGGGTACCAGCACCTGCGACATCGTAGTAGCCCCGACCGCTGAGGTGGGCGACCACCTAGTAGCCGGCATCTGCGGGCAGGTTGATGGCTCGGTTATCCCCGGCATGCTGGGGCTAGAGGCTGGGCAATCGGCTTTTGGCGACCTGCTGGCCTGGTTCCGCCAGATGCTGGAGTGGCCGTTGCAGGCTGTGCAGTCGAAAGTGCTGACCGCCGAGCAGCAAGCCGCTTACCGTCAAGAAGTTAGCGACAACCTTATCGTGCAACTCACCAAGGCCGCTGCCGAAGTAGACCCCGCCGAAAGCCACGTGCTGGCCCTCGACTGGGTAAACGGCCGCCGCACGCCCGACGCCAACCAGGCCCTGAAAGGCGCCCTCACGGGCCTCACGATGGGTACTTCGGCGCCGCAGGTGTTCCGCGCGCTGGTCGAAGCCATCTGCTACGGCTCGAAGCAGATTGTGGAGCGCTTTGAGAGCGAAGGCATTCCGATTAAGCAAGTGATTGGCATCGGCGGTGTGGCTAAGAAGTCGGCTTTCGTGATGCAGACGCTGGCCGACGTGCTCGACCGCCCCATCAAGATTGCCGTGTCGGAGCAGGCACCGGCCCTAGGCGCCGCTATGTACGCGGCTGTGGCCGCGGGCATCTACCCCGATGTGCTGGCTTCGCAGAAGGCCCTAGGTAGCGGCTTTGCCGAAACCTACACCCCTAACCCCGAGAGCGTGGCCCAGTACGCCACCCGCTACGCGCAATACCAGGCGCTGGG
>Ga0160429_1000209_pt1 | contig 69533 bp, 74 predicted proteins | sample SolpanmetagenomR_FD_108199 | JGI IMG/M metagenome (GOLD analysis project Ga0160429, IMG submission 108199) | Solar panel surface microbial communities from Lawrence Berkeley National Laboratory, California, USA - R | ecosystem: Engineered > Built environment > Solar panel > Unclassified ... | reverse complement strand
CGAGACGAGAGAGCCGAATCCGAGAGACGCGGATCCGTTGAAGTTGCAGCAGAGGGCGAGATCGTCTGGTGCTAGTGAAGAATGGCAACCAGCGGCATGGTCACCTGGGAAAGCACAAAGGAGAGGAGATTAATGATTGGGAATGTTTGCTAAAGGAATTCGTAAGATTGTTTAGCCTGACGACCTTTGCGAGCTTTCATCGAGCTCAAATGTATAATAGATCATGAGACCTCAAAATCGACCTGGGTACGCCTGACCATGCACTATTGGTGCATTTTCCAGATTCACTATTCCTCCGCGAATGAGAGCCATCCATAATCCTGCGCTAGCCAGACCTGTAGAACCACCAGGTAATCCTTTTTTCAGACACACAATCACCGGCCAGGACCTCCAGGGCCCATACCTGGAGGCGGCATGAATGGTCCTCCTGGGCCACCCATTGGACTCATTCCATTCGGTGGAGGCATCCCAGGCATTCCAGGCATACCCTGCATAGGAAACGGAGGAGGAAATGGCATTCCATTAGCAGGACTTCCATTGAAACCACCTTGTGGAGGAAAAGGCATTGGTGGAAAGGGCATTCCATTTGGTGGAGGAAACGGCGGCATTCCACGACCAGGTCCTCCTGGACCTGGCGGCATGAATGGTGGTGGTCGACCTAAAAGGAAGTGTTATTGTGATTCTCTCATACCAACCTCAGTGGCAGCACATACCACCAAAGGCGAATGGTGGAGGTGGACCACCAAACCCAGGATTAGCAATCGGAGGCGCCATTACTGGCATTGCTTGTCCCTCTGCTGCATAGGAAGATGTGATGGAGTCGATAACGCTTTGTGCTTTTTCATGTCCGATTTCTATATCCTACATCAGTCTCCTCTTTTATTTATGAATAGCTCTGATGACTGACGTTGGTAATAGTCTACAACATTGCGCAAGTGGTTCTTTCCGGTGTTATGTGCTTTGCGAACGCTCATGGAATCGTGTGTGAGGTAGACATCGCAGTAGTCGCCTGGAGTGTTGGTTGTCAGTCTTGCAATTGGTGGTGTGGATTTGTTCCTCGATGAGGATCAGTGAAGGAATGACCTACAGAAGAGTGCTTTGTGTCAGTCAGGTTCCAAACAGGGCAGACAACATTGCGGACTTATATTTTGGCATTTTGAAGCGTGCTTTCGCACAGTGCGATTACAGTCTTTAGTTCTCTTTGTTATTTTGGAAAGTAGGAATGGCGCGCGATTCACTGGGGGTAATGACTGTGTATAATAGTGTAGTTTGTCTTATTGATCTTGATAGCTCTCCGCAAAGTCACTTTCCCTTTCGCTGGTCCTGACTCATGACCGGCGCTTTCCGAAGACTTCCTAACTTCATCGCATTGGGATGGCTTGCAGTGCAGTAGCATTGACGAGCCAGAACAACAATTACACCTAACAACACCCGCCCATCATGCCTGTCGCCACCAACATCAAGCCTATCCAGGGCGTAAGTCTCCTCCTGCAACTTCGCCCTTGCCAAATGCAATGCGCTGGACAACCATTGCACAAGTCAAGAACAAGAACAAGAAGCTAATGCCGTCTTTACTCATCTACAGATGCTTAAGAGAGGCATTGTCGTCGATTTATCCTCTGCTATTGGTACGTCTACTCCACCATCAACCTCGTCTCGCGATGCTATAGCCAGCTTAATACTTGACCCACCAGTCCCATTCCCTTGCTAACCTCCTCTCCAGGTCTCGGTGTCGCAGCCGGCTACCTCTTTTGGTATGGTATGTACTTCAAGCTCCTCTCCTCCTTATCCACACCGCAACAAAGCCGCCGAATCCTTCACCTCCTCTTGTACTGCACCACAATGAATCACACAGCCATCCCAGCCTATCACGCACCATGAATAGCACAGCACAGCACAGCACAGCAAGCAACGACGACGACGATCTCAGTATTGACACAATCTACCACATCACAGGCTACCACGTACCCGCCGTCCGCCACCGAGATCGTTTCTACTCCAAGATCGAGGACGAGCGCATGAGGGGTGTACAGGAAGATCCAGAAATCCATTCACCACAGAAAGTATAAACCACCGCGCTGGACTATGAAGGAAGCAATGAGAAATCGAGCGAAGTGGGGAGGTTACATTTGTTTGTGGTCTGAGGAGATTGGACGACGGATGTGTGTTGGTACAGGGAGAATGAATGGATTGTTTGCTACCCAGAAGATCGGTATAAGCATTGTACAAATTATGGCATGAGTTGAGGGGCAAGATGACGTGAAAGACTATTCGACTATTCGCGCCGCCAGAACATGTCGTCGATCCTACTCGTGCGCCCATGCTGGATCTAGTGATCTGCACACTTTGAAATAATCTGTCGTGACGTCGTGAAATGTGCCAAGTGAGTTGAACCATACTCTGCCCAGTTCGATGTCGAGTACTGGTACAACGCAAGAAACAAGGCAAGATTATGCTCAAAAAGCCACGATTGTTGGTGGTAACACTTCGAAAAAGTCCAAGAAAGTCTTCTTGTGACTGTGGTCTATACATATCTTGTATTAACACGAAGTAAATCTTGTTCACTACTGCGTGTGACACAGTATGTATGGCTGAGTGACCGACCGACATAAAGCAAGAGCTCAACCACCTCATGCATATGAATAACTCAGTGAGACGTCTACTAACATAAGCGTCCCAATATGGCGATTATATACACTCATGTATCTCACCTCAATTCGCGCAACTCAGCGGAACGGTTGCAATGTCACCACACACATCAAACCTTTACAATGTTTCCACTTCTAGGAGACGATTTTTATACGCTGGTAAGTAACATCCCAAGAGACTTCTACATTTTGAACTTTCAAAGAACCTGCAAATACATAAATATCAAAGCAAAGAAAAACAAGTTATGGAGATTGCAGGAAGGTATTTGTCGAAAGCTATACTGCTAGTACGATGGGCATATTCTCACCATGATCAATCTTCGGGATGCCCTGCCTGCTGTTTTTGATACGCAGAACGCCAGATCTTTTCCGTGGTGTTTTTCTATGTGGTAGCGGTTGTTATAGTCTCAGATTTTTTCTTTAATGTTGGTTTGAAAGTAAGAATTTCGTCGCTCGTGCTACTTCAGGTATGAACAATGATAGGATCGAGGTATGCACGATCTTCTGTACAGATCTGACGATACTATCACTAATTAAATGGGAAGCAGTGACTGGAAGAGTGACGAAAACAAATATATGTCGCCTACCTACCTAAACTGATGATAGTATAGATACATGGGCAAGGTGAAGTGCTTGAAGTAGCGTACTATGTTGTACTGATTATGGTATCAAGGAACGATTTGTCTTGAGAGTGATCATGATTTTGTTGACGGCATGTTGTGATACTGACTGTGCTTTCTGTATTTATACTGCGCATGGCGTTGAAGCTGGATCGGATGGAATGGGACGATCGTGGTTGATGGTGGGGGATTGATGTGGATCAATTGAGGTATCTACAATAAAGGTGTGGTAGAGTGGTCGAAGGAAGCCGAAGGAGATAGAACAACGACGGCTATGATGACTGTTTGAGATTCAGCAGAAGTGTCACCTATGACAGACTACGCTCGCTGGACTTCTAATCCCATGTTAATCTACTAGCCCTAATCTGTGTTCTTCTATTACTGGGTTATAGGCTAACATCAAATGTCATGAGCTGGTAATTTGTGTTTCATGCCAAAAAGCCGTCTATACAATGGCAGCAACCTCTCCATCTATCCCCGTCTATCTATCCAGACAATCGCATCTACTCTCCCACTCACCTCCGCTTCGTCAGCCTCGACTTCTGCGCCTTACTCTTCTGATCCAGCCCCGCCATCACCGCAATACCTTCCCTCTGCTTCTGCGCCTCTCCCAACATCTTCACCTTATCTCCCAATCCAGCCTCAATTACCTTCTCTCCCTGCACCAATTTCCCCGTGTACTCTCGATCAAACTCCTCCTTGTTCACCTTCGCCCTCTTCTCCTCCAACATCTGCCTCCTCTCATCCGTCAACTTCCACTCTTCCGGAAACAAATGCTCCTTCTTCGGCTTGTAATGTCGGAAGTCGAATGGAACGTCCTCGAACGTATCTGTGGCGTCGCGCGCTTCGGTTGTAAGCTTGGTGAAGAGATCGCCCAGGTAGCGCTTGTTTTGTGCGGGCGTGGGGTACAGCTCGGCGGAGAGTTTGGCGGTGTGAGTGCTGGGGTTGTAGCGCACGCCGAGGAGTTTTATCAGTTTGTTGGATTGTTGCGTTGTTAGGTTGGGGAGGGTGGTTGGGTTGAAGGTGAGGACGACTTTGCGCGCGGCGGGGTGCTCTTCACCTAGGTAGGTTGTGTAGCGGAAGCGGAGGGGAGTGGTCTCTGATGTTGGTGGTTCGAAGGGCTTGATGTGGTCTGTGACGACAGATCGTTAGAGGGTGCTTGCGGTATGTTTTATGAGTGTGGTAAGAACGTACTGTATAGCAGAGGCATATCCCACGCCATTATCCTCGCAAACTCTCTAATCTCCCTATGCTGCTCCAACTCTCCATGCGCCAGACTCGTGATATCGTCATTCTCAAACTCTGGATCCTCACCTGGATCATCTCTCTCCTCATCAATAGCAAAGAAACCTTCCGGCCATCGCGGTTCTCGTTCTAGGTTCTCCTCGTCCAACAAGCCCGCGGCTTCGTCCTCCGTAATGTCAAAGGGTTCCTCTTCTCGATCACCAAGCGATTTTTGGAATAGATCTTCGTAGTCTGCTTCGGACGCTTCAATGTCGTCTTCTACGGTGTCCAGCGAGTCTTTCCAACCTTCGGGCAGGCCTTCGAGATCTTTCGGGCTGCGAATGTAACGCGGCAGGTTCTCGTCGAAGAGCTTGCGAAGTTCTTGCGGATTTGCGTTTTTGGGATCTGCTTGGCTGAGAGTGGTGGTCGAGGTGAAGTGCCGGGGATGAGGAGTGCTACAGCATTGGCTTCGCTGGGCTGAGATGCGCGCGAGGTGACGAAGACGCCGTATTGCTATTGTCATTGTGACAAGAGGGTTTAAGCTATTGCTGTATATGCTGTTCTTCCTTAATGCACAAGCAAGTCTATCAAAAAGTACACAGGATCTCCAACCCTTAAATCTCAGGGTTCAAACAGTAGCATGCCAGTGGTGTCTCCTCTTACTACTACTGTGATAAAAACAAAAGATTATGCAAAATGTCCTCTCAACCTCGCAAATTATGCTTCGTGACCGTCGGTGCTACCGCCAATTTTGATCTCCTCATCCGTGCCAGTGTGAAGCCGGAATTTCTACGCTATCTGGCATCACAAGGCTATACAGATTTACTATTACAACATGGGAAAGATGGTGCTGCGTTATTGAGAGAGCTATTACCAGACACCATGTTCGACACAACCGATCCTTTGATCGATCCTTGGGCAATGGTCGAAGGTGTCAAGATCAGCCGATTCGACTTTCGAAAGGAAGGATTACAAAAGGAAATGTTAGCTGCACGAGGAGGCTCTTTGGCCTTCAGAAACCAAGGTGTTGTAATATGTCATGCTGGTATGTAATTTGAGGCTATGAACAGTGGGCTACAAGTCACCAAACGCTCACATACAATTCAACAGGAGCGGGCACAATTCTAGATGGACTGCGTATCAGTGTGCCTCTGATAGTGGCACCAAACCCATCACTATTGGACAATCACCAGGATGAGCTCGCTGAAGAATTGGAAAAACAAGGTTATGTTGTACATGGTCACATTGATCGAATTAATGGATTGGAAGAGGCCGTTGCACAGTCGGAGAGACTGAGACAGAAGCAGATGTCCTGGCCACCAGTGAATAAAGGCGAGGATCCTAGGGGTAGAGGACTTGCGGGAGTCATGGATGAAGAGATGGGCTTTTTGCTTGACTGACTAGTGCCTATATTTGAATACTGATCTGAATTGCGTTCTGGTTGGACAACGTTCTAGCAGACTGTTTGGTGTATAGTCTGTCCAGCAACATGGTGGCTATGGACTACAGGGGAAGGCTATGCTGACAGAGCTATCTGGCGGTCCTCTGACGCAAAGGTCCAGCCTATGCTGGTGCTCATTCGTAGACGCCGGCTGATGGTACCTATCGCCACGTTAGGCAGTAAGGCCGTCGACCTCAGACAGTCCTGGTAAGCAGAGGAGCAAGCCGCCAGGCATGGACGATTGTGGACGGAGGAGCCTGCTATTATTGTGGACGTTTCCATCTATCGTCTCCCTGGTTTGATCTCGCTGAGGTCTTGAAAAAGAGGTTGTTGGCAGGCTTACTTGTGTCAGATCATACAGCCATCGTCGTCTTTGGCCCTGAGGGAAGAGGCAGGCATGAATATTCTGAAGTATCACACAAGGAAGGACATCACGAGTCCTGAAGATTCTCAAGAATGCTGGAAAGGCTGTGGCTGCGTCGAGTAAATTGACGATACTATGCTCCAACTGCTCATGGTATGCTAATATGACTGCTTGTGCTCTACGGTTTTGGTGCCTTGGCGATGCTCTGGTCAAAGCATCGTCAAGCACAAGACAAGGCTTATGGGACGAGAGTTTCCAGGTATCCTTGGAGATGAGCGCTTTTGGAGCTTATACTGCCTGCTTCCTCACCTTGGTATCTTGTGCGAGCTTACATGCCGTGCTTTGCTATCTTAGTATTTTGGTGAGGCTGGGCGAAGTGCTTCGTAGTCTTGGTAGCTTGGACACCGCAGAGTAACGCCGATTCGGATAGCAGATAAGTTTGTCCTTAGACCAAGTGAATTGACCGAAATGTGAGAACAAGCAGAGAAGTGCGGGATCGTGACAAAGCTGATGCCGAACACCTTACTATGATATTATAGGTTGAACCGTGCCATGCTGATTGAGTTCCACGGACAAGCGGAAAAAGGTAGATGATGGACTCGACTGGCCTAAAACACATGTTTCATGGGCCGTCTATCGTAGAACAAGGCTAGACAACATGTCACTGCATAATCGCATACGTGTGCCTATGAAAAGCAGGTGGCGATGTAGTCGACGGCGAGCTACTATAGGTGAGATCCTCGACGTTCAAACATGGACTGATGTGATGCTCAACCAAGTCTCTCAAACCTTAGCCTCCTTCTAGAAAAGTCCGCCGTGCCGAAGCGCTGCAAAACGTTGGCTACTCGACACGACCTGCCCCATAGATCGTGTCTAGACGAGGATGGTGCCGAGCCTTGAGATAACGCTAAAGAAACGTACAACATCGAAGTGTTCAATCACGTCTCTGTATTCTTCGTGACCTTTGCAAACTTTGGATCCTACCAAGCCATCGTTGAATCACGCCAATGATAGCTGTGCTGTTGTTGGTCAGCTCACTTAGAGCCCCGTGTGTGTGATCGGGGCCATACGCCTTGGGCTCCCATCCTTCTAGTGCCTTTTCGGTAAGACCTGGGAGGCTGTGGTAAGGCTACTGCCCTGGCATAAATACGAGCTTGTTGCCTACCTCTTTTCGATGGCTTCAAACCGCTACGGCTGTACTATTTCTACACCTTGGTGTTGTCCATCTGATACACTTCTATTACCACCATTACCATGTCATACTCCGACAACAAGCAAGTGTCCACGGAGGAGAAGAACATTGGCGTTGATGGCCAATTCGACTCTGATGGTGCCAGCACTATCAACACTATCACCGCGTTGATAGCTGAAGATCAAAGCCATGAGATTAAGCTCAGAACTATGTCATGGCAGAAAGCGGCAGCATTACTATGTAGGACTCATCCAGTCCCAAGTTGATGCTCAGTGAGCAGTACCTAACAACATCATCAAGGTGGTGAACAAGTCTGTCTTGCCATTATGGCGCAGTCCTGGTCTCTCAGTGTCCTGGGGTATGTCACACTCGGCCTCCAGCCCCAAGCTAGCTTGCTAACATCGCTCCAAGATGGGTTCCTGGAATAATCACAATGGTGTTATCTGGCGTTCTATTCTACATAACGAGCTTGACGATGCACAAGTTTATCATGAAGAATCCCCAAATCCGAGACATCTGCGACTTTGGCTACTACGCATTCGGAAAGAGCAGGATCGCATACGAGTTTACTGGATTCATGTTGCTGGCCAACAACATCATGCTGATTGGTTTCCACATCTTGACTGCTGCAAAGATCTTCAACACCATGACGGCCCACTCAATGTGTTCTGTCATCTTCGCCATCATTGCTACGCTGATGGGCATTGTCATGTCTCTACCAAGAACACTCAACCACGTCTCCTACATGTCGATGTTCTCAGCCGCTTGCATGGGTCTTTCTATCCTCCTTTTCCTTATCTTCGTCGGCATCGAGGACCATCCTGGAGAGGGTTACAACGGAAAATGGACACCTGAAGACCCTGTGCGCACATATGCTTTCCCTCTTGCAGCCAATACTGGCTTCGTCGCTTGCATGAACGCTGTGCTCAACATCACCTTCCTCTGGGTTCCTCAAATCTGTAAGTACACGAAGCGAACAAGTATTCATCAAGCACCAACCACTAAAATTTCCTACAGTGTTCCCAACCTTCATCTCCGAAATGGAACGTCCTCAAGACTTCCCTAAAGCGCTTACTGTTCTCTTCGGTGTCTCGGCCTTCCTCTTCATCGTGCCTCCAGCGATTGGTTCGTCAGAATAAGTCCTTTATAAAACAATCCATAATCATACTAATCCTCATGCAGGTTTCAAGTACATGGGCCAATACAGCACCGCCCCTGCATACGGCTCCCTCGGCGTCTTAGTCTACAAGAAGGCTTCCTTCATCTTCGTCATCGTCCCTACCATCATCATCGGCGTCATCTACGCTAACGTCACCGCCAAATTCGTCTTCAACCGTGTCTTGGGCAAATCTCGCCACGCCCACTCTAACACAGTCGTCGGATGGGGTGTTTGGATCGGTCTGATGATTGCCATCTGGTTCACGGGCTTCATTTTTGCGGAAATCATCCCAAGCATGGGCGACTTTCTCTCCCTCCTCGGCGCCGCATTTGACAGCTTCTTCGGCTTCATGTTCTTCGCTGTCGCCTACTATCACTTGTACCGCGGTAACTTGTGGAACGGGGCTGCGAGGAGCGCGATGACTGTCATCCACATCATCGTCATGTTCGTTGGTTTGTTTCTGCTTGGACCGGGCTTGTATGCTGCTGTCGACGCGATCAAGATTGATTATAGCGGATCTACGCGTCCTGCATTCAGTTGCGCGAATATCTCTGTTTGATACGAGTGGCTTGAATTGGGTTGGGATGGGATTTTCACGAGGCTGCATGGCTATGTAGTGTTTTTGAGTTGAGGAGATCGAGCGGATGCTAAGGCTTCTTACAGATTTGAGAATATAGGACTTTCTTTCGCTCCTCTACAACGTTCTTCTTCTGCTTCATTCACAGATCCATTCTTTGCTTCGTTGCAGCAATATATCAACATGTTGTCAATGCGACACTTTCCTCAGAGCAAAACATTATCCCCAGTGTATGCTGATTTGTCTTTCTGGAATCCTGTAGTCTTCCTCTAACTTCGTGGTGTGAAGTGGTCTGCCAGCGGAGAATAATACGATCTTGGGAGGATTGCTGACAGAAACACCTTTCGCACTTGAGATGAGAAGATGAAAGGATGAATTATTGTGTGAAGTGGGAAGATTGCCCTTGACTGTTTGTGCTTGTTAAGAGCTCCAAGATGACAATAAAAAGAAGCTAATATGCATGTCAGCCAATAATGTTTCCACCTCTGTTCTGTTTGTCTGTAGCGGCCATCTCGGCGCACACGAAGAAGGAGTTCGACGACTTTTGCAACGAGGTTCATGTTGAGAAGCATTCAAAAGGTGCTTGATTGACTTGAGAACCATGACTTTATGATAGCCAAACCTTGTCAGTGGTCTAATATACAACCAGCCCCGGGAGAGATGATCTCCAGCGTTCTATAAGTCCAGGGGTGATGTGTGCATCGTACGACAGACCCTCAGATGTCAATCTCAATACCAAGGTCCATCGCCGCCATCATATCCTCATCTTTCTTTTTCCTACCCATTATGCCCACGCCCAAGCCAGATCTAGCAAGCTTCGAAGGTTCAGTCTTCTTTGCAGGAACAATCGGCACAGGCGTGCTCTCCCTCGTCGTAACTTCACTTCCAAATAGAGCAGCATCCAAGTCATCACCCTCTGCCTTTGCCGACGACATCATCTCCTCTGCCTTGTATATCGTCTTCGGAACAGTCTTGACACGCGCATGAGTATTAGCAACGCCTACATCACCCCTCGCCAGAGCCTCTGCCAGCTTCTTCTCTTTGGCTCGATCCGCAATCTGAGCTTTTCTAATATTGTCAATGTTTGCTTTTCGATTGGCCTTATTCCGCGCAGCAAGTTTCTCCTGTTGTGTCATTTCCTTGTTTGGTGCTGGCTTTGACGGTGCAGGCAGTCGCTGTTCAAGTGATGCAAGCTGAGCATCGATTTTGGCAATAGCGGCCTCGTCGTACTTTGCTTCTGCGGCCAGGCGCTCTTTTTGGAGACGATCGCGCTCTGAAATGGATGTTCCGACGGCAGCGGCGCGACGGAGGCGGTAGTTGATGTCCTCGTCAGGCCAGGGTTTGTCGATCAGCTTTTGAATTGCAGTGCATTTGGATTGCAGGAAAGAGAGCACTGGTGGTCGTACGGAATCTTGCGAGAGTTGTGATTTGTAGCGGTCGTATTCACGGTCTGTGAATTTACTGTCGGAGCAGGCGGAGAAAGGCCATTCCTTTTCTTGCTTGCCTTGTGTGACTATGGCATATTGATCCGTAAGCACAGGATTTGAGCCAGGTAAGTCCAAAGAGTATGGCCGGCCAATTGTGAATCCTGCAAATAGTCAATAACAGTATCAAGCGCAAGCCCAACAACATCCTACCTTTGATTTGGCACATTCTGTATGTGTTCTGATTGGTTGCTTTGTCCAAGCCTATACATACTCTTGTGAAGCATCCTTTAATTGCATCTTCAAAGCCAGGCCAGAAACATACTCTGGCGAAGTTGGTCCTTCCAACTCTTATGCGCTCATAGTCTCGCATTTCTGGTTGTGCTTCATTCTTGGCTGGTGCTCTTGAGGCGGGCTCGTCCCATTCTACATCCTCCTCACCATCAGCATCCTTGTCAGACTCTTCCGCGTCATTTTTTGCTGGCGAATCACGATCTCCAGTCTTCCTATCTTCATTGCGCTTTCTCTGCTCAGTCCGTTGCTCTCGGGCTTTTTTATAGTTCTCTAGCTTCTCATTCGTCTTCGTCATCTTTGTCCTATTGGCCTTTCGAGGCGTATCGTCAATTTCGGGCGCCTTGCGCTTCTTGATAGCATCAGCCTGAGCTTCTACCTTGAGTCTGTTTTCGCGTAGTTGTCGTAGTGCGAGATCTTCTCTCCTCCTCTGCATCTCAGCTGCTCTGTCTGCCAGGACTGTTTCTCGTTGGAGCTCGGGCATAGCCATGATCTCCGCTTTGTCCTTTTCTGACAAGAACTTGCCCTCTAACGGATATATAGGACCTTCTTGTTCTACTGGGAGAGCAGGTGCCTCACCTTCCTCTTCTGATTCTGACATGGCGCCTGATCCGAGTGACTCCGCAGCAGAACTATAAGACGTTCAGGGCCTGTCATATGCATGAAGGCATTCGGTGCTACTTACGCTTCATCTTCGCCGTCAGAGACATCACGAGCAGCCTTACCTCTGCGCGCAGGTTTCGTGGCCTTCTTTGGCGGTGCTCTTGCTCTTGACTTTTTGGGAGTGGGTGATCGAGTTGCTTCTTTCACGCTCTCCCCATCCGAGTCACCAGCCAGAGCGAGGAGCTCAGCGTCCGCGTCTAGCTCGTTGTCTGACATTGTTGCTGATAGTTTGTGCTACTTAGAGGGAGACGCGGTTGAGGGGCTGCTTCGTGCAGGCTTGAAGATGTGAAGATGGAAAAACGATGTAGGTATGGGCGGGGGTTTTCAGCGGTGTGAATGGGCGAGGGGCTTTTGCCGCGCGGTTGTGGCTACAGTAATAGTGTGAATAGAGAACAGACGATGAGAATGAGAATGGCCAGCGTAACTTTAGGGAGGTCAATTGATGCCAAGCATTTGCATGTGACAAATCTGGGGTTCAGTATGATGATGATGAAGAGGGACGGCGACATTGACCATTGACCATACTGACCAAACTGTAGGTAGGTTCTACTATTATTGTCATTTTTCCTGCGTGCAAACAATCCCGTCTCTGGTCCTCTGTATCGTAGAATAGAATCAACAGTTCGGTGAATAACCTCCGACATCCTTCACGCACTCCCCGCCCATCATGGCCTCTAGAGCACTTCGCACCACTTGCCAGAGCATAAGAGCCACTACGAATACAACTGCATTCAGCATCACTAGACAGAATGAGACTAGAAGGTGTTTCGCGACAACAATCGCCAAATCAGTCTCGGCATCAGGCTTACCACCAGACGTGGAAGCATCACCCCACGCCAAAAAGACAGCGCCACTAAGTCCAGAAATGCAAAAGTTCTTGGACAGTGCTGTGAGTACATTCTACCTAGTTGCCTGGTTCGTGCTAACATATCCTCAGCTGCGTGTAAACCATGCCGGAGAACTCGCCGCCACCCTCATCTACACCGCTCAAACGCCACCTCTAATCAGAGCATACCCTCACCTTCGACCATTGATGAAACATATGTACGACCAAGAAGCCGGACACTTCAAGACTTTCAATGAGCTTCTCGCAAAGCACAGAATTAGACCGACAGCCATGTATCCTGTCTGGCAGGTTGCAGCAACAGCACTAGGATGGGGTACAGCTATGATGGGAAAAGAGGCAGCAATGGCATGTACTGAGGCTGTAGAGACTGAGATTGGAGATCATTACAACAATCAAGTGCGTGTCCTGCTATCATGGGAAAGGGAAATGAAAGCACGTGGAGAAGATATAGGTGACGAGCTGAGAGAGCTTATCACGAACCTCAAGAGGATCCGAGATGAAGAGCTTGAACATCTTGATCATGCTGTTGAGCATGATGCGAAAGAAGCGCAGCCATATGAACCGCTTGTGCAGGTTATCCGAGCCGGTTGCAGAGGGGCTATCTGGTTGACCGAGAAAGTGTAAGGCATCCATTCGGAGGTGAGATTGTGTGGTCAAGTATGAGATTCGTGAATACGGATCTTACTCTGCCCCATTCTGTAACACTCATAGAGGTTCGTAACACACTGAAAATCCTTGATGAGGAGCGAGTTCTGCGTGGTATAGACCAGACACAAACTATCGGCAGATCTAGTTGTTCGTGTCTCTGCCATCGCTCTCATGGACCAAAACTGGCCACCGTCTCTCCTCGTAATTTTTTATCTCTCGTCACAGCGCTCAATACCTGGTCTTGCTGCACACAAACTTCCACTTTCAGCAACTATTGCCAACATATGAACCACCTTGCTCAATCATGGACGACGCGGTGAAGAGGAAAAGCAGCAGAAAGACGGGAGAAGAGATATTGGCGGTAGTGAGAAGCAAGGAATGCTAGATGTTGTGGTCCTAGGCGTGCTGTACAGGTGGAAGAATACTAGGCTCATAGCTCAGCTGCTCGATCTCTCGTGGCTAGGATCACGACTGATGAAGCACCACGTGCCAGGAAGAGACGACAACAAGAGCGCCACCAAGAAGTAGACATGCAGAAACGAGCAAAGTCAAAAGAGATACGCACAAGTACGACAGTCTTGCGTCTGCTCAAGAGAAGGCGATTGATTAGCGGGCGATGGCATGCAAAATTTGAGTGAAGTATATAATCTTGAATGTACGAGCATGGTCAAGAAATAACAATCCTGGTTTGGGCAAGACTCCCGAAAACCTCACGTGATACAAGCAGATGACCACTAGCAAGCCCTAAAGCGAAAGAGAGCTTCAGAGTCTCCAACGACCAGCACACCAAACAGTCCAGCTCGTAAAAGGCTGGCCAAGGAAGCCTACGATGATGAAGTCGCGTTTGCCCAAGCAACGGTCGATAGGTGCCAAGCTCAAGAGCACTATCTTGCAGCGTTTCAAAAAGAAAGCCCTAAGATCATGGATAAAGCAACATTTGCCGAACAGCATCGAAAGATTCTTGAAGCGAAAGGTCATAGTGCAAGATACCTTGCGACTGTGAAAGCAGAAGAGCGTGCTATCACAAAGGATCTTGTTGAGCATGAGGAGTAGCAGCGAAAGCATCTGCCACAAGGCATAATAGCACATCCATATCTGTCCCAATTCCCTCACATCTGGTATCGTATAAAGAACTACGCCATAGGATATCGCCCGGGCTCGGTTTGTGATCTCATCAAACACCGCGTCCCAAATATATATAGTTATTCAACAGTCTCATCGACAGTTCCATCGACATCTTCAATGACATTTCATATCAGCAGTTCAATCGACAGCTGAGTGAGATACGCAAAGCGTACTATAGCTCGAGACAACAGGAAATCGCTCCAGCACTCTCCACAGCATTTGTATACATGAGTTATGATTCACAACCGTTTGAGAGGTTACATAATGAGTCTTTGAGATATACGAAAACGAATCCGACATATTTCGCCAAGCCTGCGACGGCGCCAGTATCAGCAACGGCCATGTGTTTAGAGAACCACCTCCAACACCCAAGCCTGTAACAGTAGAGGCAAGACCCTCAGCAAGACCCTCAACACCAACGAGCAGCCCTCAACCAGCACGCTCAATATCACACTTCGCCATCAGAACGCCGTATGAAAGAAGCGAGCTTTATGACTAGACATACGCACATACGCATTGGCTCTCCTGGAATATCGTCCCCTATTTCAGAATCTCCAGCTCGCATGCCACCTCTTAGTACTATATCAAGACCTTAGGACATACACCCACTTCGAAACGTCTTTGATGCGGTCTCTCATCTTTCACTACCGAGTTGAGCGTCAACTGCCCGTCCTATTGGGGTCTGAATGCGTCGCCGCTTACGACTCGAAAAGCGAGAGAATCTTTACTGTGAGGCGTTACAATATGGTCAAGGCCCGAAAGTTCGCATATGCAGCAAACAAGGCCTCAGGCTTGGCAGCCCAAAGGGTCAGCATCAAGCTTGCCCATGCAGCAAACAAGGCTTCAGGACCTCCCTCTCCAAACCATTAGCATACCAATTCTCAAATAAACTTCACGTGTAGTGGGTTGCGCATTCCAGTTTGACTACGACGGACCAAGAAGAAGACAAAACACAGACCAATCAATGAATTGAACCCTGCATAATGGGCGCCTGCTATAGTTGTCAGCCTTAAGTCTCCCTTTTCCTGCTTTCTTTTCCTTCGCATCTGCCCCATTTCATCTCATTTCCTTTAACTGTTTCCGTACCTTTCTTTCTGAATCTCTCGTAGTTGTTTTGTCTCTATTGTCTTCTTACAATTCCACTGCTTCCGCTGTTCTTTTCCACGGATCTTCGACTCTTTTCTCTTCTTCGACTTCTGTCTTTGACAGGCTTTTCATCATGTCCACTTATAACAATACTTATCTGCCACTTGCAGCCACCAAACCAAGACACCAAAGGGATGGTGCTCAGAAACCTGTTGAGTTGAAGCAGCGTTCTGAAACTTGAGAAGCCCGACCTCCAATATTCGGGAAAACATCACTAGGCTTTCCGCGGTAGTGACCATCGAACACGATCTACTCAAGCAACACAATCACCAAATATGTCGTTCAGCACCCCCAGCGGAATCCCGGCTTTCGCACAAAAACGTCGCTCTGTCAAGCCTACCTCGTGCTTTCTGCTTTCCTATGTTATGCATGCTATGCTATGCTAGCTTTCCTTCACTTTATTCCTGCACTTCTTTCCTTCACTTTCGTTACGGTTTCTACCAAAATCTCGTCCTTCTCAATCGCTCTATCTCTTATCTGAACTTTAGCTACTCGTAGCTGCATCCTCCCCGTCAGAAGCTCGCTCAATCTCGACATGGCGGGACCTGGCAATGCCAGTAATGGACAGAAACCGAAACAAGTACCAAGCCGAAGAAGAACGGTAATGCGAAATGGAGGAGTAAACCTAGACCCACATGCAGTGTCAAATTAATGAGAATCATATATCAAGACCATCGATTTTCCAGCAACCAGCACAATAGCTAAGGTTATTGTTAAATATCTATGTGGATATCCACTCAGAGTCCAAATAAAGACAGTGAAACGGGATTTGTTGAATTTGTTTCTTTTCTGCGGTCCATCCTCCCCTGTTGAAACGATTCAAACACATCTTAATTCTTACGGCAGTGGGATTTGCAAACTATATTCTCTTTGTGTGTGCAGTCGGTGGCGCCCTTGTTGTGTTGTATTGCAATCATTACAGTGTCATGAAGTGTATACTTCAGCAACGACAGGAGTGCGTTGGTGAATCTTCACTTCCTTCATAGGCACAAACATAAAGCACGTCCTGGTTGTAACTCACCGATGAGCCGAGTTCGCTCATCTCTATTGTAGCTTCTCATTACACAGATATGCAAATAACTGACATTCATAGCACACAATTGCCTTTCGAGATCGTGACACGTGGTTGTTGTTGTTGTAGTCAGCAATCTTCCTCCTCACCAGCGACATTGTTTCGGTGGAAGCGGATGTCGTGAACGCGTGATCGGCTGGCTTGATAAATCCGTCCTCAAAGTAGATTACTGCCTGCTCATTGCGCTGATGATTGTCGGTTATGTTGTTGAATGCACACTCTTGTCCTAAGCCAGCGAGGTCGTCAGATGTGTGCGCCAAGGTAGTGGCGGGTGGGCTCTACACCTTTGTTATCCACCACAGTCTCTGCGATGCATATGTGTACACTGTTTTGTGAAGCATGCTGAATGCTTCCTCATGGTCAAAGGGAATGAGCAGCTCTTGCTACATGGCGCGGACTGGAAATGGAAACTGAGGAAACACATCAGCGCTATGGCGTTGAGTCCCCAAGCTGACAGAACAGAAAAGGAACGGTAGAAACTCATGAATAGGTGAATTGATATCACCTGAATCTGAAATATGCATGCAATGACCGCACCTGATCGCAAGAGAAGGGAAGCACAAACACAAGCGCAACAGAGAGTGATCTGCTTTGCCATTGCAAGAGGGTAGTGCTGATTGCACTGCACAAGAAGACACCACGAGACGCTATACACGGCCAGCAGGACACTTGCTCGCAACGGTTCAAAGTGTTCAAGAGCTTTGATGCGTCTTCTGCTTTCAGGCTCAGCAGATTTGAGCACGGTAGGATGACCTGAGCAGTATAGTACCTTCACCTTGGCCGAGATGATATATGGTATCAACACAATTATAAGATCTATTTTCCAGCCAAGTAGAAGAATGGTCTCTTCACGATGCGAAAGTAAACACTGTAATTCAGAATACTGCTTCAGCACAGCGCTCAAGTAGATCTTAACGATAGATTCAGCACAGAAGCTTGACACGCTCGTCATATCACCATTCGCAAAAGAACCAAGGAAAAATGTACCAAGCGCCACTGAACCACCGCCTCCAAAAAGAAGAGAGTGGTATTTCGAGCCCACATCCGTCTCACCAAACGATGCCTTATAGTAACCTCATAGAAGAACAAAGTTCCATTGAAGAGGCCACAAACACCAGAAACGGACGATCCCTCGCGCAAACATTGGTTTTTTAGAATTCCACAATCCAGTTTCCAAGCAACACAGACAAGACGCCCGGGATGCTGGAGGGAGGATGGGGAGGAGAGTTTGGTATGCGCAACCTTGACTAATTGACAGATCATTGGAGGAAAGAGATGCTGGCAACTTAAGTAGTGCGGGACGTGGTGGTTTGGTCACGGAAGTGGGACAGAGAGGACACAGCGCAGCAGGGTGAGATACTTCAATTGGCTGTCTGTTCAGCTGACGGAGCGTTATTTTCATCCTCATCGTCGCCTGTATCTGCGCCTTGCACATCGATGACAGACTCTCCTGCTTTCTCAAGCATGCGACGGCAGAACGCTCGAGTGCTCTTCCAAACAGCCTGCAGAAGCTACATTAGCGTTATATACAACATGTATCATACTCAAAGTTAATGACAACTTACATAAAATACCATACCCGCGCCTGCTAGGATGAACAGCCACGTCTGAGTAGTTACTCGATCCCTACCCGTGTTGCCTCCTCTTAGTCCTCCGCCGAGACGAAGGTGCAACCAGTTCATCGGATTAGCGAGATATGCTTTCACGAAGCCTAGAAGTCCTAGGGATGCAAAACCTTTGATAAAGTGCTCGGTCCAGGAGGCGTCGTCTGCACGCGTGTAATACTCGTCGTAGTCGTCGTAGACGCCTGTGGCGGACGCGATGAGATCGACGGGGTCGAGGTATAAGTTGATGATGAAATCGCCAACGAAACCTAGGGTGAAGATTGCCACGATAAAAATGAGAAGTGTCAGGGTGATTTGTGAAGCTGGATGAAACAAGATTAGCAGCGTTGAACAACTCTGATATGGTGCTTGTCGAGCCCACCTGCACTACTGATATACTTAGCCCACGTAAGTCTCTGAAGCCTATATCGAAAGCCACATGTCGGACATTGCCAGTAATGTCTTGCACTCGTATAGGTACGATCTGAATGCCTCCACTGTTGAAGACATTGATCATGAACATATCGCGAAGAGCCTTTGCATTTGCAAGGGCGGATTAGCCTGCCAGATTCAGATTCATAGGTTACATGTGGGCGACCCGCTAGGAAACCAGGAAGAGTCTCGTTGGGCATGTGGAATGAAGGCAGTACTTGTTCGAGACAGATACGGCATGTTCGAGGATGCCAGTGTTTCTGGAACTCGGGGTCGATGGGAGTCTCGGGATTGTCAGCGACTTCAGGCTCTGATGGCGTGCCTTCTTGCATGAAATCGTCATGTTTGACAGATGATGGAGTATCTGGCGCACTATCGGAGGCAGATTCTGCAGGAAAATCATCAGGCCATGTCCAGCCACCAGGCGTGTAGTCCATTCCATTGGTTCTGGCAGACATATTTCTCTCGATTTGCAGAAGACTTAAAGCTGATTTTGAAGGCCAAGTATTTGCTATGGTCTAACAGCAGAAAGAATGTTGTTGAGCTATCATCTCGTGGGGAGACGAAAGCAACGGATGACTGATTTCACATTCACGCTACTCAAAAAGATGGTATGAAGGTGGTTATGAATTGCTAAAGCATGAGGCAAACGCAGTCGTGCCAGCTTGCCTCGAACTTGACGGGATCGGGCGAACTAAGTGCCGGGATTAGTGATCGTTCAGGAAAACCGGTTCTGGGGCCTTTGCCCTTGGTGCGAACTCGACCTCGAGGAAGTTGATAGTTCTCAAATCAGAAGGAAATATTGAGAAGTTAACAGATTGTGCTGTGACTCACGCGATCATTCTGCTATCAGTGACCTTCTTCTTTTGTTGTGAGGCGGTGTATAATACAGAACGCCCACAACGTCATTTGAGTCACCCCAAGCCTCACGAAAACAAAGCAAACCGGACGACATATAAATCTCGGATTCCCTGTGTTTCTAAGCTACTTCCAAGACTCGACTCGACAAAAGAAAAGTATATTCTAACAAGCGAACATGCCTCTCTCACAACCTCCAACTCGAGGCGTTGTCGTTGAGAGCAAGAAGACACTCTCGCGTCGTGCTGTATCACGTCAATCTTCAACATTTGGTGGCAGCTCTCGTGCGGCATCAGCTGCCAACTCCAAAGTCAACTCGCGGCATCCTAGCGACGATGAAGGCGATGATCTGATCAGCGAGGGAGGGTGGAGCACGACTGATTCAGTCGACGGCGTGCTTGGTGGTGCTGAGAAGGACTCCTCATTCAGCTATACCGACGAGCTGGATAACCGGATAGAGGCCATCCTGGATCGAAAACGAAGTAGCACTCAAAGCCGCGAGCAAGACTTTGCTGCATATACTTACCTATTGCGAAATCAATACTCCTACGAACAGATAGAGGGTAAAACATCAGATCTGCTCACAGTCTTCTTGCGATCTGTGCGCGATGAGATGAGCGAGAAAGAAGCGATCAATGCCCTGAAAGCAATACAAATCACAATTCTAACTGACGCAACTGAAGCACCTTACGATGCTTGCCTCGCACCACTCAAGACAGTTGTCGTGTCCTCAATCAATCGAAATATCAAGGAGGAAGCACTCTATACACTAGGTGTCGCCGCTTTCTTTGGTGGTGCTGCGGAGAGCGAGCTCGAAGAAATAATAACCGGTTACCTCCTCGAGATCGTCGAATCAGACGGTGCACACGTCTCGGCACCTGACGATCCAGACGTTGTAGGAGCTGTCATTGACATCCTTGCCCTTCTTGCGACTCGTGTTGGAGACATTTCAGAGACATCTCAAGACATCGTCGCAGCACTCGCAGACCAGCTCGATGCGACGGATGCACGCGTTCAGGTCGCGGCTGGTGAAGCTATCGCTCTATTATATGAGAAGTCCTACTCCGGACTAGAAGATGGTGAGCAGCGAGATGGCGATGTTTCCACGACAAATCCTACAGTCGTCGTAACAGACTCCTCAGGTGATCGAACTATTCTCAAGAAACGCTACAATCCTTATCGCTCACAAGCCACTCTTGTTGAAAAGCTCACAGAACTATCCAAAGTCAGTGCGAAATCACTATCCAAGATGGACCGCAAGCTCCTGCGGACAGGTTTCTCAGATGTCTTGCAATCGGTCGAGCAACCGCATCTGGGACCACGATATTCGTCGGCGATCGTAGCGGGAACAGAAGATCAGCACTATGGAAGTAGAATGAAGGTCAAATTTGGGAAGAGTGGAGGTACTATCACAGTGAACAAGTGGTGGATGCTGTGTCGGCTTCAAGCCATAAGACGAGTGATGCAAGGAGGAATGGTGGTTGCTTTTGAGCAGAACCCAGCGGTTCAGGACGCACTCAAGGATGAACACTGGGAGGGTTGAGGTTGGAGACATGTATAGGATAACGTAGTCACGACAAGTAACGAGCAACGATGAAATGCAGCTCCCCATGCCCTTGATTCGAAAGATATCAATGCGACCCCCTTTACCTGCGGCAGATTCTCCGGAACTCGAGATGAATTGGAAATGAATCTGTAACAAAGCTCTAACATCAACTCATTCTGCGCCCATCCTTGCTGTGCTGCTGCTCAGCTATTTCTTGCATGCCTGGCGTTACTGTGTGCATTGCTTACGTTTCCAAAACTAGATCTACATAGCACATTGCCTGCGCCGCCATGGCGCCCAAGGTACGTTATACTCATTGTCGATGCGAAGATCATTCACTTATAACCTGCAAGATTGTAGTCCAACCATCCCTCGATACAGTCCGGGAAGTCCTGTCAACATCCTCCAAGTCGTCGAATCCTGCCAATCTCGTCCCCGTATATGCTACAATATCAGCCGAATTCCTCACACCCTCGTCGATATATCTCAAGATAGCCGCACAGTGAGCATACTTTGGAAAGCATAAAGAGACAGCTATTCACATCAATGGCAGTTCCAAAGCAAGACTATCTTTTCTGTTCGAAAGTGCAGCAACAACAGAGACTATTGGCAGATATAGTTTTGTGGGCGCTGGTATGGAAATAAATATATTGAGAAAGAGCAAGGACTATACTAATATCCCATAGATCCACGAAAAGTTCTAAAGACTGGAGCTGGACATGGCGAATCTTGCGATCCATTACCTCAACTGGAAGCGGAACTAGCAAAAAGCAGAGTAGCAACAGTACCCGGACTATCGCTACCTCCACTGGCTGGTGGTGCGATTGGCTACGTTGGATATGATTGTGTACAGTACTTTGAGCCGAAAACGAAAAGGCCTATGAAGGATGTATTAGGAGTGCCGGAGAGCTTCTTCATGTTGTTTGACACGGTGATTGCATTCGACCACTTCTTCCAATCGCTCAAGATTGTCACATACCTGAAGGTGCCGAAGGACTCAGCAGATTTACCAAAAGCATATCAAGATGCAGAAGAAACGATAAAAAGAATGGCTAGGATATTAAATGATAAGGAAGTACCCCTGCCGCCTCAAGGACCAATAGAACAGGATCGAGAGTACACCTCCAACATTGGTCAAGCAGGATATGAGAAGCACGTTACAACGTTAAAGAAGCACATTAGCAAAGGCGACATCATTCAGGCCGTTCCGTCACAACGATTCTCAAGACCGACCTCTTTGCATCCTTTCAACATCTACCGCCACTTACGCACAGTCAACCCATCTCCTTACCTCTTCTTCGTCGACTGCGATGACTTTCAGATTGTTGGTGCAAGCCCAGAGCTTCTCGTCAAAGCAGAAGCAGGAAGAATCATTACGCATCCTATTGCTGGTACGGTCAAGAGGGGGAAGACAACTCAAGAAGATGAAGAACTAGCGGAGACACTACGCCAATCACTGAAAGATCGTGCAGAACATGTCATGCTTGTTGACCTAGCTCGTAATGATGTGAACCGCATCTGCGATCCTCTGAGCACGCGCGTGGACAAGCTGATGGTGGTGCAAAAGTTCTCTCATGTCCAGCATCTGGTATCTGAAGTTTCTGGTGTGCTAAGGCCGGATAAGACACGGTTTGACGCATTCAGATCCATTTTCCCAGCTGGCACTGTCAGTGGTGCTCCGAAAGTAAGAGCAATGGAGCTTATTGCAGAGCTGGAAGGCGAGAAAAGAGGTGTCTACGCAGGTGCGGTCGGCTACTTTGGCTATGGCACTGTAGACCAAAACGGAAAGGAAGAGGAGGGTGCAATGGATACGTGCATTGCTCTGCGGACGATGTTGGTGAAAGATGGTGTGGCATATCTGCAAGCAGGTGGAGGCATTGTGCATGATTCTGATCCGTATGATGAGTGGGAGGAGACGATGAATAAGCTCATGGCGAATATGCACTGCATCACATCTGCGGAAAAGAAGCACGCGGAAGAGCAGGAGCCTGACTTGGATGAAGTGAGGAAGGAGGAAGCAAACATTAATGGCACCACACACGTCAGTCTCAGCGCCGAATGAAGCATGAGAGCTGATCAGAAGGTGACCTTGATCCGTATGAACGAGATATAGAAAGTAGATTAAACAGAGTAATCGTTTGCATACACATACACGCCTGCAATTAAACCTCGGGTTTCAGCTGAGATCGTCCTAGGATCCTCAGGGACGAACGGGTGGTTACTTTGAAACAGCCACAGAATCATGTGTAACTTGAAGAACCTGGAAAAAGCTTTGCTCACGCCTTGAAACCAGTCGTCTTGCCAACTTTGCCCATCCGACATATCCGCACACTACTGCGTTGTCGACTTTTGCGCAATGGGCCACTTCCAACTTGGCAGAGTGATAAGAGTTAGACGATTTTCCATAGGAACTCCACGTGACTCCACCGAGATGACGGACAGGCTTGATTCCAACGGTGATACTGGCACGAGGTTGCTGTAGTAGTTCGATCCACATCAAAAGACGATGATTTAGGCGTCTCTTTTTCTGTGAAATCGCGATACATACATGTAAGGTACTATTGACTAGCGTACGAGCACGCTCTACAGTGCTAGCATTGGAATGAACTGAGCCGTCATTTAGGAATGACGCAGTAGGGAAATTAAAAATACGGGAAGGTAAACACGCGCATGCATAGCGCGCTTCTTTCACCAGCCACGCGCACAACAGCGTGTGAAAGTCAGTTCTTGAGTGAATGGAATTCTCATTGAAATGTGCTCTGATCGATGGATATATCAGCTTCATGTTCTTGGTATTTGATTAGATGTAACTTCTGTGCTGCCGCAATAACCGGTCGTGCTATCATTGCCAAAACGTCACAAAAGCGTATAGCGGACCCGCGTCACAGGGCACCTTCCTTCCCTCTGTGGTAGCACGAGCAACGAGTGCCAAGACAAACAAAGATCCAGGTCTCACAAATCTCATATCAACTCGATCTCCCTCTTCCTTCTGCCCTTCTCTCCTCTTCTCTCCTCTTACATCCTTCAACCAACACCTAATTCAAGACCATCTCGTTTACGTCGCACCTGTTACTGAGCATATCTCAAGCACTCGCTACTCCCCTCATCCTACTACCGCTTTGCTCGCTTTGCTCTTCATCGCCAGCAATTAGCAATCCTCAGCGCAGGACCACCACTCGTTTCTATCAACAACAACATCCAACCATAATCAAGATGAAGACCACTCTCATCCTCCTCGGCGCTGCTGCCACCTTTGCTTCAGCTCAGTCAGCTCCTGCTCTCACCGACCTCCCACCTTGCGGCGTTCGTATTTTTTTCCAGCCACGTCATTCTCGTATTGCACGCGATCTAACAAAAAATCCAATAGGGCGTCTGTATCAACAACATGCAGAACATCGCAGTCAGCCAATTCGGATGTCAGACTGGAGACGCGGCTTGCTATTGCGGTAACCAAGACTTTGGCTATGGTATTCGCGACTGTTCCAACCAGGCTTGTGGCAATGCCGTGCAAGCTTCCAGCGTCATTGCTTATGGCAGCGCGTACTGCAGCTGTAAGTTGATGTACACGCGTTTTCGAAAATTTCTTTTGGTTAACTGACATCTCTTTTCTAGCCGCTCTCGCAGCCGCCACTAATGCCGCCTCGTCAGCCGCACTCCCCATCCTCGGCGGTGCTGTTGGTACGACTGCCGCCATGACCACTCCTGCTGCTCAAGCCGTCCACACAATCACCACCACCTTGGCAGGTCCGTCAAACTCGAAATCATCTTCCACGTTTCTACAAAATCATGCTTACTGACGCGTTTTATTTGTAGGAGGAGCTGTCAGCACTTTGACCATTACTGGAAATGCCACGCTTGTCACCTCTGTCACCACCGTTGCCTCGACCACGCTTGTTGCAGTTGGTGGAGGCGCTGCTGGTAACACTACTTCTGCTACATCTGCTGGTAACGGCGGTGTTGTTGTTGGTGGTGCCGGTTCAGGTGGTTCTTCTGCAGCCGCTGGTGTCACAACTGCTGTGGTTCTCGCTAGCAGCGCGACTCACACCGTCGTTTTTAGCAATGGCATGACTTCAACCGTTGGCGGCGCCGCTTCCATGGCTTCTTCTGCAGCATCTAGTGGCAGCTCCCATGCTTCTTCAGCAGCAGCTGGCGCCACAACCACTACGACTGCTGCCGGATCTGGCTCAGCTGCAGGTGCAGCTTCATCATCGAGTAAGCCGACATTTTCCCTTGTTCCTGCTGTTATTTCGCTTCCTACTTCTGTTTCGTCTATTTCTTCTGTTTCTTCTCATTTCAACTCTACTGTTACGGTTTTTCCTGTGACGACAACCAGCACCACGTCTCACACGATGATTGTTACTGCTACGGTTTTCCCTGCGGTGACAGTCAGCAACACGTCTCCTTCGACGATTATTCCGACTGCTACCTGCAGTCCTACGAACGCGTCAATCTCGACGACAACCGTTTCTTTGACAATCACACCGAATGTCTCAGTCACGACTGCCATGGTTTACGTTACTCCCATTTTCACATTTACTCTTACTTCTTGCGTAACTCCTACAGTCGTTGTCGTCGGCAACGCAACTTCTTGGCTTTCTGGTGCGATGACTCTTCCGTATGGTGGAGTTGGTGTCATTCTGCCAAACATTACCAGTTCGGTGACGACCGCGACAGCTTCTCCATTGTCGTCGATTATCACAATTGCTGCGCACACCAGCTTGAACCCGTCAAGTACGACCACTGTCGCAGGACACATCGTTACAGTGACGAGCACGAGCGTGCCAGGGGCTACAGGATCAGCTTCCAGTGGAATGACTGTTGTGCCTGGTGTTACAATGACCATGGTGACAACTATTTCCACGTCGATCGGTACTCAGCCTGCAATTATTGTTCAAACTTTGACGTCCACGATGCCTGCACACACGACGAATGTTGTGGCCAGCTTCATTTCGTCATTGCTGGGCGGGACTAGTTCTCTACCGAGAACTACCGTGTCTTCGCTTACAATGACGATTGCTGGCAAGACTAGCACAGCGTCAGCTTTGACGTCCACCAGAACTGTCACTGCTTCCTCTTCTTCTGGAAAGATTACTCTGTTGTCCACAAAAACCGTGACGACTACTGCTCCGCACCAGACTGTTATTGTCAAAACCTCCAAGACGAAAGTCCCAATCACCATTTCACTAACGAAAACTCTTAAAGCCCGTGCCTCCGCTGGCAACTACGCTGCAGCCACCGCTGTTCCCGTTATGGGCGCGCTCGCCGGAGTCGCAGCCATGCTCTTCGTCTAAAAGAGTCGATGCAGGTATTGGATGGGAGGAAAGAAAGGATTAATGGGAGGAATTCCATAATGAAATGGAAGACTGCATGAAGGCAAGCAGCAAGCTACCTAAGCAGTGATATGGGAAGGGAACTTTTGCATGGACGGATTGGTGTCTGGGCCTTTTTTGGTGTTTGACCATGGAATAGATGGGTTTAATCTTGTTTCTTCAGCATGTAATTTTGTACGAGAGGAGCATCGGCGCTTTGAGAGCGAAAGGAAAGATACCCTGGACGAACACAATAGCATAGCAATCAATTGAATTTTCAACATATTTGCAAGCAAGTCGAGATGTTTCAAAGTAGAATGGTTCTCAAATTCTTGAACAGCTTGTTAGACCTTCGTGATCAATCACATGTCAGATTTGCAAGCACCGCATTTGCCTGAAGACGTGCCATCTCATCTCAACTACAACAACTACAACCGTGTTTCTTAATATCCTCTTCCTGCTACACACCCCTTCAAAGTTGTTCTACGCCTGATCAAGACATCTATCTCTACGATTCATCATGGCGGACAGATACTCCTTCTCGTTGACGACGTTCTCACCCAGGTATGTTTGGCAACTAACAACAGACCTAATGTACAAGCAGCACTGACATCCTTCTAGTGGAAAGCTCGTACAAATAGGTACGCGCGAGTGGCAGAGCAGTTTCCACGCCGGCCCACAGTAGACCTAACAAAGCCTTTCAGAATACGCCCTCAATGCAGTCAATCAAGGTGTCACATCATTAGGAATCAAAGGTACATACTTTCACAATTCATCTGCCTTAGCACACTCCAACTAACAAACTCTCCCTCCCAGCAACAAACGGCATCGTCATCGCCACCGAAAAGAAAGCCTCCTCCGCCCTCATCGACCTCCACTCCTCCTCCTCCTCCAAAATCTCCCTCATCACCCCAGACATCGGCATGGTCTACTCCGGCATGGGCCCCGACTACCGCCTCCTCGTCGACAAAGCCCGCAAAGTCTCCCACACAGAGTACAAACGCATCTACAACGAGTACCCACCCACGCGCATTCTGGTGCAGGACGTGGCAAAGATTATGCAGGAAGCCACGCAGTCTGCTGGTGTGAGGCCATATGGTGTCAGTCTGCTCGTCGCGGGTTGGGATGAAGGCATTGAGCCGCTTGTTGAGGCCGTCAGTGAGGGCGCGACGAAAGAAACTGATGGAGCCATTGCCGGCGCGACAGAGACAACGAACATGGATATTGATGAAAACACTGGTGAGGCGCGCAAACCACCGCCTCGTCAGACCGGCGGAATCTTGAAAGGTGGTCCTTCGCTCTATCAAGTCGATCCGTCGGGGAGTTACTTTCCTTGGAAGGCGACGGCGATTGGCAAGGGTGCGACGAGCGCGAAGACGTTTTTGGAGAAGAGATATTCGGAGAATTTGGAGCTGGAGGATGCGATACATATTGCGTTGTTGACACTCAAGGAGACGATTGAAGGGGAGATGAGTGGTGATACGATTGAGATCGGGGTCGTGGGGTTGCCGCATAAGGATAGCTTGCAGGTGGAGGGAGTGCATGGGGCGGTGGGACCGAGGTTTAGGAAGTTGAGCCCGGCGGAGATTGAGGATTATTTGACGCAATTGTAAGAGATGATGGGGATAATGTGTGAGGGTGGAAGGCACACAAGCAGGCTGAGTATGCTTGAATGACCACTCGTGATTATGCCTGGTTTGAGAGACAATCTGGCTCGCTCATGGCTCAGTTGGCTGATCGCCACAGCTACAATAGATACAAGAATAATGTCAAAAACGATTAGTATGTCTGATTCTCACGCGAAATAATGTTTGGTGGTGCTACAGTGGCAGGGCGAAGGATGAGATTGTTGAGTGGTTGGGTACAGCAGAAGACAGAAGATTGCAAGTGGCTGAACGGCAGCAAACTGTCTTACATATATCTGACAAATAGTGACAATTGCAGATAAAAATCTCATCAACCTGAACTCGATACTACCATTTCTACTATCTACGACCTTCCCATCTCCAGCTCATGAAACATGAGCATATCAACACTAGCACATAGTGTTCGTTTATTGCAGGCACATTCAAGATATGCTAGCGAAATCATTTGGTTATTGTGCCTAATCCAGCAAGAATGGCTTTCGTGATCGCTACGAGCTACTCATGATACTTCTCTTGTTTGTCTCCTCGTAAGTACTGTGAGCTGTTGGTGTAGATGCTGACTGATACTGTCCTCATCTTGTGATGTTTCACCTCCAACCTGCTCCTTTCCTTGCTCGTGCGGGAGGCGAAAAAGCAAGTTGAGGTATACTTAAACGACTACACTTGGTGATGCCAGATATGATAGACGACTGCATCGCTCACCCAGAGCTGAGAAACAGGAATCGAGATCATCGCTTACCTCACTATTTGTCTCTGACAGTCTCATGGCGAGACTGACATGACTGGTCTGTTCAGTGTACTGTACTTACCAGAGGCACCCGACCGTGATACCGAGACGGAAAGCAACAGATGAAAATGCAAACCTTGAAAACATGAGGCACAGACGCTAAGATGAAATATGCTCAACATGTGCTCATGCCCTACCTCTTGTGCAGTTCAATATCTGTGAAAGCGATTCTTCGAACGACGAATTTTCTGTTTCTTTCCTTTCTCTTCATCATTATGTTCTTCGATGACAATCATCACAGTTATCGTCAATACAAAGCTTTTTCATTGATCTTTGACAACTTCATCAACAACTTCATCAACAACTTCATCAACAACTTCATCAACAACTTCATCAACAACTTCATCAACAACTTCATCAACAACTTCATCAACAACTTCATCAACAACTTCATCAAGTCGTAAGCTGTTCCATTCATCTCAAGCTTATCTTGTCAGAAACATCATCTAGAAAGTCCTCGCCTTCTTCTACGCGCATTCGTATTTCTCTATCACCCAAGCCACATCCAAGTCTGCCTCCGCAATTACTGCATTTCACAGCAGATCCATACCCGATCTGCAGGAACAAGACTACGGACTACCCACAGAGTGGAATGCACACTCATCTCACGCCTTCCGCTATGAATACTCTCAATCTTCGATGGAATATCTTCTCAAAGCCAGTTGACCCGGAAACAGAACAGTAATCTACAGTGCGATGACAAAACAACATCTTTCTACGTTACCACGAAAGACTGCATTTCGGAATCATCTCTACCAGCAACATCAGTGGCTCCTCTACAGAAGATACAGCTCACGCCATGAAGAAGGATTCAACCTCTTATGGATGTTTTGGAAGGAGAAGCAACAGGAAGATGGAGCAGCAACAATAATGGCGAAATAATTCCTATGGATGAATCTTGTAGGTTCGTATGAGTATTGAATGTCAGTATCTATCGGGACCGAGAAACATGACCTTCTTGTTGTAATGGTTTGCATTTCAAGATCTAGGTTGTTGTTCCCTTAATGTTTGTTGTTTCATATTGGTGATGCTCCCACCAGAAACTACGACTAGGCTTTGTCTGAAGTTTGATTGGCTTTGATATTGAGGTTCTGAGATCCTACAGATGGCATTTAGCACAGTTCACGATAATAAGCAAGTCCCTCATCTTCCTCGACACCAAAACACCAGATGACTCACGAAAATGTCAGCCACTCTTCCCAAAACATACCACACTGTATGTACCTCAACAAAAGATGAGTCTCCGCCTGTTAGGGCATTATCTATCGTCATATTGAGAAGCATTAGTATAGCCCCTGCACTAAGGATGACACTATCCATCAGAGAAAGCTCTAGGTTATTTTTGGTTTGTGTGTCACAGGTCGTTTGTTCTTTGGCTCTTTCCTGAGAGGTTCTCAGGAGTATCGTTGGAGGTGTCGAGCAACAGAGGATATCAAGAGCAGCAGAGTTGGTTAGTATTGCAAGCAGCGTCTGTCTGTCTGTTTGCGTATACCTTCATTGCTTTGCACTCGGAATCGTTCATACTGATCAAAAGGTGGGAACATAGTATTAGTATTACGGTGTGCATCCTCACGATTCCAAGGCATATTCGGATGATTATGTTTATTTAGTTGAACGAACTGCTTGTTATTCACTCACTGACCTCGGCAAGACCCTGTTGCTCGCTTTGAACCGGTAGGAGAGGAAGTATGCCTGCATGGATGCCGAATTTTCGAAAGGGGGAATTGAGATCATTGCTTACTGCTTGTTTTCGAATGTTGGATTACACATTGGTGCTCTTCACACGGCGAGACTGCCATGACAGGTATGATAAAACTTGGTGCAATTGCTCAAGAGGTTGCTTCCGAAGATCCAGGGCGTTGTCCATGGCTTTAGTGGTTGCTGTTTCGTATTGGTACTTTTCACAACTGGAATTATGACTAGGTTGTGCCGCAAGTTTGGTTATCTTGGATGTTTGGGTTTTGAGATGTTGTTTGTTGATTATGTTTCGATGCCGCTTAATTTGTATTAGCAATCCTCTCACAGTGGCACAGCTTGCTTCAATCCTCCACTCGAGAAGTCCGATTACAGCCGTACCACATTACAGTACTACAATAGCGACTTCCACAGAACTTCACATCAGGACTCCAAGCAGCACCTCAGCTTTTGCTCCCACCGCTTGGCTAAGGCGGCATCTACGACTTACTAGATATCCAGAAATGAGCTCGTTGTTTGGCTCAAGGATAGTGCAAGCGGTTACTGGAAGCATTTGGCCGGGTCATGTCACCAACGCCGCTATCGCAGGCATGCCTGAGGGCTCATGGTATGACCTTGGTCCTCAGAAGACCACAGAAAATCGTAACACGATCCCGGCCGCGTTGACTTACCATTCCGAACCGGAATCTGACGTGGAAGTGAGCCGACCCGGGGATATCTTGTGGCCTTTATCGACTTCGTCATGTTCGATCATAGGATAGTTTTGTCCCTCTGAGCACTTTTCACACGGCAAGGTGAGCTGATTGTTATCGTAAGACCTGTTTCTTGTTGGAGTAGTATTGTTTGAGATATCAGTTTCATGTCTGTGGTTTAACATCTAAAACGTTGCTGTTTTAAGATCTCAACGTTTCAGATTGGCACGCTTCACACCGACGCTCGAGGGGAAAGGCATATGAAGTTCGCTTTTGAATTCTCGAATTCGACCGAAAGATGTGATGTCTCTTTCACGTTTCAAGATCTTTTCATAGTCAGTACTCTTCACACTATGGAGTCGCAAAAATTCGACGCCAGTGTAATAAAAATCCTCCAAATGATCAGAATGAGATGCGATGGTGCGATGGTGCTATGCTGCATTTTGAAGCGCTCGCGGCACCCTTTCACAGTGTCGTGCAGGTGGTAAAGTTTGCCAAACCTGATTGTTCGTGATTTGACGTTGATGTTTGAGGTTTGCAGCACAGTCGCACCTTGTGTGACAGTAACACGATCTGAAACAAACGTTATGGGTAAACAATCACACCTCTCTGCGCACAAATACCCCTCCTCTCCTATTCTGCTTACCTCTTTCTTTCTGACCGCACTCCTCACATCCTTCTTCCCTCTCCTCTCCTTCTTCATTACTTCTCTATCGCAACTTCACTTTCTTCGAGATCTGTGACCAGCAAAGCTTCTCCTGAACGCAAGACTATCTCTCCAGCACTCTTCACACCACCTTCAGGCCTATTTCGAGCTCTTGACTAACATGATTCATCTCAATTACTAGTCCATTGAAACATTAACGATGTCGTCCTCCTCTGCACGAGCTCACACCGATGCCGACAAGCCCAATACCTTGCAAGGTCGCGTCAAGGAGCTGCTTGCTCTCGTGGAGAGTGGCGCTCTCGAACAGCCATTCGCCGACCATATGCACACCATGATCAAGATGGTGGTCTTTATCCATAAAGAACTAGGCAAACAGACTCCGCTCGATAAATCCTACTACACCTACATCGACAGCATCTCCGGTGATATCTTAACTGCTTTGACTGATCTGAAGGTTCAAATTCAGCAACGTATCCGCTTCCTCAACGAAGTCGAGAAGAGCTTGCCCAACCAGAAGCACAACAAGGATGAGACTCCCACTTTGGCCTCGTACCAAGGCAGCTCCGATGATGCTCTGCAATGGGTTGAAGCTCTTGAGTAAGTACTGTGAATTTGAACTTGTCGTTTTTCTTCGATGGGCAAAGGCAAGGCGCAGAAGCAACAAGCCATGGGTTGTCAGCAGCAGTGGCCAAATATTAGTATCCTGGATCTTTGCACGACTTCTCACTTCACATTACCTTCTACATTCGACTACACCTTTTCCAAAGATCAACGGCATTACAGCACGCTTTACGATTTGACTGGTTGCAGACCGTTGCTACAGCAGTAAGTGTAGTTATATCGAGATCAGAATTAACAATCATCTCAATCCAGATCACTCCCCAGACGCTCTACACTCGAAGCCCACGTCGTCGACATGTTCCAGGACACCTGGCACAAAGATATCTTCATGAACTATCTACGCCTCAAGGAGCACTCTTTCGACCCTTCGAGTCTTCTCGACCATTCTTTCGGCGCTGTCTTGGCTGTTTTACACGAGCTCAATGCTTTGATGTCGAAGCTCAATCTCTACCGCACAGCTTGGCTCTCCCACATTAAAGTCAGCTCCGACATGATCGACGATTCAGACCTACCAAGTACTCCCTCGTCTTCTCAGAGAGCCCGCAACACTCAAGAATGGATCGCCGAAACTGGAGGTCACCGTCACCACCAATCATGGGCAAGCAGCAGCAGAAGCAGATCAGATTCACAGCCTTCTCACTCATCGCCCTCTGGGCCTAGTACATCATCACCACGTCCAACAGCAGAGCGACCCGCAGAGACACTAATCGTGGACGACAGTGTGAGCACATTACCGTATATATATCCCCAAACAGCGCGCCCAGCAGAGCCACGCCGGCCAAGCTACGAGGCTCGACTTAGCGGCATTCCAGAAGAACCCTACGGTACTCATCGGAGAGGGTCAACAGGTGTTTTGTCGCCAATTGCACGACATCTTCGCGATAGAGCAGCGATCAGGAAAGAGACCAGATGAGTGCCGTACGGGGGGAGGAAGAGGTGGTACAAGGACTTCGAAGGCGTTGGATAGCCGAAGGGGAGCGAGGCCACCCGGACACCTCACGACTGAGATATGAAAGATGAAACACGAAGATGGGGCAAGGGACGTGACGGCTGAAGTCGCAACAAGGTTTCAGGATAGTGGATCATGAATGCTAATCCCCAATCGGAGCACCTTGACACCGATGTTGCCGCCAATCATGCTCGTGCTTCTGCAAATATCCTTGTGTGGAGTGCCGCGGGATTTCTCAACTACCGTCATCAAGCACGTAGATCAAATCGACCAACAATCCAGACTTCAACTACAACAAAAGCTTCATGATTCCTGTCTTCTCAAGACGACAACGTTTGTGCTTTTTATTGTAAGAACATGGTGTGAAATCAAACTATAAGAAAGAAAACTCTACTCCAAATCCTGGTTCATCCTATCAAACAGATTCAATTCCTTCACGGCATAAAGTCCGCCATCCAATAAGTTTACTTGAAAAATGCCACTTTCAACCACAACACCGCCTCCTCAAGTCAGCCCGTTGCAAGACACATTCGAAGAGGATCCTTTCAAAGGTTTCTCAAGACCACCATCAGCTCGCCACGGCAGAGTAATAAGTATAGACGCAATCTCAAATCCCAGTCCGACCTCATCTTCATTCTCGCGAAAACCAAGTTCAGCAATAATAAATGGCTCACGACCTCAATCAATGGTCGTTGCCGGCACACAACGACCTGCCTCCGTAGTCTTTGCTTCTAGGCCACAGAGTTTGGTTTTCAATAGAGATGCCAATACACTTGGTCGACTTGCTGCAAAGAGAGACTCGAGCCCGATTGCTCCAGGACGCATCATTATCGGAGTTGATTTCGGGACGACGTATTCTGGTGTAGCTATCGTACACTCTGCCATGCCAGACGAGATTGAAATCATCAAATCTTGGCCTGGAGCTCATGGCGTCACATCCGATAAAGTGCCCACCGAGCTCTCATATGCCCCAGCACCAACACCACTACAACGACGAGGAAGCCATCGTTTAGGCTCTAAAGCATCCAGGCAACTTCTAGATGACGCTGGCAAATCATCTTCAGAATCCAACACCAATACCACCGATCAGACAAACTTACCACGCTGGGGTTTCCAACTGACACCCTCAGAACCACGCCTCCGCTGCCTCAAACTCTTCCTCGATCGCGCTCAAACACTACCAAGTTACATCTCCCCCATCGAAACCGCTGCGCACCTCCGCACCCACGACAAAACCGTCCTCGACGCACTAACAGATTACCTCTCTCTGCTCCACAACCACACCATCGACCATCTTGTCCGGCGATTTGGGCCGGCGTTCACATCCTACACGCCGCTTGAGTACGTCCTGACATTACCAGCAATATGGTCTGATGCAGCGAAACACGCAACCTTATTAGCTGCCTCGCGCGCCGGTATGGGGCCAACGAACACAATAAAACTAATCAGCGAGCCAGAAGCAGCAGCGTTGTACACATTGAAGACATTCCTGCCCAGCTTCGTAAGCACAAGTGAGCATTTGATCGTATGTGATGCAGGCGGCGGCACCGTCGACATCATTGCCTACCGCATCATGCAACGAGCACCCGTGCGCATCGAAGAAAGTGCAGTAGGCACAGGTGGGCTCGTAGGCAGCGGCATGCTAAACTTCCGCTTCGAAGAGTTCGTCAAGCAACGACTCGGTAAAGAACGATTCCGCGAGCTACGAGAGGAGAAACCACGGACGTGGGCAATGGCGGCGCGGTATTTCGAGGAGACTGTGAAGCGTAGTTTCTGCGAGGGCGAAGACATGGAGTTCAGTGTGCCCGTGCCTGGGCTTGCTGATGACGAAGAGGCAGGGATTGAAGACGGATTTATGATTTTGGTGGCGGAAGAAGTGGAAGCTGTTTTTGCGCCGATAGTGGCGGAGGTGGTGGCGTTAGTCGAGGGGCAGGTGAGAGAGATTCAGAGTAAAGGTGAGGTTGTGTCGGCGATTATATTGGTGGGTGGGTTTGGACAGTCGAATTATCTGTATACGAGATTGAAGACGTATTTTGGTAAACCCGAGGTGGAGGATGTGGGTGCTACTGTAGGAGAGGGAGAAGAGATACCAACGAGCAAACAGCGTGGTATTGAGGTCGTGCAGCCTTTGCATGCTTGGACTGCTGTGGTGAGAGGTGCGTGTCTTCGCGGTCTGGAGGGGAGTATTGTGGTGAACAGACGAGCGCGATGGCATTACGGTACGAGTTATGCTACGGTCTTTGACCCGAAGAAGCATCCACTGTCTGATCGATATTGGAGTCCACTGTGGGAGAAGTGGATGGTCAGCGATCGTTGTCAATGGCACATCGCCAAGGTGCGTGATTTCCCTCATCCTTCCCAATCCCCGAACCAGTAACTGATGCATACAACACAGGGCACGCGCATATCCGAAAGAACAGCGATATCCTTCCACTACACACGAAACTTCCGCTGGGGCCAATCACTGATCGTCGAAGACGAACTGATGGCCTGCGACACTGACACTGCTCCCGATGCTTTCGACGCAAGTCTTATTCCTGTCTGCACGCTACGCACGGATCTCAGTGCAGTGCCGAAAGAGCTTTTTACACGGTTGAGGACGAGCAATGGCGTTGAGTTCGAAAACTTGGATTTCACGCTCGACATGATGATTGATAGTGCGAGCATTGTGTTTGAGCTCAAAGTGGATGGCGTGCAGTACGGACAAGTGACGGCGGAGTTCCATTGAAGGACCGAGCACTGCAAATGTTCATACTCTTACTAGATTTGACACCTCTGGCACATCTTTACTCAAGGCAGTCACAATCTCGTGCCATGCTTTCTGCTGCAAACGACGGCCCTCTTCGCCTGTGAGAAGAGGTGCTCGACTAGTGCTCGTCAGTATACATACACAAGCGACTGGAAGTGTTACCAATCGACTTACTCTCGAATAACATCGTGCTGCCAGAATCTACCATGGCCAGCTAAACCCAGTCCAACACCACTCACATACGTCCTCGCTCCTTGTTCCGGCGTCCTCAGAATCAGGAAACTAGCAATTGCCATGGCGATACGGTACAGAAGACTATTATACCCTCTAGCAAGCTCCGTGCGAACCATGCCTGGGCTTATCTTGCCGATCAGTCGTGCATCAAAAATAGAAAGGACAGTGTACTCACCATACAGCCGTAACAAACACATCCGGCTCCCCCTCTCTCGTCGTGGCAAGCTCAGTCAACGCATCAACCGCATACATCAGCATCAACTTCGACCTGCCATACTGCCTCCCCGCCACAAACCCCTCCGGCCTATTAAACACCTCCAACAAACCAACCTCATCTGACTTCTCCTCCTCGCTCAACTTCGTCACATAATGCAACCCACTGCTCACAACCTCCAGCGTCGACGTCTCCCCTCTCAACTTCCTCGTCTCCCTCAACTTTGGCAGCAGCAACAACGCCAACAACGTAGTCGAAAGCGTGTTAACCTGCAAATCACCCTCCCAGCCATACTTTCCAGCCACAAACGTCGCATTATGCACACCAGCATTAAGCACAACAACATCAATCATCTCAAGCTCACGAGACGCTCGTTCGGCAAACGCTGTAACGCTGGCGTAATCGCCCATATCCAGCTTCCAGACATCCAGTTCACATTCTTTGCCATGTGCTTGAAGCGTTGAGACGATGGATGTGCGTGTTGCTTCGCCCTTGGTTAGATCGCGCACGCCGAGGATGAGGCGGGAGGCGCCTTTTTGGGCGAACTTTAAAGCGGCGGCGTGCCCGAGACCACCGGGGGAACAGCCTGTGATGAGGATTGTTTTGGAGTGGAAGGAGGTGGAGGGGTCGACTGGGGGGACTAGCTTGTTGCGAAAGAGTTTGTAGAGGAAGGCCATTGTGAGAAGGTGTGCTGTATACTGTACGATACTGGTATGAATGAATGAATATGATTTAAACTTGCTGTGATTATGATGTAAGGTGAGGAGGGAGATTACGGGGCGGATGTCTTCGTGTAATAGTTGGGCTGACGCTTGGTGAGCTGCGGGACAATGTCTCGCCACCTCGCTTGCGAGCACGACCTCTGGACGGTCAGGTTGTCTTTTAAGGTTGCGAGATTGTACCTACGGTGCGAGAACAGTGACTAGACGATCAAAATAGCAGATACGCATTCTTTGTTTGCAGGACGAAGAAGTGTCTGAAGTGTGTTTCAAGTCTTCAGGTTCCTTCAATCTAATGCGCACACAAGAAGTTACCCTGCTATACTGAGTATATACAGACTAGTCACTACTTTCAACTACCTCTATAGACAGCCGCGGATCCGTCCTTGTCTTCCTCGACGTGTCTTAGGATTGCTCCAGCTCTCGGCCTGCAGTAGTTTTGCACCTCAACATGCTCATCTGCTGTACGTGGCCGATGTCACAGCCTAACTTGTGTGAACTTCATCGGTAGTATGCCAAATACCTGCAGTAGAATATACTCGGTGCTTCAGGGCCTCCGAAGCTCGTGGTCTACCACAACAGTCATGATCGATTGGCTTGGAGAACTCCTGGATGTCGCTTTGGAGAGAGGATCTTTGTACGCGCCGCACTAGCTTTGTTTGACAGGGTAGTACTGTTCATCCTCTCCCTTTTCATGCCCAATCTTTCTGCTGTCGATTGACAGAAAGAGCACAAGCTCAACCTCTTACTGCATCTTTCTCCATCCCTTGTCTAGCTCTTCCTAAGCGAGTTATAATGCTCGCCAAGCCCAAAACCATGTCTGTAGTATGCCAGCCACGCCACCTTTTTCTCTCTTTCTTCTCCACCACCCTCAATCTTCTCGACTCTTCCTTCTCCTTGTAACACATTGATATCAATGCCATACGTCCTTGCAAGGGCCATGAGCTCTAACTGACCACCCCACTCTCCTGTGTCGCGTATTTTGTGCACGTAATCGTCCAGCGGTTCCTCCAGGAATGGTGCGAAATCTTCTTCGTGGGTGGAGATGTATTGTGCTGCTGCCTGCCGCACACTCTTGTAGTCATCTCGCCGTAGCTCGCTTGTTTCTTCGCTATCATCCTTTTGTACGTCTCCATTCACTTTATTTACTGCTGCATCATCAGGTTGTATGCGTGACCCCAATCCAAGCTGCCTCATCTGATCTGCAACTGCACTGTATAGACAATGTCCATTCGCTGCAACTTCTTTCTCCTTCAGCCCTCTTCTCTCAAATTCCTCCAACATCCGTGTTCGTTCCTGTTGTTTCCGATCCGGTAGATTCGCAGCTTCCGAAGCTGCTTGTGCTGCGAGTGTTTCCTGTTCTTGGGCTCGACGAGCCAGTCGCGCCTTCTGTCTGTTGGGTTTGCGTATGGTGTTGGATGAGGACGTTTCTGCTTCTATTGTGTCGTCGTCGTCGTTGACCGTCAATGTTGATGTTTGGCCTGAGAGTGTCGAGGTCGGTGTTGGCATTGTCGATCCTGCTATTGCTGCCAATAGGTCGTCGTCATCCTCTATCACGTTCGCATCTGGCTCAGTGACGTTCGGTGGTCCATCGCCACCCTGATCGTGCCCGTGAATCTCCCGCTGCTGGCGTTCTTTCAGCTCTTCCTCGAGTCGTGCGCATTCGTCGTTGACGCCTTTACGCGTCTTTTTCGAAGCCGATTTCTTCTTCTGAGTTATCTGTGATTGTAGGTCGCGCTGTTGTTTTCGATGAAGCTGTTGTAAGGCTTCCATTGTCATAAGAATTGGATGGGTTGTAGGATTTGCTGAAAGGAGGCCATTTTACGCGATTCAATCTAAAACACTTCTGAAACGTTACGGGACGATGTCCGTAGATGCCGAGGCTATCGTATTCTGAAACGCGAGGTTGTAACAGATCAGTCTCAGCTTTGCTTCAGACTTCAGCACGACAAGCATCTTCGCCAATTCTCAATCATGGATGTTCAGGCCCTCTTCTCCGTCAAGGACAAGGTCGTCCTTGTGACCGGTGGCGCTAAAGGGTAAGCCATTTCATTACCTCTTTCCCCAAATCAATACCCCACATATCGCCAATGCTGATGCCTTACTCAGTATTGGCCGCATGATATCAGAAGGTTATGTACGAGCTGGAGCCAAAGTCTACATCTCGTCTCGAGATGCCAAGTCCTGTGAAGAGGCATGCAAAGAACTCAATGCCATGGGCCCAGGCTCAGCAACCGCGATTCCAGCGGACTTTTACAAAGAGGAGGATTGCAAACGATTAGCTGAAGAACTTGGAAGGAGAGAGAAAGGTATGTACATCTCATATCAAAGCCAAGATATAGCACGACGTACAGTCAACAGTCATACAGTCAGCTCATCAAGACTGACGCATTATTCATCTCGTACCAGGTCTCCATGTTCTAGTGAACAATTCAGGAAGCAATTGGGGCGCACCATACAGCGAATATCCCGATCAAGCCTGGACTCGCGTGTTAACACTCAATCTCCACCGCGTCTTCACCCTTACACAACTCCTCACTCCACTCCTCGAAGCCGCCTCTTCGCCTTCTAACCCTTCCCGTATAATCAACATCGGCTCCGTCGATGGCCTACGAGTTCCTGCTCTTGAGACCTTCGCTTACTCCGCTAGTAAAGCGGGATTGCACCATCTCAGTCGGGTATTGGGTCTACATTTGGGGAGGAGGAATATCACGAGCAATACGATTGCATGTGGACCGTTTGAGAGTAAGATGATGAAGGCGACGCTGGAGAAGTTTAGGGATAGTATTGAGGGAAGTATTCCGTTGGGCAGGATTGGAAAGCCTCAGGATGTGGCGGGAACGTGTTTGTGGTTGAGTGGTGAGGGAGGTAGTTTTGTTAATGGAGCGACTATTGCGTTGGATGGTGGAAGTTTATTGGCTAGTAAGTGGTGAAAGGGTTAATCGACTGTGCTTGAGGAGCCGTCCATGTAGTCGTCTAGTCCACTGGTTATACTCAAGGTCATGTACAAGGGAGGTATTGCATCTCAATACATCTACCTTACTCACAACCACAGATGCCACGAACCGTGCTTTCTGCTTGTAACGATTCATTGATTTTGTTCTTTCTATAGATGAAGAGTGTCCCAAGTCGCAATCTCAAGCATTCCTGGAAGAGACAGTCACAAGCACGATCCACGCTGTAGTGTGTATTACCATTATCCCATATTATCTATCCCATGCTCTGTCTATTCCGTCATCCAACGTATCAACATAAAAACGCCATGAGCCTTTCGTGTTTTCCGGGTACTCCACGCATCATATCATTTTGCAGCACAATCGATTGTGTACCACTCATATAGGTATGGCACTATTCACCACATTGCCTGCATCGACTGGCGCACCTAAGAGCTTCTTGCCGGTGTCGGTGATGCAGCACTAGCAGTTTGTTAGGATCATGGTAATCACCTCACATGAAGTGGTATACTTACTCCACAAAGCAGAGAGGCGGGCCAGCAGACGACCTATGGCTTTATTAGTCATTTCTTCTCAAGTAGATTCGCCAGACTTCTTCCTGCTCCCAGCCAATAGCTGTCGAACATTAGAGGAGAGAGGAAGCGCCTGGCGTGAACAAGAAAGCATATTGATGACTTACAGCAGCAACAACAGTAGTGACGAAACCCAAAGTAGGTCCGACAATCTTGCAGTGGCAAGGGTTCTGATCACTGTAAAGCACCCACTTGTCAGTGTCTCAACTCACAACATGGTTATACAAGTTCACTAGCAGCTTTCACAGGCTCTTTGTCCACAACAGAGGATGACTCAAAATATTGCAAGGCATGACTTACGTTCCGCATTGGATACAGATGGGAAGAAAGCCGCAATCCATGGTAAGGTGCTTTGCTGGAAGTGGTAAAGTCTGGAAAAAGAACTGAAGTTTGACTAGAGAATTTGGGTAGAGGCTGTATGTTTTTGGTGTGTTTTGAGGACTTTCAGGACGGATTTGAGGATTGTAAATTAGATGGCGATTGAAGGATGGGAAAGAAAACAAGAATTCGGATCGTCTTTCCTTTTGCCTTGGCAGAAATTAAAGTTGATGACGTTTTTTTGAGACGCGTGGCATGTGACTGGAGGCTCTGCAAGCACAAATGCGCAAAACAAAAAACAAAGAGAACAACTTCCAGGTTTCAAGCACAAGACATCCGAACAACTTCTGGTCTATATCAAGCACAGTCCTGTCAGACAATCTTATGGATGCAAATTGGCAAGCACAATTTTCGGTTCTCCGAAACACGAATCAACACTCAAGTCTCCACGTACAGTACCTCAAAAGTCAATGTTGACCTGTTCGCCAACCACAAGCGCGCTCGTTCTGCTTGTACGGATGGAGATCTGATATTTCTGATATATCCACTCTTTCGGTCTGACCCATTACCTCGTACTCTATAATTCACAATGACAAGTCAGCATTCGCGACAGTTTTCTACCTCTAGCATGCAACAGCTCATGTCTTGTGCGTGCTCATTATTGATGTGTTAGTGGTTGAGGTTTGAGGTTGGTCATGTTCTTGGAGGCCGAAGTAAAGTGTATATAAACTATATTGAAAATTATGTTTACATCAAATCAGGGAACTTAGCTCACTTGGGAGAGCGCCAGACTGAAGTTCGACTTCTGTCCCCTGCATACTTGTGTGCGCTATCTGGAGGTAGTGTGTAAGTTATGATTCTTCGCTTCATCAAAGCGATCAACTTCTGACTTCTCGAAAAGGTTCGATCCACACAGTTCTCAATTTCTTTTGCCATTCTTGGCATTCTCTTTTTGCATTTGAAGTCTTTCGTTTGTTTTTGGAGGCAGAGACTTTCGGCTTCAGCTCGGCCCGGGATGGATTAACAGCGTTTGACCTGCCACCAATTTTGTTCTCTACAACACTCATCGATGTCGCTAAAGAAATACTTTTAGTTGAAGCAGCACGATTGAAAGACCATGCTCGAACACCTCCAAAGCTCGAAGTCGAAGAGGCAGCTCAATGTTGTATGATGTGACAAGTTTTGTTCGAAACATATCACCTCGTCAACTGCTGCCACTTTTCATACCAATGCGGCATGAGAGGAGAGACAATCACTCAGAAGGAAATCATGAGGCTGATTGCCAGTTGATGCAGGCTCGAGAGTATGAAATATAGTCTTCCTATCTATGACCTCTCTTAGCTCCCAGGTCCTGGCACCTCTATAGCTCTACTCACATCTTCAGCTCGTGCCCGCACCCACCGACGATCCTACCCTACACCATCAGCACTACTGATACTTGCTCAAATCCTGCGTATGAACAGCGCCCTCCGGCTTCATAATAATCTCATAATTATAATCCGCACAATCTCGAAACGTCCCAATACTAGGCGTCGTCTTTGACCTGCGCAGAACGCCCTTACTCTGTCCGTCTCCACCTATACCCGCACGATGCACAATCCAGTCGATATCCATCGCCTGCGTAGCGAGATACTCCGCCACCGCTTCGTTGTCCCTATGCTGGCCATCATAGCTCGATCCCACCGTCTTCCTCAGCATCCAAAGCACAAGTGAGAGCTCTGCGCCATAAGGTTTCGTCATGGCGCCGGACTGGTAGAGGAAGCGCTTGCAGCCTGCTTTGCGCATGGAGGGCACCAGCCGCTTGACGAAGGCGGTATTTATCTGTGCGTTCCGCTGGGCTTGCTGGTCGCCAAGCATGGAGACGACGACGTCGACGCCGGCGACTAGCGCATCGGTATCCAGGGACTCGGTGATGGAGCCTTGAACGATTTCGAGGTTAGTTTCTGGAGAGAGCTTGGAAGGTGTTCGGGCGAGAGCGCGGACTCTGTGCCCTTCGTGGAGGGCACGGGCAACGAAGTGCTTGCCTGTTCCTAGACGGCTGTGAATCAGATACGGACTTAAGCATATTATGAATGAACTGTTTACCTCCTGTAGCGCCGAGGACTAGGAAGGTGAGATGCTGAGGTTGAGCCATGATTGGTTAGGTTATAAAGGTGAATAGTTGAGATGTTCATGATATGAATTACATAGGAGCAGGACCAGGCAGCTTATATACTACGAGCTCTACGTCTTAATCCCGGACAGTCAATAATGGAGCATATTGCTGTGAAGCAGGAGGATCGGACGGTTCAATGCTCCGCAGATTCCGAAAGAAGGCGGAGGCTTGGCTCAGTATCTCTGCGTGCGTAAAAGCAGCCTTTTTAGCAACCCTCGTTGTAATGCTATTTCTCGTCTCAGAGTTCCTGATTCGTGCTGCTCATCGTGTACTCAATTCGAACTTCAGTCTGCTGTAGGTTGCCACAATTCGTTCCGTAGAGCTACGTTTTCGCACTTCTCCGATCAGTCGGCGATGACCACCTCAGTTCTACTCGGCCCGACACGAAAACATAAGACCATTAGATTCTGCCGCTATTTTGTGCACTACCTAAAGCCAGACTACACTTATCTATGTCGCTGAAGAAGTACTTTTTGTTGAACTGTGTTTTCGTATGCATCCGCGTGCATGTATAGATAAAGTCTCAGCCAATGGCGGCGAAAAGAGACGAATATCTATCTGATGTCTTGGCCAATGGAGGCATTACGTTACGATATTGCTGTGGTATAAGAGCATGCATGTCCTGCATCTAAAAGACATACTAGGCACATCCTTGAGACTGCTTGTTCCTTAATTTTCGCCACATCGACGTGAAATGATGCTGGGAAAAGATACCAAACTCAATCAGGGTGTCCAAAATGTCGTCGAAATCTCTGATTACAGTGAGGGAAGCATCCAGGACATGACCATCGACCCTGTTCTGGAAAAGCGCGTTGTGAGAAAGTTCGACACTCGCATCATACCCATACTGGCTGTGATGTACTTATTCAACTCACTGGATAAATCAAACTTGGGAAACGCTAAAACCAGCACGCTCGTTGCTGATCTGCACCTCAAAGGAAGTGAATACAACACTCTGGTAGCCATCTTCTTCGTGCCCTATGTCCTGACAGCACCATTCTTGGGCATAATGGGCAAGAAGTATGGGCCGAGTAGGGTCCTGCCAGTCATGATGTTCTGCTTTGGTATCTGCACGCTTTCTATCCTGGGTGTTCACAACTTTGGAGGTCTGTTCGCCGCTCGCTGTCTTTTGGGAATGTCGGAGAGTGCTTTCTTTCCATTGGTCATCTATTACCAGACAACGTAAGGATTGTTCATATTCTGCACATAGTTGATCACGACTAACAGACGTAAACAGATTCTACCGTAGAGGTGAACTTGCTCGTCGTCTTGCTCTATGCTATGCCGCCCAGTCGATCGCTGGTGCATTTGGTGGACTGCTAGCATTTGGTGTCTTCCGAATTACAGCTGGTTCACTCCCACCTTGGAAATACCTCTTTGCCATCGAAGGCAGCTTGACAACTGCTTTCTCCTTCTTCGCTTTCTGGTATCTGCCTTACTCTGCAACAAAGTGCAGTTTCCTGACTGATGAGAAGAAGAAAATTGCCTTTCGTCGTATCCAGATTGACTCGTCTTCTGTTGTCGATGAACCATTCAACTTCCGCGAAGCCGTCAAGATTCTGAAACACCCTACTAGTTGGGTCATTCTGCATCGAGATTTGTCTGGGAGTACCGCTTCAATCAGTATCGCTATTCTTGCCTGTCATAATCAAGCGACTTGGCTATAGCACGGTAAAGACTAACCTCTATACGGTGGCGCCTAACGTATCAGGCGCTGTCATGCTACTTATCCTAGCCTTCTCGTCTGATCACACACGCCTGCGGTTTCCATTCATTGCTGCCGGATTTCTGTTCACTTTTATCGGGTTCGTTATCTATGCCGCAGTAGATGTCACGACTCAAATCCACGTGGCATATTTTGCTTGTTATTACTGCGAAGTCTTCGTGGCTTAGTGCTACAATCGCGGCTTGATGCTCGAACAGCTGTTTCATGCATACGTATCCGCAGCTTGGATCTAGTCGGAGTTTGGCAGCATGGCACGTTCGGGAGTCTGCAGCGTGACTTACCTGACCTTTCGATGACAGATATTGATATCATTGCGTAGAAGCCTAACGACATCACTCGGTAACCTTGAGGAATGTTCTAGAATACAGCCATACGTAAGTGCCGACAGCCACTAACTAGGAACAGGCAGAGATAGGCGTGGTGCAGATCCATACCATAGGCGGTGAACGCTTGCGAAAGCTTAGTTCTTGATTAATGATTACCAATGCTTTGTATGAGCGGCAAGATTTTGGTGAACTCGTTGTAATGATTATCTGTCTCTACGAAGGTGGACTCAATAGCACGATGGCGGAAGCACAATACCCGTCCACCAACGCGAGAGTGTGCACAAGTTTGCCGTGGGCTGTGCAGGGGCACTGCAACCGGCAAGATGAGGCTTTGTCGTTGCTGCAGATCGAAAGAAGAGGATGATAAATTCCGTCACCAGTTTCCAGAAGGGGCAAATGGTGGGCCCGAACCCAATTCGGCACCTCTTTCTAACTCTTGTCCTCTTCTGTAAACCAAACTGCCACTACAGCATGCCAATCATGAGCATCAACAACTGTGACGTGATCTACGCTCTTGCCGTGCTAGTGCTTGCTTGCTTCGGCATGATGCGCTCTGCTTTTAGCGTGTCCCTGCTGCGGCCTTCGCCCTTCTATTGCAGTGTTCGATGCTCCGCCTCAATCTGTGAATTGCAAAGCGGTTTCCCTTAGCGGATGAGTAGAACAGGAGGGAACTGCTGTTCCGCGAAACACCGGTCTTGCGTTCCTGAAACACACAACGAAATCATCCACGAGGCTGCTCTAGTCTTCCTTATGTGAAATCTGCCTGCCCTAGCTTGCTATCTGATGATCTGTTTCCAGACAGTTGCTGTTTTAGGCACGCAATTGCCTGATATGTCTATTGACGTGCAGATCCTGGAATACATTCACCTACATATTACAGCCACCTGCTCACGGAGAAGAGGACATTGAGATCAGTTTCAGCTTTCAGCTGCTCAACGAAAGCAGGGTTTTCTTGCTATACCGAAGTGTGCCTGAAGGATTAGCAGATTCTCCGATGTTCACCCATTACTCCATCTGAAACAATAACCATGTCAGCAACTGAGTCTGAAAATGTCAACGTCTTAGACACCCCAAGAAGGCTCTCTCGGTCTTCCACATTCCACAATCAAGATCACCTCACATCGCCAACAGTACAGCCTACTCGTCGCCAACAACCACGAAGGAAATCAGCCAACAATCAATCGGCAGACCATGACTTAGCCCAAGATGACTTGGTCGGCAAGCCTATTGCGAAGCGCATCACAAAGCGCCGGACAAAGTCAGAGTCGGCGGTCTGGGCTCCCGGTACCGATGTTGCAACGACCAGGACTGGACGAATCAAGAGAGCTCTCAAAGGTCAGAAAGTGCACAAATGTCATTGTGGAAAGGTAAGATTCCGTGCCATGTGGACATGGACTTACCTACTTACATCCGCGTCCAGATCTATACGAGGAATGAACATCTGAGGTAAGCGCTTGTCTTACCAGCCGCATTGTCATATTTCGGTGTATCCCGGGCTAAGCTGATCTCATTATAGACGACATCAATTAAGTCACGGTGACCCGCCATTAAAATGCGAACATCCTGGTTGCGCCAAAGGATTCTTCAGAAACGATCTTCACTGCAGACATATGAGAAATCAGTAGGTGACTTTGATCATTGTTCTGCAGAGCGGAGTTTTGCTGACAGACACGAAAAGCGAAAGTCCAGACGATAACGACCATGACACAACTGACCAGCAATCATCATCCATGCCTACCTTCAACTCATCAAGCATGAATCCGGGCTCACAAGCCCACAATCTCGACTTTCTTGCCGATACTACTGTGGTGCTGGACGCTGTACCAGAGTCGACCCGTGATGAAAGCGCTGACATGCATAGTCTTTACCAGTATGCACCTCTAATGACTACGGAGATACCAGAGCATTCTGTGCTGAATTCGTACAACGATTCAAGCTCTTGGTATATTCCACACAATGGTTACTTCGATGCCAATCTCGCTGCTGATAGCACAGATATCTCCTCGGAGTTCTCGTATGGTTCAGTCTTACATCAACCAAGTCCAGCTCCAGCTTGGTCAAGATCCTCATTCGAACAAGGTTCTTTGACTTCGACACCTGGTATACCCAATCTCGACGCCACCTGGAGTGGAGAAGATCTGACACAGTTACTGTCCATGGAGTCACTTGAGCTTTCACCAATGGACTTGAGAGCAAGTTCGAGCTGGTATTCCACTCCCACTCCCAGCATGTCTCGTACCGATTCAATGGCTGGTATGCAAGCCGATCCGACTATGACACCGTTCTACACGAATGCTTTCATGCACGACACAACCCCTACGCAAGAGAGACCATTAGGCTTGCCAAGTTCTTTCATTACCGATGATGGACACCCTCAAGCACCGTCAGGCTTACGAAGTCATATCGACAGAATCGGAAACTATTATAATCCCATAAGAAGCTTGATACACAACTCACAGGTCAGTAATGGCTTCGTGCCAGCCAGTTGGGTTGGCTTGATGACTGCGATTGGTCTATCTGGTACTGGTGACCATCACGTATATGAGCAGGCTCAAACGTTGTTCAGCTCTAGCACTGAATTGCTCAATTCTGTACGTATACTCTGATGCTCGGAGAATGTTCCCACTGCTGATACTCTTACAGACTATGGTACCGCAAGACAAGCTCTTTCGTCTAACCCACATGCAGCTTGTATGGCTTGCAGAAACGTTCATACACTACAGATCAAAATCACCACCCATTCGACCCACCCGAAAGTTCCTCCGACTTTGCCAGGCTGTATGTCCAGTCCTTGCTCCAACAAAACAACATACTGATTCTTCCACAGATTCAAGGTGATCCCGAACATCTCCCATCCATCGACATCGCCGCAGCCGCTCTCAACTACGTCAACGCGCATCCATACTCCCTCCAAGATTCCTGGCGTTACTGGATCTATCGCGAAGGCAAGCGCCGCCTCTTCCTAGCCTGCTATGTCTGGGATATACAACAACATCTCCTTCTCGGTCGTCCGCGTGTGATGTCAGACGATGTCGAATACGCCATGCCACACTCCATTGCTCTGTGGAACGCTCCGACAGCCAACGAATGGTACGCTCAGCTTCAGCGTGAATCACACACTTTCTCTAGTCAACCTCGCACGTTCAGTGAGCTCGCCGGACCAAAAGGCATTGGCTATACGACAGAAGATTATGGGATCATCATCTTTATCACTCTCTGGAATATCATGAACTCAAACAGCACGTCTATCCCCTATCCACCAGGCGTCTTTACCAATCCGTTCGCTCTATGCTCCTACAATGCCTTGCACATGGCAGGGTATGCACCAATAAAAAACATTCTTGCCATTGCTGGCTCACCATTCGCCCCCACAATGGCTCGTACCAACACCACGCAAAGCGAACACATTGTTAGTCGTTGGCGACACACTCCCGCTGCCGACACTGCTGTGCGTCATGCGCAAGAAGTACTTCGCCACGCCTACAACGACAGCTTAGTATACAGCACAAACGATGCGCAAGGCGACATTACCACGGCTCAGCCAGCAGTCACTGGTCCTCTGCACGCTCAGTGGAGCATTCACCTTGCTGTTCTGGTCTGTTGGGCTTGCAGCGAGAAACTTGTCGTTACTACTGTTCCATTTGGTTTCGATACATCAGCCACGACCTCCACTGCCGCTGCCGCTGACGCTGATACTGTCATGAACCAGTTCTTTGCGAGTGTTGATCTGGCGATTGAGAGCGGTGTTCCTGCTGCGGACATACAGTGGACACATTTGGGGTTGAGAAAGGTGGCTGGATGGGCGAAGGAGAAGATCAGGGGGACGATGGGGGGATTGAGTAGGGCGGCTTGTGAGGTGTTGGCGAGAATTGAAAGAGAGATTTGACTGCATGAAGTATTTGCAGCATTGAGCGAGAAGTTTGATGGCTTGCAGTATGTGTAAGATCCCGGCATGAAGGACTGTGTATAAAGCAATTTTCGCGGGTCGAGAGATGTATGCTCATCTCTCGCACGGCGTTGTGTCGTAGTGAGATCCGTGGTGGTCTCCTAATCGTCCATATTCTGCTCGATTCCGACAAGTAAGGCGAAGCAGCGACAGATGTTCGCCGCTGTTGGTTTACTTTCGTTCCCGCCAAACTGACATGCACCTCGCTCCTTCTTCCAGATGCCCATTCAACAGATCAATAAAATCCTAAGTTTCATCCTACCTTTTCCAAGTCCTCTCTCTTCATCCTCATCTCTACCCCTTTCGCAACCCACCGCAGCGGATCGCAACGATCCGTTGCTATACTCATACCTCGACCATTACAACGACATCAGGTCCATCTTCAAATCACTCCCACTTCCTCCATCTCATCCATAACACGTATGATCGGAATTCCCCATATCAAACCGAAATACTAACATCAAAGCTGCCAGAAACACAGCCACACTAAGGGCCCTGTTGGGTTATTTTAGCCAACAACTCCCTCAAAACGCTGGATGACATTCTTACAGTGCTATTTTCCCTTTTGAACGCTGTACCTGTCCGCCTCAATCCTTACCGCTTGTTGGAGGCGGCTCTCTCTTCGGATTCCTCATATAAAAGACGTATAACCCGCTTGCTCCCAGCAGGAATTTAAGCAAGGATATCAAACCTCCGCAAGGACCGCAACTTATATAACGACATCGCAAGCCATCACCACCGCTTTTCTTAATCACTCTGCCCCTGCTCATATAGAGTATCGTAATCTGGACGAGATCTTGATGCTCCGCGCCTCCTACACATGAGGACGACTTCTCTCTCGATCGAATCAGTTCCCGCAGCCTTGTCACTTGCAAAGAGAGAAGGTCGATTAGGTCTTTGCGAAGAGTAGGACTTGCTCCGCCTAGAGCGCCGAGGGCGCTGAATGCAAGATCTTGTTTGGAAAAAATTGCTACATGTGATGCATTAGTCCTATAGGTAGCTCTATCCAATGTGTCGCAAGCGCGGTTAAGTAAGTTTTCGAAGCACTCGTCAATAAGGTATTGAAAGATTGTATGCCGGATTTCGGTAGGGAGTCGATCGAGACGTAAATTGAGCTTCGGAGGAGTTGGAATAGATCGAACCATGGTGGCAAGTTGTGATTGGTGGAGTGGCAATTTCTTACCGTAAGTCTTGATGCTAAAGATCCTGCAGCTTGTTTGAAGACATAACTGCCCAGCGTCAATCTATGGGATTGCTCTTAAGCCGCATTCGTATCTGAGCGCTTCTTCTTTTTTTCTTTGCAGGTTACTCAATCGTGGTCTCGGGATTCTTCTTGTGCCACATCTGCATCTGAGCGCTTCGTCTCGTAGCATGATCAATTTGGGTATGGTATGAGCGACGTCCCGAGTGGTAAGTTGAGCCCCAAGATTTCGAGAAAAGAATCTTGCAAGTCTGCCTGGAGCTTTTGTCTTGCCAAGCTCTTACCAAGCTCTCACCAAGCTCTCACCAAGCTCTCGCAATACATACACCAACTATAGCCAACAGAATTCCAACCAAGGACATCAAATCGAAGTTTCGGCGGTTTATATGACGACGTGGCAAGCTATCGCCACGCGGCCCATGCCCTCCGTCGATAGCTTTGCCCAAGCTCATACAGTATATTGCCTCATGGACGACACGACAATGCGCCGTCTCTTCCACATATAAGGACGAATGTATCGCTCGAATTACTCTCCGCAGTCTTGCCTCTCGTGTGGAGATAAGAACAAGCACGTCTTTACGAAGAATATGACTTGCTCTAGCTAGAGCTGTGAGGCCTCCCACTGCACAGTTATGGGAAGAAGACAAGCAGCTGGGTGTATATCCGAAGCACTCGTCGATGAGGTACTGGATGATCATATGCCGAATCTCGGTGGGGAGTCGATCGAGCTGCGGAGGAGGCGGAATACATTGAGACATGACTGGCGACTCGAAGCGGGAGGGCGACGCTAGGGACCTTGCAGCCTGCTTGAAGTTCTTGAGGAAACATGGTTTGTCCAAATTGGCAACTGAGCGCTTTTTCTTTTTGCTTTGAAGCTTGACTCCTGCCTTTGGGAAAGTGGATATGGTACCCAGGCAACCATTACATGTAACTAGAGTCAACAATAACAAACCGAACAGTCTCTGATATAGAAAAAAATGGTAGACTAATACATAACCAGAATCGTGCATGTCAACCCAGAACTCTAATACAGTACATTCCTTAATTGCCTTATTTTATAGGCGTATAAAGCTCAGCAGGAATGCAAGCAAGTTTATCAACTCTTCGTTCATATGACTTGTACAACGACATAGCAAGCCATCACTACCACTCATATAGGATTTCGCCTTATGAACGACATCACGATGCTCCGCGCCTCCCACGCACAAGGACGACGATTTGGATCGAATTAGTTCTTGCAGCCTTGTCGTTCGCATAGCCATAAAGTCTATTAGGTCTCTGCGAAGGATTGGACTTGCTCTGCCTAGAGCCTCGAGAGCTCTATATGCGACATCTTGCTTCGAAAATGCTAATATAAGCGATGCGTTGTTCGTGTACCATGCTGTGCGCGATGTGCCACGAGAACGTCCATCGTCGCAAGAAGGGCCATCCTTCCAAAAAGGGTCATTGTTCCAGGAACGGCCATCGTTGCAAGAAGGGCCATCGTCGTAAGCAGGGCCATTGTCGCGAGAACGGCCGTTGTCGCAAGAGTGGACGAGACAATCTTCGGAGCACTCGTCAATGAGCTGCTGGATGATTGTATCTCGGATCTCGGTAGGGAGTCGCTCGAGATGTAAAGGTGAAACCGACTGAGACATGCCTTTGGGTCGGTATTGAGTTGGATACTAGAGAAGTTGCAGCTTGCTTGAAGACATGACTGCCTAGGGTTGGGGCGGGATTGCTTTTATGCCACATTCGCATCTGAGCGCTTGAAGCATAAATCCTGCTCTCGGGCAAGTCTGACCCACGATAGGATATATATACTGATACCCATTAAGCAGACGACAACAGCAATCGAACAGTCTTTGGTACAGAAAGGATGGTAGATGTGTGTTCTCGTGACACGGTCGCGAATTTGGCTTCGCGACAGAATTGCTCCAGGCATAGCGTTTCTAGCTGGCTCTATCCATCCATAAGATGGTCGAATTAAGTTTTCAGAGGCAATAGGCGAAATAAGCAAAGTTGACAGGTCTCGAAAGTGTCCTGATTTTGTTTGGCTGCGCTGTCATTTTGGGTAACCAGAGCTGAAAAGTGTACATTTTGTTCTGGTCTGATCGTCTTTATCTATTGTGGCTCTTGTGGATCGCGCCATCCTGAGAAATGTGTTACATGATTAGTGCTTGGAACACTCGAATCGTGATACAGTAGCTGCGCTCAAAGGGGTTATCTGACGAGAGGTGCTCGACCGTGTCTGCATGCTGTTATCCATCGAGGAGTAATTGGGTCAGTGGCGGGAATAAGAAAGGTGGACGGATAGCTAGCAGAGTGCAGTAGGAGAAGCGCTGTCGCGATTCATCCCCTGCGAGCATACATACCATTTGGTCGATTGGGCTGCGCTTTCAAACCGAAGCGTACTGGCTGTAGAATGCAGATAGATCTACCTTGATTTTATGCTATGCTGTGTTGTCCTTTATCCTTTATCCTATTCCGATGCCGTGTTAGTAGTCCTCGAGCAGCCTATATGGCATATTAGCCCGGAATCATCTCTTCTGCGTCTCTGCAGCCATTCTGCCCACTCATTGCTTGTCCTTGCCCGCTCCACCCCCTCTATCACCTGCCCCGTCCCTTACCTCTCGCCTTCCCTCGACCTCCACCTCCACCACCACGACTCGAACTGTCACTTCCAACCCCACCACCACCACTAGCAAATCTCTCCCTTGCCTCATCAATCGGTCTCTTTTTGGCATTACTCTGTGCGTGTTTGCCACCACGCGAGGCGCCTGCACCACCTCTACCACCCGAAATGCGCGACTCCAGTGACTGCGGCGGAGGTACAGAATGGTAAGAGCCGGATTTGCTGCCGGAAACAGGACCGTAGCCATAGTTTGCAGTGGAAGGTGGCGCATAGCCCCTTGCAGGAGCATAGTCATCTTCATAGCGGTCTCTTCTGGAGTAACTGTCCGTGCTGTATCGGTCTCTGTAATCATCATAGCGGTCGTCGTCGCGATCATTCTGGTATCCTCGAGTTTGGGGTCTGTAGTTGTCTGATCTTGGTAGGGCATGTCGGGGCGGTGGAGGCGAGTACGTATCTGCATGGTGCTGAAGACGAGCGTCAAGGTGTGAGAAGTCGTCGTATTCGGGACGGGCTCTTTCGGAAGGTTTGTTGAGTTTGGAGCTTGCGGCTGCTGCTTTCTTTGTGGCTGGTTTTGCTGTCACTCCACCACGGTAGCCGGGGAGTCTGAGACCAGCTGCTGCCCATGCTTCTGCAGTCGCGAAGTTTTTCGCGTATTCGGCTGACCAGCAAGACCATTCTGCGTGTAATTCTTTGCTCCTATCACGTATGGGACAGTCGTCTGTGAGATGGCTACGAGATGTGGCACAATTGTGACAGCATACTAGTAAAGCGTCGCTGGTCTTTTGCAGGGCGAGGGCAGGATCGGGCATTTTACGAAATCGCCAAGGACAATCTTCTTCGTGGTGTAAGCCACTGCAGACGTCGCAGGGTGGTGGTTCCGTATTTCGCAATTTGCTGGTACATTCTTCTTCAACGTGGCCACGCTCGTGGCAGCGAGGACACTTTCGTTGCATGGGACATGTACGCGCAAAGTGAATATCAATGGCCTTGCAGTGGCGGCAGGTACGTTCTGGGCAGTGGTCTTCTTGATGGCCGCGACCATCACAGATTAAACAGGCTACCTGGTCACTGTCTGTGAGCTGAAAATAGCGTTTTTGCTCACGTTGTCCTTCTTCGTCGAGTTCCTGTACTAGGATTGGGTACACAGGTAGAGGAAGTGGAGGTTGTGTGAACTTTCCAAAAGGATTCTCCGGGTCAGTAGAGCGTGGTGCATACGTTAGACTGGCAGATCGATAGTCGTGATTTGATTGCGGAGTGTTTTGATGTGAAAATTGTACTTGAGTAACTGGCTCTTCTGGGTTGAGGGTCACTCTATCAGTAGGGGATGTCATCTGAGCTGATGCTGTATGTGACATAGCGACAGCATGGGCCTCCGTGACAATAACAGGCTGCTCTACTGGTACCGACGTATCGGCAGGCTGCTCCACTGGCACCGTCGTATTGTTGGTGAGAGATCTCGTAGTACCAACGTCAACATCTGTGTTTGATGAGCTCTGATTGGTTTCGGAAGCATTCTCTCTTAGCAGTTTCTTCTCTCCCTTTGTTAGCTTTTGTCCAGCTTGCGACTTTCTCAATGCAGCTTGCAACTTTCTCGATGCAGCTTCCAATTTTCTCGATGCTTTCAATTCCACATTAACGACCTTTTTGTGCTGATCAAGACCGCTGAGGTAATTCGTGCGCTCCTTTGCTTGATTACTGGAAGAAACGGCAGTTGCAGGTAGCGGTCTTGATCCTTCCATCGATCGAGCTCTATACAACAGTCCCTTAGCATCTGCCGTTGATGTACTCTGGGTCGTTGCGACAGCCAGATCTCTTGACGCTTCAGTCGAGTATGCTAGGAGAAATGTTGCCTCTGCGTGGTGTGGTCGTGGAAAGAGTTCATCAGGGTACCTGCTTAATGACGTTATAGATGCTGCAGCTTGTAGACCATCCGACAGATGTATCCCAACAAACTTTGCTAGGACGACGCGCATCGCACTTCTCTTGACTGGCTTGGCCCTAGTCTGCGAGACTGAATCCCCTTCTATGGGATTCGCCACGGCGAGCAACATGGTATTTCCGCGTGAAGCAACATCAAGGATATCCAGGCCTGGTGTACGAAAGATGCTAGGATCTTCAGCTGCAACTGCTAGACCTGGTGTACGAAGGATACTAAAATCCTCAACTGTAATATTTGTCGCGTCTTCGTCATCCTCTATCTCCTCCGCGCTGCAAGCTTCATCGTCCTCTTTGTCGTCATGTTCATCGCCTTCTTCGTCGTCTTGGTCGATCATGATCACTCCATTCTTGATTTTGACGTTGCCAGACTCATTGATCTCACCACTCTCGTCGGAAGAGATGTCATAGACGATTTTGTCACTCTGCATTTTTCTACGCTTGTTCGAGTTTGGGTCTGACGCCTCGTCGCTCGATGAGAGCATTACGAAGTCGCCATTGTCTTCAAGATGATCTCGAGAGCGCTTCTTGCGGACCGAAGCGATTCTTGAGTCTTCTTCCATCTCGATCGTAACTTGGTAGGAATCTGGGACGAGTTTGAAAGTGACTTGATAATATTGCTGTCGACCTCACGTTTTCATGTACGGAGGATGCTCCGTCTGAACCCCTTTTTTTGAAGCCAGCCGTTCTTCGTACAACTTGGAAGCTAGAAAGCCTGGCCAAGGAGCTGAGACATCCATCTTCTTATTTTCGACAAACACCGCCACCAGCAGTAGCCCTCGAAGTATTTGCTACTGTGTTATATCAGTCTATTTCTTACATTCTTTGACTTGTTCCACCGTCACAACTCTTCAATCACAGTCATCAACGACACGTTTCCCATAAACGCTCTACCCCTCATCGAAGTCCTTTACTGCCAAAGCCAGCAACTTTCGACTCAAAGAGCTGTAGCACACACACATCATTGGTGATTGCAATATAGACGTCTCGTCCGAAGGTCTAGAACGCACATACAAGCAACTCCTTCGGTGATCTATTGTCCACCGACCACAAATCTACACCTTCGCCCGCTCTTGACGAGCAATAACAAGCCCCCTTCCACCCATCGTGTCTTCCCACGAGTCCACCACCACAACCGCCAAACTGTCTTCCTTAATCGTCCAACCACTCAGAGCCACTTTCGCCCCAGAGCGGCCACAACCAAGCAGAACATCATCTTACAGCATGAGTTCAGCCAAGACGAGGAAGAGAAGGTCAAGCAGTTTGATGTACTCGGCACCACCAGAAAACTTGGAACAGATCAGTGACCAGGCCGCTTTGCCTAATCTCAACTCGGAATGGGTCAACGCAAAAGGTGGGCACAATAACTAAGCGTGATCTGTCAAAAATAAAGGTGTACTAATCAGATCTAGGAGCCTGGATTGTACATTTTGTCATTATCATTGGTCTCAAGATCTTCTACAACATCGTTCCATCATTTTCTCAAGAAACGTCCTGGACACTAACCAACATTACGTACATGTTCGGCTCTTACATCATGTTTCACTGGGTACAAGGCGTACCATTCGAGTTTAATGCTGGGGCTTTTGACAATCAGAATCTATGGGAGCAGATTGATGGCGGAGATCAGTACACACCTGCGAAGAAGTTCTTGTTAGCTGTGCCGATTCTGCTCTTCTTGATCAGTACGCATTATACACACTACGACTTGACATATTTTGTAATCAACTGTATGGCGACGCTGGCGGTGGTGATCCCCAAATTACCGGCAGTAAGTCTCAATCACGCGACTATGGTATTCAAAATACAAGCTAACGATAAACTACAGTTTCACAGGATGCGTGTGTTTGGCGGCGAAAGTTGAAACCGAGACCGGATTTCTTGGTATTTCGTATCTCTTTAGACAGCTTGGAAAAAGGCTGAAGCTTCAGTTGGCCATGTTTCCCACGTGCATGAAAGGTATCTTTGAGTGCTTGCAGTCGTGTCATGTACAAATTTCCGTGCTGTGCAAGAGCTCATCGCTCTGCCATGTTCCCTGTGGTTTGAACAAGAGCAAGACGTTTCGTCTTCGTGGAGTGTGCCGCTACAGTGTTGAATCAGCTAAGCTAATAGGCTATGAGACAAGGAGCTGCCACGATGCTCATTGCCATTTCAAATCATTTCAAAGCAAGGTCCATCTGCACCAACGAGCCCGTCGCTAGCTATCGACATCTCACTGTGAGCTTCGTAGTCCGTGATGCTGCTACAACACAACCTGCTATGTGTTGCTGCTGCCACATTGTCTCAGCTATTAATAGAAGTGGTTCACAGGGGCTGCTGGCACGTGCGCAATTTCGAAATCCGGTAAATCTAACTTCTTACGCACGTCATCGGTTCGGTTCACGTCGTCTTCGCGTCTTCAGCTCCCGATGTGATGGCTCAATTCAACGTGAGTCTCACCTGCATTGTCTTGCCTCGTAGAATCATGCTTGATGCTGACAACATAGTCCTTCTAGACGCCACCGGCATTTCGATTCTCTCCAAGACCTGCTCTACCTCCTCCACGATCAGCACGACACCAATCCTATGATGGCAGGCAAGATGACGCTGGCAATACTCCTTCACGGCTAGGGGATGCGTCCGTCAAGCAAGGTCAAGACCGTCGAGCTCGCAGTCGTTCGCCACAAACGGAGCTGACGAAGCATGATAAAGCTCGCCAGGAGGACAGCGAACAAGGACCTGGAAAGCCTGAGGTTCTGGGTAATCAGAACGTGACAGAGCCTGGCGATGTTGAAGAGAAAGAGGTGATGCTAGACTGGCAGCCACCGCCTGCAAACCAAGCTGCAGGAACTCGGCATCTTGCTGCAAGGCAGGGGTCAGATCGAACAATGGGACAAGACACACACCCAGATCCTATGCCCAAAAGACGTCGTCTCGACTCCACATCAGACACCAGACTCGCCCGACCTTCAATCGACGCCAGCATGCCACACACTCCATCAAGACCTCGCTTCCGAGATCCTGCGCCGCGTTCCGTTCAAAATAATGCAAGATCGACACCGGCATTCAACTATCCTCGTCCATTCCACGCTGTCCTCTCCTCCACCCACACGTTTGCGGACCCAGCATCTTCGAATCTCGATGTTGCACCCATACCATCACGTCCGCGATTCATCCTACCCCCTTCAACGACTTCACCCTCCCCATTCACCTCAGCTCCGAACCTAAATCCCGAAGCACAACCACAACCACCAGCAACAGCACTCCCCGATATCTTCTCACCCCACAAACGCAAACACGAGCGATTCGCGCCAGGTGGCTGGGCAGCGCAGGTCAGGAACTGGGTTCTGGATATTTCTGTTGCTGGTGGTGAGCGCGTTCCCGAAGCCTTTGGAGTGGGTAGGAGGAAAAGTAGGGAGGAAATGGAGATGGTGGTTCGGGAAGTGCATACTGACGGTGTGGGTGTCTTTAGAGTGGTAAAAGGCGAGGTCGTTGGTGGGAAGGAGGGAAGCGTCGGTATTGTGCTTGTTGGTGAGGGAGGTGAGGCTGGTAGCAGGAGAGGTGGTGCGAGTATAGAGAGGGGGAGCAGAGGGTGTTATGATGATTTGAGAGAAGGAGGGACCGTCGTGCTGGGCTTGCCTGCTTGGGAGGTGGATGTGGATGTAGCCAACTCAGCACGGGTTGACGACAAGGAGAAGTGGGTGATCTGTCCCGTGTGGAAGACGAAGTGACTGGCTTATGATTATGATTACGATTATGTTATGCTAAATACTCGATACATTTATAGTATATACAGGGATACTGCTCGTCCCACTAACCAAACCTCAACGTATGGCCTCACAAACATATGTCAAGCTCTCGAATGTACTGTAGCCCTCTCGCTACTAGTGGCGATTTTCGCGTACGTCAAGCTTAGGATTTAGCAAACGCTTCATATAGGTATATTATCTGACCTACATTCAGGACGCAACCTTATCTTTTAACGTTTGTCCTGACACGAGAGAATCAACGAAACGAGCGTCCCATGCTGCATAAGCTCATTCCGCAACATGTAGGTGAGTTCGATTGTCTGTAAGATGCAGCACTACTAGCCACACTCTATCAATAACGCTACGAGACAAGCGCAGGACAGAGCGCCACAGCAAGTAATGGTGGCGGATCAACAACATATTGCCCAGCTTCGGTGCTGGGGAGGTGTACCTTCTCCTAGGAGCTCAGTCAACACCCCACACACCAAGTACATCCTTTTCTCCTCCTCCGTCTTTGCGCTTCTCGAGCCTTCTCACCCTACGAACGAATAATCCCACACTCACAGGTCCTATGATCGTACAGAGCATGATAGCCCACGTCACAACCAGAAACATGTCTTGCGAACTATCTCGTGTACTATCCCGCTCAACTGTTGCGGTGGTGAAGATGCCTCTACTCTCGGCCAGAGCGGATATAAGAAAGCCGATTTCGCCTCTAGCTACCATGGCGCTTCCGAGAATGAGGGAAGGGTAGACTGATAATGGAGGGTCAGCTGGAGGTTGAGCTGTAGGGGCTGCTATGGACTCGGTCTTGGGTTGCTGCTGTGCGTCTGGCAGCTGTTGTTGCTGGTATTGAGCTGGCTTGATACTGGACATCTCGATCCCGACTGTTTGTGTGTCATCTTCAGTATCGCCGGCTGTGGAGGTATGCTGCTGCTGCTGCTTGTTCTTTGCATCGATTTTCTTCCCCGATGTATTCAGCTGGCTTCTACCTCCCGCCACATTCACCACCCTATTCAAGAATTTCGTACCGAGCACTCTGAAACGTAGAAGCCAAACACCGCAGACTAGCTTCGCGACGAACATGAGAATAGTATAGACAATACCACGCCAGAGAACTCCACCATTGAACATCTGGGAAATGGGAATGGAGAAGCCAATGGATGCAAAGAAGAACGGTTTGAGGATGCGCTCGACAGGCTGTGACAGGTATCGATGATATGTGGCGAGGCCGGTGAGCCCAGTTGGATTGAGGTCAAGTTGACTCTGGCTACTGATCTTGGCGCCGGCATTGCTAGTGCTACGTTTTGGAGTGCTCGATGGCACTCTTGACATGGAGGTATTGGCCTGATTACTGGTAGGATGACTAGATTTGGCATCTGTCTGATCATTGACAAGACCTCGTGCCTCGATATTATTTTTTGAACTGTCGAGTTTGCTGACGTTGCTGCTTATGGTCTCCGCTTGTTTCGAATTGCTTGTTTCTGCACGTAAATTGACTCTTGTACTGTCCCACCAGTTTATAATAATTCCAGCCAAGTACGCTGTGAACAGATTAGAAGTCCCAGCATACGAGCCGGCAGCCACCATTGCCAACAGAAACAAGCAGTGAATCACAATCACCACTTCGATCTTGTCCAGCACCGCCCACGCCCACATCCTTCTCTTCTCCTGCTCCATATGCAATCCCCAGCTTACCACACCCACCCGATTGACCACCCAGCAGGCTAAGGGCACAACAACAACGAACGCTACACTCACACCAACAGGCCTCAGCACAGTTGCAACGCGAAAAGCCTCTTCGCCTCCCAAGCTAGCAATAACCTCGACCATGACGAGCCCTACAACATCATCCATCATAGCCGCGGTCGTCAACACAACGCCCAGTCTAGTGCTATCCAGCCCAGTCGACTGTAACACAGCAAACGTGGTCCCAAGACTAGTACTGCATAGCGCTGCTCCCGCGGCAAAAGCCTGCAAATCAGTTGCTCCGACCAAGGCTTTCAACACAAAGCTCAGTGCGATGGGTGTCGCAATACCTGTAACTGCCACACCACTAGCCAGACCGATATTTGCACGAAGAGATGGCAGAGATGTGGAAAGCCCGCCTTGATAAACTATGAGAGTGAGGCCTATGTAGCCGAGATTCGAAATTGTGGTCTCTGTTGTAGTAGAGAGCCAATTCGCGCCGAGAGTGCCGTAGGCGATACCGAGGAGGAGTTGGGCGATTAGACCGCAGTAGATTGTTGAATTTAGGAGGGAATCTAGAGTGTTGAGCAGGATCAAGAAGGATGCGAAGATGAGGAGGGTGGAGATGGTCGGCTCTGAGTAGGGGAAAGAGGCTCCCGTGGCAGGGGTCATCTTGATACTTACTTCACGTTGATAATCCTCTCCGAACAATTCGCCATCATTGATAGGGGACACATCACTACTTGGTGCTGTTATCGCTTCTACTATGTCGTCCAGAACGAGTCATTGCACATTGTTTGATCCTTGTCTTGGCATGCATTTACTGTCGATTGCATGGAAGAGTCCGGCTGGTGTGTCGGGTCTGGAAATGGCTGGCGGAATGGGTAGGATATTGTAGAGTGCAGGCAGCTAGATGGCGGTTTTGATTAAAATAGGGCGTGGTACAAAAGGTCGAGTTCGAGTATGATGTCGACGGCAGACGAGACAAACCAAGGAGACATATAGAAAGAGACAAATCGAAGAGACCTATTTACAAGGTCTACATAACTACGTCGGTTCTATTTGATACTATGTGCTACATCATCACAACGCCTTTATAGCATTGAGCTACTATACATTTCTACTCTACAAACAGTCAAACCAGACCAGGAGCTATACAGTAGTATCCGGCCCATGGCTTTTATACAGTAAGACTAAACCCACCCCCATCAAAAGCGTAAATCTCATGAGCATTCGTCCTCCTCCTTGCCAAAATTTGAGGGCTATACTACCCGCACAAAAGCACATCCGTCTAAAATCTGTTTTGTTTGTTCTGCTGGAAGAATCGTGTATACGTAGAATGACTGGAGTTGGGAGGTGATTCGTGGCGCTGAGGGTATTGGGGTGATCGTGACCGGCTTCAGGACGAGTCGGTATATACGGTTGCACACTCCAGGAAGCATACTAGGAACCGAGTGTATTGCTGTCGACATGAGAGTACAAATCGTCCACACAAACAGAAACTTCAGCAAGCATACTAGGAAACGAGTATGATGGTGTCCGGTTGAGTACTTTTGAGGTCCCCATGTCACAGGGTCATACCTTGTCGTTTTTCTCTGACGGCGTATGAAGGTCATGAAGAGCGAGAAGGATCGCATTTTCACATTAGCCTTGTGATGACTGGTGAGCCTTGAAACTTGTCTTGGACTGTGCTTGGAGTATCAGGTGTGTCTCAAGTTTTGACAACGTCGTCATAACTCGGAGCGATCGGCGGCACTTCGCAAAAGATCGACCCGAAGATCGATAAAGTGGTCGTTGCATATTGAGATATCATGCTGTGCTTGATTGATGAAGAGACTGGATGAATGCGATTTTCGAGGCCAAAAAACAACAACAACAAACAAAGGCCAATGTTGCTTCTTGTATCATTGTATCCCGTATCTTTTGGGGTGCGGGGTGAAAGTACTGTGCCGTGCGCATGCTAGGTTAGCGCTATTGGGTGGGTTGGCAACCTAAACGGGCTCAGCTCTTGCCAGCCCGCAAGTCACTGTGTAGCTTTATCCGAGCTCAATCTCCCAAGACTGCGGAGATTCTAGAGTCGAAGAGATACGCTTCCATGCGAGATTTGTTTTCGAGACAACAAGGGTAGTAACTTCGTAGAAGTATGCGATAATTGTCGTACAACGGCTTCATTTTCGCCAGTCTGTTGGGTGCGAAAAGAGTTGTGACGTATACGTATCTTTTCTTGCTCCATCAAGTCCGCAGGTTCCACCAGAAGCTTTCCCCACGATTATAGGCCCGACATCCAATTCGATTACGAGGCGGCATGTATGGAAGTATTCCTAAGAACTCGTGGCGGGAACGATACGCCCGGTGCGTCAAAAGTGTGCCTTGCATATCATTGTGATAGGCCAATGGATCTTACTCGTACCGTTTCACCGCATTGAAGACCTTTGCGCTCGAAAGTAAAGTATAGGATGTGAATGCCATAGTGAGATTACTGTAATAATGACAATGATCCGAGACGCTCGGCGACACCAAGCACAAGAGAGCAACTCCAAGAAGATACACACAGATTCGTGACCGTCTTGGTTAGCTCAGCTCAAGGCCGGAATAAACGCCTCGCATTAAGCTAGACTAGCTAGATAACGTTACGGCAGCCTCTTCGCACCGACTAGTCTTCTTGGAAGCCTGAGCATGAATGTGTGGTCTGATGTATATAACGCAGTACAAGCTGAACAAGGATGATGAAATCCTACACTGATGTTGATTTCATCAGAGTTGCGTTACGGCAACTGAATGTGACGTGGACGCAGACAATTGGATCTTGACATTCCAAAAAGGCCTGGATTGGAAGCGTGGTTGGACATGACGTCCAGGCCCCAGTTTTCCTTTTGTCCAATTTGGTAGCACTAACAACGTAAAGCCACCTGCCCCCGTTTTCCATCACTCAATCCAGCTACGTCGCTTAAGAACCAAGACTTGCCCGCCTCCTCTCTCAACCTTTTCCCTCGCCTGCTCCCACTACATCACTTCCATTTTACCCTCGCACAATCCACCTCTGTCGTCGTCGCATCATCTCTACCTCCATCACCTCCAGCCTCAGTCTCTACCGCAGAAATGGTTGCAAAGATTATTAACCTCGGTCTCCGAGCTTCAGAGGTACGCTTGTCCGTCGCAATTGTTAAGGCCGTCGATCGTGAATCTGCAGTAGAGCTAGTTCTTCGCCAAAGCCGCCACATTGTCGCCCATTAATGGGTGCGATGTCGATGTCAAGCTTTTTCGCATCTTCGCAAGCTTCACTTTCGCAGTAAGCTAATGACAATGCGCTCTCTAGTTCCTATGGACCCTCCTTATCATGTCTCTTGCTGGTAACATGATCTCCGAGTCTTACGGCGGCAACCCCTCCATCGTCAACTACCTCATCTTCTTGACGGCCTTCGCCTTCTTGTCGTTATTCTACCTCATCCCCGCAACGGTCAACGAGAACTGGTCTATCCACCCTCTCCTCATGGTCATGGTTGATGCTCTCAACATGATCTTGTGGCTATGCGGTGCCATTGCTCTCCCAGCCTACCTCCACGCCCACTCCTGCTCCAACCGCGTATGTTGCGAAATCTTCAGAAAGATTTACCAAGGGTTTTGCTGACATGCCATATCGCAGAACTACCTCCTCACCAACTCCATCACCAACGGCTCCGCCAACATGCCGAAGCGCTGCCGTGAGGCCCAGGCCAACTGCGCTTTCCTCTGGTTCGGATGGGCTTCATTCACCGCCTCCACCGTCCTTTCTTTCGTCCAGAGCCGTAGCTCTGGCAGCAGCAGAGGTACTTCCCGCCCCAACATGTCTCAGGTCAACTGAGTCATCATCCCTACTGCCTAATATCCCCTCCTGGAGGCTGCTCTTCTCATGATCCACCTAAACCCTGGACTCTGGAATGATGCTTGCCTCGTTGGACACCCCCCAAAAAAAGCACTGTTTCGTATTCTGAAAAAATATATCTACGCTCACTAAACTGGCTATTGGCTACTTCCCCTCACTATTTTCAATTTACCAACCCAGATTCTGACTTCTGGTCTCTCTCTAACAGGCAACCCCTTTGTAGGTCGCAAATAAGCGCATCAATCATCTCAGACAAGTTTTTAAAACCTCTTGGATGTTATCGCATTATCGATTCGCCTGCAATCGACCACAATCATCAAATGGCGTTGTGTGTGAGAAGGGTAAGGTTTTCAGGATGAGCTTTTGCGTCCACACAAAAGCAGGGTGTGAGAGTCTGTCTTTTCAAAGCTGGTGGTTCGCAGGTCGTCGGCCGACAGCCCAACTGGCTTTTTTCGTATATCATTGTCGTCGTCGATGGAATAGCGTCGGGAGCATTATACCCCGTGGACAGCTTTTATTTCCTACGTTTTTACAACAGTTATTGTTTTGCTCTGGTTACACACACATACTCTCTTAATACCCTACTTAGTCGAGGAATTATAGTAATTGACTAATAATCTACCATACCATCTGGTGTATTCCGTAAGCTTAGAGGTATACTTGTCCTCCAAGGCTTTGCTTTCTCCACTTCTTGTCCCGCTTCGAAAGGCTGGGCTATGCAAGCCATGCATCCAAGTATCTTCGTACTTTGCTCGTCCCGCTCGTGCTAAGGCATGAGAGGATGGTAGCGGTTGCTGATTGATCAGTCCTTATCTCGCCTGTACCTGCTTTGTTTTCCCTGCATTCTCTGGATGAGGTCTAGCGCATTGGGTTTCATGGTTTCAGCCTGACCCCGCTCTATGATCTTATGCTAGATGGTGTGCTAGCGAGGTGTTTGTACCTGTTGCTAGATTTAAGGAAATATGCTGCGCATGTTTGATTAGAATTGTCATGTTGGAGGGATGCAGAGACTACCAGGTAGGTAAGAAGACAGGTTCTGTTCGCTTAGCATCCGTCGAACCATCTCATTATTATATCATTATATTACTGATTGTATCAGAAGCACCGTTGATGCTTCTTCGATTCGTACTTGTTGGCGAACAATGAATGTGGTTGAAGGAAGAGCCGAAAAATGGTCACGTGACGGGTCGGCTTATCAGACCACCTCTTGGCAGTATTGACATGATGTCCTTGTCCTTGTATGTGAAGTTGCTGTATCTATTTGCACAGTGAGCTTGCCAACTGAGGCAAGGACGAGCTGGGACTCCTCAAAATATATATATACATACGATATACAGCCACTCACGTATCATTACCTACCATTGACTATCTATACCACGCCACGAAGAAACACCATCACTATCTACGACTTATTACCATACTACACAATGGCACCATCAGCCACGTTCACACATCCTGCAACATCGACCGACGAAGGTCTTACAGCCGAACAGCTCGCTTTCTGGGATACCAATGGCTATCTCATTATTCCAGATGCACTAGATCAGCAGACAGTCGCCACATTATTGAAAGAAACACATCGCATGCTCGACGAAGACTTGGATTTGCAGAACCATCCCATGACGAAGTTCTCGACGGGAGAAGGAGAGAATAATCATGTGGGTGACGACTACTTTTTGGAGAGTGGTGATAAGGTGAGGTTCTTTTTCGAAGAAGGTATGTCATCCTTCCATTTCCAACACGTCTACCACGCACTATCGACTCATTCGAGCCTTCATATCACACATCAAAGAAAAAGACCCAGTCTCTAACTATGTCTCTCCGCACCTACAGACGCATTCGACCCCCAAACCTCCACCCTAACCAAATCAGCACCCCGCTCCATCAACAAAATCGGCCACGCCCTACACACCCTCTCCCCCTCCTTCCGTTCCATCTCCCTCTCCCAACGTAACGCAGCCATAGCGCGCTCTCTCTCCTTCCGCGACCCACGCATCCTTCAGAGCATGATCATCTGCAAACAGCCTGAGATAGGCGGAAGAGTACCACCGCATCAGGACAGCACGTTTCTGTACACGGATCCGCCGAGTGCGGTGGGCTTTTGGTATGCGCTGGAAGATGCGACGGCTGAGAATGGGTGTTTGAGTTTTGCAAAGGGGAGTCATAGGAGAGCGGAGGTTGGGGAGAGGTTTGTGAGGATGGAGATGGGGAAGGGGACGGGGTTTGTTGCGAATGAGGGAGAGAGGTTTCCTAGTGGCTTGAAAGGAGATATAGATCATGTGAAGGATGGGAAGAGAGACGAAGAGTATACGCTTGGTCCGGTGAAAGCAGGCAGTTTGGTGTTGATACATGGGAACTTGCTGCATAAAAGTGAGAAGAATACGAGTAGCAAGTCGAGGTTTATTTATACATTTCATGCTATTGAGGGAGGGAATGTGTATGATGAGCGGAATTGGTTGCAGCCGAATGAGGAGGGTTTTTCGAGATTGTATGACCAGGCGTAGAGGAAGGGTGACAACCTAAGACGAGGTGATTGGATGGGTTTTGGAACTTGGCGGTTTGGTGAGCCAGTCGTTCTTGGGTTCTTGCGACAACATATGTATCATAATTCCAGTATAGGAATCAATGATTGAATGAACATTTCTAGCTCTTATTTGACAGCTGTAAAGTTGCAGACTTTGCTACTACTACACCAATCGTTCGAAAATCGAATCGTCGTTGCGGCGTTGCCCAGCAACCACCAACCGCAGACTACCCTTTTCTCTTGAAACCACTTATCGGTCTGAGACTAAACAACGAACTCAAGATACCTCGTAGTGATTCCAATACTGTCGTTCATACAGTCACCATGCCATCAAAAGAAGAAGAAAAGAAAACCCACAAACTCGCTCTGAAAGGTGCGTGAATCCCGCAATCCATGAACTCAAAGTCAAAGAATCCTACTGTGAAGAGCTATCATTGACTGTCATGCACTATAGGGTCAGCGAAACTGGTTGCTGAGTTTGTAAGTCTCTGTGAGAAGAATAGCCTGTGCCAGGAGAACGGGACGAGGTAATGCTCGAGGCTGACTCGGAGTAGTTTGAGTACTCGATAAACACGATATTGTGAGTAATGGGTCGTATTGATATGGTTGTTATGGGCTCGCAGTGCGTTATTGTTGTTGTTATTGTACTTGTTGAGTGGCGAGACACGATAAGCACGCGAATTCGGCGAGCACTGAAGCGAAACAAGCTGATCCTTGTGTTTTTCTTAGATTTCAACGAGGTGTATACCCACCAGAAGACTTTACAGCGTGAGTAGGCGGGTGATTGGGCTTACTCTTTGGGCCCCAACCTAGTCCACAGTTCGTTCGTGGGCCGAAGCGGATGCTCAATGGACGCGAGTCCGTAAGTTGGCGGTGGACGCTGACTGGCGAATCTTACAGCGTCAAAAAGTACGGGCTTAATATGCTTGGTATGTCATATCACTGTTGCACCAATGACCAGAGTCTCCTTCAATATGCATCTATAACCAATGCTTTCTATAAATGAAAGTGCTCTAATCATCGCAATTACAACCCAGTCACATCGGACGACCAAGTAAAAGCTTACATCAAGAAAATCATGTCTCAACTCAGCAAGTGGACAGTTGGTGGCAAAATATCGAAACTGGTCATTGTCATCACATCAAAGGAGACGGGAGAAAATGTAGAACGATGGCAGTTTGATGTGAGTCCAGTTCTTGGGATTATTGTCCTAGCTGGTATGGTATTGACAAGTTGAATAGGTACAAATCTTCAACAAAGGTCCGAAAAGCAGCAAATCCAGTAAACGAAAAGGTGGCGATGAAGAGAATGCTGCGCCCACTGCTATAGAAGAAGAGTGAGTTCTAAGTTCTTCAGTGATCCCTTCCACTTCAATCCTCACTTCTTTGCTCTTGCCTCTCCAATATCGAAATCATTCCCACGACACTAATCACACCCATATCTCCAGCCCCGTCACACCTACCGAAGAAACAAAAACAGACGCGCAAATCCAATCAGAAATCCAATCTCTCTTCCGCCAAATCACCGCCTCCGTCACATTCCTGCCAACGCTTGACGGCACAGATTGCACATTCAATGTCTTGGTTTATGCAGATGCAGATAGTGATGTGCCACTTGAATGGGGCGATAGTGATGCGAGGGAGGTTGTTGGTGGGGAGAGGGTGATGTTGAGGAGTTTCAGCACGAATTCGCATAAGGTGGATGCGGTTGTGAGTTATCGGGTTGGAGAGTAGGTGAGAGGTGTCAGAGAGAAAGAGAGAAGGAAGCATGGAAGAGGGAATGTAATGAGATAATGACAACGCAAGAATGATGGTTTTTTGTAATCTTCTTCAAGCACGATAGTGGACTTGCATTCACGAGCTGACCGTGATCGAGCAAAGCCGACAGACAGGCTACTGTAGACTTGAACAGTTCTGTTAGGCCGAGTCCGAATTTCATGCACTATCTTAGGACACACCATAATCGAATCCAGTTGCTTTCACGGTATAACGCGTTCAAGTCTCGCGTGGAATGACCTGGAACAATCCTGAAACAACAAGCTATTCTGACACATGCCAAAGCTTGGCGTTGACGTTGTAAACACAACTACCTTACCTTGTTCCTCCATCTCTTTTGCGCATCAAGAAGGATCCCTCTTTACACCTCATATTCACGACAAACACACCCAAACAATCACCACCATCACTTCCTCCCAATCCTCCACAATGGCAGACGAAACCCCCTCCCCCTCCCTCCAAACCATCATCGACCAAAAGACACTCCGCTGGATCTTCGTCGGCGGCAAAGGCGGTGTCGGCAAAACAACAACCTCCTGCTCCCTCGCCATCCAAATGGCAAAAGCTCGCAAATCCGTCCTCCTCATCTCCACCGACCCAGCACACAACCTCAGCGACGCCTTCAACCAGAAATTCAGCAAAGACGCAAGACTCGTCAATGGCTTTACCAATCTGAGTGCAATGGAAATCGATCCGAACGGGAGTATACAGGATTTGATCTCGGCTGGCGGAGACGATGCAGCCGAGGGGATGAAGGAGATGGGTGGGATGGGCAATATGATGCAGGATTTGGCTTTTAGTGTATGTTGTGGTTCCGCACACACTGGGGAAGCTAGCTCTGTCTGACGTCTGCTAACACACGTGAAGATACCTGGAGTAGACGAAGCGATGGCCTTCGCCGAAGTCCTCAAACACGTCAAAACCCTCGACTTCGAAGTCGTCATCTTCGACACCGCGCCCACAGGCCACACCCTCCGCTTCCTGCAATTCCCCACCGTCATGGAAAAAGCGCTCGAAAAGCTCAGCGGCCTTTCCCGCCAATTCG
>Ga0160429_1000207_pt1 | contig 70647 bp, 57 predicted proteins | sample SolpanmetagenomR_FD_108199 | JGI IMG/M metagenome (GOLD analysis project Ga0160429, IMG submission 108199) | Solar panel surface microbial communities from Lawrence Berkeley National Laboratory, California, USA - R | ecosystem: Engineered > Built environment > Solar panel > Unclassified ... | reverse complement strand
TTGACGCTCACGATGACCGGCGTAAACCAAAACAGGTTTTTCTGGGCTTCGCCGAGGCTGCGGCAGCTCAGGTTTTTCTGCATCAAATCCTGGTCCAGGCCCGTCATCACGATGGTGATGAACATGCCCGAGGCAAACTGCTTCCAGAAGAATTTATCGTCCCGAAAATTATCGAAGTACACCTGCGACATCGGGCTCGCGCGCACCGTGCTGACGAGCTGCTTGAAGGAGTAGTTCAGCGCGTCCGACATGAAGTAGATGCTCAAGGCCACGCAGCTCAGCATGGCCAGGGTCTGGAAGGTATCGGTCCAAAGGATGGTCTTGAGCCCGCCCTTAAAGGTGTAGAGATAAATGAATAAGATGCTGACTACCACCGTAATACTGAACGGCACGCCCATCGCGTCGAACACCGCCAGCTGCAACACGCCCGCCACCAGGTACAGCCGCAGGGCCGACCCTAGCGAGCGCGAAATCAGGAAAAACAGCGCCCCCGTTTTGTAGCTCCAGTACCCAAAGCGCTGCTCCAGATACGAGTAGATGCTAACCAGTTGGAGCCGGTAGTAGAGCGGTAGCAGCACGGTGCCAATCACCACGTAGCCCGCCACGAAGCCCAGGGCCACGGCCAGGTAGCTCCAGCTTTTGCCATACACGTTGCCCGGCACCGAAATGAACGTAACGCCCGAGAGCGAGGTGCCAATCATGGCAAACGCCACCATGTACCATGGCGCGTTGCGGTTGGCAATGAAGAAGCTCTCGCTCGTGGCCTTGCGCGAGGTGAGCACCGCGATGAGGATGAGCACGGCAAAATAGCCGGCAATCAGACTTAAAATAAGGGTCGGCGACATCTAGGCAGGGCAGGTGTTAGGGGAGGAGGGTGTGCGGGTAGGAGGGTAAGAGTTTAGCCAGGGCGTTAAGGACAAAGGTCGTTCAGAATATGCCAACCCATTCCATCCTTCAATAACCCCTGATACCCTCGCCCCCCATACCCACCTACCCTAAAAACCTATTCCCACGCTGGCCAGCGCATGATTTCGCCCACGGCCGGGGCGTGCAGCGTGCCGCGCAATAGCCCGCCCGCCGCCACCTCCGTGAGCAGGCGCAGCGGCTCGGAAGCGGGCTCATCGCTCAGGTCGAAGGTGCCGTAGTGCATGGGCACCACGTGACCGGCGCGCAGTACGTTGGCGGCCTTGGCCGCCTCGTGGGGGTTCACGTGGCTCAGGTGCATCATAAAGGGCGGCTTGTAGGCGCCGATGGGCATGAGCACGATGTCGAGGGGCCCGAAGGCCTGCTCAATCTGCTCGAAGTGGTCGCCATAGCTCGTATCGCCGGCGAAGTAGAGGAGGCGGTCGTCGGTTTTAATGAGGAAGCTACCCCAGAGCACCTTGTTCAAGTCGGTGAGGCCGCGGCGGTGCCAGTGGCTGGCGGGCAGGTAATAAATTTCCAGCGGAGCGCCGGGGCCCAGGTCATACTGCTGCCACCAGCCGGCTTCCTGCACCGCCAGGGTGGGGGCCATGCCACGCAGCAGGCCAGCCATACCCAGCGAGGTCAGCACCTGCGCCTGCGGGTTTTGCCGGGCCAGCAGCTTGATGGATTGCTCATCCAGGTGGTCGCGGTGGCCGTGCGAGAGCAGCAGGTAGTCGATATTGCGCACCTCCTCGGGCCGGCAGGGCAGGGCGTGGCGGTGACGCAGCCCCAGCGACGAAAATAGCACCGGGTCAAAGAGCAGACTCACGCCCTTGATGCGCAGCAGAAAGCCGGCGTGCCCCAGCCACACCAGCATATCCTCGGTCGAGAAAAAGGCCTCGGCGCAGGGCACCACGGCGGGCGCCCAGGTGTCCTTTTTCTTCTCCTCCTTCTGCGGGTTGGCCGTGAGCTGCCAGCGCAGCACCGTGCTGAAAGACGGCTCAAACAGCGCCTCGCCGTTGCAAAACTCCTTGCCGATGAGCTTGTTGCCGGGGTAGCCGGGGCGGATGGTGCGGAGCGCCTCGTTGCGGCGGTAGTGGACGGGAGCGGACATAAAAACAGGCTGACCAAGCGGCACGAAACGGCCGCAAACTTGTTGTAGTACCAACAGTAACGGCCAAAGTTCGTAAGTTGGCTGGCACAACCGAGTTTACCTCTTTCAGCACCTTTTTTCATGAGCGATAATCAGTTCTTGCCGGACCGCGACCGGTCCGTCGCCCACCAGCTTTCGGCCGAGGAGGCCGCGCGCATCCAGGCGCAGTTCTTTGCCCAGGTCTACGGCTGGATGGCCGCCGGCCTGGCCCTCACGGGCGGCGTGGCGCTATTTGCCGCGGGCACGCCGGCCATTCTCGACTTCGTGTTCGGCACGCGCTTCGTCTTTTTCGGTCTCATCATTGCCGAACTGGTGATTGTGGGCTTTCTCTCGGCCCGCATTTTTCAGTGGAGCCGGGGCCAGGCGCAGGCCGCTTTCATCGGCTATGCCTTGCTAAATGGCCTCACCTTGAGCGTAATATTTCTGGCCTACACGGCCGATTCCATTGCCTCGACGTTTTTCACCACCGCCATCATGTTTGGGGTGATGAGCGCCTTTGGCTACTTCACCAAGTCCGACCTGTCGGGCTGGGGCAAGCTGCTGAGCATGGCCCTCATCGGCCTCGTCATTGCAATGGTAGTTAATGCGTTCTGGGGTAATTCGACCCTGAACCTCATCACCTCGTTCATCGGCGTTATCCTATTCACGGCCCTGGCCGCTTACGACACGCAGAAGCTCAAGCAACTCGCCTTCCTGGGCGTGACGGAAGGCGAGGAGATGCACGACAAGGCTTCCATCCTGGGTGCCCTCACGCTGTACCTCGACTTCGTCAACCTGTTTCTGTTCCTGCTGCGCTTCTTCGGTCGCCGGCGGTAGATAGTAAACGAGTAGTTGAGTAAATGAGTAAGGGCCCTGGCAGACTGCATAATGCGCTGCCAGGGCCCTTACTCATTTACTCAACTACTCGTTTACTACTTCGCGGCGCTGGCTAGCCAGGCGGCGCGCTGCTCTTTTTGGGCGGCGGTGGCAGTCATTTTATCCACGCTTTCCATGGGCTGCACCTGCACGTTGGTGTCTTCGGTGAGCACTACCTGCACGCTGCGCTCTACGCCGGCGCGGTTGCGCACCTTCACGGGCACGAGGTCGGCGGGGGTGTGGCGGCGCATGATGCTTTCGAGGGTGGCCATGTTGTCGATTTTCTCGCCGTCGAGCATCACAATCTGGTCGCCCCGGTCGATGCCGGCCTTGTAGAGACCCGAGCCGATGGTGGTGTTGCGGTTGAGGATGCAGCGCCCCTCCTCGTCAAACTCGACCTGGCGGGGCAGGGCGGCGGCCAGCGCCTTCACCGGCACCACGGCCAGGCCCATCGTGCCCAGGTTTTCGGCGAAGCGCGGGGCCTCGTGCCCGTAGATGTAGCGGCGGAAGAACGAGCCCGCGAAGGCCGTATCCTTGGCCACGGTGCCCAGCACGCGCTGCAAGTCCTTCACGGTGTAGGCCTTAGCGGGGGCTAGGGTAGGCGTTTGGGGTTTGCCAAATTCCTGCCACATGGCCTGCATGTACTTGTCGAGCGAGGTGTGGTAGCGCTGGCGCAGCTGCAAGTCGAGGCACAGAGCCAGCCCCGCGCCCTGCACGTAGTACGAGAGGTAGGTATTGTTGCGGTTGGTGGGGTCCAGCGACACGGCCGCGTCGGTGAAGGCCGCCTGCCGGCTCATCTCGATGGGCGAGGCGTAGCGGGCGCCCGGCGAGTTGAGGCGCGCGTTCACCCAGGAGCTTACGCGCTCAAAGAATTGCTCGTCGTCGTAGAAGCCCGCCCGGCGCAGCACCAGCTCGCCGTAATACTGCGTAAAGCCCTCGCCAAACCAGAGCGCGTCGCTCATGTTGGCGCGCTGAAAATCAAAGGGCTCCAGGCCCTGTGCACGAATGCGCTCGGTATTGTAGGCGTGGAAAAATTCGTGCGATACGGTGCCTAGGTTGTGCAGGGCGCCTTCCTCGCGCAGGGGCTGCGATGAGGTGAGCGAGGTCGAGTTGCGATGCTCCATGCCGTCGCCGGTGGCCTGGGGGAGGTAGTCCGCCAGGAAGGTGTAGCGGCCGAAATCAAACTGCGGATACTCGCCGCCGTACACGCCGGCCGCCTCGCGCACTACTTTCTGCGTCTTCTTCACGAAGGCATCGACCTCGCCGGCGGTGCCGGTGTAGTAAGTCGCCATTTCGAAAGTACGGCCGCCATCCTGCCAGGTGTGCAGAAATTGCGACGAACCCAGCACCGTGGGGCTGTCCATGAAATACTGGAGGTTGGGCGCCGTAAAAGTCGCCTTGTCGGCGCCGCCGGCCTTGAGCTGGGTCGCCACTTTCCAGTTGGGCGGCAATTCAAACTTCACCTCCGCCGGGCGGCTTTCCATACCCTGGGCGTAGCAAAATACGGCCGGCATATTGAGGTGCGCGTGCTGCTGGTCGATGCCGGCAAACGTGCCGTCCGAGCGGTCGCCGTACACCGTGTAGTTGAACTGCACCGTGCCGTCGGCGCCCGGCGTTACCTCCCACGAATATGGGTCGGGGCGATTGAGAGCCAGTAACTTACCCGAAGCATCGGTGGCGATGGTGTAGTACACGTTCTTCACAAAATCGTGCAGCGCGTAGCGCCCCGGCGACGAGCGTGCCATGCGGATTACCAGTTTCTGCCCGGCGGGTAGCCCCGCAAACGTGGCCGCCACGCGCGCCTCGTGGTGCACGGCATTCGGAAACGAAACGGCGTAGCGCACGGCCGTGCCCTCGGCCTTGGGGGCGGCTGGCTGCCGGGCGGGGGCGCTGGGAGCCAGTGCAGCGGCTACCGGGGCGGCCGGCTTAGCAAGCGGTGCAGCGGGGGCTTTAACCGCCAGGGTAGGGGCGGGCTTGGTGGCTGGGGCCAGCGGCTTGGTGGCCGGGACGGCTAGGGGCTTGGTCGCGGGTGCGGCGGGCTTGGCGACCGGCGCCGCGGGTTTAGCGAGGGGCGCCGGCTTGGGTTTGTTGGGCAGGCTAGCAACAGCCTTTTGAGGCTGGGCCGGGATTGATAAGGAGGCGACCAGCTTGGGGCCCGTAGCCTGCGCCAGCGCCAGGCCGGGCAGCCCTGCCAGAGCTAAGCCAGCTAAACCTTTAGCGCGAAGAAGTTTTTTCATAAAAACCCGTTAAATAATGCTAAATTGTATTGATAATGGGACTGGCGTAGTAGTAGCCGATGCAAAGTAAATAGGAAATAAGCACTGCCAAAGGCTTTTTTGCGGATATTCACGCAATTTTAAACTCAGGCTTGTTTTAGGACTATCCCGGCTATTGCCCGTCCAAAAAAGGTGTGCTCCCAGCTGGAGCGCAGGCCCAGCGCGGCTAGTTCGGCGGGCCAGGGTGGCAACTGCCGCACCCGCAGCCCCACCGTGAGGCCGAAAAACCAGTACATGGCCTGTAGCAGCCAACGCCGCCAGCCACGCCGCGCCGGCCGAAAATCAGTGACTAGCCAGGGCGCCCCGGGGTGCCGCGCCGCGTGCAGCCGGGCGAGCGCCCGGGGTAGGGCTGCCGCGCTAAAGCAGTCGAGCACGAAGAAGGTGACGATGGCGTCGAACTGCTCGCCGGCTCGCAGGCTGGCTTCGGTGCCCTGGCGCAGCTCCACGGCCGCGCCGGGCGGCGCGGGGTGGCGCCGCAGCCGGGCGCGGGTGCGGGCCAGCATGGCCGCTGACACTTCGAGATACAGTACCTGGGCCTGCGGGCGCTGCCGCCAGATTTCGCCCAGCACCCAGCCGCCGCCGCCGCCCAGCACCAGCACGCGCGGCGCCGGGCCGGCCGGTAGCCCGGCCGCCAGGGTGGCGCGCTGCGCCCGCCGCAATGCGCCGCCAAATACCAGCCCCGCCAGCGCATCGTAGAACCAGGCCACGGGCCCAAAATCGGCGGCGGGCGAGCCGGTCGGGGCCAGAGAAGAAGGAATCATCGGCAGTGAAAATACCCGGTAAATGACGGTAGAATGCGGCTGGCGCGCGGCGCACGCAGTTTTTTTGGAAAAAAACTAACGACGCAAGTAGCTGACAAACAATTTTTCGGCCCCGTAGCAGCGCGCAGCGCGCCGCAAAATTCCGTGTTACGCTTGCGTGAAGGCGCGGCAGCCCCCTATCTTTGCAGCATCAACAGCAACCCACCGACCGGGTGGCCCCGCTGCTGACCATCGTTTGCGCTTGTGGCGAAATTGGTAGACGCGCTGTCTTCAGGCGGCAGTTCCGCAAGGTGTGAGAGTTCGAGTCTCTCCGAGCGCACGAAATGAGTACGAAAAGCCAGCCCCGCAACGGGCTGGCTTTTTTGTTGTTGGCCTGCGCCAGTGGGCGAGGACCTAGCCAGGGTTGGCCGGTTTCGGAGAAATTCCGTTCAACTTACTTTTCCCTGCCCGCTATGCCCGCTCCAGTTGCTCCGCCCGACTCTCCCACTACGCCCGCCGCGCGTGCGGCGGGGCTAGCCGGGCTACTCACGGCCGAGGTGCTAGTAGGTGGGGCGCTGTTTCTGGTGGCGTTCGGGGTGTTCTTTTACCTCACGCGGGTGGTGTTTCGCGAGCACTCGCAGGTATTCGACAACTGGGGCTTTGCCCAGATGGATGCCCTGCGCGCCGCCCATCCCTGGCTCACGGCCTGGGTATTCCGGCTCACGTTTTTTGGGTCGGTCAAGTTCTTCGTGCCGGCCAGCCTACTCACGCCGCTGCTGCTGGCCTGGCGGGGCTATCGCCGCTACGCCACCGAACTGCTGCTGTCGATGGGCGGGGCAGTCATTCTCAATGAGTTGCTCAAATCCTGGTTTCACCGCGACCGGCCCACCACGGCGCTCATCTACCAGTACGGCCTCAGCTTTCCGAGCGGCCACGCCATGATGAGCATGGCCTTCTACGGCTGCCTGGCCTGGCTAGCGGTGCAGCACGGCGGTCGCTGGGTATGGGCTATATTATTAGTAATATGGGCGTTGCTGATTGGTCTCTCACGCATGTATTTGCATGTGCATTACCCTACCGATGTAGTGGCGGGCTTCGCGGGCGGTACGGCTTGGCTGGTGCTGCTGCGCACGGGCCTGCTGCTCTACTGGGAAAATCAAGAACGCCGGGCTGCCCTTACCGGAATGGCCAGCCGCTAGCCTTGAGTGGGGCGACCGGCTAACCTGCGCTTGCCGCGCCGCTAGGGGGCCAGCACTACTTTCTGGCCCGCTACCAACTGGCCGGCCGCATCCTGCACTTGCAGAAAGTAGAGGCCGGGGGCCAGCGCGCGCACGTCGAGCGCCGCCTGCTGCTGAAAGGCGGCCTGGCGCACCACGCGCCCGGTGGCATCGAGCAGGCGCAGGCTGGCAGCCGACGTGGCCGCGCACTGCACCCACAGCGTGTGCTGGGCCGGTTGGGGCCAGGCTTGTAGCGTGGCGGCTGGCGCGGCGGCCACCGCTACCACCGGCGAGTAGGTGGTAGTGCCGTTGGCATCGCGCTGCTGCAAACGGTAATAGGTGGTAGTGGCGGGGGCCGCGGCGTCGAGGTAAGTGTAACCAGCCGGCTGTTGGGTTGAGCCTTGGCTAGCCACGAAACCCAGCGTTTCAAACTCCTCACCGGGTTGGCGCTGGCGCTGCACCGCAAAGCCGGTGCTGCCCGTTTCGCTGGCCGTGCGCCAGGCCAGGGCCACGCGCCCGCTAGCCTGCCGCCGCGCCGTGAAGGCCGTAAGCACTACGGGCAGTGGGCCCCCAGTGGCCATTTGCACTGCAAAGGTCGAGGGCTGGCTGAAGTTGAGCTGGAGCTGGTGCCGGGCGGCATCATACGTGCTGGCCGCGAGGCCCGGGCCGGTTACGCTAGCCGGGGCGCTGGCTAGCGGCAGCGTTAGGCTGGTAGCCCGGCTCACGGTGCCGTCGTAGCGGGCGCTGCCGCTGCGTTGCCAACTGATGGTGACGCGGCGGCTAGTCCGCAATACGGCCGTGGTGTCGAGGTACAGCCCAGTGCCTTCGACTAGTAAGAGCTGAGCAAATTTGCCGGTGCTGTCGGCCGAATAAAAGTTGAGCTGGCCGTCGGCGCGCACGGCCTGGGGCAGCAGCCCGCTGGTATCGGCTTGCAGCAGCGTATCGGCCTGGGCAAAGGCGATGTCGACGTAGGCGCCGCCGGTGCGGGCCAGTGCTGCCGTGCCCGCCGTGCTGGTGGTGCGAAAGCGTGGTCGGGTTTTTCGGCCGTCGGCGTAGGGGTAGAGCGCGGCCAGAAACTGCGCCTGGGCCTGCCCGCTTTGCTGCACCAGCAGCGTGGTGTGGTTTTGCGGAGTGGCGTAGGTGGTTTCGTGCACGTTGGTGGCGGTGGTGTAGGCCGGGGCGCCGCCGGTGGCCGTCACGTGCGCTAGCAGGCTGGCCCCGTTTTTCTGCCAGGTGCCTTCGTGCTGCATCAGGCTGTCGGCGAAGGTGCCGGTGCCCGCTGCCCCGCCTGCCAGGCCCGCGCCGTGCAGCTGCCAGGTGTAGGTATGCGGCGCGGTGGCCCGCACCTCATCGGCCAGCAAAAAGTACTGGTTGCGCACAAACAGCGTCTTGCGCACCAGGCTGGCTCCGCGGTAGGCCGTTTGCACCTCACCGTAGGTTAGCTGGGAAGTTTGCAGCGCGTTCTGAATGGTGCTCGGCACCGCGCCCCCGGCGCCGGGCGCGCCCATGGCCGGGCCGGCGCCGTCCACCAGCACCAGGTTGTGGTTGGTGGCCTGGCCTACTTGGCCGCGCAGCGAGTAGCTGAGGTAGCCGGGGTCGAGGGCCAGCAGCTGGCCGTGGGCGTAGAGCAAGAAGCTGCCCGCGTCGCCCTGGCTGTGGCCGCCGCCGCTGGTTTGGGCGCGCCCGTCGCGGCCGTACACGTGCAGGTAGGTAGCCGCCGAGTCTTGCCCGGCCCGAAAAATGAGGTTGCCGCTAGCCGGCAGCACCGTGAGGGCCGGGTGCGAAACGGGGGCTAGCGGCAGCGCCGCCGCCAGGTAGGCGGCGCGCATGTCCACGGTGGCATCGCGCAGCTGGGCCGTCAGCGAGTTCATGGGCGAGCCCGTGAGGCCGCCCAGGGCCAGCGGGCGCACGTAGCGCGCCTGCCCAGTAAGGGCCAGCTCGGGCATGGCCATGTCCACGTACGAGTCGGAGAGGGCCGGCAGGCGGCCGTCGGGTAGCGCAATAGCCGTCAGCCAGTCATACAGCCGGGCGTATTTGGGGTCGTAATACGGGTTTTGAATAGAGCGCGTGCTGTTGCCGAAGGTGTAGGCCTGCCGGGTATCGGGCAGAAAATTGCCTAGCGCCCGAAAAAAAGGCAAGCAGTTGAGCAGCGCGTACTTGCAGTAGTAGGGCCCCTCGGCGTAGCCCGCCACCTGGGTCGAGTCCGACTGCCGCTGGGCATCGCGCCACAGCACGTTGTCGATGTGGTAGAGGCCAGCCCCGGCCCAGGCGGCGGGCTGGCGGGTGGGGTCAGTGCTGCTGGTTTCGCTCAGCACCACGGCGGCCGTGCCCAGGGCAGCGGCCGTCATCAGGGTGTGGTTGTTTTTGATGGCGCCGAAAAACGTAACGCCCAGCAGCGGCATCGGCGTGGTGGCCTGCCGGTAGAGGTTGCCGGCAAACTCCTGCAAGCGCGCCTGGCTGGCGGCCAGGTCGGCCGGGGTTTCGCCGGCGCCGCGCAGCAGGTCGTAGGCTATCAGGTAGTCAATCAGCTCTTTCGAGCGCCACTGCCACTCGGTGTAGGGCGTGGTACCCGACAAGGTCGCGAACACCTCCACGTTGGTATTGATGCTTTCCAGCAGCGCCCGGGTGGTGGCGATGAGCGCCGCGCGCTGCGTTGCGGCCAGCGGGGCCAGCGTTTCGCCGGCCGGCTGCCGGTCGAGCAGCGCTACAAACGCCGCGTTCTTGGCCAGCGTGGCCCGCAGCCGGCGCCCGGCGCTCGACGTGTTGTCGGCAAAGGGGCTAGCCAGCGCATCGGCGTAGAGCCCGGCAAAAATTGCTTGGTGGCCCGGTAGCCACAGCCCCTCACGCACCTGTTCCAGGCTGCCGTTTTTCAGCAGGGTGCGCGGATACGTGGGGTCGGCCCCGGCCGGGGGCCAAGCGCCCGGCTGCGCCCGCAGGCTGCCCACAGCCAGGCAGCAGCATAGCAGCACCCACCAGTTCCTAAAACGTTTTAGGGAGCTAGTAGCCCGGCAACCAAAATCAATTGCGGCCCCGCTACTACCAACCCAGCCCCGGCCATAGCAACGGACTGCCTGCGCCCCAGCGCGCAACTTCTCACTCCCATTCATACCGCAACACATACACCAGCTGGCCCAAGCCGGCGGCCCCAAGGGCCGCCGGTAGGCTCACTAGTTGATAGAACTACTAAATAATTCGACTAAAAAAGACACTAACAATAGGGTAGAGATAAATTGTATTGCGAAGCTAATAAGCAAAAATTATAAGAAACAAAAAAACGCCTAATTACTTGAAAAATTACAAGTAATTAGGCGTTTTATGCCTGATAAAAGCTGTTTGTTAGGCTTGGGTTATATTATTTAGTTTTGCAAATTAATTGCACTTTATTGCTAATAAATTTGAGCGATGATGCGCCGTAGTAACTAAAGCTTGACCGTAACGCGCAGGGCCAGCAGACCTTTCACGCCTTGCAGCTCCTCCAGTTCCAGCTCTTCCACACCGGGCTCCAGCAGCTTGCGGTCTTGCAGGTAGTCGATGTACTCGATGTACTCGGCGGCATCGCGCGGTTGGGCATACACCAGGGCCAGCTGGCCGGGCTGGGTCAGGCGCTCGCCAGTACCGAGCACGGTAGCCTTGTCGATGCGTTTCTTAATTATCTCGTAGCGAATGTTATACGCACCGTCCACGTCAAACTGCCGCTCATCCTGCCGGAAGCGGATGCTCAGCGGCTGCGAGTGAATGAGGATGAGCTGGGTCGTGTCGAGCGGCACCGGCAGCTCGGCCTTGACGGCGTGGGTGCGGCGCGTGATTTCGACCATCACCAGCAGCTGCCACAGCCGCAGGTTTTTGAGAAATACCTGGTCGAAGGGCTTGTCCTGCACCAGGCTGCCGCCCACGTAGATGTTGTGCTCCACGCCGTCGGTTTTCAGCCGCTGGAAGTAGTGCGGAAACATCTGCTGGGCCTTGGCCTCCTCCTCGTCGAGGTAGTCGCTGATGGTGTCGTTGAGGCGCGTCACGCTCTCCTCGAAGTCGCGGCGGCGGTGGTAAAGGATGCCCAGGCGCGGGTCTATCTGTTGCCAGTAGGCCGCGATGGCCGGGCGCAGCTCCACGTTGTTCTGGGCCAGGTACTCAAACAGCGGCTCGACCTCGGTGCGCAGCGAGTCGTAGATGCTCACCTCGTCGCCGCTGATGATGCCCTGGCGAAGCCGGCGCAAGTTCTTGGTTACGTAGAACTTAAGCTCGTCCAGGATGGGCAGCTGCTGGAAGTCGGATGCCTTTTTGAGCACCCGGTTGGCCAGGGTCAGGTGCTCGATGAGGTCGCCCTGCACGGCCTCGTTGCGGGCCACGCTGCTGCCCCTTATGTCGCAGGAGCCGTGCAGCGGGTACACGTCCTCAAACACGATGGCCTCCATCTCGGCCTGGCGGTTGCCGTCTTCCTGCCGGGCCAGCAGGCGCCGGGCCGCGTCGTTGAAGCGCCACTCCATGGTGGGGTGAATGGCCGTAAACTTCTCCTTGATAACTGCCTGAATACGGGTTTCCAGGTCTTCGGCGTTGCGCTTTACAGCCACTGCAAACAGCGGTACGAACTGGTTAACCAGTTCTAAGTCGAACTCATCCAGGGTGTTGGCCTCGGGCGAGCCCAGTTCCAGTATGCCCACCGTGTCGGGGCCGTAGGGCAGCAGCGCCAGAATGGCCGAGTGGATGCCCATGCGTAAAATCTGCTGGCGCAGCCCTTCGGGAACGTTGGGCTCGGTGGCCACGTCTTCGAGCACCAGCGGGCGGCGCTCGTGCAGCAGCCGTTCGTAGAGCTGCCGAAACTCAGCTTCGAGCTGCTGGCCTTGCAGTTGCTTGGTGAGGAAGCTGTGGTTGATTTTGCGGCCAAAGTCTACGAAGGCTTTTTTGCGCTCGTCGTAGGCCGCGATGCCCACTTGCAGCGCCGGCCTAGCGAAGAGCACCCGCAGCTTTTCCTGAATCTGTTCCAGGCGGTCGGAGGCTTGCAGTACGTCGCGCTCCAGCAGGTCGTACTTCAGCTCCGACAATATTTCCTGGGTCGTCACGTCCACCATCTGCAACACGTGAAAGCCCTCAAACACAAAGCTTTCGGCCGGCAGCAGCGTGCGCCACAGGTCGAGGCGGTGGCGGTTGCGCACCAGGTCCTGCACCTGCTCGGGGCTGAGCGTAGGCTTCTCGCCCACCACCCGCACCTGCACAAACGTGGCGTCGAAGCTCAGCCCGTAGTGCCGGTAGAGGCCGATGCGGTAGTCGGGCACCGTGAAAATAATCGCGCCCTGGTCGGGCACCTCGGCGCCGTACTCGCGCACCAATATCAGCAGATAGGCCATGCGGGCCAGGTGCGCCTCCATGGTGGCCAGGTCCACGTTGAGCGGCTGCTTGATGGTGCGGTCGCGGCTCAGCATTACCTCCGCAAAGCGCGGGGTATAGTAAAAGCTCTGGCGCTGAAACGGCGGCACCGCCCCGCTGATGGCCGTGGCCCGGGTAGCGGGCGGAAACACGGCCGTCATGAGCGTATCGACGGCCTCGGTGCAGTCGGCCAGCTCTTGTATTTCAGCTAATTGGCCCCGGCCGCATGGCATGTTCTGCACCTGCGCCATCACGGCGCGGGCCAGGTGGGCCACGCCGGGGTTGGGGTCCTGCTCGCGGGTCTGCCAGTAGTCGATGAGCGGCTCCAGGCTCAGGCGCGTGGTGAAGGGGAAGCCCGCGGGCCCGGCATCCACCGGCGGCGCGGTGCCCGGCGGCGGGGCGAGGGCTTCGGCGGCGGCCAGGGCCGAGGGAAGAACGGAAACGGGGGCAGGCATGGAAAGGGAAAGAAGTAAACAGCGCCGGCAAAGGGGCCAGCCAACTATACGGTGGAGGCGGGCCGGGGGCTGGCTAGCCCCCGGCCGGACTAATCGAGCTTGCTGAGGCGAATGAGCTTGGGTATTTTAATGCCGTCTTTATCCTTTTCCGTTTCGGTAGCGGGGGCAAGGCGCGTACGGGAGCCTCTCGTTATCTGAAAGCTCTTACTGGTATTCTCGTAGCACGTAGTGCAGCCATCGGCCTCGTACTTGCCTTGCAGGGCGATGTTGGTAATTACGTACTCGTACGTCCGCCGGGGTTTGGTCGTCCGGTCCTGCACGGTAAGTACGTAGTTGTAAGCATTGAGCTTGGCGCCGGCGGTGCTGGGCGAAAAGGGCGTCGTATTGCTGATGACAACGACGACGCTGTCGCGGGTTAGCCCGGCCGCCGCTAGCCTGACGTTCAGCCTGGTAGCCGTGCGCGGCTGGCTCTGCACTATCGCTACCGGCGCGGAGCGGGCGCCCTCGGGCTGCGCGGCGATGGGCGGCGTGGTGGAGGTAGCCGCCTTGGCGGGCTGGGCCGGGGTGTAGCGCTGAAGGTATACCGTATCGAGCTGCGCGCTAGTGAAATAGGTGCTGTCGTTCGGATTGCTGGGCTTGCTCTTCGGCACCAGGTACAGCGAGTCGGCGTACAAATCGTCGCAGGTATTGTTGCTATTGGCGCAGCAGCCGGCGACCAGGGCCAGCAGGGAGGCGCAGGCCGCGCCGCGAAGAAAAGGAGTCATGGCTAGGATAACGCAAAACCCGGCCCCGGCAGTGCCCCAACTGGCACCTTGCCGAAGCCGGGCTGTCCTGAAAGCGGCCGGGCCGCTAAATCGGTAAAATTATTCTTTGCTGCCGCCGGGCAGGGTGGGGTTGTTCACCTGGCCCCCGGCCATCATGAGCGGGCGCAGGCGCGTGGAGGCCGTGTCGAGCTGCGGGCGAATCTGGGCCAGGGCCTCGCGCAGGGCCAGCACGTCGGCCAGGCGCGGCGCCTCGGTTTGCGAGTAGCCGCTGTACATGGCCACTTTCACGTTGGAGGTGCCCTTGCCGGTGTAGGTGCCGATGAGCTCGCCGGTGGCGTTCATCATCTGCACTTCGGCCTGAATGTCCGTCTTGTACCACTCCAGCGGTGCGCCGAAAATACTGGGTATCAAGAAGGTGATTACCTGCGCGGCTTGCAGGCTGCGGCCGGTGCGCACGGTTTTTACCTTGGTTACCACCAGGCGGGCGTAGCCGAAAGTGGCGGTGTCGGTGGGCTCCACCACGTTGCGCTGCATCTCGGCCTTGAACATGCGCAGCGGGTCTTCGGGCAGGGCGCCGTCGTTCATGGCCAGCGGGCCGGGGTCGGCGGTGAGCTCCAGCGGGGGCAGGCGCTTGCTGATGGTAGCCGTGGGCACGTGCGAAAAAGTGCCTTTCACCGACTTGCAGGCCCCGAGGCCGGCTAGCGCGAAAGTAGAAAGCAACAAAGCGCGGCTAGCAGGGATAAAAAATTTCATGGTGAAAGCGAACGTAGGGGCGGCAGTTGAAATATGCCAAGACGCTATTAGATATCAGGAAGAGAATCGGGGAAAATGGGTAGTTGCGCTAGCTAAGTTAAAGAACCGGACCTGATTACCGCTAGTATAGGTCGGCTTTTTCTCAAAGCCAGCCCCACGGCCGGCCGGCTAAGCCCGGCCGGAAAGTGCTATTTTCAGTGGCCGGCGGGGGCGGCGGGCTCGGGGGCCAGCAGGTCGGCCGGGGCCTCGTAGTTGTCGATAAACTCGCCCTCCCAGCGGGCCACCACGGCCGAGGCCAGGCAGTTGCCGAGCACGTTCACGGCTGTGCGGGCCATGTCCATGAGCGCATCAATGCCTAGGATGATGAACACCGGCCAGGCCGGCAAATTGAACGAGGGCAGCGTAGCCAGCAGGATAACGAGCGAGGCGCGCGGCACGCCCGCCACGCCCTTGCTGGTGAGCATGAGCGTGAACACGAGCAGCGCCTGGTCGCCCAGCGAGAGCGGCACGCCCGCCGCCTGGGCCACAAACACCGCCGCCAGCGACAGGTACAGCGTCGTCCCGTCGAGGTTGAACGAGTAGCCCGTGGGCATCACGAAGGCCACAATGCGGCGCGGCACCCCGATGCTTTCCATCGCCTCCATCGCGCGGGGCAGGGCCGCCTCGCTGCTGGTAGTGGCAAAGGCAATGCTCACCGGCTCGGCCACGGCCGCCACGAAGCGCCGAAGCGGAATGCGCATGAGCAGCGCCACCGGCAGTAGAATGAGCAGCACGAAGGCAATGAGCGCGCCATAGAGCGTCAGTAGCAGCTGAAAGGCATTGAGCAGCGGCCCGAAGCCCAGCTTGGCTACCGTGTAGGCCATGGCCCCACCCACGCCCAGCGGCGCGAAGTACATCACGACGTTGGTGAATTTAAACATCACTTCCGAAAGGCTTTCGCAGAAGTCGAGCATCACGCGGCGGGGCCGCTCGGGCGTGAGGGCCAGGCCGATAGCGAAGATGATGGCGAACACCACCACTTGCAGCACCTGCCCTTCGGACACCGACTTGGCAATGTTTTCGGGAAAGATGTGCAGGATGATTTCCGATACCGACTGCGGCGCGGCGGCAGCCAGCGTATCAGCCTTTTCGGCGATGGCGGTGTTCTTAATACCCACGCCGGCCTTGGTGAAGTTGATGGCCGCCAGCCCGATGAGCAGGGCAAACGTGGTGACTACTTCAAAGTAAATCAGCGCCTTGAGGCCCATGCGCCCCACCTGCTTGAGGTTGGCGTGGCCCGCAATACCCACCACCAGCGTGGCAAAAACCAGCGGGGCGATAATCGTCTTCACGAGCCGCAAAAAGGCGTCGCTCAGCACTTTCAGGTTCAGAGCCACGGCCGGGGCATCGTGCCCCAGCTCGATGCCGGCCAGCATGGCCACCACTATCCAGCCGGTGAGCGAGCGGCGCGGCGCCACAAAAAACGCCAGCGCGCCCAGGGCCAGCCAGCGGGCCGCCGTGGCTAGGGTAGTACCGCTCCCAGCGGGCTGGCCCAGGCCCCAGTAGGTGAGTGCGGCGGCAATAAGGATAAGCAAACCGGCCACGAGGGCCGAGCGGGAAAACTTCATGTACTAAATGAAAGCAAACTGAAAACAGGCATCAAAGTACGGCACTGCCGGCCGAAACCCGTTCGCTGGCTGCCCGCCGCGCCCCGCTGGGCTAGGGGATATGCGCGCGTCGGCGCCACCTTTGCGCGCCCTGGCCACCCACCGCCGACACCCCATGACTACCTGGACCCTAGCCACCCACGAGCTGCCGCTGAACTTCGTGTGGAAAATCTCGCGCAACGCCTCCACCACCAAAACCAACCTCGTGCTGCGCGCCACCCAGGCCGGCACCAGCGGTTGGGGCGAGGCCGCTCCCAACGTGCGCTACGGCGAGTCGCCGGCCCTGCTGCAAGCGCAGTTCGACGACCTGCTAGCCCACGGCCTGCCCCAGGCCGACACCCTCGCCGACCTCACAGCGCTGCTGGCCGCCCGGCCGGTGGCCCATGCCCTGCGCTTTGCGCTTGAGGCGGCGCTTACGCATTGCCTGGCGGCGCGCGCCGGGCAGCCAGTGTGGAAATGGCTGGGGGTGCCGCCGCCCGCCCGCCGGGTAGCCACGGCCTTCACGCTACCCATTATGGAGCCCGGCGAGGTGGCGGGCTTCGTGGCCCGGCAGCGCGCCGAGCGCTTTCGATTACTGAAGGTGAAAGTGAACCAGGAAGGTGGCCTCAACCTGCTGCGCGCCGTGGCCGCCGCCCTGCCCGGCCGCGCCGTGCTCGTGGATGGCAACGAGGCCTGGCCCGATGCCGATAGCCTGCTGCGCTTTCTGGAGCAGGCCGCCGCCGTGCCGGGCCTGCGGATGCAGCTGCTGGAGCAGCCCCTGCCCGCCGCCCGCGCCGACGACTACCGCTACCTGCGCCCCCGCGTGGGCCTGCCGCTGCTGGCCGATGAGTCGGTAACCGACGAGGCTGATTTTGAGGATATTGCCCGGCAGTTTCACGGCGTCAACGTGAAGCTGATGAAGGCCGGCGGCTATCAGCGCGGCATCGAACTGCTGCGCCAGACCCGCGCCCACGGCCTGCTGCCCATGCTGGGCTGCATGGTCGAAACCTCGCTCGGTATCTGGTCGGCGCTGCAAATAAGCGCCCTGGCCGATGTGCACGACCTCGATGGCATCCTGGTGGTGCGCGACGAGCCCTTCGGCCTGGTGCGTGAAGAAGCCGGCGAGGTGTTTGAAACCGGCCAGGCGTTAGGGTAGTTCTTTCTGAAAGGGTAAGCGGGTACGGGTGGAAGGCAACAGGGCTGACTTAACCCAAAAAAGAACGTCGTGCCGAGCTTGCCGAAGCAGCTTGCTCGCCTCGTTAGGGAGGGTATCCCTAGCGGCGCGAGCGAGCTGCTTCGCAGGCTCAGCACGACGTTCCTTTTGAATTTCTAAACGCGCCAGGCCTATTTCATGCCCTTCATCCGCGTGTCCAGGTCCTGGAGTTGGCGGTCCACGGCGTCCGTGTTGGGGGCGTTGGGGTGGGTTTGTTGCAGCAGCGTCACCTTGCGGTTGAGCAGTTCAACCTTTTGCATCAGCAGCTGCTCGCGCTCGTTGGGCGCGTCGGCCGTGATGATGGTGGGAGCGGTGCCTACCTGCACGTACTTATCGTATTTGGCGTTGGCATCTACCAAATCGCCGCGGGCGGCGGCGGCGCTCTGCGGCGTGCTGAACACGATACCGCCCTCGGCGTTGATGTAGTCGTTTTCGTGTAGGCTGGTAATCTTACCGCCCGGAAATTCCACGATGCCGCTCTTGACGTTGATTTTGGTGCCGTTGGGTAGGCGCACGTTCTGGGTCAGGGGCGTAATCTGGGTGCCCAGGCGCTGCACCACCTCGCCGTTGCGAAACACGAACTGCGCGTTGCGATTGGGGCGAATGGGCGTGCCGCCCGCCTGGGCCTGGCTGGCAAAAGAGGTCAGCGACAATGCGGCCCCGAGCAGGCTGGCGGCGATGAAAGAAGAAAAGCGCATGAGGTGTGAGAAAGAAAAGAAGCGGTAAACAACCAGTAGCGCCTTCTACGCAACAAAAAAAAATTAGTGAAAATCAGGAACAGTGTTGCTACATTTGATGTATGTACATTAAATTTGCAGCCGTAATCAGATTTACCTGTGCGCCTCGAAGACGAAATAAAGCAAACATCCTTCCAAAGCGAAGGCCAGAAAGCCTACCTGAACGTTGTGTTCACGGCGGGCTGGCTCTCGCTGCGGCAAGCGGCGGCGTTCCGGCCCTATGGCCTTACGCTGCCGCAATTTAACGTGCTGCGCATCTTGCGCGGGCAGCACCCTAAGCCTGCCACCGTGGCCCTGCTCATCGAGCGTATGCTGGACAAGACCAGCAACGCCTCGCGCATCGTGGATAAGCTGGAGGAAAAAAAGCTCGTGACGCGCACCATCTGCCCGGCCAACCGCCGCGCCGTGGATATCCGCATTACCGAAACGGGGCTGGCCCTGCTGCACCAGATTGACGAAAGCGGCCTGCTCATTGCCAGCCAAACCGGCATGGGCAACCTCACCGACGACGAGTTTGAACAACTCAATACCTTGCTCGATAAAATTCGGGCATAAAAATTGGCTGGCCTGCGCGTCAGCTTACGCACTCACTCAATTAACCCCTTTTTTCTTTTTACCTTTTTTATGAAAAAGATTCTGATGCCCGTGCTGCTGGGCGCCGCCCTGCTCGCTGCTCCCACCGCTTTTGCCCACATCGCCCCGGTGGCAGTGGCTAGCCCGGCCAAGAAGGCCGTGGTTTACAAGCTGCAGCCACAGATGAGCACCCTGGGCTGGAAGGGCGCCGCCGTAACGCACGGCCACGAAGGCACCATGCAGTTTGCCAGCGGCGAGCTGGAAGTGAACGGCAACCAGATTGTGGGCGGCATGGCCGTGGTAGACATGAAGACCATGAAGGCTACCGACATCAAGGATGCCGAGAACCACGCCAAGTTTGTGGGCCACATGAGCAGCGACGACTTTTTCGGCGTAGCTACCAACCCCACTGCGACCTTCAAAATCACGAGCATCAAGCCCATTGCCGGTGCCAAGGCTGATGCTAACAACGTGACCATCACGGGCAACATGACCATCAAGGGCGTGACCCAGTCCATCAGCTTCCCGGCCATAGCCGGCGTGAAAAACGGCATAGCTGGCGTAAAGGGCACGGCCACCATCGACCGCACCAAGTTTGGCCTGAAGTACGGCTCGAAGTCTTTCTTCAGCAGCATCGGCGACAAAGCCATCAACGACACGTTTGACCTGACCTTCGACGTATTTGCCAAGCAAAGCTAGTTGCGGCGAACCGCGTAGTTAACTGAAAAAGGCCCCGCACGCTGCGGGGCCTTTTTTGTGCGCCGGGGGCTGGCCCAGGGCTGCGCCGGTCGTTAGTGGCTGCTCCCGCCCGGCATGGGCGTGGTGGCAGGCGGCAATGCTGGGGCCGGTGCGCTGGCCGGTGGCGCGGTGGGCGTGGTGCTGGCTACGGTGCGCAGTTCGAGGCGGAGCGGGGCCACGGTGGGCTCGCGCAGGCTGATGAGGCCGTACACCGTTTCGCCGGGGCGGATGGTGCGGTTGATGAGGTCGTTGTTCTCCAGGTCGCGCCGCATGTTGGCGTTGGCCAGCGAGGCCCCCAGGATGTTGCCACCCGCAATGAAGGGCCCGATGTAGAGCGTGGTGCCGTCCGACGCGGTGGTGTACCCGTTGGTCGTAGTCGTTTTGGTGAAAGTGGGGTTGAGCAGCACGTAGAGCAGGTAAATCCAGACGCCCTGCTTCAGGTCCTGGGCGGCCAGCTGGGCCGCTACGGGCTGCACGGGGCGGTCGCCGCTATACAGCACGGCATCGCGCGAGAAGTTGACGTCGGCGGCGGTAGTGTTGGTCACGCGCACGGCCACTACGTGGTAGCCCTTTTTCTGCTCCTTCTTGGCGTACTTCTTATTGCGGCCGCGCTGGCGCAGCGCATCGTACTGGTAGCCAAACTGCAAAGGGGTGCCGGTCGGTGACGACTGGTAGGTGGCAATGCGCTCGGGGTGCATGGGCGTGTACGAGGCCGCGCAGCCGCTGCCCAGCAGCGTGCTCGCCACCAGCCCCGCGGCGAGGGTGCGAGTAATTACTTTTTGCATAGAAAGGAAGGATGAAGTGAAAATGAGGTTCAAATATATCCGTAAAAAAAGCCGGCCCACTTAGTGGGCCGGCTTTTTCAGGAAAAATCCTGTTGCTTATAAGTGGATTACCTCGTCGTAGGCCGCGGCAGCAGCTTCCATGATGGCTTCGCTCATGGTGGGGTGGGGGTGCACCGCTTTGATGATTTCGTGGCCGGTGGTTTCGAGCTTGCGGGCTACCACTACCTCGGCAATCATCTCGGTCACGTTGGCGCCAATCATGTGGGCACCCAGCCACTCGCCGTATTTCTTGTCGAAGATAACTTTCACGAAGCCATCCTTTACGCCAGCGGCCGAGGCTTTGCCCGAGGCCGAGAACGGGAACTTGCCTACCCGCACGTCGTAGCCCTTGGCCTTGGCCTCGGCCTCGGTGAGGCCTACGCTGGCGATTTCGGGCTGGGCGTAGGTGCAGCCAGGAATGTTCTGGTAGTTGAGCGGCTCGGGGTGGTGGCCCGCGATTTTTTCCACGCAGATAATGCCCTCGGCCGAGGCCACGTGGGCCAGCGCCGGGCCGGGCACGATGTCGCCGATGGCGAAGATGCCGGGCACGTTGGTCTGGTAGAAGTTATCGACCAGCACGCGGCCCTTCTCTACCTTAATACCAAGCTCTTCGAGGCCCAGGTTTTCGAGGTTGGTTTGCACGCCCACGGCGCTCAGCACCACGTCGCAGGCAATTTGCTGCTCGCCCTTGGCCGTTTTGATGAACACGTTGCAGCCCGCGCCGCTGGTGTCTACCTTGGTTACCTCGGCGTTGGTGAGGATGTTGATGCCCAGCTTTTTATAGGATTTCTCCATCTGGCGCGATACTTCCTCGTCCTCCACGGGCACGATGCGCGGCAGGTACTCCACGATGGTTACCTCGGTGCCCATGGCGCGGTAGAAGTAGGCAAACTCGACGCCGATGGCGCCCGAGCCCACTACCACCATGCTTTTGGGCAGGCTGTCGGGGGTCATGGCCTTGCGGTAGCCGATGATTTTCTTGTCGTCGATGGGTAGGGTGGGCAGCTGGCGGGCGCGGGCGCCGGTGGCCAGAATGATGCTCTTGGCCGTCACGGTTTCCTTGGTGCCGTCGGCCTTGGTTACTTCTAGCTTGCCGGGGGCCAGCAGCTTACCGGTGCCGTTGACGACCTCGATTTTATTCTTCTTAAACAGGAAATTGATGCCCTTGCTCATGCCGTCGGCCACGCCCCGGCTGCGCTTGATAACGGCGTCGAAGTCGAAGCCCGCCTCCTTCACCGTCAGGCCGTAGTCCTGGGCGTGCTGGAGGTACTCGTACACCTGGGCGGTTTTGAGCAGGGCCTTGGTGGGGATGCAGCCCCAGTTGAGGCAGATGCCGCCGAGGCTTTCGCGCTCCACCACGCCCACTTTCAGCCCTAGCTGCGAGGCGCGGATGGCGGCCACGTACCCACCGGGGCCCGAGCCAATTACTACCAGGTCAAATTGCAATGCCATGAGGTTAACTTAAACGGAGGAATGAAAATAGGAAATGCCACCAGCCAGGCCGGGGCGAGCAAAGATAACCCCAGGGCCGGGCTGGCGGTTCGGCCGGCTTTTTGCGGCCGAGCTTGGGCGGGGGCGTTACCCTGGCTGCACTTTTCCGTAGAAGGGGCAACGCGCCGGCCGGCTGGCTGGCTAGCCTGTTTATTTTTTTTGCTAATGAAGTCGTGCTCTACTACTTACGCCCCGGTAGCCCTGGCCCTGCTGGCCCTGGCCAGCGGCTGCGCCACTGCCACCGAAACTGACCGGCCCACGGCCAGTGCCGCCGCTACTACGCGCAGCACTGCCACCACCGCTCCCGATGCCGCGGCCGCGGCCACCGACATAACGGCCCTGCCTACGCCCGACCCGGGTGCCCCGGCCCCCACCACGGCCGACGTGCCCGCCGAAGCGCTCGATGCCCCCGCGGCCGAAGCGGCCACGGCCGTCGCCGACCCCGGCGCCCTGTCGGCCGCCGCCGCTTCGGCCGAGCGCGCCGCCGAGCGCAAGATGAGTACCGCCGACTACCGCTACCAGCTGGCCCGCGCCAACCTGGTGCTGAAAACCAAGCCTAAGGACGCCCGCGCCCACTTCGAGCGCGCCAAGGCGTACTCCAACCTTAAAAACTACAAGGAAGCCAAGGCCGACTATGCGGTGGCGCTGCGCACGATGCGCGGCAACCCCGACGTGTACTACAACAAGGCCGTGAACGAGCTGATGCTGAAAGAGTATAAGTCGGCGGCCAATGACTTTAGCGGCACGGTGAAATTGCGCCCCGATGACAAGGAAGCCTACTTTGGCCGGGGCGTGGCCAAGATGCAGATGTACCAGTACAAGCCGGCCGTGGCCGACTTCACCCGCGCCATCGCCCTCGACTCGCTCTACGCCGATGCCATCGAGTACCGCGGCATCAGCTACGCCAGCTACGACCGCATGAAAGAAGCCCGCCAGGACCTCGAAAAAGCCGCCAAGCTGAACCCCGAGGCCGAAAAAAGCCTGCGTCGCTACGGCAAGGGCAGTAGCATGGTGCGGGGGGGCAATAAATAAGCCTTAGCACTACCACAAAAGGGCCGGCTACCCACAGGGGCAGCCAGCCCTTTTTGTTATGGCAGCCGCAATTAGCTGGCCAGCAGCTGCAAATGGCCCACGTGGTGGCGGCCGTGCCAGGCGTAGAGCGCCAGCGTCTGGTCGAGGGTAAACATTTTCTGGCTGCCGGGGTGGTAAAAGGTGCGCTGCCACTGCGCCTCATTCAGGTGGTGCAGCAGCGTGAGCCAGCGGCTGTGCAGGCTGTCGAGCAAGGCTAGCGACACGGTAATGGGCGCGGCCGCCACGTCGGGCAGCTCGGCCCAGGCGGCCTCTTCGTAGGGCTTGATAGTCGGATTTTCCTCGGTGAGGGCCAGCCGGAAGCGCACGTAGGCATTCAGGTGCGAGTCGGCCACGTGGTGAACGACCTGGCGGCCGGTCCAGCCACCGGGGCGATAGGGCAGTTGCAGGCGCTCGCCGCCCACCTGCCGGGCCGCGGCCGTGAGCTGGGCCGGCAGGTCGGCCAGCTGCTGCAAGTAACCAGCGCGCTCGGCGGCCGTGAGGGGCCTAGTGGGCAGCTGCGGCGGGCCGATGGGAAAGCGCAGGGCGTCGAAGTCGGTAGACATAATCCAGGGAATTTTAAGTAGAAGTAGTGTAGAGGTGCGTCGGTATATCCCCGCGACGCGCTACCCCAGCCGCAGCCAGATGCCCAGCAGCACGGCCCCCGCGCCCAGCGCCAGCAGCAGCCCATAAAGGGGGCCGGCAAAGCGCAGCCACTGGTCGTAGCGCACGCCGCAGGCAGCCAGCATGGCCATGAGCGCGCCGTTGGTGGGGGTGAGCAGGTCAGTCATGCCGGCGCCGTACTGATAAGCCAGCACCGTTACCTGCCGGGGCAGGCCGATGAGGTCGGAGAGGGGCACCAGCAGCGGCATGGTGAGCACCGCCTGGCCGCTCACGCTGGGCACCGGCAGGTGCAGGGCCGCGTGCACGCCCAGCATGCCCAGCGCGGCCGCCGCCACGGGCAGGTGGGCCAGCGGCGTGGCCAGCCCCTGCACAATGGTATCGACGATGTGCCCCTGCTCGAGCACTACGAAAATGGCCCGCGCAAAACCGATGAGAATGGCCGAAAACGCGATGTCGCGAAAGCCCACCACGAAGCCCTCGGCCGTGGCGGTGGGGCCCAGCCCGCCCACCAGCCCGGCGCCCACGCCCAGCACCAGAAACAGGGCCGCCATCTGCTCAAAATCCCAGCCCAGGCGTACTACCCCGTAGGCAAAAAAGCTGAAGGCAGCCAGCAGGAGCAGCAGCACCAGCCCGTGCCGCCCGGCGCCCGCCGCGCCGGGGGCCGCGTCCGGCGTGTCGGCGGTGGGGGCGGTGCGGTGGCGGGCGGCGTGGCGCATGGTGCCCACTATCCAGATAGCCAGGGCAATGGCCAGAAAGCCCAGCCGGTAGCCCGATGCCGACAGCAGCGGCAGCTGTGCCAGCTTCTGGGCTATGCCCACCTGGAAGGGGTTAATCGGGCTGAACGCCGCCCCTACGATGGCCGCGCCCAGGCTGGCCGCCACCGCCGTGAGGGTGGGGTAGCCCAGCCGCCGCATCAGCACCAGCAGCACCGGCACGAGGGCAATAACTTCCTCGCCCATATTCTCCAGGGCGCCCATAGTGGCAAACAGCAGCGACACGAGCGGAATAATGGCTGCCTCACGCCCCTGCGCGTGGCGCAGCAGCCAATCGACGCCGTAGCGCAGCGCGCCCGTCTGGTCGACCACCGTGAAGGCTCCGCCGGCCAGGAAAATCAGGAACACCACCGCCCCCGCATCGGCTAGCCCCCGGGGCACCGACACGGCCACTTGCAGCGGCGACACGGGCGTGCGCGGCAAGCGCTGGTACGAGCCGGGCACCACCACGTCGCGGCCGGTGGCGGCATTGGGGCGGCGGGCAAACTGGCCGGCGGGCAGCACGTAGCTGAGCGCGGCGGCCAGGATAATAAACAGGGTAAGCAGCACCAGCGGGTGCGGAAAGCGGAAGGACTTCATGCCGCAAAGTTGGGGCGCCCCGGCCGAGTGCGGCCCCCGCCTGGGCCCTGGCCAGTAGCGGCGGCGCCCTTTCGGCCGTATCTTCGGGATAGCCTTATGACGATTGCCGCCTTCAAAAACCTGCACCAGCGCCTCCAAGCCGAGCACCTGGCCCGGCACGGCCACCCCCTGGCCGAGCGCACGGAAGACGGCTGCGAGCTGCGCCTGTTTGCGGTCGAGAATTTCTACGCCGAGGTGTGGCGCAGCCGCGGCGAGGAAGCCATTCTGTTCATCCACGTCTTCGACCGGCCCAGCGGCCTGGGCGATTACCTGCCGCTGATTTCGCTGGGTAACTATCAGTAGGCCGCCCGCGCCGGCTACTCCTCGAAGCGGTCCACGTCGGTGAGCTGGCCCTTGCGCCGCATGATTTGCAGGTCGAGAAACGTGAGGGTAAACGGCTCCTTGGCGTAGCGGGCGGGCTCGTTGAGCGAGTTGACAGGGGTGGCATCGTCGGTTTCGTACTCGTTGGCCACCAGCTCCACGATGTTGCCGCCCACGCTCCGCACCTTGAGCAGCGAATACCGGCCGCTGCTGTCCGAGCGCACGGTGTAGAGGTCGCCGGTGCGGGGGCTGGCCAGCAGCGCCTCATCGGTGTGGGCATCCCGAAGGCTGTGCAGGTAGCCGTAGAGGCTCAGCGCCGCAACGAGGGCTAGCCCGGCCCAGGTCCAGGCTGGCACATGATTTTGCTTTTTGATAGCATGCACGGCCGGAGCCAGGGCGGGGGCCAGCTCCTTTTCGGTCCAGGAGCTTTGGCAGTTCTGGCACTGCGTTACGGCTATTTTCTGATACGGAAAAAGCGGCATCCAATAAACGTGCGCGTAGCGGCTGACAAGGCCCACCTGGAGCGCCTCGGGCGCGCGGCAGGCGGGGCAGGCCGCACCCACCAGCGGCCGGGTGGCGTAGTGCTTGCCGTTAGTACCGTAAAAAATCATGAACAGAAAGTAAAAGGCTACCGCTCGGGGTCGAACCTGGCCAGTAGGAGCGGGAAAATAACCAGTTCCCCAAACATAGCGCCCACAATAGAAACGGCCGTGAGCAGCCCAAACAGCTGCACCGTTTTGAGCGAGCCCAGCGCCATAAAGGCGTAGCCGCCAAACAGAATGGCGCCTGTGAGCACGATGGCCGGCCCCACGTGCGTGATGGTGGCCCGCCGCGCCGCCGGCCCCAGTGCCCGCCGCTGCCGTCGGTAGTGGTGCACAAAATGCACCGTGTCGTCCACGCTCAAGCTCAGCACGATGGCCGCGATGCTGGCCGTGGCCGTGTCGAGGGCAATGCCCGCCCAGCCCATGAAGCCCAGCACCACCAGCACCGGAAACATATTGGGCAGCACCGTGAGCAACGCTAGCCGCAGGCTGCCCACCAGCCCCCACACCAGCCCCAGCACCACCGCAAACGACCACAGCAGGCTACTCACCTGCGACTGGGTAACGTACTGCGTAATAGCCGCGTACAGCGGCTGGTAGCCGGCCGGCTCGGCCGTGGCTACCGGGCCCAGCACGCGCCGGGCCAGGCGCTGCACCACGGCCGTTTGGCGGGCCAGCTGCCGGGCCGAGAGCATGGGGCCGGCCAGGGTGAGGCGGCCGGTGCGGCCGGCGCGGTCCTCCAACTGAGCCAGCAGCTCGGGGTAGTTGGCCGCGAGGTGGCCGTGGGTGCGGCGCAGGGCGGCGTGGCTGCCCAGCGCCGCCCGGGTGCGGCGGCCCGGCCCCAGCCGCGCCTCCAGCCCCGCCCGGTACAGCGACGAGAAGCCGAACACCCGGCCCACGCCCGGCAGCCGGCGCAGCGAGTCGGCTAGCGCCTCGGTGGCCTGCACCACCGCCGGGCTGTGCAGGGCCAGCCCGGCGCGGGGCCGAATGAGTAATTCGAGCGGCAGGTAGGCGCCCCAGTGCCGGCTGATGGCCTCGTGCTCCTGCACTACCGGGTCGCGGGCCGGGAAATAGCCCAGCGTGTAGGTATCGGCCCGCAGCCGCGGCAGGCCCGCCGCAAAAACCAGTACCAACCCCGCCGACACCAGCCCCAGCGCCCGGCGGTGGCCCAGCACCCAGCCATAGAGCCGCCCCAGCGCCGCGCCGGTTTTCAAGGAAGAATTGGAGACGAAGGGCGAATTGCCAGCGGGTAGTTCTGCCTTTCCCAGTTTAAATTCCTCCTGCTTAACCAATGGCAGCAGCCACACGCCCAGCAAAAAAGTAAGTAGCAAACAAAAGGCGATGCCTAGCCCCGCAAACACCCCGAACGTACGCAAAATGGGCATCGGGGAGCTAAGCAGGGCCAGGAAGCCGGCCACGTTGGTGAGCATGGTAGCGGCGCAGGGCACCAGCATCGCGCGCAGCGCGTGCAGGGCCAATTGGCGCTGGCGGGCGGCGGGACGGAGATTGGCTAGCCTAGCCTCGGGCTGGGCAGCCAGCTGCTGCACCTCGTTCATAATGTGCAGCGCATCCATGAGCCCCAGCAGAATGATAACCACCGGCAGCAGCACCGTGAGCAGGTTGAGGCGGTAGCCCAGCGCCCCGTAAATACCCAGCGTGAGGTAGGTGGCCGTGGCCACGATGCCCAGCGCGTACAGCAGCCACCCCCAGCGGCGGTACAGCAGCCACAGCAGCCCAAGCATGAGCAAGTAGCCCACGCCCAGAAAAAAGCCGAAGTCGCGCTGCGACAGCTCGTTAAGTCGCGCATATACTACCCCCACGCCGCCCAGCCAGGCCGCCCGCCCTGGCGCAAAATACTGCCCCACCACGCCGCGCACCTGCGCCAGAATAGCGCCGCGCCGGGCGTCAAAATCGGGTAGGTTGCGCAGGGTGACGAGCAGCCGGGCCGTCCGAAAATCGGGGCTGAACAGCTGCGCGCGCAGGGTGGGCTGCCCGGCCAGCGCCCGGCGCAGCGCGGCGCTGCCGAGGCCCGCCGCCAGCAGCGGGGTGGTGCCGCCCAGCGCGCCGCCCACCGTGCGCGCCGCGGCCGGCCCCAGCACCGAGCGCACGGCCGGCAGGGCGGCCAGGGTAGTGCTCAGCGCGTCGAGCCGGCGCTGGTTGGCGGGCGTGAGTAGGGTGTGGGCCGAGTCGCGCACGGCCACAACCACCACCTCATCGTTGCCGAAATGCTGCTGAAATACCTGGTAGCGCCGCAGTGCCGGGTCGCCCTCCAAAAACCAGATGCGGAGGCTATTATCAACGGCCACCGCCGCCCGGGCCCGCCCGGCCACAGCAGCCCCAGCGCCAGGGCCAGCAGGCCGAGTAAAGGATAGCGCCAGCGGTGCAGCGTGAGTATCATGGGCGTAAAAATTGGGAGAAAGAAACCGGCGCCGGCTAGCCCCGCCAACCGGTGTAGCCGGCCACGAAGTACCCCCGCCCCAACCCGGGAAGCAAGCCTGGTCGGAAGTCCCTAAAGTCAGGGTGCTTGCTTGGTAATAAGTTAGCAGTGAGTGTAATGAAAGAATGAATCCGGCAAATTGAAAGTCCCGCCGGGGCAGAAATTAAGTGCGCTGGCCTGGTGTCGGCGGCTACTTTCGTCGCATGAAAATCCGTGCCCTGGCAGCCTACCTGCACGAGCGGTTTCCGCTGGTCAACATGGCCCTGTTCGTCGTGCTGTTTCTCACGGTGCGGGCCGTGGCCACGCAGGCCTGCGCCACCGGCCGCTGCGACCCCCGGCCCGATGGCCTGGCCCTGGCTAGCCTCGGCGCGCTGGCTACCGTGGCGTTTTTCTTCCGCCTGCGGGTGTTCGACGAAGAAAAGGACTTCGCCCAGGACCTGCAAAACCACCCCGGCCGCGTGCTGCAAACCGGGCGCGTGACGCTGGCCCAGCTGCGCCGCCTGGCCTGGGCCGGCGCGGCGCTGGAGGCCGCCTGGTCGGCCCTGCGCGGCCCCGAGGTGCTGCTACTCTGGGCCGGGGCGCTGGCCTACAGCCTGGCCATGCGCGCCGAGTTTGGGGTGGGCTGCTGGCTGCGCGGCCGCCTGGTGCTCTACGCCCTCTCGCACATGCTGATAATGCCGCTGGTAATAACCTGGATGTCTGCGAGTTATTCGGATTTAATAGCCGGTTCCGCTCACCTGAGCCTGCTGTTGCTGCTGAGTTTGCTGGGCGGCTTCAGCTTCGAGCTGGCGCGCAAGCTGCACGCCCCGGCGGCCGAGCGGCCGGGCGTCGATTCGTATTCCCAGGCGCTGGGCTACGGGCCCGCGCTGGCCCTCACGGTGGCGGTGCTGCTGGCGGGCGGGGCCGTGCAGGCGGGGCTGCTGCGCCTGCTGCACGGCCGGGCGGGCGCCTACGCCGTGCTGGCGCTGGTGCTGGCGGCGGGGCTGGCCCTGTATGCCGCCGCGGCCCGCCGGCCCCACGAGCCGCGCCTGCGGCAGGCCGAAAAAGTAGTCTCGCTGGTGATGCTCACCTCTTACCTGGCCATTTTGGCCGAAGTATATGGCCTTGGAAATTAACGGTTTATTTGTGCCCGCTAGCCAGGACGTGCCCGCCCGGGCTGCCGCGCGCTACGGCGGCAAGGCGGCGGGCCTGCTGCGCCTGCGCCGCCTGGGTTTGCCGGTGCCCGAGTTTGTGGTGCTGCCCACGGCCCTGTTTGCGCCGCGGCTGGCGGGCCTGCCCACCACGCCCGCGGGCCTGGCCGCGCGCGGCGCCCGGCTAGCCACCTTCGAGCTGCCCGCGCCCACCCGGGCCGCGCTGCAAGCCGTACTGGCCGGCTGGGATTTTCCGGCGCAGCCGGTGGCCGTGCGCTCCTCGGTGGCCGACGAAGATGGCACCGCCGCCTTTCCCGGCATGATGGATACCGTGTTGAGCGTCGGCGACTGGCCCGGCCTGCTGGCGGCCGTGGCGCAGGTGGCCGCCAGCGCCTACGGCGAGCGGGCGCTGGCCTACCGCCGGCAGCTGGGCCTGCCGCTGGCCGCGCAGCCGGCCGTGGTGGTGCAGCGGCAAGTGGCGGCGCGGGCCGCGGGCGTGCTGTTCAGCACCTTCCCCGAGTATCCGCAGGAGGTGGCCATTCACGCCGTGGCCGGGCTGGGGGAGGGCTTAGTGAATGGCCAGCGTGTGCCGGAGGAGTATTATTTAAGCAAAAATGACGGCCGGCTGGTGCACTGCACCGGCGCGCCGGTTGAAGCGGTGGCGTCAGCCAAGCAGTCGGGAACAAATGCTTGGCAGGCTAGCCTTTCGCTTGCCGAACAAGAGGTTGCTGCCACCAAAGCTTCAGTAGCAATAGCCCGGCCGGTTGATACTGAGTCGTTGCTAAGCTCGGCTACGCTCCGCGAATTATACCATTTCAGCCAGCAGCTCGAAACGGAATTGGGCCAGCCCCAGGACATTGAGTTTGCCCAGGAGGAGGCCGGTAAAATCTGGCTCGTGCAAACGCGCCCGCTCACCCAGCCGGTGCCCGAGGTGGTAGTTTATGACAACGCCAACATCCAGGAAAGCTACTGCGGGGTTACTACGCCGCTCACCTTCAGCTTTGCGCAGCGCGCCTACGCCACGGTGTACCGCCAAACCATGCGGGCGCTGGGGCTGCCCGCCGCCACCATCGCCGCCCACGAGCCGGTGGTAGCCAGCTTGCTGGCCTTGCAGCAGGGCCGTATTTATTACAATTTGAACAACTGGTACCGCGGCTTGCAGCTGCTGCCCAATTTCCGCCAGCGCAAGGCCGACATGGAGCGCATGATGGGCGTGCTCGAACCCGTCGAGTTTGTGCACGACCAGCGCAAAACCCTCGGGCAGCGCCTGCGGCTGCTGCCGCGCTTGTCGCTCACGCTGGGCCGGCTGCTGTGGGCGTTTCGGCAGCTGCCGGGCCGGGCGGCGGCCTTTCAGCGCGGCTTCGAGCGGGAGTACCAGCGCTTTTACCGGCTGCCGCTGGCCAGCCTTAGTCCGGCCGACTTGCTGGCCGAGCTGGCCAACCTCGATGCGGCGCTACTCGACCGCTGGACTACGCCCATTCTCAACGACTTCCGGGTAATGATGGCCAACGGCACGGCCGTGCGCCACCTGCTGCGCGCCGGCGTGCCTGCCCCCGAGGAGTGGCTGAGCCGCTACCTTTCGGGCAGCCCCGCCGGCGCGGCCGCGGCCCCGCTGGCTAGCCTACTGCCGGCCCTGGCCCTGCGCGAGCTGGCCGAAGTGGCCCGCCGCGATTTTGCCCCGTTGCTGCCGCTGCTGCAAGCCCCCGGCGCCACCACGCCCGCCGAGGTGGCCCGGCTAGCCCCCGGTTTTTACCAGCAGGTGCAGGCCTACATTGCCCGCTACGGCGACCGCACTATCGGCGAGCTTAAGCTCGAAACCGAAACCATGCGTACCCATCAATTACTGTTTTATAAGTACTTGCAAAGCTATTTGAGCGTTGGCGTTGCCCCGGCAGCCAGCGCGCCAGCGGGCGCGCTAGCCGCCCAGGCCACCGCCGAGCTAGCTGCCCGGCTGGCCAGCGGTGGGCGCGCCCAGGCTCGCCGCGTGTGGGCCAGCCTGGCCGATTTGCGCGCCGCCGTGGCCCGCCGCGAAGCCCTGCGCCTGGAGCGCACGCGCCTGTTCGGCATGTACCGGTCGGCCTACCGTGCGCTGGGCCAGCGCCTGGCCGAGGCCGGTACGCTGGCCGCGCCGCTCGATATTTTTTACCTCACGGAAACCGAAATTCAGGCGGCCGTGCGGCAGGGCGGCGCGCCCTGGGCCAGCCTGGTAGCCAGCCGCCAGGCCGAGTTTGACGCTTACCGGCTGGCCCCGGCGCCAGCGGGGCGGCTGTGCAGCCCGGCCCGGCCCACGGCCCCTGCCGCGCTGCCCATCGGTGCGCTGGGTGGCACCGGCTGCTACCCCGGCGAGGTGCGCGGCGAGGTCGTTGTCATCACCGACCCCGCCCAGGCCGACGTCAGCGCCGTGCACGGCCGCATCGTGGCCGCGCTGCGCACCGACCCCGGCTGGGCGGCCCTGTTTCCGGGGTGCCAGGCGGTGCTCATCGAGCGCGGCTCGGCGCTGTCGCACAGCGTAATCCTGCTGCGCGAGCTGGGTATTCCCACCATTATCAACATCCCCGGCCTCACGCAGTGCCTACGCACTGGCCAACTCGTGCGGGTGGATGGCCGCACCGGTGAAATGGAGGTTTTGTGAAAAGCCAGGGCGGATTCTGGGCTAAAAATTCTCTTCAAAAAGAACGGTCATGCTGACGAAGGAAGCCTCTCACTCGCATCGTTGAGTGACCTAAACGAAGCGAGTGAGAGGCTTCGACAAGCTCAGCATGACCGTTTTTAAAGGCATACTTACTCTCGCTTATAATTCAGAAAATGCTGCATCGTGAGCCCTACACCGGCCAACTGCCGGCCGGCTTTGCCGCGCTGGGCACCGCCCCCTACGCCGGCCTGTCCTACGCGCCGCCCGACGAGCCGCCCGCTGCGCAGCTCTGCGAACTGCTGGCGGCCTCGCACGACATTGTTTTTTACACCGACCACCGCACGCTGCGGCTGGCCGGGCTTTTCCCAAAGGCAGCGGGCAGCCCGGCATATTTTGGCTTTTGGGAAACGGCGGACGACTTGGCGCTCAACCAGCTGGCTTTTGCGCAGCTGCGGGCCGATGCCAGAGAAAAGGGATTTACTCAGGTGCAGGGCCCGCTGCATTTCAGCACGTATTTTCGCTACCGGCTGCGGCTGGGCGCGGTGCCCGCGTGGGGGCAGTTCGACCGCGAGCCGGTGAACCCGCCGTACTACCCGCAGCTGCTGGCCGCGGTGGGTTTTCGGCCGGCGCTGACTTTCGAGAGCCGCCGCCTGCGCGCCGAAACCGTGCCCGCCGTGTACCGCCAGCAAGCCGCCGCCCTCAGCCAGCTCGATGCGCTGCCGTTTGATTTTATTGCGCTGAATAGCCACGTATGGCAGGCAATGGAGGACGAGATTTTTGCGTTAATTCAGCAGGTTTTTGGCCAGAATCCGGCGTACCGCGCCGTGAGCCGCGCGCAGTTTGGGCTGCTTTATAATGCGGAGTACGCGGCGGGGCTGTGCCCGCACTCGTCGGTGCTGTTTCGGCACCGGGCTAGTGGGCGGCTGGCGGCCCTCAGCCTGTGCCAGCCCAACTACCAGCCGCTGGCCCTGCCGCCCGGCACGGCCCCCCGCTTCGAGCGCGACTACCCCCGGCTGCCCGCGCCCCGCACGCTGCTCGCCAAAACAGTGGGCGTGCACCCCGATTTTCGGGGGCAGGGCGTGCAGGCGCTGCTGGCGGCCTACGCCATGCGCAGCTTTCTGGCGCACTACGAGGACGTAATTTTTTGCCTCATGCGGGCCGATAACCGCTCGCTGCGCTTCACCGACGGGCTGCCGGCCGAAGTAGCCGACTATGCCTTATTTGAGCGGGAAGCGTAGGAGTTATATCTGTTCCTGAAGTAAGATTTTTCGTCAGAAAAAGGGGCATGCAGCGCGCAGCGCAGTATCTCGCGCCGGGCAGTAACTTTTAGCATCAGCAATGAAGCAAGCGAGATGGTTCGCTGGGCTTGGCATAATTAATTGATAATAAGAATTTTAATTAAATAAAGGGTGCCGCGCAATGGCTTGCCCGTGGCGGAGTAAATAGGCGTGGTAAATACTCGGCACGTCGTGCGCCCAGCGGCGCAATAACAAAATAATACCGATAATTTCCAGCCGCGTGAGTAGCCCCAGGTAGAAGCAGATGGTGAATAAAACGGTGGAATTACCCGTGAGTAATAATTGAAATAAGGTGGCGAATAGAACAAGCGCCCATATTTTGGAAGCCAGGGCGTGCGTGGCTACTTCTCTGCGAAATTTTAAGAAACAGAGGAAATAAGCCGCGCCTTCAGCGCTAACCAGAATAATTAGTTTAGCAGCGTTGTGCACGAAAAATGCTGGCCACCTACTGAATAATGCCAGGGCCACGAGTAGGAAAAATAATTGGTCAACCAGCGAGTCTAGTCGGCGTAATTTTTGGGTGGCGACATGTAAGCGACGGGCAATTATGCCATCAAGAATGTCGGATAAAAGGCCCAAACTAAATAAAATAGCGGTAATTAATTCATAATAATCATTATCAAAAAAACTTAGTGTCAGAATTAATATTCCGCTGCAAAGCCGGAAATAAAGGAGGCCGATGGGTAGACTTTTCATGCGGCTAGCCCAGCGAAAAGACTGTCTACCACGCCGGGAAAAAAGCCGTAGGGGCTGAGCGTGTGGGCCATCGCGTACAGGCCCAGGCGGTGCAGCCCAAATTCGAGGCTAGCCAGGCGGCAGCCTTCGGCGAAGGCGGCCCGGTCGGCATACTGGCCGGTGAGCTCGTGCAGGGCCCGGCGGTAAAATTCGAGGTAGACTGGGCGCAGGTGGTAGCGGGCGGGCGTGAGCACGAAGCTCAGCAGCTCTACCACGTCGTACTGGGGCAGGTGCCAGGTGGCCAGCTCCCAGTCGTAGGCCACGAAGCGCAGGGTGCCCCCGCGCTCGCGCCGGAAGCAGGTGTTGCGCGGATTCAGGTCGTTGTGCACGAGGGTTTTGGGGAGCGTGGCCAGCGTGGCCCAGTCGGTAGCGGCGTGGGCGAGCCGGGCGTGCAGCTGCCGGGTGCGGGCCGGGGTATAGAGGCTGGGCAGGCGGGTGGCGGCGTGGGCTAGCAGCGCTTCCCAGAGGGGCCGTAGCTCGGGCCAGGGGGTGGGTGCGGCCTCGGGCGGGGTGGGGCTGCCGAGGTAGCGGGCGTGGTGGGTAGCCAGCTGCGAGAGGGCGGCGCGCAGGTGGGCATCAGTCCAGGCGTCGGGCGTGAGGGCCGAGTTGAGTAGTTCGTGGTGGCTCAAGTCTTCGAGCAGCACCAGGTAGCTTTCGGCGGGCTCGTCGGCGTGGGTGGCCCAAATGGTGGGCAGCAGCGGCGCGGGCGCGGCGCCGGCCGGGGGGGCGGCATACACGGCCAGCTCGCGGCGGTGGGTGTGGGCGAAGCCCGTGCGCAGCTCAAACGCCGGATACACCTCGGCCAGCGGGCCGCCGCAGGCCTGGGCTAGCCCGCTGAGCATCTGGCAAATGGCCCGTCCCGGGGGCTTGGCCTTGAGCACCAGGCGCTCGGTGCGCCAGCCGGTGCCGGCAGTGCGCAGCTCGGCAGCGAAACCAAACAAGCCCACCGGCTGGGCCATGCGCCCCGCCGTAAGGTTGGCCAGAATGCTGGCCGAGCTGTCGAGGGCCCGCGGGCGCACGGCCCGCACCTCAGCCGCCTGGCCAGGGGAATATTGGCGCAGCAGCGCCTGCAAGAAGTCGGGACTCATGAGGTCGAGGCAGTTAGTAACTAATTAGTGCCGGTTTGCAGTCGCTTATACCTCTTCTGCGCTCGCTAAGTAGCTGCTGGGCAGCACCTGGCGCTTAGCAGCTGCCGGCTGCTGCGCATTCTGCTCGCCGTAGCTCAGCAGGCGCACGCTGCCGAAGTAGAAGCAGGCGTCGTGCTGGCTCAGGCGGGCCGAGGCAGCGGCGAGTAGCGGCACGCCCGCCACGCGGCCGGGCGCCTGGCGTTGCAGCAGATTCCAGAATACGGCGCGCAGGGGGCGGGCCCTGGCGGCCCGCTGCTGGGCCAGGGCGGCGCTCGTGCGCTCAAATTCGGCCGGGCTCACGTATTCGAAAATGTTGGAGAGACTGGCCTTGCGCACATCTTGCCCCGCTGCGGAGAGCAGGTAGTCGGTAGCCTCGCCCACCACTAGGCGCAGGCGGGGCAGGTAGTGGCGCAGCCGGGCGTGGTGGGCGGCCTGGTAGCAGGGCGGCAGAATGGCTTCCGGCAGGCCCTCGGGGCCGAAAAACAGAAACCGGAAGAAGAAATTGTGGCGCGCCAGCTGTTGGCCCAGTTGCTGCCCCAGCCGCTGGTAAAAGGTGGCGCCGCCCGTTTCGCCGGTGTAGCTGTAAAGGCGCGGGTCGCGGCCCTTGCTCAGGTTAGCGGCGTCGAAGTAGGTGATAAACCGCTCGCGAAAATCGGGCTGGTCGAGCACCTGCCGGAAGTAGGCCTGCTGCTCGGCCACGGTGCGGCAGGCCAGCAGCTGGCGCAGCCGCAGCTGCCAGGCCAGGGGCAGGCTGGGCACGAAGCCCGTAACGTAGCGTTCGAGTTGCCCGGCCAGCAGCAGGCCGCCGGGGTGCTGGCGCAGGTAGGCGGCCCAGCGGGCATAGGCCGCGGCCGGCAGCGTGGCGCGCAACGCTGCGCCGGCCGCGGCCACGGCGGCCGGGCCATCGAGGCCCAGCAGGCCGCGGAGCACCCCCGGCGCATAGTGCCGGACAACGTGCGCCTTGAGGGCCAGTAGCTCGTTTTGCGCCGGGTTCAGGTCGATGGCCGTAACCTGGCGGGGGCCGGCCAGCAGGGCGTTCAGGGCGTTGCAGCCCGCCGAGGTGATGACGAGCGCGTGGTCGTCGGGCCCCAGCCGCAGGGCGGCGTGCAGCGTGGCGTGGCTTTCCCATACCAAGCCGTAGCGCAGGCGGTCGAGCGGAATGCGGGTGAATTCAGAGTCCATAAGCAGCAGTAGAATTACGGAGAAAGAAAAGCGGGTTGCGGGCCGGCAACCCGGGGCCTAGCGCAGCAGGTCGTAGCGAATTTTGGAGAGATGCCGGCCATCGACAGCCAGCCGGGGGCGGGGCCGCACCGCCGCCACCAGGCCCGGCCCAAAGGCGGCCTCCACGGCCGCGCGCACGGCTTCGGCGGAGGTGGTGCCCACAATAAAAATCTCAAAGCCGGTGCCATCCGGCCGGGGCAGCGCGGCGGCCTGGGCCACGCCGGCCAGGTGGCGCAGCACGTGCTCGACCTGGTAGTGGCCCACGCCCCGCACCAGCGCCGCGGCCCCCCGGCGGCCCACCAGCCACAGCTGGCCCAGGGCATCGAAGTAGCCGAAGTCGCCGGTGGCCAGCCAGCCGGGGGAAGTGGCCTGGGCAGGCAGCGCCACGTGCGCCCCGCGCACCATAATTTCGCCCGCCTGGAAAATGGCCGACCTTAACTCCTTGTCTGAAAAGGTGATAGCGATATCGGCGGGCTGCCAAACCGGCACGGGCGCTTGCAGCCTGATGGCCAGCCCCGCCACCGGCCGGCCCACGCAGTACCCCCGGCGCGGGTCGGCCCCAGGGCCCGGCACTACGGCCCGCACGGCAATCGGCTCGGCCTCCGACGCGCCGTAGATAACGTAGCGCGTGGCCTGCGGAAAATACGGGGCCAGCGCCGCCAGCAGCGCCTCGGGCACCGGCGAGCCGCCAATGCCCAGCGCCCGTACCAGCGGGAAAGCAGCGGGGTTCGCAGCCAGGTAATCAGTTAGCTGGCTAAAGTAAAAAACGTTGCCGGTGAGCGTGTGCGCCCCCTCGGTGGCCAGCTGCGCTACCAGGCGGGCCGGGTCGAGGGCCACCAGGCGGCCGCCGGGCAAGTCGGGCACCACGCTGAGCGCGCCCACGGCCAGGTTGTGCAGAATGACGTTGGGAAACAGCGGAAAATCGCGCTGCCCCGGCCACGGCGGAAACTGCGTGCGCAACGCCGCGTGCTGCGCTTGCAGCACGGTGTGGCTGCGTCGCACCGCCGTGGGCCGCCCCGCCACCGACCCCGAGCTGTGCGATATCAGCGCCGGCTGCGCCGCCGGTACCGCGCGCAACGTCGGGCGGGCCAGGCCTACCTCAGTCCCCTCGGGGCTTGTGCGGGGGCTAGCCACCAGGCGGCAGCCCAGCAACTGCCCGAGCCAGCCCAGGCGCCGCCGGGTGGATTTAGTAACGATGGCTGCCTTAATGCGCTCGGTGCGCACCAGGGCTAGTAGCGCGCGGGGCGTGGCGCCGGCGGGCGGCAGCACCGGCACCGCGCCCAGCCCCAGTACCGCCAGCAGGGCGGCCACCAGGTCGGGGCTGCCGGGGTGGGCTAGCATTACGGGTGCGCCCAGCGGCAGCGGGCCGCGCGCCTCCAGGGTATGCTGCCAGGCGGCTACCCGCGCCAGCAGTTGGGCCCCATTGAGTGTAGTGGCCGAAGCCCCCGGCCGGGCCGCGGGCCACCGCAGCGCCGGGCGGGCCGGATGGCGCTGAAGCTCCGAAAAAATACGCTCGGCAAAGTTGGGGTGCATGGCAGGCGGCGGCCCGCGGGCCACCCTGGTTGAGGATGTCCCAAAGGTGCGCGGCGCCCCTGCCAGAATCAACGCCATAGTGCGCGCTGCCGGACTTTAGCTAGCGCACCTGCCAGCCTGGCCGGCAGGCCGCGGGCCAGCCGCTTGCCAAATGAAGGCTAGACCAAAATTATTTATAAAATATTGTTGCTGAATAAGATGCGCTTATAAAATAAGTCGCTGTTTTTCAGAAGTACAAACCGGCTGGCCCGCGGTACTACCCGCCGGTAGCAGACTTTACAGAAGCCGGCCAGCGGCCGTTAGTTTGCGGAGTCAGGGGCTAGTTGCTGCGCTCGACGGCCGTGAGCAGCTGGTCAATTTCGCTGGCCAGGCGCTCGATTTGCTCGAGGCCGGCGCGGGCTTCCTCCATCTGGCCGCGCTGGTGCTGGCGCACCAAGGATTGGCCCGTGTCGAGGGTTTGGCGCAGCAGGCGCTCGATGCCGGCTATTTCGGGCCGCTGCCCATACTGGGGCTTGAGCACTGTGTTCAGCCACTGGCCCAGCGGGTTTTCCTGCATCGCGAACAGGCTGGGCTCGGGCTCGCGCACCCCGTAGAGCACCGAGCGCAGGCGCGACTTAAACAATACCTGCTTTACGCGGGCCTGCTGAAAGTCGAGGGCGGTAAGCTCCATAAGCGGGGCGGAGTGGGTAAGAAAGACGCCGGGCGCGTGGCTAGCCAGGGTAGGAAAACTAAACTGTTGGCTTGCCCAAGGTCAGTTACTGGGGGCGAAAAGGCGGGCAAGCTGGCCCGTTACTAGCAAATAAACGGCCAAATTGGCCTCGCCGCAACCTGGGTCGTCACTTTTGCAGAGCCGGCCGCCGCCCCAATCGTTGCACCTACTCCAGCGCCTTGCGCGCGTTTACCAATTCCGTAACCTCGAAGGCGAACACCGCGATGCCGGCTACCTGGCCTTGCTCGCTGAAGCGTTGGTAAGTGAAATTGAAGTAAGCCGGGCGCATAGCGGGCTCGCCCAGCCTCACTTGCAGCTTGATGAGCAGCTCGTCGCCGGTGAAGGTTTCGCCGGTTTCGTACACCTTGTCAAGAAGCTGTGTAAAACCCTGGCCAGCTACCTCGGGCAGGGCCTCGGCCACAGTATGGCCCACGAGCTGGCGGTCGGGGAAGAGCGACTGGTAGGCCGTATTCACGAAGTCGTAGCGGTGGGTGGGCCCGCGCAGAATGCAGATGAGCGCGGGCGCCTGCATAAACAAGCCCTGGTAAGTAGCGCGCTGGCTTTCAGCCAGCTGGTAGTTCTGGTAGGCCTGCTCCGAGAGGATGGCCTGCTGCTCGTTGGCTTCCAGAATTTCCTGCACCATCATCTTCTGGTCGTGGATTTCGGTGGCGCCGCCCACCCACAGGTTGATGCGGCCCTCGGCATCGCGGCGGGGCTGGGCGCGGCTCAGTATCCAGCGGTACTGGCCGTCGTGGCGGCGCAGGCGGTACTCTACTTGGTAGGGCGTGCCGGCGGCCACCGCCTGCCCCCACTGCGTGCGCACGCGCTCGCGGTCGTCGGGGTGCAGGTCGGCCAGCCACTGCTCGCCCAGCGCGTCGGCCAGCGCGCGGCCCGTAAAGGCCTGCCAGCGCGGGTTGAAGTAGTCGCGCAGGCCGTCGGGCGCGGCCGTCCAGATGAGCACCGGCAGGTTTTCGAGAATAAAGCGGGTGCGCTCCTGCTCCTCGGCCAGCTTCTGCTGGGTTTCGGCGGCCAGGCGGGCGGCGCGCAGCTGCTCGGTCACGTTTTGGGTGCGCTGCAAAATATATTGCAGCTGGCCGTTTTGGTCGAGGATGGGGTAGTGGGTGGCTTCCCAATAAAACTCTTCCAGGCCACCGCCCTGCTCCTCGGTGCGGGCCAGGTCGTAGCGAATGAGCGGCATGGTGTGCGGCTCGAGGTAGCGCCGCACGTGCTCGTGCGACTCACGAATCTGGGCCGCGCCGCTTTCGTCGCTGGCCGGGTAGGCTTCGAAGAAGGGCTTGCCCACGGCATCTTCCCGGCGCTTGAGCGAGACCGCCTCGTGGCGGTCGGTATTGTCGAGAATGGTGGCCTCCGGGTTGGGGGCGATGAGCAGAAAATTCTCGGGCAGCGAATGAAAAACGTGCTGGTAATCGACGGGCAGCGCGGCGGTGGGCATAGAGCAGGGGAGGCGTAGAGCGAGGCGAAAGGTAAGCACGCCACGCCTCTAAAACGGGAAGCCGGCCCCGGCGTTGCCGCGCCCCCGCCCAACGCGTCCTGCCGACGGTTCGGCGCCCGCTTTTGCTGGCTCGGTAGCTTTTAATTGAATGCCGCTTGGGTAGCCCGGCACCTTTGGGTCAGTTAGCCACCTCACCCGCCGGCCTCATGAAAACTGCCCTACTCGCCGCCCTGCTTTTGGGCCCCACCGCTGCCACCCTGGCCCAACGCCAGCCCGCCGCCCCTGCCGCTAGCCCCGCCACCACCCGCCTCAGCGGCCAGGTGCTTGATGCCGCCGGCCACCCGCTGCCGGGCGCCAATGTGTTTCTGAAAACCACCTTCGACGGCGCCACTACCGACTCGCTCGGCCGCTTCGCCTTTGCCACCACGGCTCAGGGCACGCTGCCGCTGGTGGTAACGCTGGTGGGCTACGAGATGCAGGAAACCCCGCTAGCCCTGCCCGCGGGCGGCGGGCCGCTGGCTTTGCCCACCCGCCGCCTGCGCGAAAGCCGCGCCGCTCTGGGCGACGTGGTAGTGCTGGCCGGCGCCTTCGAGGCCAGCGACGCCCGGCGCGCGGCCGTGCTCAAGCCGCTCGACATCCTGACCACGGCCGGGGCCAACGCCGACATTGCCAGCGCCCTTAACACCCTGCCCGGCACCACGCGGGTGGGCGAGGAGGGCAAGCTATTCGTGCGCGGCGGGGCCGCCTCCGAAACCCGCACCTACCTCGACGGCCTGCCCGTGGCCAGCCCCTACGGCGGCGCCGTGAGCGGCGTGCCCGCTAGGGGGAGGTTTTCGCCCACCTTGTTTAAAGGGACGCTCTTTAGCACCGGCGGCTACTCGGCCGAGTATGGGCAGGCGCTGAGCGCGGTGGTGAATTTGAACTCCGTGGACCTCGACCCCGAAACCCAGACCGGTATCTCGCTGCTGAGCGTGGGCGGCAGCCTCAGCCGCACCCGCCGCTGGGCGCGCACCAGCGCGTCGGCCAGCGCCGACTACACCAACCTGACGCCTTATTACGGCCTCACCGCCCCCGACCAGCGCTGGGCCCAGGCCCCGCAGCGGCTGGGCGGCAGCCTGCGGCTGGCCCACCGCACCGGCGAAACCGGGATGCTGAAGCTCTACGCCACCTACAGTAGCCAGCAGGTAGCCACCCGCCAAGCCGACCCCGACCCGGCCTTTGCCTCCACCGGCCGCCTCACCGCCCTGCGCAACGACAATGCCTACCTCAACGCCACCTACCGCGGCGCCCTGCGCCGCGGCTGGAGCCTGAACACGGGGCTAGCCCTGAGCCGCGAGCACAACGCCCTGCGCCCCGAGCCGCAGCGTATCGACGAAACCGAGCAAACTGCCACCGCCCGCCTCGTGCTCACCAACGACTCGGCTAGCACCTGGTTCAACCTCAAGCTGGGGGCCGAGGCCACGGCCCAGCACTACGCCCTGCGCTACCAGGCCACGGCCGATGCGCCCGTGTACACGCCCGCCTTTGCCGAGCAGCGGGCCGCCGTGTTTGGCGAGAGCGACCTGAGCCTGGCGCCGCGCCTCACCGGGCGGGTGGGGGTGCGGGGCGAGTATTCGGCCCTGCTCAACAAAGCCAACCTGGCGCCGCGCCTGGCCCTGGCCTGGCAGCTGGGGGCCGGTAGCCAGCTCTCGGCGGCGGGTGGCCTGTTTTACCAAACGCCTACCAACGACCTGCTGCGCGTGCAGCCCGCGCTGGGCTTCGAGCAGGCCGCGCACTACATCCTGAGCTACCAGCGCAGCACCGCCAGCCGTACCCTGCGCGCCGAACTGTATTATAAGGACTATCAAAAGCTGACCCGCTTCGATGGCTACCACGTGCTCGACCCTGGCCGCTACGCCAATACCGGCCGGGGCTACGCCCGGGGGCTGGACCTGTTCTTCCGCGACCGCTACCAGACGTTTAAGAAGGTTGACTTCTGGGTGAGCTACGGCCTGCTCGACACCCGCCGCCAGGCCCGCACCGACCTTGCCGCGGCCGTGCCCACCTTCGCCGCCACCCACAACCTGAGCCTCGTGGGCAAGTATTGGCTGGCCAAGCTGCACACCCAGCTCAGCGGCACCTACAGCTACGGCAGTCCGCGCGCCTACTTCGACCCCAACCAGCCGGGCTACAACCAGGGCCATACCCCCAGCTTCCAGAGCCTCGACCTGAGCCTGAGCTACCTCACGCACCTGGCCGGGCAGTACACCATCGTGCACCTGAGCGTGACCAACGCGCTGGGCCGCGACAACGTGTTCGGCTACCGCTACGCCCCCGCGCCCGACGCCGCTACCGGCCAGTACGCTGCCGTGCCCGTGCGCCAGCTCGCCCCCCAAATGGTGGTGGCCGCGCTGCTCATCTCCATTAATAAAAAGAGCCCCGGCGATACGTCGGTAGCGCCCGAGTAGGGGCGGGGGCAGCCCTCGCCCGGCGCTGTGTGGCAGCGGCGGTATGGAGCCCGCCCCTGCACCGGAAATAAAACTGCCCGCCGCGTGGGTAAAAAGCCGGGCTGCGGCATCAGCAGGTTGGTAGAGGGAAAAACCCTGTACGGAAAGGATGCCAGGATGGCGCAGGGCTTTGCCTTGCGCCATCTTTTTTAGGGATGTGTCCCGGCGTGCTACCAGGCTCCGAGCCAGAGGTGCCTAAGCCCTGGGGCCGGGTAGGCGCGGGGCCCGGCGAAAGCACGCGTGAGCGCCCTGCCATTTTCATGGCGGCCGTAGCGCCTGGCGGCTAGGCCCGGCGAAAGCACGCGTGAGCGTCCTTTGGCCGCGGGTGCCAACGCTTCTTCCGGCATTTCGGCGGTTTCGGCGGGCGCTTTGGGTGCTTCGGCAACGGGCGTTTTCAGTCGGGGTGAGGGCTACCCACCTTTGAAGCACTAACCCGGTCGTCAATCCTTTCTCCCCCTTTCTGAGTCATGAAAAAGCTGCTGTTTACCCTCGCCCTCGCCGCCACCAGCCTCGGTGCTACTGCCCAGACTACCGCCACCCCGGCTGCCCCGGCTGCGGCCGCGCCCGCCAGCTACGCCGAGCTGCTCGGCGCCACCATCGCGCAGGTGATGCGCACCGGCGATGCCGCCGAGCTGCAAGCCCTGGCCGCCAAGCTGGAGCGCGCCGCCACCGTGGCCCCGGCCGACTGGCTGCCCCGCTATTACCAGGCCTACGCACTGATAATAAGCGTTTTTCAAAGCAAGGAAAACGGCGATGCCAAAGACCAGCTGCTCGACCGCGCCGAGGCCGCGCTAACCCAGGCCCGCCAGCTGAAAGGCGACGAGTCGGAGCTACTGACGCTGCAAGCCTACGCCTACCAGGCCCGGCTGGGCATCTCGCCCATGCTGCGCAGCCGCAAGTACTCGGCGATGGTGGACGAAGCCACGGCCCAGGCCCAAAAGCTGAATCCGGCCAACCCTCGCGCCTACCTCGTGGCCGCCAATAATGTCAACTTCACGCCCGAGATATTTGGGGGCGGGCCCAAAGCCGCCCGCCCGCTCTACGAGCAGGCCCAGGCCAAGTTCGCAGTCTTTAAGCCCAGCGGCCCACTAGCTCCGAGCTGGGGCCAGGGCCAGTTGCTGGGCCGTCTCAAGCAGTACGAGACCCCGGCGGCCACTGCGGCCAGCAAGTAGCCCGCCGCCGTTCGCCGCCCGGGCCGCTGCGCCGGGCGGCGCTATTTTTAAGCCCATTCTCACTATGCCTACCATGCCTGCTCTGCCGCCCGCGCCCGCTAGCCCGCCCTACGCCGACATGGTGCCGGCCAGCACGCCCTGGGTTACCACCGTCGAGCGCTCCAACGTGCGCGCTTTTGGACGAGTGCTGAGCTGGATAGCCCTGGTGTGCGCGGGCACGGCCCTGCTGTTTGCCCCGCCGCCCTGGCGCGACCCTAAGGGCTACGCCGTATCGCTGGGCATTGCCTTTTGCTACGCCGCGGGGCTGTGGTTTGCCAACGCCTGGACGGCCGACCTGCTCAACCTGCGCACTGGCTGGAGCGAGCGGCCTATTCGGCGGCTGCTGCTCACGGTGGGGGCGTCATTTGTGGCCTCGCTGGTGGTGATAGTGGCCGTGGGCGAGCTGTCGGCGGTGCTGCTCTTTCACCGGTCGCTGGGCTATAACCTGCGCCACCACTTCGTGGCGCAGTCGGCCTTTCCGCTGCTCACTACCGTGGTGGTGTCGCTGTTTATGCACTCGCGCTCGTTTTTGCTGGCCTGGCGCGAGGCTACCGTGCGGGCCGAGCGCCTCGAAAAAGAATCGGCCGTGGCCCGGCTCGACTCGCTGCGCCGGCAGGTTGACCCGCACTTTCTGTTCAACTCCCTCAACGCCCTCACCGGCCTCGTGGAGGAAGAGCCCCAGCGGGCCGTGCGCTTTATCCGGCAGCTTAGCAGCGTGTATCGCTACGTGCTCGATAGCCAAAGCCAGGAGCTGGTGCCGCTGGCCGAGGAGCTGGCCTTTGCCGAGGCCTACGTTTTTCTGCAAAAAACCCGCCTCGACGAGGCGCTGCAAGTTGAGCTGGCCCTGCCGCCCGCCGACGCGCTGGCCGGCTTCTACCTGCCGCCGCTGGCCTTGCAGCTGCTGCTCGAAAATGCCCTCAAGCACAACGCCGCTTTCCAGGCCAGCCCCCTGCACCTGCGCGTGGCCGTCGATGTGGCCGCCGCCACCCTCACTGTGCGCAACACCCTACGCCCGCGCCGCCTGGCGCCCGGCGAAGCCAGCGGCCGGGGCCTGGCCAACCTGCGCGCCCGCTACGCCTTCCTCACGCCGCGGCCGGTGGCGACAGGGCCGGTGGGCGAAGAGTTTGTGGTGACGCTGCCGCTCCTGGCGCTGGCCGAAAAGGATTGAAAACTAGGCAGGCGGCAGTAGGCTGAGCCGCAAGCCCTGGCCGCCTGCTTGCTTGAGTTAAAAAATGACCGTTTCCCCGAAAAGCCCCTTGGTGCGCTACCAGCAGGAACTGCTGTGGCTGCTGTGTGCCCTGCTGGCTACCGGCCTGGGGTGGCTGCTGGTCCGCAAGGGCGCCGTGCCCAATGGCCGCGTGGCCGTGGAGCAGGCCCTGCGCCGCGCCACCCCGGCCGATATCGAAGACCTCACCGTGTACCCGCTGCTGGGCCAGAGCCGCCCGTTTCAGGTGCGGGGGGCGGCGCTGCGCCCGCTGGTGCCGGCCTTGCGGCAGCTGCGGGCCGTGGCCGTGGGCCCGGGCTTCGCGCCGCTGCTGGAGGCCACGCTGGTGTTGCGGCTGCGGCCCGCGCTGGCCGAGGCCCAGCAGCTGCACAGCCGCGTTATTACCTTTCGGCTGGCGGCCTCGGCCCAGGGCGAGGTGATGCAGCTGGCCCAAACCAATTATTTCTACCCCGCGGCAGCCCTGAGCCAGCGCCTCTGGCAGCTGCGCGACAGCCTGGCGCCCCGCCGCTGAGCCACGTATTTTTTGCCCTTATTCCCCGCTATGCTTCGCGCTTTACTCGTTGAGGATGAGCCCCTGGCCGCCCGCCGCCTGGCCAGCCTGCTCCAAAAGCAACCCGTGCCCTTTGAGCTGCTCGGCCCCGCCGAGTCGGTGGCGCAGGCCGTGGCCCTGCTGCAAGCGGGCCCCGCGCCCGACGTGCTGTTCCTCGATATTCACCTGGCCGATGGGCTCAGCTTTGAGCTGTTTGAGCAGGTGCGCATCACCTGCCCGGTCATTTTTACCACCGCCTACGACCAGTATGCCGTGCGGGCTTTTAAGGTAAATAGCGTCGATTACCTGCTAAAACCCATTGACGAAGAAGAGCTTGCCCAGGCCGTGGCTAAGCTGCGGCAGCGGTTGGCTCTGCCCACCAACGTGACCACGAGCGCTGAAATTAGTACAAAAGGTTCGGTTTCCAGTATAAAAAACGAGCCTGAAAACGTGGCCCCGGCGCCCGCCCTAGATGCCGCTACGCTGGCGGCCCTGCTGGCCCAGCTGCGCCAGCCGGCGCCGGTAGCCAGCTACAAAAGTCAGTTTGTGGTGCGCGTGGGTGAGCACCTGAAGGTGGTGCCCGTGGAGCAGGTGGCGTATTTTTTCAGCCTCGAAAAAACGACCCTGCTGCAAAGCACCGACGGCCGCAAGTACGTGGTCGATTACACCCTGGAGCAGCTCGAAAACCTCCTCGACCCCGGTCAGTTTTTCCGGCTCAACCGCGCCTACCTCACCCGGCAGGCCGCCATTGCCGACATCATTCACTACGCCAGCTCGCGGCTGCAAACCGTGCTGCGGCCGGCCCCGCCCGAGAGCGAGGGCCCGGTGCTGGTGAGCCGCGAAAAGGTGAGTGTTTTTAAAAATTGGCTTGACCGCTAGGAGTAAGCTGAACAAATTATGAGTTTTTGGGATAACTAAGCAGCGCCGGGCCCTAAAGCTCGTCCTTGCCCCCATGCCGAGTACCCTTATCCTCAACGAACAAGACGTTTTTCAGCTCTGCTACCACGCGGCTGATGGGCTGCTGTACGGCCGCTGGCTGGCGCCGGTGCTCGATGCCGACCTGCGCATTCACTACGGCGAGCTGCTGCAAGAGGCGCAGCTAGCGGGCAACTGCCGCTACTGGCTGCTCGACATCAGGCGGCGCAACTGGCACATGCCCAGCTTTGGGCACTGGGCCAGTACCGAGTTTGTGCCCGCCGTGCGGGCGGCGCTGGGCCCGCCCATTTTCGTGGCTTACGTGATGGGCCCGCGCCACCTCAGCGCCGCCACCCGCCCCCAGGACCGGCGCACGCAGGAGCAGATTCGGGCCCAGCAGCTTTTTTCGGAGTCGTTTGCCGATGAGGCGTCGGCCCGCGCCTGGCTGCACCAGCAGCGCCAGCTGGCGGGCTAGCCTTCGAGCCAGTGCTTTACGGTGCCGGCTTTTTCCTTGCTCACCAGCACCTCGCCGGTGGGGGCGGGGGCTAGCTCGACGAGCAGCTTGCCGCCCAGGTGCGGCACCAGCCGGCGCACGGCCGGCAGCTGGGCCAGCAGCTGGCGGTTGAGGCGGAAGAACTGGCTGGGGTCGAGGAGGCCTTCCAACTGCTCCAGGGTGTAGTCGACCACGAAGCGGCGGCCGTCGTGGGTGGCCAGCGTGGTAGTATCGTGGCGGCTCGAAAACCAGGCGGCCTCGGTGGTGGGCAGCGGCAGCAGGCTCTCGCCCTGGCGCACCAGAAACCGCGTTTTGTAGGGCCGCTGCGGTTGGGGCAGCGCATCGAGCAGGCGTTCGAGCGGGGAATTGGAAAGTGGAGCCGGCGATGCGGGGGCTACTGCGGCGGGGCCGGCCGCTTGCAGCGCGGCCAGCTTGGCCAGGGCCGCTTGCAGCTCAGCTAGCTTGAGGGGCTTAAGCAGATAATCGATACCATTGGCCCGGAAGGCTTGCAGCGCGTACTGGTCGTAGGCGGTGGTAAAAATGACGGGGCACGCCACCACGGCCTGGGCAAATACGTCGAGGCTGAGCCCGTCGGCCAGCTGAATGTCGCTGAGAATGAGGTCGGGCGCCGGGTGCGCCGCAAGCCAGGCCAGCGCCCCGGCCACGGTGTCGAGCACGGCCAGCACCCGGGCGGCGGGTGCGGCCTGGGTGAGCAGGCGTTGCAAGCGCTCGGCGGCGGGGTATTCATCTTCGAGAATGAGAATGCGCAGGGGTGACATGGCGGGCTAGGCAGCGGGCAGCAAGGGGAGGGTGACGGCAAAGATGCCCCCGGCCTGCGCCACCTGCACGGGCTGGGTGGCCCCGAGCAGGGCGTAGCGCTGGCGCACGTTGGCCAGCCCCGTGCCGGTGCCGGGGGCCAGCCCGGCGGGGCGGGGCTGCCAGGTGTTTTCCACGCGCAGGCTGGCCGCCTCGCCCTCGGCTACCAGGCGCAGGCGCAGCGGGCGGGCCCGTGAGGCCTCGTTGTGCTTGAGGGCATTCTCGACCAGCAGCTGCACGCTGAGCGGGGCCACGTGCCGGGTCAGGGCGGCTTCGCTGATGGCGTAGTCTACCAGCACGTTAGCGCGAAAGCGCACCTTTTGCAGCGCCACGTAGGTTTGCACGAAGGCCAGCTCCTCGGCCAGCGGCACGGTGGGGCGCTCGCGGCTCAGCAGCACGTAGCGGTACACGTCGGCCAGGCCCTCCACGTAGTGCTGGGCGGGTTCGTTCTGGGGCTCGATGAGGGCGGCCAGGGTGTTGAGCGAGTTGAACAGAAAGTGCGGGTCGAGCTGCTGGGCCAGGGCGTCGAGTTGGGCCTGGGTGGCCGCCTGGGTTAGCTGGTCGGCCCGGCGCTGGTTGGCCTCCCACTGCTGAAACGAGTGCCGGCTTTCGTACAGCAGCAGCACCACGAAGGTCGATACCAGGTTCAGGCTGATTTCGCGCGCTTCAGCGGCCGGTTGTAAGTGGTAGCCTTGCAGCGCGGCCAACACCAAGGCCAGCGCCAGCGAGGCGGCTACCGTGTAGGCCACGCCTAGCGCGGCCAGGCACCACAGGCGGCGCGCCGTGGCGGCGGGCCGGGGCCAATGGCGCAGCAGCCACTGCCACAGCTGGCGGTTGCCCAGCCAGAGCACGATGGTAAAGAGCAGGGATACGCCGTAGCCTACCAGCCACGGCCAGCCCAGCGGCTGGCTGTAGCCGCCGCGCGGCACCAGCTCGAGCGCCGCCAGCGCCGGGATTCCGAAGAGCAAAAACCGCCGGTCGTTCATGCCCGCGAAGGTCGGGGGGAAAGCCGGCACCTAGCGCCCGGCCAGTAGAGGCTGCCCGGCCAGCGCTTGCAGCAGCAGCCCAGCCACGGCCGCCGCATACAGGGCCGTGCCCAGCCAGGTGAGGGCCACCGCCCGGCGCGGCACCCAGCGGCCCAGCGCCCAGCCCAGCAGCGGCAGCGCCTGCAAGGCGTGCATGCCCAGGAAATGCGCCAGGCGCAGGTCGCCGGCCGCAGTGCTCCAGCCCAGGCCGGGCAGGCCGGGGCCGCCGTCGGCCGCGCCCACCGTGTGCTGGCCGGCGTGAATCATGAAGCCGCCCAGCACCGAGCCCACCAGAAACACCAGTAGCCCCAGCCGCAGGCCCCACGCGTAGCCCGCCGACCCGGCCGGCCGGTGGCGCCAGGCCAGGTACACGGCCCAGGCCGTGAGTATGGTATTCAACAGAATGAACACGCCCATCAGCCCGAACAGTAGGCCGTTGAGCGAACTGCTGGCGTTGTAGTGGGAGGTGGTGCCCCGCGCGGCCTGCACAAAAATTACCGCTATCTCGACCGCCATGCTCAGTGCCACACCCAGGCTGAGGCGGCGCACCGCCCGCTGAGCGGCCGTGGGCAGGCTAGCCAGCAGCCAGGCTAGCGTCCAGGCGTAGGCTACTATCGAAAGCGAAAACTTGAGCGGCTTGGCCCACACCAGCAGCCCGGTTACGTGGCGGTGGTCGAGGGGCAGCAGGGCCAGCGCCAGCGCGGCCAGGGCCACGTTCAGCCAGCCGGCCCGGCTGAGGGCCGGGTTCAGGCGGTGCAGCCGGCGCAGGGCGGCGGCCAGGCGCTGGCTCAGGCCGGGCGCGGCGGTAGGGGTAGCGGGGCCGTCGAAACCGGCCAGGACGAGCGTTTTCATAAGCTTGTTTTTTAAGTGATTAGGCGAGTAATTCTTTGCTAAAAATCCGACGCACGCCGAAATACATCAGCAGCCCCACCGGCCCAACCAAAAACGTGAGCCCCAGCGCCGGCACCAGCGCCCCGTGCGGTACGCCGCGCCGCTGGGCGTCGCGGGCTTCCCAGGCCCCCACAAACAGGTCGAAGCACAAGTAGTGCACCCAGCCCGCCAGCAGTGCCCAGCGGTCTTCGAACAGGGCCGCCACCTGCCCCAGCGACCCGAAGCCGCCCTTGGCGCCGTGCGCCCCCAGGTAGTGGGCGGTGATGAGCGCCGCGTAGGCTAGGGCCAGCCCCGCCGACCACGCGCCGCTGAGCACCAGTAGCTTGGTAAAGCGCCAGCGCGGGGCCAGCCCCAGCAGTGCCCAGGCCGGTAGGACCAGCGCATTGGCCAGGGTGAAGAGAAGGTCGGGGGTGAGCATGGGGAAGATTTTTGAGGCGATTATCTGTGTCAAAACTACCGGCGTGGCTAGCCCGGCGCTAGCCCAATCGAGGTGAAGTATCCGGGCCGGGCGGTCAAGCCACGTATTGCCGGGGCGAAGCAACCATCAGGGCCCTGAGTAGCTCCTCCATTTGCTACCCACCGTCCTGCTCTTTGCACATTCTTTGCCTATGCTCTCGCTGCTACCCATTCTCTCGCTAAGCGCTGCGCACCTGCTGGCGGGGCCGCCGGCCCCGCCCGTCACCCGCTTCAGCGGCCACCTCAACCACGCGCCGGCCGGCGACACGGTGCGCCTGTTTGTGGGCCAGCGGGAGGCAAAAGCGGCCCTTAGTCCCAGCGGCGACTTTCAGTTTGAGTTTAAGGACCTGCAAGCCACGACCCCGGTGCACTTTACTTACGCCAGGCAAAGTACCCGGCTCTACCTGATGCCCGGCGACCAGCTGCGGCTGACGCTCGATTTTCAGGATTTCGATAAAACCTTAGTGTACAGCGGCCGGGGCGCCGACGTAAATAACTACCTGGCCCAGGCGCAGTGGAAATTTGAGTACAGCCCACCCGGCAACGAGCCCCGCCCGCTGGACCAGCTGAAGGCTAAGCCCACCATGACGCCCGCCGAAATGCGCCGCAACGCCGATGCTTTTCGGCAGCGCCGGCGGGCCTACCTGGCCGAGTACGCAACGGCCCATCCGCTGTCCGCCGCCGCCCGCCACGATGCCGAGTTTGCCATCGACCTGGCCTGGGGCACGCAGCTGCTCAACTACTTGGCGCTCAGCCGGGCCAACAGCACGGCGGAAGCCGGCCCCAACCAGGCGGTTGACCCGGCCTACTTCAGCTTCTTGCCGCAACTGCCGCTGCGCGAGTTGGCTCAGCACATGCGAGGCCTTGATGAAAATACGACCGTGGCGTGGTTTCTAAACGCCTACCAGGACCGCCTGACCCCTAGCGGCAAGCTCAGTACTGACCCCGCCGAGGGCCCGCGCCTCTATAAGCTAGCCGCGCAGGAGCTAGGCGAAGGCAAAGCGCTCACGATGGCGATGCACATGCTCATGTTCTGGCGCATTGATGCTGACCTGGCTGGCGCGCAGGTGTTTTACCGCACGTTTCGGCAGCACAACCGCGACTCGACCCTGGCCCGCAACCTGCGCCTGGCCATCGCCAAAAAGCAAAAACTGAGCCCCGGCAGCCCGGCCCCTGCCTTCACCCTACTCGATAATACCGGCAAGTCGGTATCGCTCAGCGATTTCAAGGGCAAGGTGGTGTACCTCGATTTCTGGGGTACGTGGTGCGGGCCGTGCATGAAGGAGATGACCGAGTCGGCCCCCGCCTTGAAAAAGCAGTTTGAAGGCCGCGAGGTGGTGTTTCTCTACGTATCGCAGGGCGACCCTGAGGACCGCTGGAAGCAAACGCTTGTTGACAAGCAGTTTACCAGCCCCAATAGCGTGCACCTGCGTGAGCCTCGCGAATCGCAGCAGGTGGCCACCGACTACCAGGTAAATCAATACCCCACCTACTGGCTCATCGGGCGCGATGGACGCATTGTCGATGCGCGGGCGCCGCGCCCCTCCGACGGCCCCAAAACCGTGGCCGCTATCGAGGCCGCGCTTCAGCGCCAGCCCTAGCCGGGCGGGAACGGGCCGCGCGGCGCCGGGGTTACCTTTGCCCGGCTGGTAGTAGGGCTGGCTTTGCTATGAATAGAACGGGAAGCTGCTGCGCCGCCGGGCGCACTTTTTGGGGCTACTGCCGGCTAGGGCTGCTGGCCGCGCTGCCGCTGGCGGCGGCGGCCCAGCGCCCGGCCCCGCCGCCGTTTAAGGCGCCGGCGTTTCGGGCGGGGCCGGCGGCCGGGGCGGCTAGTGCGGGCGTGGTCGTGCGCGGCCACGTCGAGCAGCCCACGGCGCGCGTCATCAGCCTCAGCTACGGGCCCGACTGGCGCGGGCAGCTCACCCACACGGTGGAGGCCCGCTTGAGCCCGGCTGGCGATTTTCAGCTGGCCCTGCCTCGGCTGGCCGCGCCCACCGAGGCCCGGCTTGGCTACGACAACACCTACGCCACGCTCTACCTCGAGCCCGGCACCGACCTGCGCCTCACCTTCGACCCCAGCCGCTTCGAGGCCTCGCTGGCCTTCGCTGGGCGCGGCGCCAACGTCAACAACTACCTCACCCAGAGCGCGCTGGCCGCCAGCCGCGACGATGAGGCCGGCCGCACTCCCGATGCCCGCGCCGGCCGCCTCAGCGCCGCCGAGCTGCGCCGCGCCGCCGATGCCTACCGCCAGCAGCGGCTGGCCGCCCTGGCGGCCTACGCCGCCGCCCGGCCCCTGCCGGCCGCCTTCGTGCGCCAGCAGCGCCAGGCGCTGGCCGACGAGTGGGCCAGCTCGCTGCTCAGCTACAGCTCGCGGCAGTCGGCCGAGCGGCGCCAGGGTGGCTACGCCACGCTGCCGGTGGGCTACTACGATTTTGTGCGCGACCTGCGGCTGGCCAGCCAGGACTCGGCTCTGAGCCAGAGCGCGTTCCAAAGCCTGCTGATGACCTACGGCTTCACCCAGCTCAACGACGAGAACGGCAACCTGCCCACCGGCCCCGATGCCGGCCGCCGCCTCTACCAGCGCGCCACCGATGACCTCGGCGCCGGCCGCGTGCGCGACGTGGCCGTGGGCCAGTACCTGCTGGGCAAAGTTGAGAGCGAGCGCGCCGATATCCGGCCGCTGCTGCCCGAGTTTCGGGCCCACAACCGCGACTCGACCATTGCCCGCGCCCTGCGTCGGGCTGTGCGGGCCCACCTGGCCCTGGCCAGCGGCCAGCCCGCGCCCGATTTTACCCTGCTCGATGTCAGCGGCAAAAAAGTAGCGCTGGCCGACTTTCGGGGCAAGGTGGTGTACCTCGATTTCTGGGCTACCTGGTGCGCGCCCTGCCTGGCCGAGATGCCGGCCAGCCTGGAGCTGCGCCAAAAGTTTGCGGGCCGCGACGTGGTATTCCTCTACGTGTCGCTCGACAGCAAGGCCGCCGACTGGCAAAAATACCTGGCTGCCAGGCAGGTAGCTGGCCCCAATGCCGTGCAGCTGCACGACGGCGGCGCCTTCGACGGGCCGGCCCCGCGGGCGTTCAACGTGCAGTCCATCCCCAGCTACTGGCTCATCGGGCGCGATGGGCGCATCCTCGCCAACCCCGCGCCGCGGCCCTCCACCAGCCCGGTTATCGACAACGCGCTGGAGGCGGCCCTGAAACCTTAGCGCCGCGCCGGTGGTTGAACCCGCCCAGGTTCGCTGCCGATTTTCTATAAAATAACGGGTGGGAGGCGCACTGCGTATTGGTCAGGCTATTAGTTACGTTATTTGGTTGTGTTTAATACTCAAGTGGTTTGGTTACGTGGGTGGGCTGGCTGGCGCTGGCTGGGCGCCGCGCTGTTGATGCTGGGGCTGGCGCGGCCCGCCAGCGCGGCCCCGGCCGGGCCGGCCGACTCGTTGCGCCCGGGCCAGGTCTTCACCAAGCGCCGGGTGGTGGTGCAGATTGACTCGCGCTACTCCATCATCAACAGCCATTTCTCCATCATCAACGGCCTGAAGCTAGGCCTGGAATGGCGCGGGCGGGTGCGCACCGGCGCGGCCTTTTACTTTCTCAGCAGCCGCATTCCCACCCGCCTTGAGCCGCCCGACAATGCGGCCGACGATGCCGATGCTACCCTGCGCTTCTACAACATCGCGCTCTACGGCGAATACATTGTGCTCGAAAACCCGCGCTGGGAGCTCGGGGCCAACTTGCAGAGCGGCATGGGTGCCGTGCGCGTCGAGTATAATGTGGACGACCCCAAGCAGCCCCGCTTGCGTAGCCCGCGCGACTTCATCGCCCTGGTCGAGCCCTCGGTAGCGGCCCAGATGCGGCTTTTTTCGTGGGCCAGCCTGGGTGCGGGCGCCGGCTGGCGCCAGCCCCTGTTTGTGGATGAGATAGTGCGCCGCGAAATCAGTGGGCCCATTTTTTACCTGCGGGCCAAGATTCTGGTTGCGCCGCTGCTGCGCATCCGGCGCGACCGCGAGCCGCTGTTTTCGCAAAAAGACCTGCGCGTGCACGGGGTAGACCGCCGCACGCGCCGCCGCTTCTACGGCGAGTAGGGGCGGGGCTAGCGGGCTACTTGCCAGTGGTATAGGTGAAGCCCACGGTGAGGTTGGTGTTGAGCGGGCTGCGGTTTTCGACCGCCACGCTCTCGTAGGAGTAGGCGTAGCTGGCGGTGAGGGCCAAATGCCGGCTCACGGTGAAATTGAGGCTGCTGTTGGCGTTGATGCGGTAGTCGCCGGCCACGTCTTGCAGCGAGGGCTGGTAGAAGGCCAGCGTCGTGAACACCACCGGCCCCTTGCCAACCCGAAGCTTGAGGCGCGTGGAGCTGCGCGGCACCTGCCGCAGCAGCCCGCCGAGGTAGTCGGTGTACTCGTAGAGAAAGAACTGGCTCAGCGTCACCTCGTTCTGAAGCGAGTCGTGGTAGAACTGGTAGCCCACGCCGCCGCCCACCACGTAGCGCCGGGCAATGGCGCGCAGGTTGCTTTGCCCGGCCTCGCCCAGGGCGTAGTACTTGAGGCGCCCCACCTGGTAGGCCGGCGTAAAGAGCCCCAGCAGCTCGCGCTCGCGCAAAGCGCCATCCTGCTTGCCGTAGCTGAAGTTGACGGCCGCCGGCAGCAGCCAGTGCTTGCCCAGCGCCAGGTTGCCGGTATGGCTGGTAGTGAAGTAGATACGCTCGACGGTGCCCGTGCTGTAAATGCCGGTGAGTGCCGCCGTGTAGCGCACGCCCTTGCCAGTCACGTTGTAGGTTTCAAACTCCGACGAGGGCAGCCCGCTCGCCGCGCTGCTGCTCGGGGCCACCACCGGCGCGGCGGCCGTGTCGGCGGTCGCCGCCCGTGCCTTCGTCGAGTCCGGAATGGTCTGGGCCAGGGTCGGCCGCGCCAGGCTAGCCAGGAGCAGGCCGCCCGCCAGCAGCACGGGGCGGCCGGGCCAGGAAAAGAAGTAACTCATGCCCTGCAATTAGCGGTCGCGGCGGGGTGCCTCGTTGCCGCGCAAGGTGGCCGCGCGGTCGAGCTTGCCCGAGGCCGTGGCCTTGAAGGCGGGCACGTACACCACCGCCTTCGGCAGCTCGTACTTGCCCAGGCGGGCGGTGAGCAGGCCCAGCAGGCGCTTTTCGAGGGGGCTGGCTAGGGGCTCGCCTTCCACGTAGGCCGTCACGGCCTGGCCGAGGCGCTCGTCGGGCCGGCCGGCCACGAAGGCGCGGCGCTGCTGGCCCAGCTCGGCCAGGGCCACGTCGAGCACCAGCTCCACTTTCTCGGCCTGCACCTTCACGCCGCCCGAGTTTATGACGAAATCGACCCGGCCCAGCCAGTCGAAGGTATGCTTGTCGAGGAGCTCGATGCGGTCGTTGGTGGTGATGAGCTTGTCGTCGGTCACGTCGCCGCGCACCGTGAGGCAGCCGCGCTCGTCCTGGCCCAGGTGCAGGCCGGGCAGCACCCGAAAGTGAGGGCTAGCCTCGGGCCCGTTGAGCCGGCGCAGGGCCATGTGCGAGGCCGTTTCGGTCATGCCGTAGGTTAGGTACACCGGCACTTTCAGCTTCTGAATCTCGGCCAGCAGGCTGGGCTCCACGGGCGCGCCGCCCACCAAAATAGCCCGCATTTTATTCAGCCGGCTAGCCCGCCCGGCGGCCAGCACGGCCCGCAGTTGCAGGGGCACGAAGGCCGCAAAGTCAAACTCGGCGTCGGCCGGCACGAAATCGAACGGGTCGGCGTGGGGCTCCACCACCGTCAGGTGCAGCTGGCGCTCCAGGCCGCGCACCAGCATCATCTTGCCGCCGATAAAGTCGCAGTTCAGGCACACCAGCGCCCGGTCGCCGGGGCCCAGGCCGAAGTAGTCGCCGGTGCGCGCGGCCGAGGCGGCCAGCTGCCGCCGCTTCAGGGTAATGAGCTGCGGCTGGCCCGTGCTGCCCGAGGTGCGCAGCCCAAACTCGTGGGCGCCCAGCAGCCACTGGCGCAGCAGCTCCAGCACCTTGGCCTCGTAGCCGTTGAGGTCGGCGTGCGGGCTGGACGTTTGCTGCAAACTGTCGTAGCTGAACTCGCGGCCGTTGAGTAGGAGCGAGGTGGGGAGGTTGGGGCTGGGCATGGGGCAAAATTAGGCTGCGGCGGCGCTAGGCTCGCAGCGCGTCGCGCACCTCCATCAGGGCAAAACCTAGCAGGTTGAGGCCGTTCCACTGCCGGGGGTTCTCGGCCCGCGCAGTATCGGCGGCTAGCCCGATGCCCCAGATGCTATCGACGGGGCTGGCTTCCACCAGAATACGGTCTTTCGTGCCAAGTAAAAACGCTTGTAAGTCCGGGTGTTGGCGAAACTTCTCCAGATTACCGCGCACTACGATGGCCGAGCGGTTAGCATGCCACACGGCCTCGTCGAAATGCCTGACCTGCCGGCCCAGCGCCTTGGTCTCGGCGGGAGATTTGGCCGTGATAATCTGCTGGTAGATTTCCTCATTCCCGAACAGCAGGGCCTTTTGCGCCATCATCCAGTGTTCGGTCGTGTTGTAGCGCACCCCCTCCACTACGAAAGGCGCCGCCCACCACTGGCTGAAACAAGCGGCCGTAATCTCCCCGCCCTTGCTTTTCTGGTGGCCCCAGGAAAAAAGAAGTTTGACGCGGCTTTTCCTTTCAATAGTGGCTATGAGCCACGCTAAGCTGTACTGCATAAGGTTAGTACCACTTACCGCCCGTACTCATACACCACGTAGCCCCAGGGCTCGACCTTCCACGGCTTGCTCGTGAGCGGCTCGTTGGTGTACCTAAACAGGTTGTAGGGCCGGCCCTGCAAGGCTTTTTCCTGCACGCGGATGGTCTGCTCCTTATTCGATAAATTTAGAATAACGAGCACCTTTTTACCGGCTTTTTCGCGCACGTAGGCGTACACGGCCCGCTCGTCGCCCACGTTCACCTTGCGAAACGAGGCGTCGGCCGCCAGCGCCGGGTTGCGCTTGCGCAGGGCTAGCAGCGTCTGATAGAACTTGGCCCGCTGGTACTTGCCGAAAGCCATCGGGTCCTTATCGAAGAACTTGAGCGGGCGCAGCAGCGGCTCTTCCTGCCCGCCGTAGACGAGCGGCACACCGTTGCCCATGGTTTGGGTAAACACGGCAAAGGGCGCGTGCACCGGGCCGGGAAAGGTGCCGTAATCGGCTTTGTTCCAGCTGTTTTCGTCGTGGTTGCTGGTAAAGTACAGCTGCATCGTCCCTTTGGGGTACTTGGCCTGCTGCTCGCGCCAGATGCTGTCGAGCACCGTAGGGGGCCGCTGGCCGGCCGCCACTTTTTCCATTGCATGAAACATGTGCCAGGGGTACACCGCGTCGAAGCCGCTCTGGGGTAGGTAGGCGCTGTCGCCCTCGGCCAGCATAAACAGGCTCTTGCTTTGGCGCAGCGTGGGGATGGCGCGCCGCCAGAAGCTGGCCGGCACGTTCCAGGCCACGTCGCAGCGGAAGCCGTCGATGTTGCTCGTTTTCACCCAGTAGCGCATGGCCGCAATCATGCTGTCCTGCATTTCGGGGTTTTTATAGTCGAGCTGCTTGGTGTCGTCCCAGTCGAAGGCCACGGCGGGCTGGCCCTCCTTATTCTTCACAAAGAAATTGGGGTGCTGGGCTAGCCAGCGGTTATCGGCGCCGGTGTGGTTAGGCACCCAGTCGATAATCACCTTCAGGCCCTTGGCGTGGGCGGCCTGCACCAGCCGCTGCCAGTCGGCCATGGTGCCAAACTCGGGGTTGAGCTTGGTGTAGTCGGCCACGGCGTAGTAGCTGCCCAGGCTGCCCTTGCGCGCCACCTTGCTGATGGGGTTAAGGGGCATGAACCACAGCGTTTCGACGCCCATTGCCTTCAGGCGGTCGAGGTGCTTGGCGAAGGCGTTGAGCGTGCCTTCGGGTGTATACTGGCGCACGTTCACCTCATACACGTTGCCCTGTATTATCCAAGCGGGGTGGGTAAGAGGCTTGGGGCCGGGCCCAGATACCGGGGCAGCCGCCTGCCCCAGCGCCTGCAAAGAGGAAAAAGCGGCCAGAAGCGCCACTAGCACTTGTTTTTTCATGGGATTAGAGATGCGGAGTAGCCACAAGGTACGGCGGCCGCAGCGCCGCTACTTTGAGAAAAGTAGTGAGTAAGTACTTGCTTTTACTAACTATGCGTCGTATACTTACTGCATACTAGTCTCTTATCCGCCATGCAAATCTCCGCGCCTTCCCCCGCCGAAATGGTAGTAGCAACAGGACCTAGTGTGCCCGTCGCCGTAGTCGAAGCCTGCCCTATCTTGGCTGCCGCCAAAGCCAGGGTAAAGGCGCTGAAGAAGCTGCGTAAACGCGAAAGCCGGCAGTTGTTCATGGGCTGGTGCGCTTGCCTGCACGCGCTGGGGTTTAGCTTCTGAGCCGGGCTAGCCCGGTAGCTAGCTTATTCCAGCTTGGTCGCAGCGGGGCGCTTGCGCGTGCCCCGGTGCCGGTAAGGCAGCTTCCAGATGGCATCGAGGGCCAGGTAGTGCACGTAGGTAGGGGAGACGTTGCGCAGGCGGTTGGCCATGTAGCCAACATCGAAGGTGATAGGCAGCGCCTTAGGGCTCAGCGAGTAGTAGGCTACGAAGCGGCTCTCGCGGTCGGCCCAGTTCGTCCAGCCGGGAGCATTGGCAAACCGACTGCTTGAAAATAACTCCTCCGAGCTTAGAATGAGCCGGTGAACTTTATGGTTGTCCAGGTTAAGCGCAACTTGCAGCCGTAGCCGGGTGCGCAGTTGAAAGCGCTCATCCTCCGCGATAAACGCGGGGTTGTAAAACCTGCGAAACTCCTGCCGAAGCGTTGGGACTATTTTAAAGCGGGACGTTTCGTACACGTACGAAAACCGGCCGTAAAGGCGGAATTCCTGTTCGAAGCCCGGGTCTTCGGAAGTGAAGGGGGCGCTGTCGAGGTAGGCATTCTGGTGGCGGTAGCTGAGGGCTAGCGAGCTTTGCCAGTGCTGGTGAAAGCGGTAATAAAATTCCTGATTGAGTACGAAAATCGCGCTCTTGTGCAGCGGGTTATAATTATCGGGGTTGCTTTTGCGCCCCAACCCCACGTACGATACCGAGTTCCAGCGCTTCAGCGAGTCCAGGTCTTTGCTGATGCCCAGCGCTACCCAAGCGGCGGTGTGGCCGCGGCCCAGGCCCGGCGGACTTAGCTGCGCCGAAGCCCGGCCCCCTGCCAGGCCGAAGAGGAGTAGGAGCAGGCCTAGCGGCTTTCGTAGCGCTGCGGGTAGCGGGTGGCGTGGGGCAGGCTGGATTGGCAAATGGCTTACGGGTAAAAGGTGGCGAAGCATCCCGGCCACAGGTGCGCAGGGCCGAATTTGCAAACAGACAACTGCTTTGCTGTAAAAAAGATGAACCGGCCCGCGCCGGGCCAAAAAAAGCGTCCGGCCGGCTAGCCAACTGGCCGCCTACCGGACGCTTACTGGATAGTCCTTTGCCTAAGATTAAGCCAGGCTAGGGAAGGCCTACGGGAACTTGGGGAACTTCGAGAAGTCGGGCTGGCGCTTTTCGAGGAAGGCGTTTTTGCCTTCTTTGGCTTCCTCGCTCAGGTAATAGAGCAGCGTGGCGTTGCCGGCCAGCTCCTGAATGCCGGCCTGGCCGTCGAGCTCGGCATTGAAGCTCGATTTGAGCATGCGCAGGGCCAGCGGGCTCTTTTGCAGAATTTTGTGGCACCAGGCCACGGTGGTTTCCTCCAGCTTGTCGAGGGGCACTACCTTGTTTACCAGGCCCATATCGAGGGCTTCCTGGGCGTCATATTGGTCGCACAAGAACCAGATTTCGCGGGCTTTTTTCTGGCCCACGATGCGCGCCAGGTAGCTAGCCCCGAAGCCGCCGTCGAACGAGCCCACGTTGGGTCCAGTCTGGCCAAAGCGGGCATTTTCAGCCGCCACGGTCAGGTCGCACACCACGTGCAGCACGTGGCCGCCACCGATGGCCCAGCCGGCCACCATCGCCACCACGGGCTTAGGGATGCTGCGAATCATCTTCTGCAAGTCGAGCACATTGAGGCGGGGCACGGTGTCGGCGCCCACGTAGCCACCGTGGCCGCGCACGCTCTGGTCGCCGCCCGAGCAGAAGGCGCGCCCGCCCTCGCCGGTGAGGATGATGACGCCGATATCGGTGCGGTTGCGGCAAATATCCATAGCCTCAATCATTTCCTGCACCGTGAGCGGCGTGAAGGCGTTGTGCACCTGCGGCCGGTTGATGCTGATTTTGGCAATGCCCCCGTGCTGGGAGAAAATGATTTCCTGGAACTCCTTAATCGGGGTCCACTCGATGGTTTCGGCCATAGAATTGAAAAGTGAAGCGCAGCGCCCCTCAGCGCCTACTAGCGGGCACCCCAGCGGGAAGTTCTATAGCGAGTCCGCCAGAAGTTCACGTTGAGGGGCGCAGTGGTAGGCGCGGAAGTGCGCCGAGGGGGTTAAGAAAAAGCTTGTTTAACGGCGGTACGGTATTGCTCGAAAAACGCCGCGTTGGTTTCCGAATCGGTAAAGATTTCGAGCACCGCCGCACCGCTTTCGGCTGCAAAGAAAACCGGCAACGCGGCTTCGAGTTCAGCAAACGACCACACCGGTAGGTAGGGCAGGTCGAAATCGCGGCACAGGTTTTCGGCCGAGAGAACCTGCGTAGTCTCAAAAAACTCGGCTAGCTCGGGCTGTTGGCGCGGACCGTCGATGAGCCGGAAGATGCCGCCGCCGTGGTTGTTGAAGAGTACCACCCGCAGGTTGGGCGTGGGGTAGTTGTGCCAGAAGGCGTTGCGGTCATAGAAAAAGGCCACGTCGCCAGTTAGCAGCACTACCGGGCGCGCGGGCTGGGCCAGCGCCGCGCCCACCGCCGTGCTGGTGCAGCCGTCGATGCCGCTGGTGCCGCGGTTGGCAAATACCTCAACCTGGCGGCCCGCCGGCAGGCCCAGAATATTAGCGTAGCGCACGGCCATACTGTTGGCCAGGTGCAGGGCCGTATTCTCGGGCAGGCTAGCCAGTGCCCGGCGCATGGCCGCAAACTCGTTGAAGGGCTGGCCCTCGGCCGCAAAAAATTGCTGGAGAAAGCCGAGTGATGCCGCTTCGGCCTGCGGCCAGGTAAGCGTGTCGGCGGGCGAGTCTATTGTTGAATTCGAATCGGCCGGGAGTGCCGCGCCTGCGTTCGCTTCTTCGGTAACCCGCTGGGCTTCCCGCAGGCTCATGAACGAAACCGGGCTAGGCGCCACCGCTCGGTGTTCCTTGGGTTCTGACACGGCCAGTTGCTGAAAAAATACTGCTGGCTGCACCCGAATGATGCGCGTGAGCTGCCGAAACGTATCGGCTACCTCGCCGGCCGGCTGCAAATGCCAGTGCTGCGCCGGCGCAGCGTCGCGCAGGTAGAGCTTCAACGACTTAGAAATCAGCGACTGGCCGAAAGTAATGAGCAGGTCGGGCCGTAGGTCGGTCTTTTGCGCCTTTGGCAGGCCAGCCAGAAAAATATCGTGGTGCCGCACGGCCGGCACATCCCCCAGGTTAGCAATGGTATCGGCCACTACCGGCACGTGCCGCGCCGCCGCAAACTCGTAGAGCGCGGCCGTGAGGGTCGGGTCTTCGGGCTGCTGGCCGGCCACTACCAGCACCCGGCCCGCCTCGCCCAGCCGGCGGCGCAGGTCCAGAATTTCGGCCGGTGGCAGGATGGTATTGGCGTGGTCCTCGCGAATGATTTTCACGGTCTCCTCGTAGCCCATTGCCTCCCCCGCCAGGGGGTAGAAGGGCTCGCGCAGCGGCACGTTCACGTGCACCGGGCCGGCGGGGCCCGCCAGGCTTAGGTTAATTGCTTCGCTGATAAGGAGTTCGGCGTGCCACTTGGCATCGGGATGGGTCGTATCGACCGGAAAATCGAAGGTGCCCTTGGCGTGCGCGCCGTAGAGGTTGCGCTGCCGGATGGTTTGGCCATCAAGCTGGTCTATCCACTCGGGCGGGCGGTCGGCGGTGAGAACGAGCAGCGGAATCTGCTGAAAAAACGCCTCGGCCACGGCGGGCGCGTAGTTGAGGCCGGCCGTGCCGCTGGTGCATACCAGCACCACCGGCCGCCGCGTGGCCTGCGCCAGGCCCAGCCCGATAAAGGCAGCGGCCCGCTCGTCGGGCACCACGCGCAGCTTGCCCTGGTAGGCCGGGTGCCGCGCAAAAGCCAGCGTGAGCGGCGCCGAGCGCGAGCCCGGCGACAGCACCACCTCGGTGATGCCGTGCCGGGCGCAGATTTCGGCAATGTTGAAAACGGCTTGGATACTTTGCATGTGGAAGGAGAAACGTAAAACCCGTTTGGCAGGGTGAGCGCCGCGCGGCAAGCGCTCCGGCACGACGTCCAAACGACTCATTCTGGGGGCGCTTGCCGCGCGGCGAGCGCCCTGCCAAACGGGTTACTGCTACTTTTTATTGAAGAATTGCCCCCACCGTTTGCAGTTTCAACTCCGTTTCCTGCCACTCGCGGCTGGGGTCCGAGTCGGCGGTGAGGCCGGTGCCGGCGTAGAGGACGGCCTCGGTGGGCCGGAGTTGCAGGCAGCGCAGATTTACAAACAGGCGGGCCACGCCGGCGCCCGCCACGTTCACGGGGCCCAGAAAGCCGCTGTAGTAAGCGCGGTCGTAGCCCTCGTGCCGCTGCAAAAACTCCAGCGCGGCGGCCTTGGGCATGCCGCCCACGGCCGAGGTAGGGTGCAGCAGCCGCAGCATATCGGTGCCGAGCGAGGCGGCGGCCGGCACGTTTTTCAAATCGACCTCGAAGTCGGTGCGCAGGTGCAGCAGCTGCCCCGCCACGGCCGTGCGCGGCCCTGCCTCGTGGTACTCGCGCAGGCGCAGCTGCTTGAAGCAGCTCACGATGTAGCGCGCCACCAGCGCCTGCTCCTCAATCTCCTTCTGCCGCCAGATGGCGTCCTGCGGGCGGTGGCCGGGCACCAGCGGCTGGGTGCCAGCCAGGGCCATCGTGTGAAAAAAGCCATCGGCCGTGACCTCGGCCAGCACCTCGGGCGAGGCCCCCAGCCACGTGCCCACGCCCGGCACGCTCACCAGCGAAACGAATGCCCGCTCATACTTCTGGCTCAGTTCCGCGAAGGCCCCTAGCGGGTCGAAGCCGGGCGGCAGCGGGCGGCGGGCGGCGCGCGAGGTCACTACCTTCACTACCTGCCGCGCCTCAATGGCAGCCACGCCGGTGCGCACCAGCTGGGTGTATTGGGCCTGCGTAGCGGCAGGCGGCGCGGGCTGCGGGCTGTGGTGCCAGGCCAGCGCGGGTGGCGTGGGCAGGGCCAGCCAGGCCGTGATATTCGGTATCAATTCGCGGGCGGGCGGCGCGATGCTGACGACCTCGGGCTGGGCTAGGTCGTACTGCACGTCGGCGGGCAGGAACAGCGCCGGGTTGTGGTCGGAATCGCGAAACGGGAAAAACGCGAAGCCGGCCGGTGCGGCCGGGTCCAGGGCCGGGGGCAGGCCGGTGTAGGCGGCTTCGAGGGCGCGGGCGATGAGCAGGCGCGGGTGGCTGGCCCCCGGCTCGCGCCACAAAGCCAGCGGGCGGCCCGTGCGCAGGGCGCCCGCCACGAGGTGGCGCAGGCGCGCGGGCGCGGCGAGGCCAGCCGTGGCGGCGGGCCAGGGTAGCAGCCGGGGTGCAGCCGCCGGCATCAGGCTTGCTTGGGCTGGGTGGCGGGTAGGTCAATCACGGCCATCGTGATGCGGCTGATGCACACCAGCGCCCCGGTTTCTTCGTGCGTAATGCGGATTTCCCACACCTGCGTGGTGCGCCCCACGTGCAGGGCCGTGGCCCGGCCGCGCACCCAGCCGCTGCGCACGCCCTTGATGTGGTTGGCGTTGATTTCCAGGCCTACGCAGGCTTGGCGCGTGACGTCGATGCGGGTAGCCGCCCCAATGCTGCCCAGCGTTTCGGCCAGGGCCACCGAGGCCCCGCCGTGCAGCAGGCCCATGGGCTGGTGCGTGCGGCCATCCACGGGCATGCGGCCTTCGAGGTACTCCTCGGTGAGGGCGGTGAGCTCAATGCCCAGCGTGTCGGCTAGGGTAGGGCGGTGCGAAACCCAGGTTCTTACGTCGTCGAGCGTCATGGTTCTTGTCGTTTTGCGTTGTTTGTTTTCCGTTGTTCGTCCTGAAAGCCAGCTTGGGCGATGCCTGAGCGGATAACGAAAAACGAACAGCGAGCAACGAACAACCAATGGCCAACCCGTACTTTACGGCATTGTTCGGCAAAACTACTTCGCTCACGCCCGTGCCAGTTCAGCAGCTTTACCTTCTTCGCCACGGCCAGACCGACTTCAACGTGCAGCGCATCGTGCAGGGCAGCGGCATCGACTCGGACCTTAACGCCCGGGGGCGGCAGCAGGCCACGCAGTTTTGGGCGGCTTATAAAGACACGCCGTTTGCCCGCGTGTACACGTCCAAGCTGAAGCGCACGCACCAGTCGGTGCAGCAGTTTATCGATGCCGGCCTGCCCCACGAGGCCCTCGCCGCCCTCAACGAAATTAGCTGGGGCACCCGCGAGGGCAGCCGCATCACGCCCCAGGAAGACGCCGAGTACGCCCGCGTGCTGGCCGCCTGGCAGGCCGGCGACGACCACGCCCGCCTGCCCGGGGGCGAAAGTCCGGCCGCGGTGGCCGCCCGCCAGCGCCCCTTCCTCGAGCTGCTGCACCAGCGGCCCGCCGATGAAATCGTGCTCGTGTGCCTGCACGGGCGCGCCCTGCGCGTGCTGCTGTGCCAGCTGCTGGGCTACCCGCTGCGCTACATGGATGGCTTTGAGCATCAAAACCTTTGCCTCTACAAGCTGCACGGCGTGGACGGCCGCTACACCATTCGCAACTTTCTCGACGTAAGCCACCTGGCGTAAGCACGTACCGCGGGCTCGCAGCGGGCGCGCGAAAAATCGCTGCTGCGTCTTCGCCCAAAAAAGAAGGCGCGGACGTGCAGAGTCCGCAGTACAACCCAGCCTAGATTGTTTCCCCACCTTTTGGCGGCTAATTTTGGCCCCCAATCCCAACCTGTAATTCCGATGGCCGAAATTATCAAAATGCCAAAAATGAGCGACACGATGACCGAAGGGACCATCGCGGCCTGGCTCAAGAAAGTAGGCGACAAAGTGAAGTCGGGCGACATCCTGGCCGAAGTCGAAACCGACAAGGCCACCATGGAGCTCGAAAACTACGAGGACGGCACCCTGCTCTACATCGGCCCCAAAGAGAAAGACTCCGTACCCGTGGATGGCGTATTGGCCATCGTAGGCAAGGAAGGCGAAGACATTTCGGGCCTGCTGAATGGCCAGGGCGGGGCTAGCGCCCCCCAGCCGGCCGCCCCGGCGCCCGCACCCGCCGCTGCCCCGGCCCCCACGCCCGCCCCGGCGCCCCAGGCCGCGGCGCCGGCTCCCGCGGCCCCGGCCGCACCCGCCAACGGCAAGAAAGCTACGGTGGTACGCATGCCGAAAATGAGCGATACCATGACCGAAGGCACCATCGCGGCCTGGCTGAAAAAGGTGGGCGACAAGGTAAAATCGGGCGACGTGCTAGCCGAAGTTGAAACCGACAAGGCCACCATGGAGCTTGAAAACTACGAGGATGGCACCCTGCTCTACACCGGCCCCAAGGAAGGTGAGGCCGTAGCCGTGGATGGCGTGCTAGCTATCATCGGTGAGGAAGGCGCTGATATTCAGGCTCTGCTGGGCGGCCAGAGCGGCGGTGCGCCGGCGGCTGCCGCGCCTGCCCCAGCCGAAACGGCTGCCCCGGCCGCCGCGCCGCAGGCCGAAAGTACCGGCCGCCTGCTCGCCTCGCCGCTGGCCAAGAGCATTGCCAAAGACAAGGGCGTAGACCTGCGCCAAATCAAAGGCAGCGGCGAAAACGGCCGCATCGTGGCCCGCGACCTTGAAAACGCCCAGCCCGGCGCCAGCCCGGCCCCAGTGGCTGCCCCGGCTGCGGCCGCTGCCCCCACCCAGGCGCCCAGCGAATACATCCAGGCGGCCCTACCCGAGCAGGCAGCCCCGGCTCCCAGCCAAGGGGCAGCGCAAGCTAAGCCCGCCGCTGCCCCGGCTGCGGCCGAAGGCACCTACACCGATACCCCGGTGTCGCAGATGCGCAAGGTGATTGCCAAGCGCCTGTCGGAGAGCCTGTTCACGGCCCCGCATTTCTATCTCACGATGGAAATCCTCATGGACAAGGCGATGGAAACCCGCGTGAAGCTCAACGAGCTGTCGCCGGTGAAGCTCTCGTTCAACGACATGGTTATCAAGGCCTCGGCCGTAGCCCTGAAGCAGCACCCGGCCATCAACTCGTCGTGGCTCGGCGACCGCATTCGCCAGAACAAGGTGGTGAACATCGGCGTGGCCGTAGCCGTGGACGAAGGCCTGCTGGTGCCCGTTATCCGCAATGCCGATGGCAAAGGCATGTCGCAGATTGCCACCGAGGTGAAAGAGTTGGCCGGCAAGGCCAAGAGCAAAAAGCTGCAACCTGCCGAGTGGGAGGGGAGCACCTTTACCATCTCGAACCTGGGCATGTTCGGTATCGACGAATTTACTGCCATCATCAACCCGCCCGATGCCTGCATCCTGGCCGTGGGCGGCATCAAGCAAACCGCCGTGGTGAAGAATGGCGAGCTGGCCATCGGCAACATCATGAAGGTGACCCTGAGCTGCGACCACCGCGTAGTAGACGGCGCCACCGGCGCGGCCTTCCTGCAAACGCTGAAGGGCCTGCTGGAAGACCCCATGCGGATGCTTATCTGATAACAATTGGTAGTAGTGCCCTCAAAAGCCAGCCCCTTCGGGCTGGCTTTTTTGCTTTTTATTCACTTTATACCCCTCAATTAAGGCCCTGGTTAAAAATGCGTGTACATTTGGCAATCGCCATACATACGCTACGTGCATGAAGAAGCAATTACTTATTATTCCATTTGCCTTGGTGGCTAGCAGCGTCTGCGCGCAAACGCGCACGGTATCGGGCCAGATTTTGGATGCCGAAGGCAAGCCGGTTATCGGCGCCTCGGTGGTGGAGAAGGGTACCAACAACGGCACCGGCACCGATGCCAGCGGCCGCTTCACGCTGCGAACGCGCACGGCCCAGCCCCGGCTGGTGGTGAGCGCGCTGGGCTACGCCACCCAGGAAACCGCCGCCGAGGGCGGCCCCGTAGCCGTGCGCCTGGCCACCGGCACCACGGCCCTGGAAAGCGTGCAGGTGGTGGGCTCGCGCAGCGTCAACCGCTCGGTGACGGACTCGCCCTCGCCGGTCGATATTATCGACGTGCGCGAAGTGACGGCCAAAACCGGCCAGCTCGACGTGAACCAGCTGCTGCAATTCGTGGCCCCGTCATTCAACTCCAACCGCCAGACCGGCTCCGACGGGGCCGACCACGTGGACCCCGCCAGTCTGCGCGGCCTCGGCCCCGACCAGACCCTCGTGCTCGTGAATGGCAAGCGCTGGCACCAGTCGGCGCTCGTGAATTTGTTCGGCTCGCGGGGGCGTGGCAACACTGGTACCGACCTCAACACTATTCCGGCGGCCAGCATCGAGCGCATCGAGATTTTGCGCGATGGCGCCTCGGCCCAGTACGGCTCCGACGCCATTGCGGGCGTCATCAACATCGTGCTTAAAAGCAGTGTGAAAGAGCTGACGGCCAACGCTAACTACGGTGCGTACACGGCCAAGTACCGCTTCGACGACAAGACCTTCGACGGGGGCAACCTCAACGTGAATGCCAACTACGGGGTAGCCGTGGGCAAGGGCGGCTTCATCAATGCCACGGTCGATTTCAACCAGCGCGAGCACACCCAGCGGGCCAACGTGCCCAGCCCCGACGGGCTGGCCCGCCGCCAGTACGGCGACCCCAAGGCCCTCAACTCGGCCGCCTACCTCAACGCCCGCCTGCCGCTCAGCGACAGGCTGTACGTGTACGCCTTCGGCGGCGTGAACAAGCGCAAGGGCGACGCCTACGCTTGGTCGCGCTTCCCGACGGCCGATAGCACCTACATGGTGGGCACCACCGAGTTTACGACCACCGTGCCCAACCCGCGCAGCAACGCCCGGCTGTATCCCAACGGCTACGACCCTATCATTACGAGTGATATTTTCGACGGGCAGGGCGCGGCCGGCGTGCGCGGCACCTTCGGCGATTGGGACGTGGACCTGAGCAACACCTTCGGCTCCAACCGCTTTCAATATGGCGTTAAAAACACGCTGAATGCGACGCTGGGCCAGCGCAGCCCCACCAGCTTCGACGCGGGGGGCTTCCAGCTTCAGCAAAACGTGTTGAACCTCAGCGCGAGCCGCAATTTTAAAACCGTGGCGCAGGGCCTGAACCTGGCTTTTGGCACTGAGCTACGGCGCGAGTGGTACCAGATATTTGCCGGCGAGCCGGGCTCGTACCTGAGCTACAACCTCAACTCCAACCGGCCGGCCGGGGCGCAGGGCTTCCCGGGCTTCCAGCCGCGCAACGAGGTGCGGGCTAACCGCAACAACCTCGGCGTGTATGCCGATGCCGAGCTGAACGTCACCAAAGCCTTCTTGGTCGAAGGGGCCGTGCGCTTCGAGAATTACAGCGACTTTGGCAGCAACGTAACTGGCAAGCTGGCCACCCGCCTCAAGCTCAGCGACGCCTTTTCGCTGCGCGGCACGCTGAGCACCGGCTTCCGCGCCCCCTCGCTGGCCCAGATTAACTTCAACACCGTCTTCACCAACTTCGTGAAGGGCCAGCCAGTAGATGTGCTGCTCGACCGCAACGGCGGCGCGGTAACGCAGGCCATCGGCATTCCGCCGCTCACCCGCGAGCTGTCGCGCTCGGCCAGCCTGGGCTTCACGGGCCGGGCCGGGGCGCTGTTCACCTTCACCGTGGATGGCTACTACATTCACATCCAGGACCGTATCGTGCTCACGGGCGCCTTCTCGTCGGATGACAACGTGATTGGCGCTACGCTTACCTCCCTCAACGTGGGCCAGGCGCAGTTCTTCGCCAACGCCGCCTCTACCACCACCTGGGGCCTCGATGCCGTGGTGGCCAACACCATGGGCGTGGGCAGCGGCCGCCTCACCACCACGCTGGCTGCCAACCTCAACCGCCTGAACGTGACCAGCGTGCAAACCACGCCTAAGCTGGCTGGCAAGGAAGACATCTTCTTCGGCCCTCGCGAGCAGGCCTTCGTGAAAGCCTCCGCGCCGCCCTTCAAAATCAACCTGACGCTCGACTACAACGTGGGCCGCTTCGGCGCGCTCGTGCGCTTCGTGGAGTTTGGCGGGGTGACGCTGATTGACTACAACGGCGACAACAACCGCTACGACCCGCGCCTTACTACCGACGTGGCCCTGAGCTACGCCCTTACCAACCAGCTGCGCCTCTCGCTGGGCAGCTCCAACCTGTTCAACAAGTACCCCAATTTCTTCAACCCCCAGGCCACCGAAACCGGCGGCGCCTGGGACCCCGTGCAAATGGGCAGCAACGGCCGCTTCGTGTTTGCCAAGCTGCAAGTCCGGTTTTAGCGCGCTGGCTTAGTAGCTGTTGCAGAGACTAAAAAAGGCCATCCTGCTAAGCTTGTCGAAGCCTCGCGGGCGCACCGTTGGATTAGCAGCCCAGCGGTGCGCCCGCGAGGCTTCGACAAGCTTAGCAGGATGGCCTTTGCGATTAGTAAGACCTTTGTGAGCATTCGCGCCGCCCCGCTAGGGTAGGCGGGTGTATTTTTGCGCCATGCTCCCAAAAATTCGCTCCACGACCGTGCTCGGCGTGCGCCACAACGGCCAGATTGCCCTCGGGGCCGACGGCCAGGCCACCATGGACAAGCACGTGGCCAAAAACAACGTGCGCAAAGTGCGTCAGCTCAACGACGGCAAGGTCGTCACCGGCTTCGCCGGCTCCACGGCCGACGCTTTTATGCTGCTCGACCGCTTCGAAGAGAAGCTCGCCGCTTACGGCAACAACCTCAAGCGCGCCGCCATCGAGCTAGCCAAGGATTGGCGCAAAGACCAGTACCTGCGCAAGCTAGAGGCCATGATGGTCGTGTGCGATAAGGACGAGCTACTCATTGTGAGCGGCACCGGCGACGTGCTGGAGCCCGACATGGACGTGGCCGCCATCGGCAGCGGCGCCATGTACGCGCAGTCGGCCGCGCTGGCCCTCAAGAAGCATGCCCCGCACCTCACCGCCCGCCAGATGGTGGAGGAGTCGCTGCACATCGCGGCCGACATCTGCATCTACACCAACCACAACCTCATTATCGCCGAGCCGGCGTAATTTCTCTTTTAGGGTCATGCTGACGAAGGAAGCATCTTGTCAGGATGAACCCCGTAAAGCCGTGTCTGACAAGATGCTTCCTTCGTCAGCATGACAACGACACCAACCATGCACATCACCAATTTCCTCAAGCACCACTTTCGCCACTTCAACGCCGCTGCCCTCATCGACGCGGCCGATGGCTACAACAAGCACCTCGCCGATGGCGGCAAAATGATGATTACCCTGGCCGGCGCCATGAGCACCGCCGAAATGGGCATTCAGCTCGCCGAGCTTATTCGCCAGGACAAAGTGCAGATTATCAGCTGCACGGGCGCCAACCTGGAAGAGGATATCTTCAACCTGGTGGCCCACGACTTCTACGAGCGCGTGCCGCACTACCGCGACCTCACCGCCGCCGACGAGCACGAGCTGCTGAAGCGCCACATGAACCGCGTGACCGATACCTGCATCCCCGAAGAGGAGGCCATGCGCCGCATC
>Ga0160429_1000205_pt1 | contig 70946 bp, 77 predicted proteins | sample SolpanmetagenomR_FD_108199 | JGI IMG/M metagenome (GOLD analysis project Ga0160429, IMG submission 108199) | Solar panel surface microbial communities from Lawrence Berkeley National Laboratory, California, USA - R | ecosystem: Engineered > Built environment > Solar panel > Unclassified ... | reverse complement strand
TTTTTTGGTAGAAAAGATGAAAAAAAATAAATTTTTTTGGAATAATAAAAAAAAACAAAAAAAAAAAAAAAAAAAAAAAAAAAAAAAAAAAAAAAAAAAAAAAAAGAAATGTAGTTTATCGCTTATAGACTTTTAGCTCTTGTCTCTTATAGGCTTTGTTGGTTGAAGGGTGGTGATGGTCGAGTGTTGATGTTAGTGGTGTCTGTTGGTGGTTGTTGGTGATGGTTATTGGTGAAGGTTGATCTTGATGGTTGTTGGTGATGATTGTTAATGATGGTTGTCGTTGATGGGTGTTGAAGATGGTTGTCGTCAATGGTTGATGGTGGAAGACTCACGCATTCATGTTCATTAGGGCGCGAAGTCGAAAGCTGACTGCAGCAGCCTAGACGACGGTGGAAGGCGATCTTTTCCTTGCACCACAAGACTAGGAAAAAAAGGTGTCCTTCAAGGTTAAAAAGGTTTTTATCGAAAGCTTTCCAAAAGGCCACCCAGCGCTTGGAATTTGGGAGGATGGCACTGTACACATACGCTTATCCTTATTTCGTTTTAGCAATATGCTAGATTTTTAGTTATTAGTTGTTAATCATTAGAATCTGTTAGCTTAGACTCCAAGTTCTCTTCTTGATACTTGACTGCAACACGCTCAAAGGGTTCCATCGACAAAAGCGTTGTCGAGGATTTGTTGGGGATGATGCTCGATATGATTGTGGCTCCTCGATGTTGTTACTAGACGCGGAAATGCTTCGCGGTCGTTGTCGTGCCACGAGCAAACACCTCTTCCATCTCACTGAGCTTCTGCTCATGTTGATTGAATCTCTTTGTGATAGTCGTTTAGCTACTTTCTGCTCCATCGATGCCTATGCTGTTTTGAGTTGAACTGAATTGCTTTGGGGTGATTTTGCCACTCTTCATGGATGCTTGGCACGCGCTTATTTCATTCGTTTGGGTGTGACTCACGCTCACGACCACAAACTCGAGGAGAATCTCCGCAAAGATGCAGCCAGGTGAAGAGATCTTTGCGGCACTCTTCGCACGGTTTATAAAGGCCTTCTAGCGCCATGGAAAACGACGTGCCAGTGACAGTTTCATTCGGATGCGCTCAAGAAATGGCCCCTGAGCGGTCATCAAGGACCGATAGCACCCTTCCCACGGGCATCATTAATGAGGAGGCGAATACACGGTTCATCGTCCTTCTTGGTGTCACGGATAGAGGCGACAGAGCTGCTCCGAATGAAGTCAATGGCCAGTTCTTCTCCGACATGTGCGCGGTCGTTCACACAATAAAAGGGAGAAGCGAGCACATGGTCATCCTGGTAACCGAAGATTGCCATCCTAGAAGGCTCGTTCGCAAATACGCCAAGACGCACCCACCTGGCATTCTTCACAGAGATCCACATTCTGAGAAGGTACTTCGAAAAATCGTCTGTACTGAGGAAATGCTCGAGAATGGCAATCTCCCCCTCGAAAATGTACAAGCCTATCCGATGAAAGACCTGAAACAGAAACTTTCTTGAGGAGTTTAAGGAACAGACTGATCAAGCTGTGACCTCGCACTCCCGCGTAGTACTCTTCCTCGTTGGGCACGGCAGCTTCGACGATCTTGCAGATGTCTACAGATTCAAAGTCGGTACACAGTGGCTGACTCCCGAAGAGATCGAAGATGCAATCACAACAGGCTGCCATGTTACTAGCATCAATCCTTCTTGCTACGCTGGCAGATGGACGAAGACCAAGATAGGTGCTTCGTGGCTCGTTCAGACAAATCCACATTTCTACAATGGCAGTCTTTTCGTCAAAGGTACTGTCGAGGCCCTCGTCACCAAAGTTCTGGTGACGCCAACGTACGAAAAGTCGTATCCTGGCAAAGAATGCGCCGACTCCCCAGCGGACCAAATCTGGCACACAGGAGACGAAGAGCTTCTTGACACTTTCAACGAGAGAACCAAGATCATATCCGACCAGATCATGGCTCAGACGTCGTGTTTGTCCTCCGAGTCTGGCCTGTTCTTCGCAGCTGTTCAAGAGAACTGGGAAGATAGTTTCGCGAAGTTGACAGGGCTTTCTGTCAAAGGAACGGTCTCAGGATGGGCTGCGCTGAAAAACTACGAAAACGAGAAGCCGAGCGAAAGAAGGGCATCAGACCCAGCCGAGGCTGGCTACGACGTGCACAAATCGAAGCTGCCTCTTAGCCGTTGCGTTCAACTCAGGTGTAATGAGGACGACCCTGAGTCCGTCTGGGATGTGCTGAAAGAGCGGATTCTCCTTTATCTAGGAGGCTACACTGGCTCTGCTATCGATCGAATCAAATAAGAGATGGAATTCGTCCCTGAGTCGGAAGACGAGGACGTCTTTGAAGACCCAGATGCAGTCTCGAAGATGGACAAGCTGGCCGCGATTCTCGACTACCGCATGTCCGTTCGTGGTATGGCTACCATGCTTGTACGCGAAGCCGGCATTGATTTGCCTTGGGGCCGTACTTGTGCTGAGCGGAAGGACATTGATCGGATTCGCTTCTGGCACACACCGACAACTGACCATCTGAAGTATGACGCTATCCTCAGGCTCGTCGGTCTAGTCCGCTTCTTCACTGAGCTTATCGATGAGCAAGGACCGCAGTGGTCGCCTTGGCCACAGTACTATGTTGCTGCGGCTCTCTGCCTTGCCGACCTCACCATGGACGAGGTCAAGCAGAAGGTTGAGCTGATGGAGAACATGGTCAACACTACGACGGTCAATGTTATTGAGAACCTTAAGAACATACCTGTTGTCACGGAGACAATTCGGGAGTTGGTGGCCAGCATGAAGGAGTCCGGCCACACCTTCACCATCAACTTGACGAGGGCTGCAAAGCTTGGTTCTCTCGGATCGTTTGGTAATGACGATGAAAACGTGCTCTGGTATCTTGTCAGCAATCGTGGCACCCGAAAATCTGCTGCCAAAAAGCAAGCATACTTGTAGTTTTCGCACATCTATTGTTCAAGTATCTCGCGACCTCCCTGCTGTACGAATCTCCTAGAGTCTGTACAGCACCACACAAGGGTAAGAAGCGGGTAAAGCAGCATTGGATTAACCCATCATCTCAGTGTGTTGTTTACTTTGCTGATGACGAGTAAGGATGTTAGTTGAGTTAGTATTGGTTGTGAATGTAGAGAACGTGGTGGGAGTCATAAAATGGTCTGCGGACATTCATGACAGCTTCCTTTCGCTGCTTTGCTGCCGTCATGCTCGTTATGATCGGTCTCGGTATGATTCGTCCAGATAATGTATAGACCAAATAGGGTATGGCCGTCTTGTACTTGCACAGATGCCACTGTGATCAGGAACGGTGTGTCGGGGCTTCCAAGGAATGGCTTTTCTCCAAGTGCTGACCTTATAGTCAGTTCTGGCCTTGCGGCACTTTTCGAATTTGGAGGCGCCGTTTTGGCGGTAAGGCTCTGATTTCGGAGGAATTGAACCAGAAGGTTTCGGACTCCTGAAAAGGCTTTCCAGGGAGTCCGCAGGGGGTGTATCAAGCAACTGGTTGAATATGTTTGAGGTCCTAGAGCAAAGTTGCTACGGCCGGATTCCACATCCTACAACGCAGTATTCCTCTATATTGATGACTGAGTTTATTGCATCCGTACTCGGAGCCTCCGAAGTCATTGTGTATCAATTTAAGACTATGTGATGTGCGATGCCTTTAGAGTTGTATAGTTCTCAAAGCTCTACGCAAAATCTGAAACGCGCCAAGCAATGGTGAAACAACCGCGGTTCGATAACGTTCACAGCAAACACAGAATCCAACTTAGTCTTGCACTTTCGTGATCGTGATCAGTTTCCTGCTTCTCGTTTATACCCCACCACTTAATTAGCAACCACCAGCCAAGCATGACATCCCTCTCAAGCCCTTCCGAAGGCACCAAAGTGATCCTCCACTGGCTCAACAAATCCCGCTCCCAGCGCATCCTCTTTCTCCTCGAAGAACTCCATGTCCCCTACGAAATCCGCACCTACGAACGCACAGCCGACAAAGTCGCGCCGCCCGAGCTAAAGCAGGTCCACCCACTCGGCAAATCACCCGTCGTCGAGATCCAAGTTCCGGGTCGTAGCGAGCCGATCATCCTGGCCGAATCTGCGCTCATCATCGAATACATTTGTGAATATTGGGGCAAGCAGCTTATTCCTGCGAGATGGAAGGACGGGCAGAGTGGAGGCATCGGGCAAGAGAGTGAGGCGTGGATGAGATACAAGTACTATATGAACTACGGAGAGGGAAGTTTGATGCCGTTCTTGGTCATGAAACTGGTCATTGGCAGTAAGTGCTTTGCTCCTTGCTCGTTCACGACCACTGTGGGTAGTCTCCCACTAATGTACTTTTGCACCAGGTATCGAGAATGCACCCGTGCCTTTCTTCCTCAAACCAATCACACGCGGCATAGCCAACAAAGTTTACGACGCCTTCATCCATCCCAACTTAGCCTCTCACTTCGCCTTTCTCGAATCTGAGCTTGCCAGTTCTCCCACAGGTGGCGACTACTTCTGCGGCGAGCTCAGCGGGGTAGACTTCTTGATGATCTTTCCGCTTGAGGCTGCGCCAGGAAGAGTGCCTGACTTGAGCAAGGAGACGCACCCTAAGTTGTTTGCGTTTGTGGAGAGGATGCATGAGAGGGAGAGCTATAAGAAAGCGGTGGAAGTGATTATTAAGGAGACTGGAAGTTATGATCCTAGTTTGTGATGGGGAGGAGCTCGAGATCTGGCCGGGTTGGGTTGGAGAACTGAATCGGATTGGCGTCAACTGGTGGGATGTGTGATACCCTGGGGAATATGCTTCTTTCGTTCGTTGGAAGGTTCACACGGTGATAGAACATGTTTCGGGCTGCAACGGTTTTGAAGTACAGTTGTCTAAGTACTGTCTTCGTGCTCATAAAGATGAGGAAGCTTGGACTTAATTTGAGAACCGACAAACCACAACATAAGCAGCGATCAGTGCAACAACGCACAACAAGCAGTTGATAATTCGAGCAATCTTAACACAGTTACGAACGCACATTCTTTCATCATCCAGGTCCATTCATAACAGTCGTCAGTCATTGACAATGTCCACCGCGCAGCTCCCCATCACACAACTCCACCTTCACAACCCAAGTGGATTATCAGCACTCTGCTTTTGTCCTCCAATGGGCGCAGTCACGCTGCCCACCGCGCCTCCAACGCCCGACCCAATACCATTGACTGCAATCGCGTTAGCACTTTCTGATCTTTCCCTTCTTCTTCTGGTCTTCACGTACCGGCACCACCAACACCCTGCCCAACGGCGCCAACACCCTGGCCTAACCCGCCACCGATGCCTCCGACTGCAGTACCGACGCCCTTTCTAGAAAATGAGTTAGTTGTCATGAAGAGTGAAAGGGAAGGAAGGGAAGGAATGGAAAATACCCGATTCCACCGACTGCGTCACCAAGTCCTTTGCCGAGCCCGCCGACTAATCCACCGACTAAGCCGCCTGGTTAGCTATAAGTTAGTAGCAATGTCTAGAAAGCGGAGATGTGGAAGTGGGAAGGAAGATGGATGTTTAGGTTTGATAGTGGTTGAGACGGTGGGAGCACTAGTAATGCAAGCAAATCATGCTCGACAAGAGAGAGGGATATAGAGGTGTAGCTCGTCTCTTCGACTGTAGAAACAACGAAAGCAACAACAACATACCAAGATCGCCCATTTTGATATGTGTATTTAGAGTTTTGAACAAATTAAGCTCAAGGTTTATGCTTTGCTGTTCAAAAAGTATATTCGATGTAATCTTGAAGATGGAAAATAAGAAGGAGAAGAGGTCGAATGATTAGGAAAGTCACTGCATATATATCACTCCCTCGCTTCATTTGTCTCGCAGAGCAACGCATCCAGCGTCATGTGGTCGCTACGCTTGCACTGTGAAACCAGGTTTTGGGCACGCAAATCTTACGTCAAGCTGCATGAGTGGGCGTTTTCGCGGCTGAGACCCTGAGATTGGAAGTGGGGTAGGCTTTCCTGCGGCAACAGACGACTCTGTGACCTCTCTTGAAGGTATAGCGACATCGATTGAGAGTGCTCAAGTATTCACTCATGGTTTCGGTACTGTGCCAAAGCATGCAGCGGGACTGTGTCCCCGACAGAGAAAACCAGCAGAGCATTAAAGTCTGTTCTGCCCTTGTCATTGTGTCATCTATCAATCAATTCCGGTACGCTTCGAATTGCTGGAGCGCATGCAAGACTATAGTAAGATGATGCTTGTATTAAAGCTCTCCGCCAGGTTATTTGCAAAACATATTTACACACAAGAGGAGGGAGGTGAAATTCGAGAACAAGGTCCAATCTTTCATTTTGCGAGAGCTTGGGTTCCATATTTGTTTCCACGTTCATTACTTCTTACGAAATCACCAGGGCTTAGATCTGGACTTGAGCTTAGGATTCTCGAGGAAAGCGTGTGGAGAGCTCAAAAAATGCCGAAAAAGTGCCAAAACTATGTTATACATACAGCGACTGAAATTCGCATGTGGTCACCCACCATACTACTACTTACATGGTATGGAACGCGTTTCAGGCGTGTTTTGGGCGTGTCTTAGGTGGCTCTAGACAAGTTGGGCGTCGTATCCACCTGATTAGGCCTGTAGCGAGGTGTGTCGAGGTGTATATACCATAACATGTGCATAAAGCTCTAATGCTTCATTCTGGTATAGTCCTCTAGGAATGAAAGATTACCTTAAGCTCGGTAGGTCGATGTCGGAAGCACTAGGATAAAGCTTATAAGTAAGTTCGCTAATGTGGTCTTCTATCATACTACTAATGTAGTCTACGAGCTATTACCTGCATTGTAGATGATTTGGTATTTCACATCTAGAGCTTAAAGGACTGCTGCTAATAGCGTTCACGCTAAGAAAATGGAACTATTATCAGACTAGTCTTCTTACTTGCGAGGAAGTTAAGATATTATCAATATCTAGATATATAGTGTTTACTATTATTCATTACATTTACTCTCCTAGTAGACTCCTCGCTTTGCCTTTATTACTTAGTCAAATTAAAAGGCGAGGGATTGTCGTTACTACTTTTCTCTTCGCATAAAGTGCTTAGACAGTGCTTAACTATATGTCAAAACGCTCTTAATTAGAGGATCGAGAAAGGAAAGAAGATGACTTGAGGTAGTGATCAGAACGAGAATGAGATGACGTGAAACTTGGTACATGTAGAGATGAGATGAGTGTGTGGCAAATGAGCAATCAATGCGGATGGAAATTTGCGTTATGGGAAATTTGTTTCATTTCATTTGTACTTTACATATAAACCTCCCTTCCTTCTCTTCACATACGAAACATCCACAATCACATCTTCCTTCCTCCATTGCTTCAAGCAAGCAGTTTGATCAGATTTCGTCTTACACAGGCTCTGTAGATCGTTATACGCAACATGTCCAGCATGTATATCCAGATCCGAGCATTTATAGTACAAAAGAAATAACAGAAATTAAGAGAAAAACAAGTCGACAACAGGGGTATAAACACATTCATCAGAAATCATCCCCTCATTAATCATACAAGGAAATAAGCCGGCATCTCTTATCATTCTCAGTTCACATTCCAAGCGTGGAATAGTCAACGTCCTCCTCTTTAACCTCATCATCACTGACAGTCAAGAAGCTAAAGTCCTCGCCCATAGGAGTGATCATTCCTCTAGGCATCTGCTGCTGCTGCTGATGCACCTTGAGGTAGTTTCCCATGTTTGAATTTCCCTGCTCCATCATGTTGAGACGGAGAGGAAGTGATAGGCTCTGCTTAGCGCAGTGGCGCTTTCCTTGGAGTGATGGTTGCTCGTTCAATGAAGGTATTGTTGATGATGCGTTCATTGGCATTTGAAGCATGTCAAACATATCACCGTTGATTGCAGAGTAGTCGAAGAACGGGTCGGCCAGAGGGTCGGACATGAAAGGATCATATGCAAAGTCATCTTGAAGTAGGAGAGAGTCGCTATCAATAGGGTCGAAGAGATCGTTGCTGTTGCTGTTCATCATTGCCTGTGTGCTGCCGAGCTCGTTCTTCATGCTCATGCTGAAAGGGTCGTTGGGTAGTTGAGGAATAGCAGAGGTAGAATGACTGCGATGTAGGGGTGCAGGACAAGGTGTCTGCAGATGCAAGAAGTGGTCCGGAGTGTTTTGCATGCCATTGGCCTGGCTAAGAGCAGACATGGGTGTCTCGGTAGTGGCAGATTCTGGGATCGAGCGCATGTTGAAAGAAGTGTGAGAGAATGGAGTCTGGAGATAGCTTGGGTCGGAGCTGTTTGCCGAGTTCAGATCAAAGTCGGATGGAGGTGATGTGCCGGATGTGGAAAGAGCAGGTGGGTGCATGTCAATATATGCAGATGCACCATCAATGCGAATCGCTGGACTCATGTGTTGTGCTGCGTGTTGTTGTGCGTGCTGCGGTACTGGAGCATATAGCGGTGTGCTTCGGTTGTTGGAGAAATGGTTATGGAAGTGCTGATGTTGGTGCATGACCAAAGGTAGTGGGGTGATTGGCTGTCTGAGCTGTGAGAAGTCTACAGCAACAGGAACAGAACGACTTCTTTGGCGTTTGTGCCCACGAGGTGGAGGAGGACCCATGCTGAACATGCCATCAGTTGCAAATTGCTGACGGTGTGGGTGAACAAAGTGGTTTGGTTGTGATGATGGGCGATGGATAGGTGGAGAGATGATCTCAGGACCTGGCATGCCTGCAGCGAAGCCCATGGGGTCGTGCCTGTGTTGAAATGTTTCAAGAGAGGCCAGCTTGGCGAGTTGACCGCTGAGAATCTTGGGATGGCCACCAAGGTAGTGTGTGAGAATCTTTGAAGCTTGTTGATCCTCTGTAAAGTCGCGGCATTGAAACCAACCTCCGGAACCTTGATCCATGGTGAAGATGGGTGGTCGGTTGAGCTTGATGATGAGTCCTCCAGTCTTTGTAGTATCAGGGCTGTCACCATTATCCAAGGTGATGCTGTCAATTGAAGAGAATGGGTACTCAATGCGGAAGCCAGAACCATCAGCTTGAATGTAATAAGTAAGCATAGCCTTGGAAGGAGAATAGAAGACGACAAGGTCGAGTTGTGTCTGGCCGATACGCTTCCAGGCACCAATGCTCAAGGAACGACATGCTAGATGGAAGATCACTGTGGAAACGTTAGATGAGGTAAGGATGATAGGACTTGGAGAGAATACTTACTAACTTTGGAAGAGTTCGGGTCAGCATTAAGCATTGCACCATTGCCATATGCACTAGAGCTCGATCCGAAGAATTCGTCGTTGATCAAAGGTTTGCCAGATTCGAGTGCCTGCATGGCGAGATATCTTCGCATTGAGTCTGGAATGGCTTCGTAGTCATCGCCAGTCTCGATGTGCTTTTTGGCAATGTTCTTTATCTTTGCACGTCTGTGGGAGTATCGTGTTAGTTGAGTGTTACACCAGGAGAAGGTATTACCCATGAGTATAGCTTACCTGTTCTGGAACCAAATCTGCACTGAACGTTCCGTCATGTTGATCTCCGAAGCAATACGCTCACGCACCACGGCAGCAGGCGTAGGATTTCTGGTAAACTCAAACTCCAGTGTGTTTAATTGATCTTGAGTAGCTCTTTGTCTTTTCTGGTTCTTCTGCTGTTGGGTCAGGGTGCTTTTGCGAGAAGGTCGACGCATGAGAGGAGCGCCGAAGCCCATTGAGGAAGGAGCAGGCGAGGGTGAGTGTCCAGGTGTTGAGCATGCTGAGAGGGATTCCATTTTGAGAAAGTCTGGTATCTCTACCTTCAGGAAGTCGGTGGCTTGCATGATGGGCATGAAGTGTGAGTGGTGTACAGTGCAGAATTCTAGTATTCAGGTGGTGATGGGAGTCTCTAGGTATAGGCAGATATGTAAGACCCAAATGAACAAAGGGATAATACAGAAATGCACAGGATGAGCTGATGATCTTGACCAAAGGAGCAGGCTGTGAATGTCCAAAGGGAAACGCTGCTAGGAAGCGAGAAGAGAGAGAGAGGAAGAAAGAACGTCTAAGACAAGAGTCTTTTGTAAAAGAGGTAAAGACCGTGTAGCTGCAGCAATGCGATGCGATGCGAGAAAAGATCAGCGCGAAGAGTGAGGAAGCAAGAAAAAGAGACGAGAAGCCAGACAAGACAAGACGAGTGCGTGAGGTCGGCGTTATGTGCAGTTGTGCATAAGGAAAGGAGAGTTTTGGAGCGCGTTGTCTGCTGAAGCTGGAAGCACAGCATCGTCACGCCAAGCTTTTCCCACATGCAGGCTAATGCAAGGTACCATCACGTAAGGCACGACCATGACTCTGCCTAATAAACAACAACAAAGGGATGAAACAATCCCATGCTCGATTTCGAAATCTTTCCACTGGTTTTCTACATAATATTCCGCTCAACTGCAACCACTGTTTCTTCATTGCCTTCATCTTCTTCATTCACCTTTCACCCTCCAAGACAAGACCAGCCGTGCAAACGCAGAATTTCGCTAGACCAGCCATCGTGTTTTTGAACCCCGTTCCGCTCCCTGGACCGTTGCGCAACAGCGTGTTACAAACTATACTTGAAAGGGAAACCGATACACAAACCGCGAAGACATAGAGAGACAGCAGCGAAACTCTCCCTCTGAACAGTTCCTCGTCGATTTTCATCGGCATACTGTCCGACCTGCATCGAAGACCTCTCCCGCACTGCATGCATGAAGAGCTCGTGTCCGGCGTTTTATCATATACATGTTTGTGACGTCGACGAGCCGCCTTGTTTGTTTGTTGTCGTTTCACTGCTTTGAGACAGTCCGATTGTCGCACATCTTTTTTTTCTCAGATGTTCCAATGATGTAGTAGTGCTCCATCCTGAAACGCGCTTGGTTCTGGATTTGACTTTGCACTACGCCTCGTCGCCTTGAGGTGGAGTTGGGGCGCAAGGGAGATCGTCCGCCTTTGCCTCGTACGGGTGGTCAAGCTCCACCCAGCTAGACGCGTTCGTTGCTCGTCTTGACGTATGCTTACCGCAGCTGATAGAGCTGAGGTCGTGGCTTAGCGTGTAGAGAAGTGGATAGCTGAAGCTTGTGGAAGCTACACTATCCTTACTTGTATGTCATAGTAAGTGGAAGAACGTGCAGACACTACCCGGTCTGCCTGGTCTGTCCTCCAGCCCTGCATTGCGTCCTTCCAAGGCTATCCTTCTCCCTGAATGGTAACCTGCCCAGTACTCCTATAAGTGCATAGTAATTCTGCTTGGTTTTGCTCCACGATCATGACGAATATTGCAATTCAGCACCAACAGCTGTAAAAATCTGCTCTCTTCGCCTGAGATCAACACTCACGCCCATACTGAAGAGTAACTCCTTGATTCTGCCTTCCCAAAGTACACCTATGCGCCAATTCTGATCCCATCTCGCCTTGATGACTCCAAGTACATCCTCATTGGGCATCAAGTATTCTGCTGCATTTCCTTCACTTCGAGCCACAGGTGCTGTCGGGGCTGGTGTTGGTGCCAATGTCTGCTGCCCAACTTCTCTCCATTCTGGCCTAATCATCCTTTCTGCCCACTCCACATCAACCTCCACTGGCCGCTTCCTCCTCCACAACTCTAACCCCAACTTCAGATCGCTCTCGTACGAATAAAAGTTGAAATCAAATTGCGAACATAGCGCCAAGTTTCTGCCTGCTTTCACAGCATACGTCGACGAGACATTGCCCATGAGTGGATTCAACGTCAGTGTCATGGTGTATGGGAAACCTGTGTGTCGTGGTAATGTTGTGAACCTGATACCTGTGCTCATTCCGCCTGACTTGTTCAACAGACCATAATACATTTCGAATCCTGCAGAGAACCTGCCATATTGTGGCTGTTGGTGTCGTGGCTCTTGCTGCTCCGGTGTCGTAGCAATCGCGTTGTCTTTCTTTACCATATCGCGCGGATCCAGGCCAAAATTGTATAGTCCTCTAACACCCAATAGTGCGCTATCGGTGCTGCACAAGTAGTCCATGCTCCACTTGCCTACATCCTGAGAAAGTCCTACTAACACACTCGCACCATTCCGCAGCCCTCCATCACTAACACAGCTGATCCTCAATTGTCTCGCCACACTCAGACGCCGAACATACAACGCTTCCAGACTCGAGCGCGGCAGAAATAAGCGCCCGTATAAAAGTGTGTCTTTCTTCCCCTTTCGAGCAGAATCAAGTATGCGACGAGACCAACTACCAGTTGGTGATTTCAGCTCTGAAGCATGACGATAACCAAGGACGACGTTGCGGAGTGGTATTATGCGGGAATGTGCGGGTGGCGGAAGCGGTAGGGAGGAGTAGAGGTAGGAGAGGGAGCCATTGACTAGGCCGACTGAGCCTAGAGTATACGATGAGGCGGATTGGGGTGAGGGAAAGGAGGAGACTGTGAGGTGTAGGCCTTGTGGTATAGGGAAGTTGAGAAGAGCTGAAGTACAGGATCAGTTAGTGAGTCAGGAAGCAGTGTCCAAGTGGCAGTACCTTGCGCTGTGGCTGTTACAGAGGCATAAGAATTATCAATATCCCAGTGGCTTGATGTGTAGAAAGCATGTTCCAGGTATTGCATGAAGTCCCTCATTGTGATTCAACGAACGCAATGGGTGAAGTTTTCCATCATCATCATATCATCATCAACGAGTACGATGCCTTGTTTCAAGCATGATTTTGATTTTAGCTGTATACCTTAACATGAAACAAGAGTATAACCTGCTTATCGATAGAGCGTCACGTATAGGGCTGAAACCCGGGGAAGTTCCAAAAAAGTCGACATGAGGACTGTAAAATAGTAAAATAGTCTATTCCCAAAGCACTTGAAACACACCTCTTACAAAGACCTGCTAATACACTGATACACTACCAAAAACATCTTGCAATCCCCGGCTACACCTATCTTCACGCTATACACCAACAATTCACATCCTAGCCCAATATGCCCAAGTCCAAGCGTGCCCGCGTCGTCCATCTGTCGAAAACCGAGAAGAAAGGCAAGGAGCTCTCACAAAAGGTCTTCGCCGCAGTCCGAGAAGCCGCAGATGCATACCAATACTGCTTTGTGTTCGAAGTGGAAAACATGCGCAACAACTACTTAAAAGACATACGGACACAATTCAGCGACAGTCGGTACGTTCCACGTCTATGTTCTTTATCACTACGGCCCTGCTTGTCACTACATGCTAACAATATTCCCTCCCATCAGCATCTTCTTCGGCAAAACAAAAGTAATGGCCAAAGCCCTCGGCAGCACTCCAGAAGACGAACACCTTCCCTCCCTCTCCAAGCTCTCCCCACATCTCCACGGCTCCGTCGGCCTCCTCTTCACCTCCCAACCCCCCACGACAATCCTCTCCTTCTTCTCCGACTACTCCCACGTCGACTATGCCCGCGCCGGCATCAGAGCTTCCCGCACCTTCATCGTTCCCGCAGGCACAGTATACAGCACCGGTGGCGAGCAGCCTGCAGAGCAAGATGTGCCGGTAGCGCACAGTGTCGAGCCGACGTTGAGGAAGTGGAATATGCCGACGCGGTTGGTGAAGGGGAAGGTGGTGCTGGAGGATGAGTATGTGGTGTGCAAGGAGGGACAGGTGCTGGATAGTAATCAGACGGCGTTGTTGAAGATGTTTGGAGTGACGACGGCGGAGTTTAGAGTTAAGGTGAGGGCGTACTATGATGCTAGTAAGCAGGAGGTTAAGGTTGTGGAGGAGGGTGAGGCGGGTGCGGATGAGGAGGAGGATGAAGAATGAGCAGGGTGTTTTCATGGAGAAAGTCGGTCACCACAGTAGCGGGAGTCTCTTTGTTCGATGATTATGCTTGCGCCTGATTGGGACAGGTCTAAAGCTGCGACACCACCAAACGATTGAGGGGAAAGTTTTAGTATGTTTCATGGAGGCTGGTTCTGCGAGTATTTCACGAAATTGGTTGGGAGGATAGGGCATGGCGTTTCTGCAACTCTTCGGTCATGGATCAAAAGGATGGCGGGCATCTTGAAGCAGTCAACTGGGACAGTTCGATGAGGCATAGTCCAAGTGTTCAGAACTTGACCGTTATATTTTCTGTGTATGGTCGTTGTCTGGTTGTAGAGAACACAACATACTATCGAATCTTCTTAACAACAATGTAAAGTATCAATCCAACACTTAGCCGCCGACTCACAGCTGAAGTGCTTTATCTCCCATAACCTCTCCAACCACTTTCCTCGCCATTCTATGCCTCTCCACTTCTGTCAAATGTCCCGACATCTCCTTGACAGCCAACATCTTCCTCAACATCACATCCAGCTGTTCAACATCCTGCTCTTCGTCTGCCACTCCCTCTTCCATTTCATCACCTTCGCCAGCAACAGCTATATCCATCTTCAATCCAACAAACTCCCTCTCAAGCTCATGTCGCTCCATTCGAAATCCAGCATCCTCATCTCCATCTACACCCTCCCTTTCTCCCCCAAACATAACATCCTCCGCCTCTCCCTTAACGTCCTGATCCAGATCCTCCCATTCAACCGCCTCCAATGCCTCTCTAACCCTCGCTAAGCCCGTCAACTCGCTGACTTCATTCCGCGCTGTATTCTCCTCCTTTGTGCAGTCCACGTACTCAAACCCAGCCTCAAAGCACTCATCCTCCCACTGCTCCTTCAAGTCCATCTCATCCATAACACCCGTCATATCCAGTGATGAAACAGCTCCCCCAGGCATCCCTATCGCAAGACACGTGCCATCCCACGCCGCGAAATCATCATTATGTGCATGCGCAATGATACCTTTAATAGACGTCAACGTCGCTGATATGTGTTTGCGCGACCATGTTTTCTGTACGTGTTGTGATGCGTCATCGGGTTGTGAGTCGAGAAGACTACGATTTCTGAACACAACAATCCAAGCACCAACAGCGCGAATCACTTCGCCGGCGTCAGGCGTCAGGAAGTCGGTCGCCCATGTTGCAGGGTCAGTGGTTTCGTCGAGCCAGATTGGGATCGTGGCGCTGTAGTAGGCTGTTTTGAGGGAAAGCACGTGGGAGGTGCCTGCTGTTGTTGTGCGTGGGGTTGAGGATGGTGGTGGTGAAGTTGTGGTGGATGATGGGTACGGAGAGGTTGGTGGAAGGGTTCGGGGGGTGGGTGAGGAGCCTGTGAGGTCTGGGGAGTATTAGATTTTCGGTTGTGGTGAGTGGTGAGGGTGTGAGTACCTTTGAGGAGAGTTAGGACGCCGGAGTCTGGTGGACCAAGGCAGAGGATGCGGCGTGGGTTCCTGATCTCCATGTTAAGTGAAAAAGCTATGTAATCAGAGCAATCCTAGAGCTCGAGAGTAAAGCTTAGAAACGAAGATGAGCTTCTGGCTGTCTTTCAGCAGCAATCACCATCAGCAATGGTGGAAGATGTGGCGCACATCAGAGGTCTCCCCACCACTCAGCACAGCAAAGGATCACTAGGACGCTACAATAGTGGCTACATCTTGCCGCGTGACATTCAAAGGGAGGTGAAGTTCAGAAGTTGCGCATGTCAACGAACCCAAGTCTGTCTCGGGTGGGTACGATCTAGTGTTATATAGATATGCACTGGCTTAACTCATCAACTCGCGAGAGAGAATAACACCAAGGCGCTCTTGGATGTCGTATGATTACCATTGTCGCCTCAGCTCGATCTGTTGCACTCTGAACAACTCCCCTCTGCCAGCAACTGCACCTTTGTGCGCCTTTTTGATACCTTCCAAGTCCTCAAACCACCCCTTGTTCCTGACGTCCATACCATCAGCACAAGTGGACGACTTCCTGTCCTGTGTCCGTGGATCGAAGGCGCCTCATGTCTGTATTACCCAAACTCATTCCTTTGATTAGGAAGTGTCCAGTTTTATCTCTTTCAGCCGATATCCCACAACCACTCACTGACCCCTCGGCGCACCCCTTCCTCCTCGTGCCCTGTTCACCGTCGCCCTGCCCCTAGCAAGACCAACACCTCGTCCTCTCGTCGCTTTCGATCTGAACATTGGCGCATTCCTAAGCATATCTGGTACAATAAAGTATCGGACGTGTGAGCCGCGGATGTAGACTTGGTCCAGATGACTGACACGGCCGTCGCGCGCAGTCACGGTGATATCTTTGAGCTGAACGTTCATGTTGTCTTCGGCTATTCGATGGATAGGACAATTAGTGCATGCGCTGAGTACGAGGAAGGGGAGAACGAACCTTCTAATAGCAGACCGCGATATACATGGCCGGATGTGATTTCGATGGAGACTGTGTGACCCTGTGGTTCAAAGTCAGATCTTTGTTCTTCGAGATATTGAAACTACGTGGCTCACTTGTGCTTCATTGAGAAGCTTTATAGGAATGCCAATGGTGCTCGTCATGGTTGTAGAGTGCGCTAGAGTCTAGAGAGTGGTGGGTAATAACGATTGGGGTTGATATATCGGTCAAGACTGTTTGAAGGACGAAGGCTACGACACTGTGTATAAGTAGTGGAGGGCTTTCTGATCATGTGAGAACAAGTAAATCAAGCAAGGTTGGCGTTGGCGTCTTGCATAGAGAAGAAGTTCATCTCCGGAGTCGCTCCCGTAGAACTACATACAAATCCTCCATTGTTCAAGCAATATTTTTGCATACATCTACCACAAACAGACTGAATGCAGGCTTGGTTCGAATCCCTGGAGACTCGAATCGCCTCTAAGCTGGTCCGTCGAAAAGCAGCTGGCTGGATATGTCCGTCATGTTTGAGGAACTTGCGAACGGCCAGACAATTTCAAACACAACGACATCTTCGACAAGACGCTCAGGAACAAGCGGCCACTCGACGGAAGAAAGCTGATATTCAACGATATAATCCTTCCAGAGGCACCTCCCTCAGGGAATTGGCAAGCACGGAGCAATGGATCGACGCATATCGGCAGTCCCGGCAACCACTGCAAGAAGTCGCGGCCCTTGGCCTGGAAGACTCTGGAGATCTGGCAAAAGGACTCAACCTGAAAGACAGCAACCTAGTCTTCAAGGCTTTACTGGAGAATCAAGATGATCCAGAATATTTCGCCGCGATTACAGCATCGACTTGGACAGAGATATGGCGAGTGCTCAACCCACAAAAGGTGTTCCCTGCTCTACACCGCATACACCGCTCTCTCAATCTAGAAACACTTGAAGGACTACCTCGTAGGGCTTTCAATTACCAGAAGACAAGAGATCGATATATGAAAGATATAGCCGACTTAGTCGATATTCGAAGACGACATGGACCGTCTATGGACATTGTCGACTACCGGACTCTTCTGACGTTTGTCGGGCGTATTGGTGATGAGGCAGGAGCCAGGATGATCTGGGCGGACATGAAAATGGACGGCCTAAGACCAGATCGCGATTGTTATAACCGCTTCATGGAAGCGATAGTTTGGGACGAGGCTGCACGACAAAGACAAACACGAAAGGCAAAGGATACCGTTGATCGTCTAAGACCACAATTTACGGATATTGTGTTGTTCAAGCCGGGAAAATCAGTTGAGATTACGAATTTATTCAACGAAATGGCTACCCACAAGATTGCGCCAGATACTGCTACAATGTGTGTCTTGATGACAGCAATGGCAAGAGATGGAGAGTTCACGGAAGCGACAAAAATCCTGAAGAGAGTGTGGACGGTTGATGTACATGCTCTGCTGAATGGCGACGCAGTTAAGAAATCCCATCTCAAGCGGATCTACGAGCCTTCTGCGCCACTTTTTCCTACTTGGAGGCTTTTTTCGACCATTGCGGAAGTCTACGGGCAGGCGAATGAGATACCTGCAGGGCTTCGGATCCTCGATTATATTGCTGCTCAGTATGATGTCCGACTTCCAGAACATGTATGGTATCAAGTGGTTCGTTGGGCATGGCTTCAAGCACGTCTGAAGCCTCATGAACGGCGCATTGGACCACCAGGAACTCAAATCAATATCGAGACTGTCGACAGGCTGGTCCAAATCTTGAGCTCTGAAAGATACTTAGTTGAAGCCTCAATGGACCTACATGACTTATCATTTAATACTTTGATGGACTCCCCCTACGCATTCGACCATAGATTTCAACAATCACGCTTTCTTGATATCTTTAAAGCAGGCCGTAGAAAGCTTGCAACATCAGAAAATATGCTCCGCCGGCTTGTCGCTCGAGCCAGAGATTCTACTGCTCTTCGTAAATCTGGAGGAGTGTCTGCTACGTACAGTGCGGACAAGATCAGAGTCGAACATGCTCACTTCAACTATCGCACACAACAGGCTCTTCTTTCGCGTTGGATGAAAAAGATAGTCAGTCTGCCACGGTCCAAGCTTGGTAAAGAAGACCATATATTGCGCGCTCGAGACAATGGTGTCAATCCTCAAGATTGGAGGAGTCAAGGTCTTGCAAACCTGACTGAGTGGCGTCTTAGAGGGTTTCAGAACTTTTTGTGGGAGTACCGAGCTATTATACCTAGCATTATGCGATACACCACGGATACAGGCATCGTGACATTACAGGTTAGAAACGTAGAAAGGGAGCTGAAAGCAAAAGTTGACAAGCAGTCTGTTGTCAAGGAAAAGAAGCGCGTTGCCGTGTTACGACTGGGCAGAAGAACTTCTGGGTCAAGGACTTACAACAGCTCCCTCGGAAGCCAAGTTCGCAGAGTAAGAAGGAGGAAAAGGATGGAGTCTTCACGACCACCCGTCGAAGAAATGTAGCGCAATTACGTCCTAATTAGGCGCGTGTAATTAGTAATCAAGCCTGACGCGTGATACACCTCTGTCTTTCTCTGCCTTCGACGTAAATATTACATTAAACAAACATTTCCCTAGCTCTCCGTGTGTCCAAGCCAGATCTGAAATGTCAGAATCAACACCCCGCGTAACAGCAGCCTATCTCGAGCGCTTTCAAAACGACACAGTACGCATACTCGCCAAAGTCGTGTCGTTACGAGGAGAAAAAGCCACTGTCGAGGCCGGTGGCGAGGTGACTCTTGTTCTGAACCGAGTGAGTGGTTATCTTCTTGGTTCTTCGTGCCGTCTACCTTGCATATGATCTCTCGCTTCCTGGATGTGAATCATGAGCCGAACACGAGAGTACCGGAGGACTCATGAATGAGCACGACATGAAATTGACAAACAGTACAACACGCTGAGATGCATATTCAGCTAACATCGTCAACCAGGACTCACATCTGCAAGTCGGACATGCTGTCGAGATAATAGGACGCGTGCAGAGTGATCTCAGTGTTAGAGTGCTGATGGCGACAGATTTCGGGACGAATATCGGTATGTCTTTGATGCTTAGCACTCTTCAATATACGGTGTTGGTGGATGGCAAGATATCAGAAATCATCATGTTGCCGAGATGGCAGTGAAGTATGAATGCTAACTTCTATGGTTGACAGATTTTACGGCGGCGGATGCTGTTGTTGATGCTACGCATAGGTACAAGGAGATCTTTTATGAGCGATGAGTTGTGCAAAAGACGTGGGTTTCTTGAGAGGAAGTGTAAATCGGATTTGTCGACGAACTACGAGACGAGGACAACGAAACATGAAACGACGAATCAATGGCATTGAGACTTTTGCCAGGATTTTGCCCAAAGTGGTATCACTGGTCAAGTGGGGTTCTGAGGTAGACTCAGCAGAACAACATGTCAACTGGCACAGAGCATATGATACTGGATATGATTAAGCAAAACAAAGCTGAAACAGCCAAGCATGATTTCAAAGTGCTACCTACAACTTTCGGAGTTTGTGTCACATATATTTTCATGACCGCCGTAACTCTCAAGCACATTGCAACTTACTGCCAACCGCTCAACGCCATCTATTCCTTCTTCGTCGAATACTTCTTCAACCTCTCCTTCATCTCCGCTGCACCATCAACAGCCATCTTCGTAGCCTCATCCAAATCATCTTCCGGCAAACCCAGAGCAAGATTCGCCAATTTTCTCGTCTTCTCAAACGCACCACCTTCATCAGGGAAAAGCACTCTAGTATACATTACTATCGCAAAACCCGTCATGTCACCACCTTTCATAGCAACCAATCCAGCATTATACCTCTCCTGGTGTCCTTCATGCTCAATTGTCCAATCACTCTCCTTATCTCCCGTCACCCTCAACACGGACGCAAACATGTCACGCTGACTCAAGCAGAATGAGAAGACGTAGATGCTGCTGTTCTTGTAATCTTCTAGACAAGCACTTCCTTGCTCTTTCGTAATGGGCAGACTCAATAACGCTGCGACTGCACGACCCAGTTGGCCGAATGTGGTGGTATTCTGCTTCACTTTGCCGTCATCCACCAGCGTCAGAGTCTTGGTGTCGAAGTCGAAACCCCAGGTGTGTGGCACTGACAGACTCCATTGGAACCAGAAGCCACCTGCGAACGTATCCATCGTCAGAACTGTGAACTTGGGAGAATGGAAAACGTGGAAAACTCACAGCACACCCCAATCCAGCCGAAGCTCTTCCCTTGCTTCTCCTTCTCTCTGACTAGATCATCTAGGAACGCGTGGTTTGCGCGTTTGCCGGCGCCGATCAACGCCTCATTAGCCATTTTCTCGTTGGCGTAGTCGATTCCCCAGTCATTTGGCTGAGATAGCAGGTTAGTACTCCGGTAATCTGCATGAGACTAAACGCATATATGAGAAAGATATTGCTTACCACAACCCAATGCACTCCAGCGTCCGCAGCAGCACGGTAAAGCAATTGGTCTACTTCCTTGGGAGCTCGAGCGTTCATAGTGACGACAAGAACATCAATGTTGTTGTCTCGGAGAGCGGAAACGATAGTGGACGGATCAGAGTAGTCGACTCTGGCAACGGTGCAGCCATCGATTGCAGTGTTGCTGCTGTCATGGCGTTGGATGGCAGTGATGTTGTGTTTACCGGCTGCGAGGAGGGCTTTGACCATGTAGCTGCCTGAATTGCCGGCGGCCTGATAGGATATTAATGTTAGAGAAGTGGGTATAGGTGAGGGGTAGTAGGAGTTGGACACTTACGCCGACAATGGCGATGTTCTTGAGACGATTTGTCATGGTGAACAGTGGCGTGGAGTGCTCCAGGCAGTGGCTGAAGAGAGCTTGGATGTAATCACGAATACTGAGCACTGAAGATGTGATGTAGGTATGGGAAGATGGACTCAGAGAGAGACTATGCTCTTCTTATATGTCTGGGAGAATCGCATGGACCCGAATGATATCTCCGAGTCGGCTTTGAACCTGTTGCATGTTTGTGATGTCTGATGGTCAACAGGACGGATGGTCGGAGGATCTGTGATTGGTCACGTTGGCCTTGGCATTAAGAGCTTTGCGTGAGGAGTCGAGAGATTGCAAACACAAAAAGTACTATCAACTTGTAGCGTTAGGATTAATATTAATCACAGACTGAACAACTCTAAGCAACGCTCATCCCCGAATCATGACTGCCTTCCTTGGTCAAAGCGAGCGCTTCCAAACGCTTCTTCTCCCTCCTCCCTGACACTTCGCCATGCACCGATACAATCACGTACGCCACCCACATAACCCCTGCTACCACGCCATAGATAATTTCGTCTTTCGTCGTCACACCGTATCCCAAACGCAACCCCAACCCACCATTGATCATGCCCAGCGTAATCAGCACTCTTCCCAGCCAGATGTGCGTGTACGAACTTATCGTCCTGCCCTGGCCCTTCTTGTACAGAACGTGATGCACAAGCCCAGTGATAGGTTGAGACCAGACCAGTGCGAACATGAGGAAGCCGATGATAGTGTGGTAGTTGATGAGCTTGCGCGTCTTGATGCCGATGTAGATACCTGTCCCGAAGTTGACGATGAAGAGGAGGACGCCGAGGGTTTGTATGATGCTGTGGGTGTAGTAGTTGCGAGAGCCACGGAGACGAAGGAGACGCATTGACATCGCTCCAATGGGCAGTACGAGGACCCAGGCTGTTGAGCCGGTGATGCCGTGGGCTTTTACCACTTGACTGAAGTATGTTGGGAATCTGCTTTTGGGTTTTACAGTGCTGGAGGTAGTGGGGATCGCTTCGGAAGCATAGACAAGGGCGCCTTGGAGTGGTCAGTATAACATCTCTCCAAGAGCTCAAAGAGAAGGAAAGCCAGCTTACCATTCAGCATAAGCAGTGTAGCACAAAGCAGCAAGCGATAAGGCATCGTGTTGGATGGCATGGTTAGTATAAGTAGCTATCAACGACGAGCCAGAGACAGAAATCGAGTGAAGATATCACAGTACTTTACAACAAGGAGTTCTTGATATGTTTGCAAATCAGAACTGAGGTGAGACACAACAGCACTTTAAGAAGATGGAAGCCACGACGTAAGAGGCTAGATGCACTCCGCAAACAAGCAATAGATTTACGCCTTCATCGCATCAGGAAAGCAAAGCAATGTTTCGCGTCATTGCACACCCAAATTCGTCGTATTAAAGCTTGAGCAGCCAGATAAGGAGGACGATCACAAGTAACAGATAATGATCTTCCGTGTTTCAAATAAGCATACGCAGCTCAAGCCAGCGTACATAATCATCCAAGAGACCCAAATGAACCTTCACGCAGCACCGTCACACCATTCACCTGCCCCCACAACCAGGGCAGCCATACAAGCTTTCTTGTTCGTGGCGCGGGAGCGGGAGCACCCTTCAACGTCGAACGACGAACAGGTCAGCAGTGTTTCAGAACGGGCAGGCCAGAGCTAGCAAGCCAGAACGGTTTTCTCAAAGCAGATCACTCGTACTTCTTAATGATAGGATGGGCATGAGATGAGGTCAAGCGTTCGTGTCCTCGTGACGGAGAGATGTGCCAAGAAGTCTCCGGCACAAACCTTTTCCGTGGACACGAACAAAATATCTCACATCCTGACCACCATAGGATGTGAATTAATAAAGTAGTAATCCAAGCACATATGTCCATAGACTGTGGAGAACAAGGCATCCCGTTCGCTCTGCCCTATTTAAGCACCAGAAGTAGTATGGTGGGTGACCACATGCGAATTCCAGTTGCTGTATGTTGATGGTCTTTGTGGTCTGTTTGGTACTTTCTGGTACTACTGCTTGGCCGAGAGATGCAGTGAAGAGGTCAAAGAAAAGAAGTAGAGCATTGTAGTTTCTAAGTCTCCTTCCGTATTTTTATGACCTAGATACATGAGGAACCATAGTCTACCTTTTGGTTTCTTTCTCTCTCGAACAGATTGTTCTCCTAGAGGGAGCGTTGCTTTTTCCGACAGCGAGAATCTGCAACGGGAAAAAGAGAAGAAAGCACGGCGTACACAAGGTTGAGATTGACTGTGTTTCAATCACTCTGTTACGAGGTTGTTCCTCTCTATTCCTGCAGACTTGCGAATGATTCTGCGTGTGTGTTTGGATACAATCATGTCTGCCTGTCTTCCAAGTCAACTTCTTATTGAGTCGTGGTTGTTTTCTCTGATATCCAAAACAGTACATATGACAGCAAACACTCACGTATCATCTCTCATTATTTACCTCACCTCAAGCCTGGCGATCTACATAGTCTCCCAACTCGCATCAAACTCCCCTAACTCGCCACGACCTGTGAACCTCTCGGCGATCTTCGCTTGCTCGGAGAGCATGAAGCGGTCGGTCTGTTTACCGATGGAAGCTAGATCGCGCCAGCGCTGGAAATCGTCCTTGTTGCGTTTGTCACCTAGTGCTTCTTTGGCGTTTTCCCAGTGACCTTTGGGTGCGTTTGTTTGTTAGCCACTCATAATACTATGCGAGAAGAAGGTGAATCATTGTGGGATGAGAAGATGGTATACTGCTTTTGCAAAGAAGGTGGGGTAAGAAATGGGGAGTTGTGGTAGGAAGTTGCTTGTTAGCTTGTGATGACTGTGTATGTCCTTTGAAGATAGATGAGAGAGCTGAAAAGCCAGAACGTGAATACCTTTCGAGAAGCCTAGAAGTGTCGTTACGGTGTCATTCTTCATATCCCAGACGAGACTGCAGATTGTGCCTGTTTCTTCCAGCCAGTTGCATTGCCAAAGTTCGCCAGGTCTGATGCCTAGAAAAACAACAGTTGTCAATCATAGTTTGACGTTGACTGTAAAGTACTGCTTGCACGGTTTCTTCACTCTCTGATTTTTCCTTTTTTCTTTCTCATTGCTACTGCTAAAGCTACTGCTATTGCTTCCTATACGAAATTTGATAACGTGGTTTTTCTTATTGTACAACTTACATTGATATTCAGCTTTTTGATAATTCTTCCTCCCAGCCATTGGACCGCCATGGATTGCATACACTATGCGATCGAAGCTGTAAAACCACATTTCGTAGCGCCACTTCTCGGGGTTGCCTTGGTCGTCTTGGGCATCGTAGTCGTAGATGAGATGAACGTCTTTGAGGTCGGAGTTGAAGTTGTCTTCTGTTGATGGCATGGTTGTTTGTTACAATTGATACTGGGTCGTGCACGAGTAGTTTTGAGCCGGAAGTGTGTGCTTGTTGCTGTTTATCGACAAAGAACTTATCTAAATCTGTATTTTCAATGTTGTCAAGCTTGACAAATCGTCTTATGCTTTTTCCAATATCGTCATTCTCGTATACAGATGTGCCGAATGCCCATGAATCTTGGCGGCTAATGCACCACCAATCACATTCTACAAATCGCGCGGGCACAGATCCGTTCTCCGCATCGTGAGATCTGATGACATCGCTATTTACTTGGCTGGTATATACCCCTCATCCTACATATCCAGATTACACTGCACCATTCTCACCAACAACCTCAAACGCCACCATGTCCGACCTACCTCCTTCCTACTCTTCAGTCATCGACCACGCCCCCAGCTCCTCCCACACAGATAGCACTGGTCATCTCCAACCCCAGCCCGTCGCCCGCAATGGCATCCCACCGCAAGCACGTCGCAGCATGGAAGACGAGCATCGCGAGCTTCCAGCAGGTTGGATCAGACGATACGATGAAGGCTCGCAGCACCAGTTCTTCGTAGACACGGAAGCTAAGCCTCCTCGCTCAATCTGGCATCAGTAGGTTTAACACCACACCCTTCCACATAGCTAGTCTAGTCATCCCCCAGTCCACTCACTTTTTATTCCTATAGCCCCTACGACGACGACCAATACCTACGCACCCTCTCATCTGACCAGCGCGAGCGCATCCAAGCCCAAAACGCCGGCGGACCCAGCCATCTCGACTCAGACACGGCCGAAGACACCGACGAAGAAACTCACGTCAGCAGCAAGAAGCCCGAGAAGCGCTCCCTCGGCCAAAAAATGAAAGACAAACTCACAGGCACCACGCACGAAGAACGCGAGCGCGACCGTGCGCAGCAAGCCGAAGCCGAGCGCAAAGCCTACGAGCGTCACATCTTCCTTCGTCAAGCAATGTCAAAGGCCATTCAAACCGGAGAGCCGCAATTGATTGGCAAAGATAAGCAAGGCCGTGCGCTGTATTTGGAGCCGCCGCAGGGCGGTGGTGGTGCGGGATGGGGTGGGAGTGGGAATTATCATCAGGATCCGAATGCGAGATATGTTAGGCCGGATTACGGGTATAGTAGGCCGTATGGAAGGAGGGCGGGTGGTGGGTATGGGTATCCGATTGGGATGGGTATGAATCCGATGATGATGGTATGTTCTCCTCTCCTCTCCTCTCTTCTCTCCATTCATCGTTGATGGACACTGGCTGACATATTCACAGGGAATGGGCGGAATGGGTCTAGGGATGGGGTAAGTGATTTTCTGCATTGTTCTCCTGCATCATTTATTGACATCATCATATAGCATGGGCATGGGCATGGGTATGGGAGGATTCGGAGGCGGGTTCGGTGGCGGCGACTTTGGTGGTGGCGGAGGTGGTGATGGGGGTGGTGGAGGATGTTAGGCTGGTTCATGAAATAGGTATAGTGCCTCAACCTAAATCTACCAAAGCTTAATGACAGGTATAATTACAGCTTTTGCAATTTCAGACTCACTCAGTCAAAAGCAAGGTGTACTGGTATCAGACAGACCTGTCATACGATCCTTGTACATCCAAAATTCATTGACCATTATTAAAACTCGCCTGCAGCGGTGCGCGAGCGCAGGCACCGATCATGACACGACTATTGCATGCAGCTTGCATATATGGCAACGGTGCAAATCTCCCTTTCTCGTCCGAGTTCGATGATACCTCAATCTCGAGGAATAACGGGATCGCTTTGTATGAATATGAACTCCAGACGACATGATTACACAGCAGCACAATAGTCACATAGAATGGGACGAGATACAGATAAGTCATGACGCACATTCGAAAGCACAAATATATTGGGCTGTTATTTACCAAGGTAATGTTCAATTGCGATTTGCGAGAATTGTAATGCTGAAAGCAAATAAAAGCCACCTCCAAAAAGGCATTCCCAGCGTCGATCAATTGGAAACAATCTCCAATTATAAAAATTCTCGACCACGGAGCCAATGCAATTCAGGCGTGGCCACGGTCTTCGATAACCCATCACTCATTTCCTGGTCTTCGTCGCTGTTGGCATCGCGCTGATCATCATCATTATTGCGTTCATCGTTGTCTTGCTCATAGATGTCTTTCTCAACCTCGTCTATTCTTCTTCTTCATCTTTCATCTCTGCATCGTCCTCTTCCACATCAGACTCATCCACGTCAGACTCATCCTCATCGATATCCTCGTTATCATCCTCATCACCATCAGAGTCGTCTGCCATCTCTTCATCCATGAAACCGGCGATGACAGCACTAGGCGACCTGTAGGGAATGAAACCAGGTCTTTCGACAACCAACACATCCACGATACCAACTCCTGGGTGTCGAAGCCGCCATGTCTCGATGGTGCTTCGCAGAGAGGCATCATCCTTCACAAACAACCACTCTGGAATCTTTTTTGAACCGTAATTGACAGCCAGAAGCTCGGCTCTAATATTGAATCCTAAATGGAGCGTGGCACAGTCTTCCAGCTTCTTGTAGTTCAAATATCTGAAGATCTTTTCGATGTTGTCACTATCCCTTTGAAGAGCTCGAACAGTTGTCTGGTATGAAAGCTTCGGAGAAAAGCTTTGTCGTGTGATGCGAATGTGGAGATTCTCGTCGGTGATGCCTGATTGTAGATAGTCGATCGTCTGCTCGTCATTCTCCAGGTCTGTATTTCCATCGTTGCTCAAAGGTTTCATTGTGCCTTTCTGACTCATATTCTCAGACTCGGTCTTGACATGAGCGCTTTCAGCTTCCCTCCGGATTCTTTGAAAAATCATCACCTGCGAGTATATTGCTTGGACCAACACTTCTCTTCTTCGTTCGAGATTGACACCTTCATGAGAAGCCCAGGCATTGTTTGCAAGCACAAGTTCCTCGAAATGGAGAAAGTCTGGTGATACTCCGAGAGCATGTCTGTTGAACTTCTTCGTCGGGTCTGTGTTCTTGACTGTGTTCTGGACATATTTTTCCGCAAACGGTTGCAAATAGACGTCTCTAAAGATCGTCCATATACTGTTGTTGATATTGAAGAAACGAATGATGGTACCAGCAGTCCAGTGAGCTATATCCTTTCCACTTTCGATGTCAACGTGATTAACTTTTTGGTATGGCATACTGTGTACTGTGGCAAATATCAAACACTGGCTCCCAGCCTATGGTCAAAGATTATCACCACTTGAGATTTGCAATGCAGTTCAAGATGTATCTTGAGACGAAAAGAAGGTAGAGAAGAGAAGAAACGAAGGGGGAAAAGGAGAAGAAAGAAAGAGTCAAGTCATTGACAACGAAAGTGAACTGGAAGAAGATGTGATAAGGAGAAAATAGCAGGATTGGTTCAGCTCTTACATCCCGTCAAACTTCACTAACGCAAGTGAAGTAACTCGCACTCTTTGCAACGGCGACAAGTAGCTCTGCTCAAACTAAATCTCGATCTTTACTCAACTGTAGTCGGCATGCTACTGCCAGCGGCAACGCACTATGCAGGTGATCAGCTCTCCTAACGATCTGCCGCTCTGTTGCCAATACTATGGTTAAGATGTATAACCCATGAAGCTCGGCCTGTTGAGTACCAGCACTTCCAAGATCTTCGCTACTCTCAGTGCGGGCAAGAGAACCTCCACTGTACTCTTCAGGCTCTCATCATCCTTGACAAACATATGCATACGACTGTCCGCTGGACCATGCTCGACCGTGAGAACTTCTGTTTTGCTGTCAAAGCCCATATGCGTTTTTGCAAGTAGCACTAGCTTCCTAAACTGAAGTGATGCCATAACGTCATGGGAGTTCGCGGCGAGAACAGACAAGTGCGTTTGAAAGCATAAAGTTGGTTGATCGCCACCCAGACGGCGTGAGATACGTATGTGACGCTCAGCATCAACGAGATCTGTTCCTGGGGGCAGCTGTTGAGTGGCTTCGAACTTCTCTTGCTTCACAATGACAGCATCTTCATCGTCGGAAATTGTGATGATTGAATTTGTCTCTGCGTTTATGTCTTCTGCTCCGTTACCATTCTCGTTTTTGATATGCCTAACGTCAACCATGCTGGTCGAGAATAAATCTGAAGAAGGGGCGTCTGGTCCAGAAGAAGACGTGTCCAGGAACCTGTCAACTTGCTGCATGTCGTCTTCAATCTTCACCCGCTGAAGGCATTCTGATGGCTCATTCTCGGGGATGTTGTTGGTCTCTGTGAGAGCTGCCGCTGCTTGAAGTGTTCGTGTCACCTGAAGGGACCTTGTGTGTAGAGGAGTTTTAAGCAGCTTCCCGTCGAATTCAGGGTCGTTATTGGTTGGGCAATTGCGAATATGGTGACCTGAGATGTCATTTAGTACAGAACGGAGTGGACGCAGTTTCCCACAAGTAGCTCACCTTTCAACCTACATCTGTAACATACATATCCTTCTCGCAAAAGCGATTCTGTACGAACTGTGATGGAACCTTGGGAATATGGTTGGCCAGAGGCCGGTGAAGATGTGGGAGTCGTTGAAAGCCTTCTGTGCTGTGGTCGTGCCGTTCCCCTCTTCACACTCTTTACTCTGTCCCAGACCGCGTATGCGAGAGCATAACTTCTCTCGCTCCTCGTCATCTTGGCTAAAAAGCCGAACCTCGCCACTACCATGCGCTCAAAATCTGCAAAAGCACGACTACGTTCGATCACACCTGGATTGCAAAGTGTGTTCCAGTCACTTTCTTTTAAGTGCCTATCAACAAAAGGCTTGATCCAGTCTTGTTGAAGATGCTCGAACTCATGTGCGAACTGGCCGATACTCAAGTAGCTGTAATCCATTTCGAAGACAGGTGGTGTGAGAGACGTTCAGAACGTGACACGCACAGACTTGTGCGAAGCAGGTGTAAGGAGTGCTGAAAAGCAAGAATGATCAAAGACCGAATAAGGAATCACAGATCTCGAAACTCAATTCAAAAGACGATGAAATGTAAAGTGTGAAAAATGAAATGTGAGATATTGATGAGTTGAAGAGCGTAAAATCACAAGACCAGGATTGTCGATTGTTGAACCGTGAGAGCGTTCCTTCCGCAGCAGATGCGAGTTGTCAAACGTCCCAAAGAGAGCCAAAACCTAAAAGTAGATCGGTTTGACTTTGATTTGGTTAACAATAATTGCTCAAGATGATCCGTGACACGAAGACACACACTCGGGAGGATATCCTTGTCCAGAGTGCTGTGCGAATTCCAGCTTAAGTAGCACGTTGAACCTCACCCTTAATGTAAGATGTTCTATTCGTGATCAGCTACTCAATAAAAATGGTAATACAAAATGAAGAAGAAATACCACCAATGCTTATGCTTATGCTTATGCTACGCTCACTCCCAGCCTCAGAATGCAAACTCTTTCGACATCCTACAACAATAGCATCCCAATACCACAAACAGCAGCCACAACATACAACACAACGGATGTTACACCGCTATCGACCATTCCACCAGCACCGTTGTTGTTTGGCATGATAGTTGAAGCACCTGCCGCTACTGAGGACACCAATGACGTAGCAGAAGTGCTTGCAGAAGCCCCCACACCAGAAGCAGCTGGAATCGCAGACCTTGGACTTGAAGTAGCACTACCCACAACAGCACCAGCCGTACCAGTCACGGAAGCAGAAGTGATACCAGCAGAAGATGATGGCTTAGCAGAGCCACTGTTCGAGCTTGCGACGCCTGAGGAAGAAGGAGAAGCGGAGGAAGTTGCAATAGCGGCGCCACCAGCGGCGAGCTTGTCCATACCAGCAGTGATAGTGACGGGAAAGAATGTAACGTCGTCGTACGAGTCCACATCACTAGTAGCAGCCACGTAACCTACTCCGCGGATTTGGGCAGTCCAGATGCTCGTACCAAGATCGTTCGCTTCAGCACCTCCAGCAATTTGTGTACAGACTGCTGTAGATACTGCAGTGGCAACGTCGCAATGAGCAGACAAGGAGAATTCGGTGGACTCGGCAAGATAGACGTCGTATGCGGAGGTGGCTGCAGCTGTTCCCAGTGTGATTGTCAAGCCAGGTCCGAATCCACAATCCGAATCCTGGTCGTCAGAGCCGTCGTCGTTGGAGTCGTCGTCTGTGGAGCTAGGCATGGTGCCTGTAGCGGTGGTTGAGGGATTGGAGGCTGGAGTACAGGTGACGAAGAGAGTCTCGCCTCTCTTTGAGTCGGAAGCAATTACTGATGCCAAATAGTTGAAGGAGGTGTCACTGTCGCCAGCACCGAAGAGAAGCATAGATGTCGTGATAGGAGCTTGAGCAGAGGTGAGGATTGGCAAGAGTGCGCAACTCAGGAGGACGGAAGTGTATGAAAGCATGTTCACGATGTGTGTAGTATTCTTGCTCGTATTTTTGCTTGGTTGATGTAAGGTAATGCCGTCAAGCGAAGTGAATGTGGTAGCAATTCTGTAAGTTCTTGGTCTTGAGTTGGTCGATTGAGGAAAGATGAATCAAAAGGGAAACACAGCACAATAAATATGGCAAGATGTCTGATAGCCTCGTCACAAACGTCAGTCGAGCACGAGACAGTAATTTGACGACGAGCTTAGTGTGTTTCAAGCGTCTTGGCGCGTTATTGATCAACGGGTTAGTTGCTATAGTGAAATGGACTTGCGAAGGTATCAGATCTGCATTCTGGAAGAACATTGGGGACAATTGAGACATGAGACATGATGAAAGGCGCAGATGCCACGTCTGTTTGAGACGCGAATATCACTGGGTTTTGGTGGCGCAAAACTCAAGGTGGATGAAGTTCAAGCCAAGTGAGGTGTTCGTTGTTGTCTGAGCTGAAACGCGAAAAAGCTTTTGACCCACTTATTTTACGTGTTCGTTCGCTAGCCCTAACCCTAATCAGGAAAAGCACACCTTTACTGCCTCAGTCTTTGCTCAAGACAGTGATTATGGCAGTAGGTAAACGGAGAGGCCGTCGTATACTCTATTTTGATTATTCCTATCCGCTCGGCTGATGTTTCTACATGAGTCACAACACAAGACATTTTGCTACTGCTTCTTCCCCATCCGACTCTCCCTCCACTCATCCTCCAGCATCCCCATCTCAATACACTCCCACCACCTTCCATCATGCCACAAATGATCCCTAAATCGTGCCTCCTCAATAAAGCCCAACTTCTTGTACAATCTTCCCGCACCCTCGTTCCAGCCAAAATATCCAAGATGTATCTTGTGCAGATTCGCCCTGTGAAAGCCCCAATGCAGCCCCCATTCAATGGCCTCTGTACCGTAGCCTTGGTTTTGATATTGCTTTAGGATGTTGAGACCGAGCATGGCACGGCGCAGATGCGGCATCATGCCGCCATTGCGGTCGATTAGGTTGAGCATGCCGATAGGGATAGGAGCCAATGCATCAGTAGCTTGCGGAATGCAGAAGATGACTGTGAGCATGCAATCTGGCATTTTCGCCATGAACTTTTCTGTGTCTTCTCGTCTTGGTGGCTTTGAGACATAGTCAGTGGAAGTAAATGGAAGGGAGCGTGGCTGCACACACCTTTGGCACATTGGGATTGACCGCCATTTCGGCGTCTGGGTCAGCAGACATGGCGACGAAGAGTGGTACATCTTCCTTCAAGTTGATGGCGCGGTAGATGAGACGAGAAGAGCGGAAGGGGTCTGAAGAAGAAGACATGTTTCGGACTGGATGTGGTACGGAATAATGCTGGAAGTACGTGTTTCTTTATAGTATAGTTCTTTTTCTTGAGATGTGTGTAGAATGTTAAGGACGATGATGTTTCATATGGACATGAGCCGGTAGAGAGACTGTCTTTGTAGACAATTGCGAGGATAAGATTACGACGGAATATTACGACGACTCATCAATATGACATCTTTGACTCACTGTGTTCCGTGGCTGTGAGATTGTTGTTGGTGTTATGCGATGGTGGGCTGCGCGGCTAACTAGCCCAAATGAGGCAGGTTAGTGTGATCACGATAAGCAGGCAAGCAGAGTTGAGCCGGAAAACTTCTAACAAGCAGTTGTATTGCGTAAACATTGCGCGAGATATACATAGCTGGACGATGCATTGGGCTAGTGTCGTAACGTGTTGTAAGACCTGTTTGCGAGAATTGCAAACTGAACCCTCCTTACCCCGGCACAAGATCCATAAGGTTGAAGTAGGCTCGAGGCTGCGTTGTTCATTCTTCCAAGGCATACACCTTTGCTGTCTTGCTTACATGTTTGCGTCTGAAGTGCTGTCGAGTCTAGGTGTTTTCTCGGACAAGATTGCTGGAGATATTGCCTCCACATATGCTCATTGCCCGGTCTACTCTTGAATCTCACACAGTCGCACCCACTCATCCTCCGAAGATTAAGCAGTACTACAACCCTTTTGATGCCATATTTCTAACCTGCCTTGGTTGCATGCTCCATCGTTGTTGCCGGATAAACGACATGATCGTGAGTCCGCTTTCCACATATTGTTCGAACTCTTTCATATCATAAACGCCGTCCTGTATCCAGTTTCTTCCTGAACGATCGTTTTCCATGCAAACCGTGTACGCCTTTCCATGAGCTCGAATACGATATTGACACTCGTCCAGTCGTAGGCTCGGGCTCCCTTTGCACAACCATGCCCTTCGTTGAGCGAATACCTTCTTGCGACCATGTATAACTCAAGAATATGAAATTCTCCTCGTCATATTTTCCACTGCTGCTGACCACCATGAAAAGGACTCCATATTCCTCTGACAGATTCATTCTTCGACCTAACCTTCTCCCTGGTCCTTACATTTCGCTCTCCACTGCTATCCCTCAGAAGCTCAGCCTTCTGCAACACCTGCTCCATTTCCAGATTTCGCACGCATACAGCCTTTTGCTTTCCATTGATGTAGTCGCCTTTGATAACGGGGTGGGAATGTGGTCGTGGAGAGACTTGTATCTCGATTGAGGGATTTTGACGGGCGAATGCAGGTAGTAGATGTGTTAGGAAGGAGTTCATGCCGCGAGAGCTACCAGCCCAGTCGCTGTAGTGGAAAGTCAGGCGGCGGACGGGAAGGATGAAGGAGGAGAGGCCATTCTGTGAGATGTCAATACCGTTATCAATTAATAGAAAATTAGCTAGATTCTCACCTGGCCTTGGGCAACCTTCTGTACTGCTTTGAGAGGCATATCGTGGCAATGTGCTGATGTCTGTCCACTGCGAACTGTTTTACTTGTTGCTTGCTATCAGTCAAATCAGTCAAAAAGTCGATATCCTCGGCGCTGGTCTTGGTGCTGTGGAATTGTGCAGGGTGCAGGGTAGGTGCTTCAGTGCTGTCCTTTTTTAACCTCAATCGACAACTTTGGAACATTACATCTCAGTTCAGTACACTTCCTCATCCACGGACGCGTATATTCGTCTCATCTCGACAAACCCTCCGCATTCGCCGCCCTTGGCTGCCGCCTTCGCTCTCTGCCTGTGCTTTGCTCGCGCGTTGCGCAGTCTCGTGCATTGACATTGATCGCTAACACAGCACTCACAAGACCTCAAAATGACAGACAAGCTACCACAAGGCCTTCTTGCGCTCTTCGCGCCTCGTCCCGCCCTCCGATACCTTCCTCCCACCGATCACGCACCTCAAGATCGTCGCACTGCCAAAATCGACGGCATCGCACAATTCCTTCCCGAGCTCGCGGCCTACAAAGATCAAGACGACTACGAGCCCACAGAATCGTGGCTACAGAGACGCGATCGTCTCAACGAGGAGAAGAAAGCAGCTGTAGCGAAGAAGCTTGAAGACGGCCTGGCTGCTTACAAACCAAAGGACGATCCAAATGCCAAAGATGCAGACCCCTTCCGAACTCTGTTTGTAGGACGACTTCCTTACGACATGGGAGAGAGAGAGTTAGAGAGAGAATTCAACAGATACGGGCGTATTGACAAGGTCAGCCATGAATCTGATTTTCAAGCTGTCAAAGTTCAAGCACTAACTAAAGCACTTTAGGTCTATCTCGTCAAGAACCCGTTCAAGAATGAAAAGGAAAAGAAAGAAGCCACAAAAAAGAACAAGAAGCATGTGGGTTACGCATTCATCACGTTCGAGCGCGAGAGGGATATGAAGGGTACTATTTCCTTGACTTGATAACACATATGTAGTGAGTATATACTGACAAATCTAGCTGCGCTCACGGACATGAACGGTCGTATGTTCAACAACAGGCGAATCGTGGTCGACGTCGAACGTGGACGTACTGTGAAAGACTGGAAGCCACGACGTCTCGGAGGCGGCCTTGGAGGAAGAGGCTATACCAAGATTGCGCCTCAATTCGGTGGAGGCCCAGGGGCAGGCTTCCGTGGTGGACCTCCTGCAGGACCAGGCGGATTCAGAGGCGGAGGTGGCGGCGGGTTTAGAGGCGGTTTCGGTGGTGGTGACAGAGGTGGGTTCAACGGAGGAGGATTTAGAGGAGGCGGCGGCTTCAGAGGAGGTAGAGGTGGCTTCGAAGGAGGAGGCAGAGGTGGGTTCGATGGAGGAAGAGGTGGCTATGGTGCTGGTCGTGGCGGCATTGGCTACCAAGGTAATGGCTTTGCACCCGATGGCGCACCTGCTGGTCCCAGAGGAGGTGGTGGCTTCGGTGGAGGTGGAAGATCAGGATATGACTCATATGACCGTGGTGAGCGTGGCATGCCGCCCGGAGGTATGGGAGGCTATGGCCGTTCCGATGAAAGAGGCGTTAGTGGAAGCAACATGGAGCCTGTGCGACCCAGAGGCGACAGGTATGGTAATGACAGCGGCCATGGCGACAGAGGACCGCCTCGCGCCGAGACTCGTGACCTTACTATCAGGGACTATGGACCAGATCGTGGTGAGAGAGACGGAGGTTCCTCGAGAAAGAGGGAGTATGATGGAGGTTACGAAGACTCGAGAAAGAGAAGTCAGAGGTATTGATCGGATGATGCTTCACGCCAGCAAACCAACCACAAGTATACCCACCCAACCATCCACGACGCTTTGTCATGACACACAGATCGCAAAACACTCCTCGTTCGTCGGCACCTCACTTCAAGCGTAAGCATGGGTAAGACTTGCGCGCTTCTTCCAGCACCCGAACATCGACTTTTATGAAAAGATACTGCTCTGGCTTCAATTCAAAATAGTATCCATGTTCTTTCAATTATTTCCTGCTCAGGTTGGTACCTCCGTCAACGTCAGTGGGTAAGGAGGCCATGCAACAAACACCACCACTGGATTCGATGCATACCAAACTACTGGATTCATTATATACCTGACGCATGGGATCCTCTTTCCTTTTCGCGTTCTTTGCAATTCTTCGAAAGGTAGTAGTGGTTGGCTGTCTTGATGATTGCCACAGACAGCACATGCATGCGCAATGAACTCAAGTCAAAGTTTGCGCCCATATGATAGAGGTGCAAAACGGTTTGTATGTAGGCCTTGCGGTGAATACCTTAGATGGTAGGATTGAAGCCAACAAAACAAAAGCAAGGCATGCTCAGACAAGATATAAGTTTGTTTGTTTGTTTGTGTGTGATGTATGCCCTTTATTCCATTCCAGATCTTGTATAGTGTACGAGTGTTTACATTCCGACGTTCCCTGATTATTATTCGTGCCTGATGAAAGAGCTAGGACAGGATGTGCCACCACAACACTCTAATCCAGCATAAAACAAGACTTCCTCTCCCATCAAAACCGTACACCATCATCGCTTCGCATGCGTTGAGAATCAGTCGTGCTTACCACCGTTCCTCCTCTGTGTCCAAATTCGCGCTTGCAATTTATTCATCAACGTCAGCAAATTCAAAGGACTGGAGATATAAACATCCCGGATGAAATTACAAGACTTCCACATCATCGAGTTTTTTCCAAAGTTAAATGCTGCGAGGATACGTGTGTGTATTTTGACGATAGAAAGTATAGATACATTATTTCGATCATTTTTGGTCGTCGTCTAATGCGAGTTGGACTTGAATGGATTCCTTTTAACTGCAGATTTGATGTGAGTTATTGTAAGTGCTCACTGTAGATTAACGAATAAGCCGCCATCGACTAGTAGTTGTGCGCCAGTCTATTGAGGGGTGATATGTTAGTAGAGAATGAAAAAAGTATGGATATTGTTGGAAAGGAGCATGGAGATATTGGAGGGTTGGACGGGGAATGGATAGGACTGAGGATGTAAGTACTTACCACGTAACCGCTTAATTCGGGACATGCTAAAAAAACTGCTGGACCGCCCATATCCTGTGAGAGATTGAGAAAGTGTCAGTATATAGTTATGTCCGCCTTTTCACGACATCTCAGCACGCTTTAAAAACCAACTCCAACTGACACATTTGTCCACAAAGAAGAGGGTAAAAAAAGGAGAAACAAGAAAGACGTAAGTTACAACTCACACTAGGCACCCCAACCCTCCCAAGCGCACACCTCCCATCCATATACTTCCTCTTGCTCCCTCCCTCCACTAAATCCTCCTCATTCAACTGCGTCAATATCGTGCCCGGCAGCAGCGCATTGCACCTGATGTTGTACTTCCCCAACGCCACCGCACAACTCTGCATTAGACTGAGTACGCCAGCCTTTGTCGGGGTGTAGTGCCCTTGCTGGCCGCCGCCGACGAGGGCGGAGATGGAGGAGATGCCAATGATGCTGCCGCCTTGAGGGGATTGGGAGACCATTTGGTGGGCGGCTGCTTGGGTTGTGTTGAAGGCGCCGGTTAGGTTGGTGCTTAGAGTGTTGGACCACAGAGTGGGCGTTATGCTGTGGCAGAAGGAAGGGGGACGGGTTAGTTTGGAGATGGATGGGGGATGTGCGGCTGATGTGATACTGCTACCCTCCGTCCTCATCTTAGCCTGCAGGTCAGGTACCTTTGATCTTCCCTACTCATATCTAACGCGAGGCCATAGCCACAAATGGAACAAATACTTACTCCAGAAACTCGCTAAATTCACAAATCCCCGCATTACTAACACTACAGCCAATTGTCATTAGCAAGACTGACTCCCCTTATAACACAAGGAAATGTTCTGTGAATTTCTTACAAGACATCCAACCTGCCCCACCTCTTCACTGTCTCCTCTACGAACCCCTTCGCATCCTCATGTGCTCCCACATTCCCCGGCACATTCATCAATACATCCTCTACTTTCTCACCCTCGATCAGCTTCCCAGCACTTGCGACTTCCTCTCGCAAGGAAGCAAATTGTGCATGTCCCGCTTCGTTATCAAGATGGTTAACAGCGACGCGGGCGCCGTGCGAGATGTAGGTGAGGGCGATGGCACGGCCAATGCCTGTCGTTGCGCCGGTTATTAGGGCGATTTTGTTGGTGAGGAGGCGGATTGGTGGTTGAGTTGACATTGTAGTAGAGGAATGTAAGGCTCGTCGGGAAAGCGAGAGGGGTGGTGTAAAGCGGGTGCTGAGGAAATGGGAGAGGCGAGGACGGTATGACATGTACACGGCGAGTATGGTGGTGGATGTGCTCTGTTTACCGTAGTCTCTTTCTTTTGCTTGTCAATGGGATAGTGCTAGTGGATGATTTATGTTCTGGTACTTTTTTGAGCAGGGGTGTCACGATGCAATCCGATTATTCTTTTGGAGCAGGTATGAAAGACACAATAAGCTGAGTGCATCAGATGTAGGGAAGCTCGCTCTTATATCATAAACATTGTCGGGGCATTGGCACGCGAGCATCAAAATATGGGGTATGCTCGGGTCAATTCATTGCTTTGTATTTCAGGCAGTCTGAGTCTGAGTTCTTCCAATATATGTACTGTACACCAATCACTTACCACCTTCTCCGATATTCAGTCCCTCCACTTCCCCTTCCAGACCTCGCCAATTTTCCGCTACAAGTTCGGCAAACTTGCACCTTTCACTTGCCCATTCTCTAATGAATATCCCGACCCTACCTAGATCACCCATCCATATCCCAATTTCATCCCTCATACACTCCTTGATGAACACACCTCTAGCATGTTGACTTCGAATCTCCGCCTGATCCTTAACAATTGCTTCCTCAATCTTCTCCACGTCCCCTGGCTTCCTTTGAGCATCCGGTTTCGCTTGCGTAGAGGCCAGCTTTGCCTGACTAGCTTGAATGCGCTTTTCGAGTGCAGGGATGTTGTTCTTAGCCAGACGGTCGTGACGATCGAAAAGGTCGCGCATGCTGACGAGGGAGTCTCGAAGAGATTTTACGTCTTCGAGGATGAGTTCATCGTAGGCTCGAGCTTCATCCAGCAGTAGCTCTTGGTGCTTGGCAGTATGTCGAGCAGTAGCAGAGAGGCCATCGTTGAGGAGAGGTACGTCATTCGTCTCGAGCGGGTATGTGTCGGACGATAGTTCTGTAAGCGATAAAAGGGTGGCAGAGAGTCGTGCGGTATCAACAGCGACACCCTCGTTGCGTTTGATAAGACGTTCAAGAATAGTACAGAGGTTGATATATGTCTGTGAAGAGCGAACAACACCAGAGCGGACAGTGGCGATCAGGTTATCCAGATCAGCTGGCAAGGACGCTTCGAGCGTTGAAGGAAGTGGCTTGTTGGTGAACTCTTCGAGTACAGTCAAGTTTGCCTGTTTCCGCGATACTGATAACTCCTGCGGCAGATTGAAGTTAGCGAAAGCGACTAACAACGGACCGAAAGAGCTTACTGTGGGCACTGTGAGGAACATAACCACAAGTTGTTCCTGGTTGAGTACAGGATGACGAATGATGGCATTAATGAAGCGAGCAAGTCCTCGACGCCGCTTTTCAAGGAATAATGCATCTGCAGCAATGGGGTTGCCGTTGACTGTACCAGTATCAGCAAAGTGAGAACACTTATTGGCGGCCTAGAATGACTTACTCGCAACCCTCTTTGGGGGCAGAAGTGGTAGTTGTCGAAATGGATAGACTTTATGTAGCGCGTCCAACAACCATACAAAGTCACTATATCGTCGAATGACCTTGCTGCTCCGACGTGTGCTTGCGACTTCATAATTGCGATGTTGGAACATGAACATGCCTTCTTTCTCCTGTATCGTGTTGACTGTCACTATCTCTTCCACTCCTCCGTTCGCTATCCTGCTTGCACCCATTGACCTTGTTGCTCGACTTGCTCGAAGATCTGCTATCGAGCTATCGGCAGGATTTCCGAAGCCACTGGCTGTATCATAGTCATCTCCTCCACCATTGCCATTGTAGTTCGACCATTGTGACGATCTGATTGGGGTATCGGAGGGCATGCTTGGTGTGTCCTCCTCTGTTGTGGTGAATGTGCTTGTCGTCCTTTGCGGCTGCGATGCAGCGAATGATGTTGTTAAGCCGTTCGTGGTGTACTGTGATGAAATGGCCGAAGGTCTTGTTGTTACAGTGCCCCATGGATCTGAATCACTGCTCGTGTAACTAAATCCTTGATCCCTTGTCTGCTCTTGCTGGGGAGCTGCGGGAGCAGCTGGTGCTGCTATCGCTTCTTCTCTTTGCGGAGGAGGCGCAGGTTGGCGTTCGACGCGCAGTTGTGGTAGACGAGGTTGTGGAAGTCCTATTGTCTAGTCAGCAGATATCAGCATCCACGACCTGAAGACGTACTTCTCTTGCGCTCGTCAACGCCGTCAAGTGAGACTTCGTCACCTTCTTGTGCCAAGCCTGCGCAGGCAAGCACAACATTGAACTCTGATCTTCCCAAACCGCCTTGATCTTCTCCCACAATCTTCATGATCTGACTTTGCACCGCCGCGCTTATATTGCAGCCTGATAGCAATCGTCTTACGCCAGAAATTGACACGCCATTGCTTGCACTTTCTCCAGACTCAAGCAGTGCATCATATGCATCGACGTAGCTCTCCGGTACATCAGCGCCCACAAGCAATGTCTTGACTGGATTCGAGCGAGCCTGTCGCCGGGGTGTCGGGAAGCCCCATGGGGAGCTTTCGTTCTCATCTGTTCCTTCTGCTGCGAATAGACTCGATCCACCTTGGCGGCCTACGCTAGGTCTTTCTGTGGCCGGTTCGTCATCGAATAGAGAGCTCTTTATATCACGCTGTGGTGCTGCTTCTGGAGATGTACCGAACAGCGACATGTCGACATTGAGCGAGTGATATATGTGGTGTGAGTGGTGCTGGCTATCTGATACAGTTTCAAAGACAGGATGATGAAACAACGCTCTATAAATTTACACGTGATAAAACACGACATCGACGTATCTTACTTCGTAATTGGAATGCTTTTGATACATGGTAATCTACATATTTTGTGTTGATACAATGGATTTTGCTGCCAGCTTCCTATCACAGAATCCGCATCGCCGACTTCTCCAATGCATGCCGTGTTCTTCGAGATGTGTCTCACAACTTTCGTATCAACGATAGATGGGCTGATCCAGAAAGCTCCTGGCCAAAACCATGCCTTGACTGCTATACCTCAGCCATCCTGATCTCTGTCAGCTGTGACTCCAAGCAGGCTCTGCTTCTTGCACTATTGTACATCTCCAATCTTATGCTTTCTTGACGACCTTGCTAGGAGTACCGCTTCTAATGCGCTTTGCTTGAGGTCTTTGCAAGTGACCTGCAGGGATCCAGCTTTGATCGTAGGCCATAGAGGCAGTTGTTACAGCAGGACCATCTGCACCTTCGACAGTGATTTGCTCACTGGGGTCGACGGGCTTGCCGCCAAGTGACTTCTTGGCGCGCGATGCATCCTTGCCAGGTACACGAGAAGCAGAGGCTTGTCCCTTGAAAGCAGGTCGAGATCTCTTGGTGGCAGGAAAGAGGGTTGAGATCCAGGTATTGTAGACGAAAAGTGAAGTTCCAGCAAATGCGGCGGCGAGGATGAGGTATAAAAAGATTGTCTGCGGGTCGAAGAAGCTCAGCGGCGCCTCCACAACAGAGACTGTCTCATTGAAAGCCGAGACGGTGAAGAATTGGCCAGTACTATCCGAAAAGATGGCAGCTAAGCGTAACTGCAAGTCTTGTGGGTGCAAATCTTGTGTGAAGCTGTATGTTAAGCTCTCCGCTTGACCTGCTGGTATCTCTGAGTTGTACTGCACGGTCGACAAGTTTGTGACAAGGTGTGGCTGCATAGCTCCACCATCAGGAGTCCATAGAGAACCGCCAACAAATCTGTTCATTGATCAGCTACGAACTTCAACTTGTTGAGTTTAGAGCACTGACCTGAGCATAAGATTCTGAGTATCTTGGTTCTCAATTGACAAAAGTGCTTGCGTTGGCTTCCCATTCACTAACTTCGTGCCGAACAGAGCCTCTGAACCAGGAAAGCTAGTTGATATCTTGACTTGTAGATTCGCGCTCTGTAAATGCGCAGCATCTGCTTCTCCTTGTGGAACATAGTCTTCATCCACTTCTACCATCTCAACTTGTAGATTTGGGTTGCCAGTATCAATGATCTGGGCAAACGCGCCGCTGAGGGGCACAAGGCCGAAGGCGAGCAGGCTAAGGAAAGACTTCATGATTCTGTGGAGTGTGGTGTATCGAGCAGTTTCGAAATGTCAGTTTTGAGATCTCAATTGAGCTACGTCGCAGTTGTCCTAAGTGGCGGGGAAAGAAGGCTGGGCCCTGAATTGTGAACCATGGAACAAACCCTGTCGCGTGCTTTTCGTCATAGGTTCAAAAAATATTACTTGCAGAAGAAGGTACAATTATATTGCTTTTCCTTTGGGATATTATCACTACTTCATGAAATAATCTTGAAGCAGGAGATCAGCCAACCTACTAAGACTTCACTTCTGAAACTGAATAGTCCCAAATCATCATTGCAAGGAACTATAGTGAGATCGTTCCTTCCCGTTCCAGCTAATGCAAGGGCTTTTAAACTGCCAAGGGGTAGTACAAACCACAGACAATCGATCAAAAGGAACAAACGCATTCATCTTAATAGACGCCCGTCCTCCTACTCTGTTCTTCTCTATTGATTCAGCAAGCGTTTGATTCAAAACTATTGTCTTCTTGATACAACAGTCGACTATAATTATATTAAACCATGCCTGACCTTCTTGCCCGCATCTGGGACCAGCCCGATTCTGTTTATGGCCCGCTCAATAGTATCAACAGAAAACCATCTTCTCTCGACTTCGATGAATCTCCACGCAGCACACCTCGCAGCATGAGCAGTTTATTTACACCGCCTGCCCCGATCGGCTGGCATCTGAAAAAATCAAACTCTCCAGAAAAGGTCAACACTTATCGCGCATTTGCAAACAGCAGTCCACCAGCAATGCCCTTTCAAGGAGAGGCCAACAATGATCTTAGCGTCGATCAGACAACTCCACAGGACTACTTAAGTCGTTATCAGCATTTAAAAAATATCGAGAGCTACAAGAACGAGCTAATCGAGGTTTGTTCACAATCCCTGCTATTAATACTGTAGGTCGCTAACCTTGTGTTTAGGATCTGCTCTATCGTTGTGGTCAGCTCACCGAGCAGGTCAAGAAGGCAACGCTTGAGCGTGAGACTGATATTGAGTATCTCCGCACAACCCAGCGACGTGAAGGATTGTATCAGGAAAACATCCAAAGGCTCCAAGATCTTATGGATGCCGATCCTTTCGTGCTCATTCTGATCGACCTCACATCGACAATGGTGCGTGAACCCATGATAAGTGAACTCGCTCTTCTAAAACTGACCATGGCTCATAGTTTCACAAAGATCTGATTGACAAAGGTGAAAATGCTGGAGTGTCACTTCAAGTTGCAGTTCGTGAACACATTGCCACAATCCTACCCGAGCTTGACGCCTATCGTGTTGTCATTCGTGCTTTCGGAAACTTGACAGGTCTTGAAGACTACTGCCAGAAAGCTGGCATGGTAGACTCAGCCGCCAAAGTACAAGCGTTCACTCGAGGCTTCACAAAGAGTAGTGCGTTGTGTGACTTTGTTGACGTTGCTGGAGAATCAGAGGATGCGTTCAGCAAGATATCAGAAACATTCCAACTGCACTTAAACGATTACCACTGCCGCCAGATCGTGCTCTGCTGCTCGAACGACGATTGTTATTCTCATCTCCTTCAACAAGCTGCTAGTGACCAGCGCACTTTCTCCAGAGTCACCTTGCTTGAGGGCGAACCATATGACAGCAACATTTCCGACCTGCCTTTCGAGACTATTAGATTCAAACACCTTCTTGAGGCCCAGGCTGCATTCAAGAACCACTCACCACTCACCCGACAACTTTCGAACCTGGATGTTGGCGAAATCAAGGAGTTTACCCCAAGCTCAACGCCTGCGACAGCACCTCGTCCTCCTGCCATTGTATCATTGTCAGCAACTCCTTCGCCATCACCGTCTCCTGTAGGACTCTGGGCATCTATCGCCGCAAAGCCTGCAGCGCCAATCGTCCCACCTCCAGGCACTGCACCGACCACACCTAGCATTGTCAAAGCACCAACAGACGGTATACCAAGGAACCGCAAAGGACAACGTATTGATGCTGCACTGAAGCACGAGAAATCTGAGGTGGATAGGGTTAAGAAGCTCAAGATGTGCAACACACACTTTCTTCGAGGGTTCTGCCCCGTCAAGACTTGTCCTCATGTGCATGACTACAAGCCCACTGCAGCTGAACTGAACACGCTAAGACTGGTGGCTCGCATGGCACCTTGCATGAATGGTGGCGATTGTGATGATGCAAAGTGCATCTATGGCCACATGTGTCCAGCGCCTTTACAGAGGGACGGCCGTATCACAAAGGATGGCAAGGATTGCATTTTTCAAGAAGACTGTCGCTTCGAGGGCAATAGGCACCTTCGAGGTGAAGACAGAAAGGAAGTACGTTTCATTAAGGTTACTTGAGTTCATCGTGACGTCGCCGAGAGGACATGGAAGACGGGAAGGTTGGGTGGGATGGGTAATGCTCAGGATACAGCTGCAGGAAATGCAGGTCCACTAATGCTGGTCTTCCTTTATGACACTTGAACGATACCCCTCTCTCTAGCTTATGTAACCAAATATTATCTGGTCATCAGATCTTGGTCCTCCTCGACTTGCCCTGATTGACATGCTGATATTTCATCGTGACCGAGGTACCTTTCTCCGCACCTAAGCCAATAATGCCTTAGCGCAGTCTCACCCTTGCCGTCGTGACACAAAGCCGTTGGTGTCAGCTTCATCTTCAGACAAACAAACTGGAAACCTCTCCTACGACGCGCAAACCAACACGATGCAGACAGGATGACGAGTGTTTCGCGTCAACGTCAAAACGCTGCCATCGCAAAGTAAGTGTCTCTGTTGTTCGGATATGTTTAGAGCTTGCGGTGTGTCAATTCTCTCCTGGCGATCATCCATGTCCCGTCATGAACTCTCTGTCTCCACGAAGCGGAGGTGCGAAAGACACTAAAGATTTCATCACCTGCCGCATGTGCTCCACGCTCTTTGCCGCCTTACTCTCTACAAGCTCTGGCGCCATCAAGAGGCTTTTTGGTGATCGTGCGATGTCGTCAACATGCAGCACCCTATTGAGCGAGAAACCAAGCCACTCATGTTCTAGTTCCCTAATTCTTTATATGCACACTATGACGAAGGGTTTTACCCCTCACACCAGTCTTGTTTCAGCTGAACTGATATCTTCCCCTCTTTCTTGACCTTGGTTGTGCTCGCTTAGCAAGCTGTGATCGTGCAGTATGTCACCGTCGGTGTCAAAATCTTCGAGGAACGTGCTACACTCGCTTCAGAGGTACAAGCAAGGTGCACGCATTGCCCTGCGGCATGCGGCAGCAGCGAGTTCATGGTTGTTGGCTGTTGGTTTCTGAGCTGAAGGCATCCCTACGCGGGTGCTGGTTGCTGCACAGTCTCCACACCTAGTCCATCAGCCAGCATTGTCACTACAGTCTCATCCACCCCGTGCTCGGAGCTTGTACGAATGCGGTATAGACACTACATCTCATCATGCATGTATAGCATTGGCAACTGTTATGCGCTACCCCGCTCGAGCTGCTCATGTATAAATATTCGACTTTGCATGTACTTCTGCTAGGATCTTGCTCCAGACTAACTCTTCTACTGTAAAGGTCTAATAGCAATACCGCAGCTTTTTTGTTGCTGATTTTCGTCATGGTGCCTCTCTTGCTTGCTGTGCTTGGCACAAGCATCCCTCTTGCTCTCGGACAAGGTGCAGACACTGCTCCTCCGAGTGGTATCTATCCTGGCTTCGCTGAACCATACGCAATTCCTGGCGCTCAGAGCTTCCAAACCTCACCGCCCAAGGTAAACGCCTCTGCCACTTTCTTATTCGTTTATGCTAACGAAGTGTAGTATCCTAGTCCTTGGGTGGATGGTAGTGGCGGTTGGGCTGATGCCATAGCTAAAGCCCAGGCATTTGTGCGTCAGTTGACCCTCACTGAGAAGGTCAACTTGACCACGGGTGTTGGGTGGGAAGGTAATATTTCTATGCACGCGCCGAGGACAAGATCGCGTTATTAACGTTCTACAAGGCGACCAATGTGTTGGTAACACTGGAGGCATTCCTCGTCTTGGATTCAGACCTTTGTGTATGCAGGACAGTCCATTAGGAGTCCGTTTCGCAGACTATGTCTCTGCTTTCCCTGCTGGTGTGACCGTTGCAGCTTCGTGGGATAGAGCCATGTGCTATCAGCGAGGTAAGGGCATGGGCTCTGAGCACTTCGGAAAAGGTATAGTTGTCCAATTGAGACAGACCATGAATTGATAGCTGACGAATCCACAGGTGTCGATGCTCAGTTGGGCCCGGTTGGTAAGACTATTGAAATCGAGCATGACTCGTAGGTATACTAACAAGCCATTAAAGTCGGTCCTCTTGGCCGGTCGCCTGAAGGTGGAAGAAACTGGGAAGGTTTCTCACCTGACCCTGTGCTCAGTGGTATTTGTGTTGCCCAGACCGTCAAGGGTATCCAGGATGCTGGTGTCATTGCTACCACCAAGCATTACATCCTCAATGAGCAGGAACACTACCGCTCCAACGACGGAGCTTTTGAAGCTGAAAGGTGAGTTTTGGTGAATCTGGTCCCAATAAGAATGCACCACTAACGATGATCTCTAGCTCAAACGTTGATGATATCACGATGCATGAGCTGTACATGTGGCCTTTTGCTGATGCTGTCCGTGCTGGAACTGGCTCCATTATGTGCAGTTACAACCAAATCAACAACAGCTACGCCTGTCAGAATTCGTACGCTCTAAACTATCTCCTTAAGGGCGAGCTTGGCTTCCAGGGCTTTGTTATGTCTGACTGGGCTGCTCAACACGCTGGTGTGTCGACTGCTCTTGCTGGTCTCGATAGTATGTGTTTCACAAGAGTTTCAAAATGATCCACATTTATAACACGTTTTCTAGTGACCATGCCTGGTGATGAGGGATTCGACAGCGGCAACTCCTACTTCGGCGGAAATTTGACAATCGCTGTCCTTAATGGCACAGTTCCCGAATGGCGTAAGTTCAAAAGAGCATGAGGAATATGTTGAAGTTTTCAAAGATCCTCGAAAGACAGCGAACCATTTGTTAATTCCCTTCTAGGCATCGATGACATGGCGACGCGTATCATTGCCGCGTGGTATTATGTAGGCAGAGACACAGCGGCTCCTCCAGCACCAAACTTCAGTAAGTTCTGCCCTCTTGCTATCAAAGATTGTCGCTGACGGATGGCCAGGTTCATGGACGAGGTGAGCAGATGCAAAGGAGCAGAAGGAAGGGAAAAACAACTGTCTAACATGAGTTAGGGACACCATCGGTCCCGAGTACTTCTACGCAAACGCTGGCCAAAAGGTATTATACTTCAAGGATTATTTTGCCGTCCCCTTTGCTGACTTATCATTAGGTTATCAACGAACACATAAACGTACAGGCCAACCACGCACAGCAGATCAGAACACAAGCAGTCCGTGGAACTGTGCTTCTCAAGAACACCGGCTCTGTCCTCCCTTTGAGAGGAAACGAAGCATTCGTCGCTTTGATCGGTTCGTGGCTCGTGTCTCCTAGTCGCTCCCTTCTTGTGCTTTCTTCCCCATCTGCTCTTTCGAGACTGACCAAGCAAACGTACAGGCAACGACGCAGGCCCGAACTCGCTTGGCCCCAACGGATGTTCAGACCACGGATGTACTACGAACTATAGAACTCAAGGAACAATGGCCCAGGGATGGGGTTCAGGCACAGCAGTATGCTCTTTGCATTCGAATCTATTGGTGAGATTAACAAGAGACTAACCTGCACCAGGATTTCCCGTTCTTGATTGATCCTCTTACCGGTATGTCTAATTCGATCTTGGCCTTCATATAGTCTTCTGCTAACATTTTCAAAGCAATCACCAACTATGCCGTCAACCACGGCACAGGAGATGTGCAATACACCTTGGTACGCTTTCGTTCACTCTTACGTTTTGATTCAAGCTGCTTACAAAACTACTCTTTCAGGACAACTACAATCTCGGCACTGTTCGTACTCTTGCTAGACAGGCTTCTCACACTTTCGTGTTTGTCTCTACCGATGCTGGTGAAGGTTATATTACCGTCGATGGAAATGCCGGTGACCGAGTGAGTATTGCAAACCTTTCATGCTATGCGATGATACTGACATATGCAAGAACAACCTCACACTCTGGAACAATGGCGAAGCCCTCATCAACGCCGCTACCTCTGTCTCCAACAACGTCATCGTTGTTGTTCACTCTGTTGGTCCCGTCCTCATGGGCAACTGGTTAGCGATCATCCTTCCAGAACACATTGTGTTCACTTGCTGACAAACGTCAACAGGTCAAGCAATCCCAACGTCACTGGTATTGTTTGGGCTAACGTTCCTGGCGAGCAATCTGGTAATGCTCTTGTCGACATCCTTTACGGAAACGCCAACCCTGGTGGCAAGCTCCCTTACACCCTTGGTCGTGCTCGTTCCGACTACGGCACTGATGTCAGTGGACAATCCTCCTCCTCCTTGAAGACTATGACTTGCTGACTCGACAACTCCAGGTCATCTACAACTCCAGCCAATTGCCACCTCAGATCAACTTCCAAGAAGGTATGTCCATCGCTTCATGAAAACATTGTATACTCTCGTTGACTAACATAACCAGGTGTCTTCATCGACTACCGCGCATTCGACCGCCACAACGAGACACCCATCTACGAATTCGGCTTCGGTCTCTCCTACACCACCTTCTCCTTCTCCAACATCCAGATCCAATCCAATGGCCACACAACCTACAAGCCCAACACAGGCATGAGTGCACCTGCTCCCGTCCTCGGCCAACCTGGGACCGCCGCTCAAGCTCTCTTCCCCGCCGGCTTCAACGCGCTCAAGGCTTTCATCTACCCCTTCATCAACAACACAAACTTGGCAGCCGCGTCTGGTGATTCCACCTACGGCATGAACGCCTCGTCCTACCTGCCTCCTCACGCCCAAGACGGAAGCGCACAGCCTGCTGTCCCTGCTGGTGGTGCTCCGGGAGGGAACCCGCATCTCTGGGACGTCATGTTCACCGTTACAGCAACAGTAACCAACACCGGCCCCATCGCCGGCGACGAAGTAGCCCAACTCTACATCTCCCTCGGCGGCCCCAACGACCCCAAAGTCGTGCTCCGCAACTTCGACCGCATCCATATCGCATCAGGCCAATCCGCAACCTTCAGCGCCCAAATCACCCGCCGCGACATCTCCAACTGGGACCCCGCTGCGCAAAACTGGTATATCTCAACTTACCCAAAGACAGTGTATGTAGGCAACTCCAGTCGCAACTTGCCCTTGTCAGTAGCCATTCCATTGAATAACATCAGTGGAGATGTGGGTGGTGATGTTGCTACTGCTACTTATAGTAGTGAGGCGGCTGCGGCGAGCAGTATTGAGATGGCGGCAGGGACAAGTGGTGTGCCTAGTGTGCCTGCTGTTACTGTTACGGGGGTGGCTACTGCTACTACTACTGCTGCACCTGCTGGTGGTGCTCCTAGTGGTGCTTCGAGTGCTGCTTCTAGTGGTGCTCCTAGTGCTGCTTCTAGTGGTGCTCCTAGTGCTGCTCCTAGTGCTGCTTCTAGTGGTGCTCCTGGCTGGGGTTACCATTCTGCTCCTGGTGGAGGATGGTCTTCTGGTGGCGGTGGTAGTGGTGGATGGTAAGGTAGGGTGTCAAACCAAGCTGACCAACATTTGAACATGAAGGGATAGTGGACGTGGTAACGGTGAATTATGAGTTAACTGGCACGAAGATGCAGTGAAGCGGGAAGGAAAAGTCTAAATATGCGAAACACCAAATGAGGATGATAATAACGAAGAAGAAAGGTCTATATAATCTCGTTTAACTAGTAATACACTCCTTTACGACCTGAAGCTGTCTGTTTGAACATTGTCACCAGCAGTACCATCGTTAAAGCGCTAGTCTTCGAGCACCGTTTGATATAATGCGATCTGGATAGCTGGACTGAAACTGGATCGTGCGGAGATATTTTTTGCTCTGCTGCTGGAGAGTGATGAGTTTTGTTCAAACAAATATCTTCTAGCTATTGCACATTAAGTACAGTACCTGGTAGTAAGGTGTAGTCTGTGGGACACTAAAACAAGAAAGAGATGTAATAGAGGATTTGCCAAGGGGATTCTGTGCACGATGACATGAATTCTCCAAGGTTAAGGTATTCTCGTTGAAAAGGGAAGCGAAGTAGCAGCATGATTTTCTGATTTTCTGATTGATTGATTGATTGATTGATACTGGAGAAACGCCTCTAAGACCACGAACACAATGGTTGTCACAAGTCTGTTGTGGAATGCCGAACTGGTCATCAATCTTCTCGACAACGCCCAATACATGCCCTGACCTGTCCCGTGTCATTGTACTGTTTCACTCATACTCGTTCATTTATCCTACCCAACGTCAGTACATCATGCTCCTTACGTTTGCAACAGCAGACATACCGGACATTTTCGTCTCTCCCAGGTCTCGTATCCTACCATCAGCGACCATTCCTAGTGCTCCTTTGACCTGCATTCTTCTCGCCATTATGCCTCTTAGTATAGCAAATGTTTCATCGTCATGACATTGACATAACCCATGACAATCGTCGCGCTTATTGTACTGCTGCGATGAACTCATCGTTGAAAGCCGTAACATGCTACGCAGCTCATTCTTCAGCTCCTGGAGAACTGCAGCTCTCCTAGTTCCAATAGAGGTCGCCACCTAACCTTGAAATCATTATCGCCATGCTTATAAATCTTCTTCGCAACTTTTATAGACCAATAATTAGGGGCCATGATGCACTCATTAAATGCATAACCTCTTAGTCCTTCGACTGTCTCAACAACCTCCGAATGCCGCCACCATTCTGAACTGAATATCTCAATCACCCATGCATGTACAGCTTCTTTGAACGCGTCCAGAGTCACGTCTAACGCCGTCGTCGTAGTAATGATGAACATAAAGCGCTCGACGAGGATGCGGAGGAAGCCTGAGTTTCGTTGGTATATTGCGATGCGAGTGAGAAGCTCGTTCCAGAGTGTGATAGCGCCTTGCATGCTATCTCCTGGGTTGCGCTTAGCAGGGATTAGCATTCGCTCTTCTAGCAGTATTGCGGTTAAGAGAGTCAAGGCTTCGTTCCGTCCCATGCACCTGTTGACGATTTCTGGGAGTGTGATGGAAGATTCGGTGTGTGAGATCTCGTTGAGGTCAACTCCGCTTCTGATTTCGGCTTTGCGCCTGGTGACAAATGATCTCAAAACATCACGGAGTTCGGTGTATGTTGGCATCGGTACTGCTTTGCGTTCTGGCTGAAGAACTCGGGGTGTGTTTAGATCTGGGACAGGATCGAGCTTGAACCAGTAGTGATGCCAAAGCCATTCGACGCCTAATTTGGCATTTCTAGCTAGTCTCTGGAGGGATGGCAGTTCTTCGTGGGTTGCTTCGTGACGTAGTTCGACGAATGAGGCGGGCATGTCGATTGAGCGAGCCATCTCTACCATAGGTACTTTTTTCATGGTTTTTTGCTCGATGTCACAAAAACCAGTCACGAAGCTAGTCATGTGTATCAGCGTCTAGCTCGGCGTGTAGGTCTTGCATTGCCTCCACGACATACCGGCAGAAAGCTGCAGAGTAAGCTGCTCTCACACTCAGCTGCGAACCACCTCCACCACCACCTTCATGCAATAGGATGGCATCCACCAACAATGCCGTAGACTCGACGGCATGTGGTGTGTGCCCTCTCATCTTCCAGGCGGCAATTTTGTCAACAGCATTTCGCCTGAGATCGACTGGAGGTGCTGCCTCACCAAGTCGGTAGATCTCTCTCCGAACTTGAAGTAGTTCGTGAGTGTACTTCCATGGGGTTATTTTGTATTGAGGCATGGCCGACACTCTTGCTGTGCATGATGTTGCAGCACGTCCCCTATACAGCACCTACCACCGACACACCTGAAGCGTGGCTATTTCGAATAGTTGGGCAGTTGGAAGGTTGGAAGAAGAAGTGAAGAAGGAAGGAATAGAAAGTGAAACCGACGAGAGGCCAAAACGGTTATCACGAACGAACGAACATCCCTCCTGGTTGTTTCAGCATACCTGGTAAGCAATAGATCATTTGACGTACAGCCTAGACTCTTTAGTAAAGAGTGACGCTAGAAAGCTATAGTGAGAGCACCAGCATTTCACAACCTTTGTTTTTCCGAGCATTCACTCACCGCATAGACACCCTCCACATCACTGCTGATATAGTGCGAGTATCACTACGTAGGATAGTCCTTGAACAGAAAGCTCTTCTTGGTATCCTCAGTGGGAGGAGGACCCCAGCTGAACATTGTCGATTGTTGGTCAGGTCAACAACCACTACCAAGCAAGCCGACCGCCATCATGAGCACACCCGCCCATTCAGTTCCACCATCTCGACCAGTCTCCCGCAGCACCATCTCCTCCCAATACTCCTCACAGCAACCTCCCTCCAATACCATCCGACCCAAGACCAACGCCTCCACCATAAACATCTATCAGCGCCACCTCAACCGATCACAAACCAGAGAGACATCTCGCGCCAGTTTCGCATACCTCTTCGCCGAAATGATAACCTACGCGCAACGCAACATCACATCAATCACTCAGCTTGAAGACCGGCTCAATGAGCAAGGTTATCCTATCGGTCTTAAACTCCTCGACCTTCTCCTATATCGTACTCCGAATAGCATGCTCTCGACCTCTACCACTACAAGACCCACGCGGATACTACCTCTACTACAATTCGTTAGCACGACACTATGGAAGCACCTCTTTGGGCGACCAGCAGACGCACTAGAGCGCAGTCAAGATGCAAAGGATGAATACATGATTACGGATAATGACCCAGTGGTGAATGCATACATTAGCGTGCCGAAAGAGATGAGCCAGCTGAACTGTGCAGCGTATGTGGCTGGAATCATTGAGGGCGTGTGTGATGGGTGTGGCTTTTATGCCAAAGTAAGCGCGCACTCGGTGGCAGAAGAGGAAGCAGGGGCAGGTGGGAAAGATGGACAGATGTGGCCTGGAAAGACTGTGTTTTTGGTCAAGTTCAAGGAGGAAGTCATGGAGAGGGAGGAGATTGTGAATCAATTCAAGACGTGAAGAGAGCAGGAGGAGTCAGCCACATATCTAGGACGCGGATATCTGATGGCAGCTATCACACTCGAGAGGGTGATGCTATATCCGCTATCTGCGCAATCATGTGCTATCCAGATTCTCACGTACATTTGGCGAGCATTGCCGGTCACACAAGGAAGGCCTTTCCACTATCCAAGAAAAGCCAATACAGAGCAAGCACTTCGGCTGTTCTTCCGACCTCGAGGTCAAAGGAGCATGATTCATTCACGATGTAACTCTGGTTTCTACCAATTTTAGCAGCCTGTTCGTCTGCTCGGCGAGCGATAGAGTCAAAATCTGGTTTACATGTCAGCATCGGCTCGAAACTCAACGCACCAGCACGACTTACAGTATGCGGCCAGATCCTCGCCAAATGCGCCGTAAATCCTTTGTATAGAGCCAGTGGTCCTTCTGCCTTGATGGTACTATACAGACAATCGAATGCGCCTTTGTACAAGTTGCCGCTTTGATTGTACATCCTGCTCATAATGGTATCTGGTGGGTGCATGAAGACGCAGACCACAATACCACTGATAGCACTACTCGTCAGATGCAATCCCGGGCCTTCCTCCATGCCCAACTGCTTCACCAGCTGCCTCTTCGCCAGAAAGTATGTTGGCAGCTGCACACTACTCCCAAAGCCTGTCCGCACCATTGCTGGGCCAATTCCACGATACAATCCTCTAACACCTTCCGCGCCATATATTTGTCTTAACCCATCTATAGCATTCCGGTATTTGTGCTGCGTTCCGACTGGTAGAAAAGGCGAGTAACTCTGCAGCCGCGTCTTGACCAAGAAGAATGGACTACCTAGAGCTGCACCTATCACTCCAGAACTTGCTCCTGCCATCAGATTTATCGGCACACTTTGCTTTGTCGCATCTCCAAATACGCGTGTCGCCAGCGAACTACGTATTGGCTCATAGAAGCCCAATCGCGAACCGTTCAATACAAGTTGGTAGGTGTATGCGCAGCCAAGACCACGGTATAAGCCGCGAGGTCCTTCGTTCTTGAGGACGGTGGAGATGCCGTGGAAGACGCCCTTGTAGAGGCGAGGTGCTGTTCCTTTTGACTGGAGTTCGCCTTGAAGTTGGAGTCTGATCTTGATGGTTTCGGCGGGATGTGTGACGGTTACGGCGCCGCAGCCTGCAAGGCCGCCAGCAATGAAGGCACTATAGGGGAGGATTGTGGTTAGTGATTAAGATTCGAGAGTTGTAGGTTTAAGATGTACATACCCTGTTGTAGATGACATGCTCCAATATGAATCTCCTTCTTCACTGCTTTTTTTGTTCTATTGCGTTCTTTCTCTGTGCCAAATTTTTGAGACGAAAACTTGTTCTCTAGGTATGAGACGGATTCCTATGTCGTCCTTTTTTCTCGCCGTGCTGACTGTAGCTTGTATAATGCCGACTATGGGTAGGCTTCTGAGCTTAGTGTCTTATAGTGTGTAGCTACCAATGATAAACACGTTCGTCAATTGTGTAATGTGACAGCATTTTGCCGAGACCGGCCTCCATTGGCACGCGGATCACGTGCGTTGGTGGGGAAGCAATCGGCAGGTTCGTTTCAGATATTCGAAACTGTTTCAGAATCGATTCATCTCTAACGCTAAGTAGCAGCGAAGCACGTCACTGATTTCATCAAGTCTACGCCTCGAGCCCGCAGTCCGCTACTCAGTGTTGGCCCGTAGCTACTCACCTTCCAGCCACGTCCTCTTTCTCCGTTTGTTCATATTCGCACGCGCTGCAAGTCATCTGAGGAGGAGCTGGGCAGCGGTCACCTAGATGGCACATGGTAGGGGAGGAGGTGGAATGCGGACAGCTCAAGTCAGTGACGTGATAGCAAGCTTCCAGCCAGTACGAGTAAGTCAATTCAGATCAGAGACCAAAATCAGTCAACACCACTGACCCATTTTCAATTCCAGCGATTTGGATGGCGCAAAGATGAAAGACCATACGCAGTAACCTCCCTTGACTTCGATGATACTGGCGAATACTGCATAGTTGCGCGCGACGACGAAACACTTCAAATCTACAATTGCAAGGATGGGACTCAATTCAAGGAGCTCAAGTCGCAGAAATACGGCGTCGATTTGGCGAGATTCACGCATCATAATCAAAGTATCATTTATGGCAGTACAAAGATTGATGGTACGTTGCTGTCTTCTACTCCTACTCGACCTTACCATCTCACCTCGCCTCGCACCACCTGGATGCAAAACCACTAACTCCGTGCTTCCAAGACACAATCCGCTACCTCTCCGTCCACGACAACACCTACATCCGCTACTTCCGCGGACACACCGCCCCGGTAACCGACCTCGCCCTCTCCCCCTCCTCCGACACCTTCATTTCCGCCTCTCTAGACGACACCGTCCGCCTCTGGGACCTAAAATCCCCCAACGCGCAAAACAAACTGAATATAAAAAGCGCCTACCTCGTTGCCTACGACCCAGGAGCCGTCGTCACAGCCGTCGCCATCATAGCCGCGCAAGCCATCTCACTCTACGACGCGCGCCAAATCGACGGCGCGCCGTTCGCTACATTCGATCTTCGCGAGCACGAAGCCACGTTCATGCACGGTCGTGCTCAAGGAGGAGGTACAGCTACAAGCAGACACACGCAAGGCGATTGGACGAAGGTGGAGTTTTCGAACGATGGCAAGAAATTGCTCGTCGCGACGTCAGGACCAGGACATTATGTGCTCGATGCGTTTGATGGACCGCTGATTGCTTATTTGCCGAAGACGAATGGGACGACATCTCGCATTTCGCCTTCGCTACGAAGTCGCGTGGCGCCTAGTACGCCAGCGACACCTTCGCAAGCTGCCAATCGCACTGGTGGTAATGTCACGGGCACGGGCGACGCGTGTTTCTCTCCTGATGGGCGGTATGTCATTGGTGGATCTGGTGAGGCGGGGATGTTGGTGTGGGATTTGGATCTTGCTATCAAGTCGTCACAGGGGGAAGACGTTGACATGACGAGCAGCAGTAAAAGCCGTAAAGGCAAAGTATGGGACGAACAATCCAAGGTCTTACTCCCCAGTCACACGATTGGCGAAGACAGAAAAGATGCGGGGATGGCGAGTATAGTGAGATATAATCCGCGACATAACTTGATTGCGAGTGCGGATAAGGGTGTTGTGTTTTGGGTGCCTGATGTTGAATGATGTGGACAGATGAATGAGCGGATAATGAAAGAGAACGAAAACGAAAGAGGAATCTATATGGGAACTGGGACAACAAAGCGAGGAACGAAGGAGAAACGAGCGAGAAATGAATAGTGAAGCACTGCAAGTGATGAAAGTCAAAGACGGAATTGCAGACTGGCCATATATGGTCGGCCAGCTCAGGCGTGCAGAGAAGAGAAGAGAAGAGAAGAGCATCTTTAGTCTTTTTCACGGACCTGGGGGATTGCTACCATTGCTCGATGCTCATTGCTCCATCGCCTCCTCATCGGCGACATCTATCATCGCCTTCATTGAAATAATAGGACGGCATTCCTATCAAACTTTCTTAAGGCGATATCAACATCAAAGCCCAGACTTCAAGATGAAAGCTCAAAGCCAAAAGACAGAATCAAAGCCAAAGGCCAAAAACCCAAAAGACAAGAGGAGCGAGGAAACAAAAGAAAAAGCCTGAGACGCAGACGCCAGAGAGAAACACGTCGATATCGTCATCCACCGTGCTGATACTCACTGGCGTACATGGGCGATGTGTGAAACGAAGAGATTTCAGCAGCAGATGGATGGAGCAGACTGCAGAGGTAGGCAGGTACTCCGTGTTGGACTGTGGCTATAATTGTGACCCAGAGCAGAGGGCGAAGTGGAGAATCGAGGCGTTCACATCACAGCACAGCACAGCACAGCACAGCACAGCACAACACAGCACAACACAGCACAACACAGCACAACACAGCTAGAGAAGGCAGAGTGACAGATAGCATAGAAGCAATTGATTTGACACTCTACTGCCGCCGTGTAACATAGACAGATCACTTTTCCTGGACCTCCTCGACTGTGTCGACTTCATTTATCGTTTCTATGGGTTATAAGCGTACTTGAAGGTCCTCTAATCCTTCGGTTAGTTCTTCATGCCTTGTCTTTGCGAGCGAAAGCTGTTCTTGGGCTTCTTGTCGCAATCGCGCACGAAGTGATCAGCTGCACCGCAGTAGCCACAAAGGTTGTTGGCGCGGCGTCTTTGCTTTTCGGCGGCAGAGATCGGACCATGGTTGCGAGGAGCGCCTCCCTTCTCAGCAATCGTGTTCCACTCTGCATTCTGCCACGAAGGTTTCTCCTCCGCACCCCATTTCAATCCAGGATCATGATCACCAGTAGGTTTCTCCCACGAAGGTTGCTCCACCGAGGGCTTGCTCTCACCCCAAGTCAACCCAGCGTCATGATCACCAGCTCCACCCCCCGAAAAATCGTTATGTTCATCAGTCTTGGCCTCATGTTCCTTCTTAGCCCAATCTTTCCATCCATCGTTTGTACCGACACCTTCGAGCATCCAAGCTGGATTGCCATGCTTGTCTGCAAAGACTCTCTGCTCCAGTTCCTCCAAGGCACCTTCATCCAGATATCGACCTTTGCGTTCAGTCAACTTGGGCTTAATCTTCTTACCACCACCTTGCTTCGGAAGTCTGGTTCCTGCTCTCAATCTCTCCAATTCGATATCACTAATCCACTTCCCGTCATCTTCGACGTGTTCGCCTTTGCAATTCATATAGTCCCGGAGGACAATGTCATACTCGATCTGGTCTGGTGTGCGAGGCCTGCTTATTGGAGTAATCTCGCCATCCTTCAGAATCGGAGCTATTTCGAAACTATTCGCGACTTCGACATCGTCTGGCATATCCGAAACGTTCTCAAGCCATTTGCTGACTTCTGGATGATACCCTTCGTACGGAGGTTCGTTCCTCTCCCAACTGTCCCACTGTGTGGGCGGGTCTACCTGTTTCGGTGGATTGCGACCCCATCTGTACCTGTCCGTGACTTTCTTCCTCGGGCTGGCAGAAGCTGGGGCGGCATAAGTCTCCGGTGATACAAAAGCTGGCTCCTTCGGCAGAGGCTGTCGGGCGAAGGATGCCTCAGTAGGCCCAGTTGCTGCTTGGTTCGAATTTTGGGGAGCATTCGCGGACCATGCGTTATGCTTCTCTTGTGGCTTAATCCAGGGTGAGACACGTGGATTAGTCGGCTTCAAAGTGCTGCTTCGACCGGCCGAGGCTGCTGCAGACTTCTTCTCCTCTCTCACTTCCTGCACAAGCGCCTTGAGTTTGCTGGCATATGAGATAGGGCATGGCGGAATTTGGATTGGCATTGTGGTCGGAGCAGTAGGCTGAAGGCTAGTAGGTACGCCTGTAACAGTGGAGTTCATCATATCGTCTGTGCCCTCTTCTGCGTCTGTCACTTTGTTTGTTTCGCTGCTATCTTGATGGACTTGTGTCGGAGGATGAAGTGTAGTTGTACGAGCTATAGCTCCAGCTCTGGAGGGGTGATCGACAGTGGCGCTGCTCTTGTGCGACCCGACTTTTTCCGTCTGCTTGGGCTGTGACACTTTGTGACCGATTCTAAGAGTGCTGACTTTCGGCCCTTGGTGTGCCTTGAGCATCTTCAGCACTGGTTGTGTCTCATTCTTTGGCGCTTCCAGTGTAGGCCATTCAACCTTACCCATCCCTCCTGCCAGATCAAGAACCTCGGTGTCTTGATTGGTAGTATTGGCTGTTTCCTTGCTCTTGCAGTGACCAGGTTCCAGATAATGCTTCAACAATGCAGCAATAGCAGCACCGTCTCCATCGCAGAACACTTCATTGCAACCCAAGCACGTCACTTCTCTCTTTCTTGTATACTCTTGCTTTGTATGCCTCCTCAACCCACCTTCACTCTGGAAGTCCTTTCTGGCGCAAACTGGGCAGGCAAGCTCATGATTATCAGATGCGACCCAGTGACGTCTGATGGCTTTGATGTTTGGAAAGCCTAGCTCACAGTCGTGACACCATTCGTGGTCTTTGTCTGTAGTAAGATTTCGTAGGACGTGCTGCTCCAGTTCTTCCGATATGTCGAAAGTCTTCTTGCAGCCGGAAGTGTAATATATGCAAGGGACCAGTGGTGTGACGAGAGTGTCAGGTTTGAAGGATTGATCGAGGTAGAGTTTGAGCTGGGCGAGCGTGGTGCCAGTGGGCGCGGCAGTGATGGTTGGTGCTGAAGGCATTGCTACGAAGAGCTATGCAGATTGTCGTTAGGCGTGGACGAGTGTGACACTTCTTTGTCGCAGCCTGAGCGGATAAAGAGGTTGATAGAGAAGCGATTTCTCGTTTCGGCGGCTTGGAAAACAAGATGGAAGTGAGCGCGCAGGAATGCGTAAGGTAGCTAAGATCGCTTTTGTAGATAGACTGTTAGCGCTGGTGATAACCACGCTCAGTTTTGATCGCGCTCAGTTCTGGGAAAGAGCGATCTTGATGTTTAGAGGGCGACGAGCATTGTTGACGTTGATGAAGGTTGTACAAGGTGATGATGAAAGTCAGAAGAAAAGGAAGAGGTCAGATCAAGCTCTGAAAAGAAAGTGAGTCACCCACGGATCTCAAATAGTCATGATGAAGTGGGGAGAGTGTTTCAGGTTTTTGATTTGAAGCTTCTATGATCGTCAGCTTAAAGCTCTGCCAGAATAAACAAAAAGAAACAAAGAACTTTAGACCTCTACCATCTCGCCATCCGAATCATCTAAAGCGAAATCAAAAAATTCGGCCAATTCCAAATCATGTCTCATAATCGTCACATCCGCCTCCAGAACAATCGTAATAGACACCATCGTCTTCTCGTCAGAAACATGACAGACCGCTCTTGTTCTGCTTCTTCACCTTCTTACTCTCTACCTCCGTCTTTCTAACCTTGACATTCATATTCTTCTCCGCCAAAACCTCTCTATGCTCAATCTTTCTCTTCGAAGTCTTCGTCTGAGTAGAAACAGTCGAAACACTTCTTCCCAACGACGCGACTTCCGACCCTGAACTAGCCAAGCCCGCTTTGATCCTCTCCTGCCTCTCGCGTAGACTCAGAGGTCTATCATCACGACAGAAATACCCAGTTTTGCCAAGGAGATTACCAGATGGCGAGCGCACTTTCCATCCTGAACCCAGATCTTCGGCCAAATCTTCTGGGTCAATGAGGTAGGAGAGATGGTGTACTTCGCGTTGTTGCTTTGACGCATCAGTGATGGTTGAAGCAGTCAAGGTCGCGATAGTTGAGGCAGTGGAGATGCTGCGACGCGATGCGCTAGTTTTGGTGGTGTGGTAGCTTGTAGTGGAAGTGCTGGAGACAAGGCGGTGTTTTGCTATGGCAGGAGGTTGAGATGCGATACTACCTCCAGAGCTCGAGCCTCCACTTGATGAGGGTGCATCACAAGATGGTAGTGGGAGTGGAGGTAGAGGCTTTGAGGCTGCGTAGCCGATATGGTTACTTGTGTTATTAGCTGGAGGCGCACTTTTGTAGGAGAAGAGCATACACAAACCCAGCCATTATGGACGTTGTTGTTATTCGTCGATGACATACAGGATATCAAAGATGGAAGCTGCATTCCTCCTTCAGTATGTATAAAAACAATCCAATGTTGTGACCCCACAAGAACTCATCACGCGAAGAATGACGCGACAACAAGATCTTGAAACAAAATAGAGATAAAATTGCATGATATCTTTGTAGATGTCAATATATATCGTCAAGTAACTGTACAGCCTAGAAACGAGTATATGGCAGCCTATATCCAATGTTAGCACCAAGTATACAGATCGAGGATGCAGCAGAAAACACATACCACTTTCCTCTCAACGTAATAACAGCCCAATCACCCTTATCATCAGTCTCCTTCTTAATATTCATCGAGAAAGAAATAGCACTCATGATACCATCGCCAAACTTCTCATTCAACACCGCCTTCATCGGCGCGCCATAGTTTTGCACAATCTCATACAATCTGTAAATGAGAGGTTCTCTAGGTGGCATCTCAGTTGCTCGACCCCGATCAGGCCAGGCATACAGATCCGTCTTTAGTTGTTCAACCTCAAGGCCCAGTAATTCAGCGAGCTTCTCTGCATCAGATTGTGACGCTTTAGCTTGGCCGTAAAAAATCGCAGCACAGGCTACTTCCTCGCGTCCGAGGGCTTTGGCGATTTGTTCAAAAGTGATCTTCTTAGACTTTTTTGCAGCGAAGAGTGTCTGGCAGACATCAGGGAGACGGGGAGCGATTGAGGTCTAGAGAGGAAAACAAGGCGAGCGGTCAGTATACAAGTATATCTGCGGGGTATGAATATGACGGAGATGCTGGCTTACATCGAGTGTTGCAACTGGCTTGTCGAAGCTGCCGTCGGCGGGAAGAGGTTGAGCCATGGTGAAGATCAGTGAGCAAGGAAGTCAATAGATAGGTGCGATAGAAAGAAGAATAAGAGATGGAATGGGATGGGATGGGAAAGAAGAGGAGGTCGACGAGGTGGTTATCTAGAGGTTATGCCAATGGCGGGGGGTCCATTGGATGTGGAGACGAGTCTAGACGAGTCTAGACGGTGATCTCATGATTTATTCGCTTTCTCCTGAGCATCTCCTTCTTCAACAAAGAGAAGTAGCTGCACACGCCAACATGCATATCCTAGTAGGTACACCTCTCCCATCCCCCCTCCTCATACCTAGTCCACTGATACACATCCAGCTCACCAACGACGACGGACCTCCTCACCCCTCACACTCCCCCTACATCTCCACCCTCATCTCAGTCCTAACCTCACCACCCTACAACCACACAGTCAGCGTCGTCCTTCCCTCGCAACAACGTTCCTGGATCGGTAAAGCCCATCTCCTGCCAGCGTCCACCTACCAAGAACCCGGCAAACCTGTTCCCCAGCCCCATCACGACGATGACGCCGCATCAAAACACGGCGGCGAAGGCCTGGTATACGGAGGTGGTAACAAGACACAGAAGAACGACGCCATAGACGACGTACTACGTCCTACCTATCTCGATCCAGCTACGGGCAAAATCCACACTCGGTCACAAGACGTCCCCTTACCACAAATGAAATCAGATGAAAGCAAAACAAGTCCACACTTCTACGCCCTAATCCCCGGCACGCCAGCAACCTGCACCCAACTCGGCCTCTTCCACCACGCCGCCCTCTTCCCAACATCAACATCAACATCAACATCATACCCAGCAATCGACCTCGTCCTTTCCGGGCCCAACCACGGCCGCAACACGACCGCCGCCTTCGCACTTTCCTCCGGCACCCTCGGCGGCGCTTTAGAAGCGGCAATAGCAGGCTACAAAGCGATAGCACTCAGTTTCGCGTTTTTCACGCGCAAAGAAAGCCCGGAACTGATTGAAGAAGCATGCGTGCTCAGCGCCAAGATCGTCGCCAAATTGATGGAGCAGTGGGATGCATCTTCGGAAGGGAAGGATGTGGATGTCTACAGTATCAACGTCCCGCTTGTCGAGGGCGTAGGGCAGAAAGATGTACGATGGACGTGGATGCTGGGGAATACGTGGAGAGGTGGACGTGGGTTATATGCGCAGATTGAGGGCGGGGATGAGAATGGGTTGATGAAGAAGGAGAAGGAAGGAGTAGATGGAGATGGAGATGAAGCGCTGCCTCCGACGTTCAAGTGGTCGCCTAGTTTTGGCAATATTTTCAAGACGGTGGAGGAGAGTGAGGATGGGAATGATGGAAAGGCTATTATGGAGGGCGCGACAAGTGTTACGCCGTTGAAGGCGAATTTCATGCAGTTGCATGGGAGAGGTGGGTTCAGTGGGGTGATGAAGCTGTGAGTGTTAAATTTAGTGAGGTGATGAAGCTGTGAGTATGAGGAGAAGAGTTGAGTGGCTCCCCACTCTGGATTGTGAGGCGTGTCACCGCAGTACTCACATGTCCTAGATCAAAACGACATACCTCCAGCTACACCACGGGATGGTCAATACAGTGGGAATTTCGTGTCATAGGCTCTTGAGCTAAGACAAGGGATTGACACTTTCCATGACAGAAACGATTTTCAATTCGTCTAGTTCTAGAAGACTGTATGAGCTATAACCTCGACTTTTAATAGCCCTGAAAGCCCTCGATTCTGTATATTTAGTAGAGAAGGAAAACCTCATTCATGTATATCCAGTAGGGAAGGAGAACCTCATCCAAGAAAATGTAAAGCTTTTGTCTCCACGAACACATTGCCACTAACTCTTTTGCGGCCCTTCTTTCTCTGTGCACTACCTTACTTGTTCATCACCGCCCTTTTCATACCATACCATACCATCCCATCCCATTACCTTGCGTAGATTCGTTGCCTCATGATACATTATTTCCTCCTATTTCAATTTTCTTCGAGCTTTCCTAAGGTTACCCATCACATATGGGGTTGGGCCATAGTGATCGAATGGTCTGCTCGCTTCTGCATATGAGCAGCTTGAATATCCAATCCATGCGCCATTATCGTCGTGACTATAACACATATTAGCAAAACACACCTCAGAACATGAAACAACAACAACAACATACCAGGCCAAACAGCAGCTCGCCGAAGCATAAACGCCGTCACCCCCAGAATCTGCGCTCCATAGCCTCTCTGACTGCAACTAGGCAGCGCATTCATCACAGACATTGCCGAGGCTGGATCCAGATTACTCAGTTCCGCCGTCATTTTGCCTTCTGCAGCAGCGAGTATATCTCCTGTCTTTTCGAGCAGCTTGCAATCTTCATCTTCGAGCATCATGTCGGGAGGAAGCTGTTGGGCGAAGTCGATGGCGTCACGACCAATCATGCCACAGTAACCACCAATGCGCTCTTGAACGGTTGTGATCCATTCGGCTAGGACCTGTGCACAATCGAACGTGCACATTGCAGATTGCACTGGCAGCTCTCGTGCCGTCATATCCATAAATGTAACACCGAGCTTAGAAGAGAAGAGAAGGGAGTCGGCAGCGTAGAAGGCGGCTTTGCGGAGCCGGCGCTCACGTCTTGTGGTCTTTTGCTGTTCAGCTTCTGCGTGGGCGCTGAGGGCCATGTTTATGTCATAGCTGTCAGTACCTGGTATGAAAGACGTTTTGCGAGAGCCTCCATTCTCCGAGGAGTGACTGGATTGACTACGGGAGTAGTCGGCATGCTGGATGATGTCGCTTCCACGGCTGAGCTCTTCGGCCATCTGCTCAAAGTCACGAGCCCATGCGTGCTCTTTGGACAGGCCTAGATTGACATAGAGTCGAACGTAGGCCAGATCGAGCAGGGGAATGCTATCAGCGGAGAGTGGACCCATTTGGAAAGGATTAGGACGTTCAGGACTGTGTGTTGGATTCCCATTCCAAGCTGCTCCCCAGGCGCGTAATGCAGCTTCCATATGTGCTATCATTCCTTCAGACTCCTGTGTCGTCCATCTAGCACCGGAATGTCGTTGCCTTGTTTCCCAGATGAAGTTGTGAAGAGCATTGATTAAGACTAGACATCCAAAAGTGCTTGGCTTGAGATCACTTGGAGGCAAATCTGCCATGAGCATGCTAGATCCCGAAACTTCACTCTGCTGATAGCCTTGAGTTTGGCTTTCCATTAAAAGTCGGCTCAACGCTGATGCAAAAGTGATCGCCACGTGGTTGGATTGTGCTCCACCACGAGCATTCCAGATGCCTACACTCTCTGCAGTCCATAACTCTTCCTCACAGGGTAGATCGAGATGAATTTGAGAGTTCATGATTGCTGGTGCATGATTGTATGCAGAGACCAATAAGCTCGACATGTTAAAGATTGCATAGAGTGTTCTCTTGCGTTCCTCTGCAGCCACCCAGTTTCGCCAAGCTGTCTCATCTTCGACGTTCGCTGTCGCAAAGCCCCATGGATCGTTGAAAGCAATCGAGTCGTGAGTACGCACTCTTTCGACATCCGGTGAACTTAGAGGATTGAGAAGATGACCATTGCTCATCTGGGTGTTTGGCTCCATCGCTGGGCTGAGCAGCCCTGCTGCACGGCCTAGACTAACCAGTGCTGCACCATGTGTGTTCGCAATGTCCCCAGAAACTTTATCGCCACATTGATGGCCATATATCACATTGAGCAGCATTGCCTGTACTAACCACAGCGGGGTGTTCTGGCCAGTGTTGTCGTTGTGACGGAGAGAATTTGTGGCGGCTGCAAGATCAGCTTTACGTCTTTCCTCCAGGTAGAGTTGAATGATCTTTCTTGCAGCATCGAATAGGTCCTTGGAAACCAGTGGCTCAAGCTCGTAAAGGGCGCCAATGGCTGCCATGGCCAGAATCAAGCAACCTCCACCTCCAATGATACCGCCTTGACCATTGGCATGACCATTGGCGACGCGAATGCTATTTGTGTATGCTGGAGAGTCAAAGGAGAGGGTCGGAATGTGCAGAAACGGAGAGTGTGGTTGAAAGAAGTGAATGTAAGCATCGACATAGCGCTGCAAATCTTCCAAGCTGGGAAGTGATGGCGATGCGGACAAAGAGTCTCGACGAGACGAGGTAGCCGATTGCGAGTATCTTCGCTGACCATATGACAATGCCTGAGATAGACTTTGAAGTAGTGCTTGACGTGTCAACTCAGTGATAGATGTGACGGCATGAGGTCTTTGTTGGAACTGCGAGGGGTCGAAGACACATGTGTTCGTAGGTGCATATGGTTGAGCGGTGTGATCTGTGGGGAAGCCCATTGGTTGCATAAAATGTGGAGAAAAGGTGTTGTTCGATATATCGGGGCTCAATGAGGTGAATGGCGGTGGCGTGGGGTAGTAGCCATCCATGGTGTTCTGAGGAGGCAGGTTGTTCATTCCTACGTCTGTCGAGAGACCATAATCAGAGTGCATGTGTGCAGCAATATCTGGAGTCATTAGGGCGGTCTCTGGAGTAAGCATTGATTGTGGATGCTGTTGCCAGATCATATTGTATGGTTGCGGGTAATAAAGAGCTTGGTTATGTGCGTTGTCTGGCTGTGCAGCGAACATTGGACTATCATTGCTCGGTCCACAAGGAGAAGTGGCGGACACGCCTTGCTCGCCGAAACCATTTACCACATGTGAGTTGAATCCGCCCATCCATTCGAAGTTTTCTACAAACGGTGAATCTAGTGAGTCAATAGAGTCGTCAAGATGGAGTTGCGCAGGATTGATCGTTGGGCCGCCAACCTGAGTGTCCGCAAAGTCGTACATGTGGTTTATAGCTGTTTCGGAGGGCACGGTTGGTAACGAGTTACGCCAGCTGGTATCAAGCCCAAGATGTGGTACATGTGATAAAGTATATGCTCGCGAATGACTACGACCATCTGTAGTCATTCGTCGTTGCAGTCCAGGATGGTGGGGTGTCTTGAAGTGGTTGACAACGTTGAACTGGTCGGTGAAGGGTGTGTTGAGCTGGTCAGGATTAGGACTTTCCTGCTTACAAGCAGATAGAAGACCCAAAGCTGAGACATCAATGTGACTGAGAGTAGTTGCACGGCCCCTACCAGTACCACCTCCTCCAGATCCGACACTGGCAGTCGAGCCATTTCCACTTGTTGCAATCGAGTTCTTCCGCACTCTAGCAGAGGCAGTCGAAACACCACTAGTGCTTTCTCTTCTCACAGGTTTTGCTCTTGTCGAAGGTGTAGTGGTCAAGTGTAGCTTCTGTTGATGGCGCAGGAGCAGATCTCGTCTTGCAAAGCAGCGGGTGCATTCTGGACATTCGAATGGCTTCTCTTTGGTGTGAGAACGTTCATGGCGCTTGAGATGCTCGAGGCGAGCGAATGATCTCGAGCAGATGTTGCAAATATGAGGCCGTGGCTTGTCGGTTTTAGGTATGGCGAAGTTTGAGCTATCGCTTGTGGTCGACTCCGTCTTGACCAGGGCGTGGACTGTATAGTTTAGCACATGGTCTTAGTGTTTGCCCACCAGCAAGACGCTTACCAGTTTCACTACCATTGATGCTGATACTAGTTATATCCGTGCCGTTGCTACCATCATGAGAAGTCGACGAAGACGATGCAGATGCAGGCGATGGGTGATTATGGGCGAGCTCGGTCATGCCTAATATGGTCTTGCTGCTTATGTGTCCTAGCGTTCAATTGTGATCGACACCTTGATCATCCAGTGGAGACTCGAGTTCTTGAGGACTGAACTAAACTTTGGCAAATGGGCCTTGTGGATATGCGTTCTTTAGCAAGGATCCAGCCTATGCTTATAGTGATTTTTTCGAGGTTGGTTGATGTAAGGTGGAAGTTGTCAAAGAAGTAGCTTCCTTTTCGTGTAGTCTGTGGCAGAGTCAGAATATGCTCTTCAAAGGTATTGTGATGACCCAGGAAGAACCGTCCAGTATCAAGGCTAGACATACAGAGCAGCTTTGCTCAGTAGAGGATGTATTACTGATAACCGGCGCAGTCAAGGTTCTCTAATGCTTTTTATTCAAAAGACAAAGACAAAGCCTGCTTGTCGATGCTGGATTAAACAAGATGAGTTCTCAAACGCCGGAAAGATGATGAGCAGGTCGAAGCAGGTAGTTGAGGTGGAACAACGTAGGGAGCGAAAAGACTGGATGAGATGAACAAAAGTTGTTGTGATTATGCTGTGACGGTGCACATCGAGACAAGACAGCGGAGTAGTAGAAAAGACTTGGCAGCCAGCTGGTCCGTGAAACCCACCGAAAGGCAACGTTGTGGGCAGAGCTAAGGTCAGTGATAATTGCTTGGGAGGCGATGTGGGTTCAGGAGAAGGAGGAAAAGAAGTCAAGGAACAGAACAGACGAGACGAGATGAGGGACGAGACTGGGTGAAGTGGATATGGGCGAGGTATAATCTAAGCAATAAAGCTGGTAGCTTTTGTGCATTCAAACTCAGAACCACGCCAGATGCGCTAGCAGCTTTGAAGCCACGCTGTCTACCTGGCAAAATAGTCAGTAGTCAGACGTCTTCTGAGCCCTTGTGATTTTCTTTCTCCGGACTAGTCGTCGTTAATCATCACGGGGTCCCCAGTGTGGAGAGAGTGGTACCATAGTACGGACGTCTGGCTTTACCAACGCGCTAGTCCAGACCAAGTCATCCAACTAACTTCCCGTTCTTCGTGTTCTGTTGTTGTTGCTGCTGCTGCTCCAATCGCCGTCATCTGGTGGCAGCGAGGCATATTCGAATGCTGTTACACCGCTTCAATGGTCAAATAATCCTACTCCAATGTACCTTCAAGAAAAACCCTGCGTGTAACATGACAAAAAGAATCTGGAGAAATGCCAAGGAGAAGATCGATCCAGGTTACTCCTGCCTGATTGGTATTTCTTTGTGTGGGGAGTTCGATCATCTGTCAATCTGTAAAGCTGCGCCAGGTACCATCTTTCTACTCATTTCTTGCATCTCCATCATGATTTCGTCTATCGTTCCTACAACGTGCGCAAGGCGGGATGTTACCTACCTCCAGCACTTTCCTCACAATGATACGTCTCTATCAAACACCAAAAATATTGAGGCGAAACAGCATAGTGCGGAATGAAGTGAAGCTGGAGAACAACGTCGAGTCCTGACGCTAGGATAATATGTGGAGACAAGTCTGGGGCATGTCGTGATGTATCTTTTGACAACCACGGGTGCAAGCACGAGTTCGGCATCGCGCTTCTGCCTTTTGCTGTCTTGCTCGGTTGAACGGCATCATGTTGTAAAACTGCTCAAGAGATATCATCAGACGAACCTACGCCTAGACTCGGGTCATAGACGTGCCGGCGGCGGCAGGCACCAAGCATCTGTTTCAGAAGTCTAAACATCAACTCAGGTTCTCCATTACTTTATTTTCGCATCTCCCGAGCCTCACAATGTCCATGATTCATTATGGATTACCACTACTCGGCTCATTATGCTTGGTCATCAATTGAGAGGCTTTGTGGCCGTGAAAACAATGAGACTAGGTCGTGCATAGACTAAAATGTAGGCTTGCGCGACACACGGTATGTACTGAACTACTAAATTCATTGTGCAACTCGAAACAAGAGCCTTGCTCCATCCTTACGTCAGAGGATTCTGAAACATCCAGGTTTTGTACCACCATGTCGCAATATTGTGGCGGTCTCTTTTCACCAGGCAGGTAAACCGTCAATAATATCTTGACACCGATAGTTGAGGTATATCCGCGTCTATGATGGCTGTGTATGGTCCGTCACATGCGGCTACATAGGATGATTTTTCAACAGCATTGATCTTCTCAAGTCTATTTCTGATCCACAGCGAGCAATAAACATCACTCAGCGGCAGTGATGCCGATAATCGGTCATGCTGAAAGATCGAGTCTAGTATCACTCTGGAAGGGACGACCCTGCAGCTTTACGAGCAGATCGTGGGTCTACCACGGAGACAGCACGCTGCTATTGGAGCTCAGACCACTTCACCAACGTCCAATCCTCCAGGCTGAAACGCTTCTCCAAACCCTCCGAACTGGATAAAATACTGAAATAGCAAAAAACATGCTGGAGTCCTAGATCCTAGGTCTCAGATGCACAACCATGTAGTAGTAGTATTGTCCTGGAAAGTGTCAAGGATCCTGGCTGTGATGTTCCACGAGCTACATCTCATTGGTACGCCTTCTGCGCACAACAAAGCGACTTTCTTCCAAGAATTCAGGTCCTGCCGCCATAGGCCGTCGAAGCAAAAAACGAAACTTGACATGCGGCATGTCAATCTTGCCATGCGCGAGACAGGGCCGTCGCTTTTCTGACACTATGGAACAAAAGGAGGATTTATGAGGCATAAGTCTAAGTGGCTAAGCACCGTTTGGGTCAGTTATTTCAGCGACCATCGCTACTACAACTTAGGGTCCCAATAGCAGCTCGCAGATTTGTACTAGCCATTGACTAGATCGAAGTCCAGCTGGACATACCATGACCTTCGATTTCTTGCGCTCGATCTTCTTATCAAGCACCTCCTCGAACGGAGACCCTCTGAGGGATTTCTCCAGGCCAAGAACTAACGTCGTTGAGCTAGGCAACAAGTTGCAGGCGGCTCGACAAACGCCGCGGGACATTTTCAAGCGTGATTTCTTTCTGCGATCGGCCAGAGAACCGCTCACAGAGTTGTTGAACAGCGGTGAGGCAGGTGAAGCCAACATCTAGAAAACAGTTCACGCTCACACAAATGCGGCCACTACCAATGAGTAGTAGCAGTAGCAGCCTTCGGAAAATTAACGGACAGTGCTCGGCGGCCTCACATCCGCCCAGCTGACAAGCAAGCAAGCCCAGCTAAGTTTAGCCGCAAGACGGGAAACTCACGATAGACTTTTTTCATCACACTGCATAAGTCTGTCAATTTATGCAGGACTTCGTAGACCGCTTCGCCTCTTCTGGACTACCTGTCTGCCGCTAACTACTGCAGGGACAATATCAATGCTGTACCTGCTGACCTCTTCGTGCCCCGCCGATGACCTAGGCTTGAGCTGTCATCGTGCCTCCACAGCTGCGTCGCTTGCGCTTGCTTGTGCTTCTTATTTTTTTCCTTCTGATGGTTGTATCCAATGGTGCTGGCCACGAAGAGTACCTCTCTCATTCATGACAGTAAGTACTGTATGTTCTGTATGAGTACAAAGCTACACCAAGAGGCTCCTGCCGTGGCGACATGAATATATGAGCTGCCATCCTCGTCTGTTATTATCCTTCGTTGGAGTGGCGTTCCGCTGTGTTCGTGCACTGACTCGACGAAGCTCGAACAGGCAGGCCATGCGGACGAATTTCCGCATCTGAAGCTATGATGGCATGCTCAGCTCCTACGCTGGATGCAACGCCTACCAGCATCAAGCAACACGCTTTTACTAGTCCCTACCACGTATCCGTGGAAGTCACTACAAAGCACCACAAGGCGAATCTTCGAGTGATGGGATCGATTGGTATACTCGGAGCATGTTCAGAGCACGTTTACCTATCTCCCGTCCACTCGTCTTGGCTTATCCACGCCTCGATGCGGCCAGAAAGACGTAAGCTGAAGAGAGGTAGGCATGGCAGCGTATCTTGCCATATAGACACAGCACAATTCCGTCGTGGAATCCTCTCCTCCCTTGGAAATGCTGCGAAGAATGCCTGTTGGCAGAGTGCATCTCATCAAACGTGCTCTCATCAAGA
>Ga0160429_1000204_pt1 | contig 70965 bp, 66 predicted proteins | sample SolpanmetagenomR_FD_108199 | JGI IMG/M metagenome (GOLD analysis project Ga0160429, IMG submission 108199) | Solar panel surface microbial communities from Lawrence Berkeley National Laboratory, California, USA - R | ecosystem: Engineered > Built environment > Solar panel > Unclassified ... | reverse complement strand
CGACGAACATCACTTCTTCACCGCTTTTTTCCATCTTGTTGGTCGTACTATGGTGGATGATATATTGGTTTTTCTTGACGGTGGACGTCATGAAATAAATCGATCGTACTACTGTTTCAATTTAGGACCAAAACACTCATTTTTGGCTATATCCCCATGCCTCATTTTTGTATATCCCCATGCCTCAAACAAACCTAACCCTAATCTGAGCTCCCACCTTAAATTACATCCCCACGACTCAAGGGGATCATGGGATTATAGTTAGGGGATCATGGGATTGTAGTTAGTCGCCGTGTATACTAGAAGGCCTGCTGACTCCTTAAATCCCGCAATACTACTTACAAGCACAATATCTCCTCCCCTTCCCTGCTCACGAAACAAACCGTTTGCAATCCTCGCCGTCCAAGTGCGCTCCCTTCAAATTGATCTCTACCTCCGCCAATTCCCTCGCCCGAGGTCCAACCCTCCAATCACTCTCGGTGCCAAATAGAGACTTACCTACCGTAACACCTGCGTTCGCGACAGCTACATCAACTCTGCTATACTTCCTCACCGCAGTATCAAACAGTGCAAGTTGGTTTGCATAACTCGCACCATCGCAGTGCTGATACGTTGCCTTGGGACCGAGCCGTGACGCTGCTCTTCACCAAGTGAGTCTTGTACGTCGCCGAAGATTACGCAGGCGCCGTGGGATATGAACGAGGTGACAGTGGCGAGGCCGATGCCGGCTGCGCCGCCGGTCAGTACGATGACAAGGGAGTGGAGGGTGGTCGTGAGGATGGAGGGGGAGGCCTGGAGGTGCGTCATTTGTGCGGTGTGAGGTCGTACGTTTACAATCAACGTCTTGTGGAGGAGTGGAAGCCCGCTGCTAGCTTGACCGAGTGAAAGCGCGAAGCCCCGTTGATGTGCGGGATGGCGTTGTTGAAGCATGCGGGGCGTGGGGGTTTGTGAATTTCACCGGTGCCTGGTCGACTTGCCATATTGGGCAACAACAATATGACGTCTTGAGTAAGCAAATGGTATTACCTGCGGTGATGCTTGTCTTCGCGTAGCTCTGTCGTCACCTATCATGACTGCAAGTAAGACAATACCGTCCTTTGACGACCTCCCCTTGAACAAGAATGATCCATTCCTCTCCGCTTGGGGCTTGTGAGTTCATGCTATGCAGCACTCCTCGGATGATGCTAAGAATTACAGATATGGCAAGGACGACAAACTCGGTTTTCTGAACAGACTTACGCCAGATGTTGTGCTCGCAGCCGCGAAAGAGATCAAGACGGGGAAGAGAATTTCTCTGGACTGGGCTCTCGATGCGCCGCAAGTCCCTCTCTTCGGACGTCCTGTAAGTAGAGCTAGCTGCATATTCGTCGCTGTACGTATGGGAGTTGTCGAAATATAATTTGCTCACCATGAATAGGCTTTCCAGCATAAGATCGTACCCGAAGGGCCGAAGTGCGTTAATGATGACTTTTGGTCATTGAACACCCAGAGCAGTAGTCAGTGTATGGGCAGCCATTGTCCTCCATCGTCGATAGCGCACTGATGATCCGCTCTCCAGGGGATGGTTTCCGTCATTATGGATATCAGCAAGAACGGAGATTCTACAATGGCGTGACCATGGAGGTAATGTGTACTCAAACTTCCCGAAACGCTGCTGTGCTAATCTGTCTTCTGTTATTAGGAGATACATAGCGGCACCAGCACTGCAAATGGTATTGGAGCGTGGGCAAAAGAAGGGATCGTCGGCAGAGGTGTCCTCTTGGATTACTTTTCCTGGGCAACCGCCCAAGGTCGTCCACCAACAACATTAGGAAGCCATGCAATTACCTTGCAGGATCTGCACGATGTCGCTGCATCTCAAGGGACGGAGTTACAGTTCGGAGACGTTCTGTTGATACGAACAGGCAAGTTCTTGTTACTACCATCCTCTTTCTTTGATCTTGTACTTATCATTTGGCCTGAATAGGTTACATGCACGCCCTCAACAGCATGTCTTCCGAAGAGCTCTCGCAATGGGGCGATTATGGCGCCGCAGAGAAAGGCTGGATCGGCATCAAACAAGGCAAAGACATGCTGCGTTACATATGGGAGAACTTCTCAGCTGTAGCTTGCGACGCACCAAGCCTAGAAGTGTGGCCACCACAAACTGAGATCGCTATGCATGAAGTGCTGTTGGCAGGGTGGGGATGTCCAATTGGTGAGCTGTTCGACCTTGAGGCACTTGCGACTTATTGTAAGGAGATTGGACGGTGGACATTTTTCACGACGAGCGAGGTTTGTAATGTACCTGGTGGAGTAGCTAGTCCGCCGAATATGCTTGCAATATTCTGAAACGCTTATGCTTTTTTTCAAAGTGGCTAAGGCGTCGGAGCCTTTGGCGAAAACAAGCGCTTGTGCTTGAGCAGCGTCGGCATGGAAAAGCTTAGGAGGCTTGACTATGCTTCAATATGTCAAAATACAAAAGATGGCTCATGCAAGCCATCATGTCTCAATGCGTGCGACGCTCTGCAGACCACAAATACAACTCTTAGCACTAGAACATCGCATTCTCTTCTGCCATATGCGTCTCCCTACCGAGCGATGTTGAGAAGATCAAAGTGCAAGAGCTGAAGAGACGTGGGGGTTTCCAAATGGATTGACGACGTAAACCGGAGATAGACACTCTGCTGCAGCTGCAATACTTACGGCGTATGGTCTAGTCTCTTCCAGCTAAACACACAAAGACGGTAGTTCTATTGGCTTGTCTGATTCCTCAGCCGTCATGATGACCGCCTCAACTTGCAGTACCGACGTACCATCGTGAGTGGAGACAGTTGTAATGAGGCGTGGGGGTCACTCCCTTTTTCTACCACAGGAAAGCATGCAAAGCTTCCGATTGGGCAGAGTTGCTTGTATCTCTATCCACACATCGCTGCGCTAACCTCTTCTTCCCCGGCAGAGGGCGGGGTTCGAGTCTGGGGCAGGTGAGTACAGTATCTTCATATACATTGAGACGGTACCATCGCCGCATTGTCTCATATATCTCGACATCCTTGCCAACCGGGTCTTAAACACCTACTTTCTTTCGTTGTGACACAAGAGACTCCTTGTCGTAACGCAACACCATCACATCTGTCTTTCGTGACAAACAACAGACCTTTAAAGAACAGAGAAAAGACGACATGCCCTACTTGGGTTTGAAGGGCAATGGCCTGCTGGCAGGCATATCGGCCTCAGCAGGCATGGGCTTCGTGCTCTTTGGTAGGCATCTGGAAACATACTTGGCCGAGCATATGTGCATCCTCGACTAATATCCGCGACAGGTTACGACGACGGCGTCATGGGCGGCGTGCTCGTCGCCCCCAGCTTCCTCGAGCAATTTGACCAACCCTCGGCATCACTTCAAGGCACCATCGTCAGCATCTTCATCATCGGCTGCGTCATTGGATGTGCGTTTACGTCCATAGCTAACGGACGCTGGGGACGGCGACCTTTGTCATTCTGTGGCTCTGCAGTGTTGTCCCTTGGAGCCGTGTTGCAGTCGTGCAGCTATCAAGTGGCACAGCTTCTTGTTGGAAGGATCGTTGCAGTACGTACCTGTAACCCATGGATATATCTTTGGTCGTTGCTGACTTGACTTGCGCCAAGGGTATTGGTCTAGGACTTATTGTTAGCAATATCATCGTCTGGCAGACTGAGTGCAGTCCGAGCAAGTACCGTGGGCTACTCGTGGCATCTTCGCTTTCGTTCTTGCTCGTTGGTCAGGTAAGTCCTCCATCTACACTACCATCATCACAACCACCACCTCTTTCTCCTCCTCCATCTCTGGTCGCATAGAATCCTCTAGCTAACGGTGAGTGTGCAGGTCCTCGCGTACTGGCTCGAATACGGCACCGGCTACATCACAAGCAGCGCCTCCTACCGCTTTCCCATGTAAGCACGGTCAATACTCTTTCCTCACGAGAGAAAACAGCTAACACACCTGCTAGGGCATTCCAAGCCGTCCTCGGCATCGCAACAGGAGTCATGCTCTATTTCATGCCAGAAAGTCCCCGCTATCTCTTCGCCAAAGAAAAGCGCGACGAAGCCATCGAGATCTTCCGCCTACTTAACACGCACAAAGGTGTCGTCGATGAAGAGACTGTGAACAAGACTGTATCCGAACTCGCCGAAGCTATTGCACTCGAGTCGCAGCAAGCTGGATGGAAGGAGCTGTTGCGCAGCGACAATGTAGGATCACGCCGGCGTGTTCTGCTGGCATGTCTTATCAATGCCTGTCAGGCTTGGAGTGGCTCCACGCCCATCAGCTACTTTACTACTTTGATCTTCGAACAGTCTGTCGGGATGAGCTACCACACTGCTGCTCTCGTCAGTGGTATTCTTCAGGTCTGGTTCCTCACTGCCTCACTGGGTACGTGGTGGAGCATAGAGAAGGTCGGGCGACGAGTTTCTTTCATGGTTGGTTGTGCAGGCATGGCAGTCATTATGGCTATACTGGCAGCTATGGTTAAGGTCAACACTCATGCCTCTGGTATTGTGGCTACTTTGATGATCTTTCTATACCAGGTACTTCCATTCTACACCATGATACTTTCTAGTGACATGATACTGACAATATTGTTCATCTTACTAGGCTTTCTACACATGGAGCTTCATGGGAGGAATCTGTATGTGCCCTCACTCGAATGCATCGCGTAACTCTTTTGACTGATCTCTGCAGGGGTATACGGTCCTGAAATCATGCCATTGGCCCATCGTGCGAAGGGCGAGGGTCTGGCTACAGCATGCCTCTGGCTGAGTGCCTTGTAAGTAGACAGTTCATGGTCGTCTGTAAATGAGATCAGATAACTGACAATTCTACTCGCAGTGTTGTTGTCGAGGTCATACCTATTGCGATCGCCAGCATTGGCTGGAAGGTAAGGAAGGCCATGAGTTCAGTGCCATGTACTTCGCTAGCTTACATGCTTTGTTGCAGGTCTTCGTTATGTTCGCGGTCTTCAACCTGGCCTACATTCCCATGGTTTACTTCTTGTTTCCTGAGTAGTCTTCATCCTCTTCAGGTGTACATTAATGCTTACTAACATCCTTCGCAGAACATCCGGCCTGTCGCTTGAAGAAATCGACATGGCGTTTATTGGAGGTGGTAACCCAGTCAAGAAGGCCGCCGAGCTGCGAAGAAGAATCAAGCGTGGCGAGAATGTCACGCTGGATGAACTCTTTGCAGACACAGATGGAAAGAAGAGGGACGTGATTCAATTGGAGACAGTCGGGCCTTCGAAGGCTTAGATGTGGTACAATTGCTATTATAGTTGAAGCTGAGTGTTTCACGCGATCGACGGTGCATCACAACAGCAATTTTATTTGACAACACTGTAGCAAGTAGTCATAGCGTGAAGTCGTCGAAGGGAGAGTGCTCGAAAGCCGCTTTTCGCCGAAGTCAATATAGCTTCCGTGCATACCATACCTTACAGCAGCGACAACACCCTGGTGTCTTGGGTTGTGTGTGTTCTTCTACGTCTGACCGCGTCACTGACTTGTCGGACTTCGGCGTCGACTTTGTACCCAGTGAAGCACTTTCTTTTTACATATAAGGCGCGTTTGCGTCACACGCGAGAACACGTTCAAGAACAATCATCGAGCAATAACTCATCTATCCCACCCATCTCATCTTATCATGTCGCGTAAGCCTTTCTATCGAGCCGTGATGGACGATATAGATGATCTGGAAACCCCTCCTCCCATCATCAATCCTGATCCTGCTCCAATGAAGGCCGAACCAGTTGATTATTATCAAATCTGGCGCGATGCTTCCTCGAGTCCCATAGGGCCAGCAACGGCAGCAAAGCCAGAGTCAAGCTCCGAACATGGAACTCCGCATATCAAGGACGAGCACCAGAATGACTACAGCATGTTGGATGCCAATCCAGATACCGAACCAAATAAATCAAAGACGAGCAGCACGATGATTACAGCATGCTGAGCACCGTTCTAAATATTGACACAAATGATATCACGAGCAATGTTTACAATACTAGCGCCTCTTTGCAGAAGCTCGTACACGACACTAATGAGGACGCTGCGGTCACTGCGGAGACGCTTGAGGCTGGTGCTCAACAAGGACTCTTACTCCTCGATCAATTACGTGCTCGTATGCAAATTGGTGTTGAGCGGAATCATGTCGATGTAGAACACTGGGTGAAGCAGATTGATTTGGTGAGAAACGAGGCTCAGAAGACTGGTACCATTGTTGGTGTTGTTGGCAATACAGGTGCTGGTATGTTAAGTGAAAGCACGCAATCTGATCCGATGCTGAATTGAAGAAGGCAAAAGCAGTGTCATCAATGCTATTCTCCAGGAAGAGCGTATAGTACCGGCACGTGGTTCATTCTCATTTGATATGCTGTGAGAAAGCTAACAACGTTCTTATAGACTAATTGCATGAGAGCTTGTACTACCGTGGTCACAGAGATTTCTTGGAACGACAGTGAGGATGACTCCAGCAAGTACCGCGCTGAAATCGTCTTCCTTCAGCCTGAAGACTGGAAGAAAGAGTTGAGTGTGCTATTTGACGAGGTCGTTGACTCGGAAGGCAAAATCTCACACGAATGCTTCAATGAAGATTCTGATGCTTCCGTCGCTTATGCTAAGATTCGGCTGTCTACCACAAGCACACGAAAGGTAAATTCTCCTTAACTGTATCAACTTCAAATGATTTTCCTAATTTATCAAAACTGTTATTTTAAATTAGATATGCTTCTCGAAAGTAGCGTGGACGATGAACGACATGTACAAAATCTGCTCGGAAGTGTCAAACACCTGGAATATGCCGACGTCGACGAGTTCTACAGAAAGCTTCAATTCTACGTCGATTCCAAGGAAAAAATCGTGTCTGCAAAGGTATATTGAGCCTCCGAAGGGAACATTCACAGCTGAAGTCTCTAATGAAACATCAACAGACTGGAAACGTTAATCCATTTGCCGAAAGACCGCTGGAACACTGGCCTTTCATCAAGGTATGTCGAGCCAAAAACAGGACATCTGAGTAGAGTCTCTAACATAAACCAAGGTAGTCAAAATCTACGTTCGCGCAGAATGTCTCTCATTGGGTGCCGTTATTGTTGACCTTTCAGTAAGTGCTACAAAACTTCGTTGGTCACGCTGCTGTAAACTGACGCGCTCGCAGGGTGTACGTGACTCAAATGCGGCTCGTGCTGCAGTGGCGGAAGGGTACATGAAGCAATGCACTGGTTTGTGGATCGTTACTCCTATCACTCGAGCTGTCGACGACAAAGCTGCAAAGAATCTCCTCGGTGAGACCTTCCGACGCCAACTCAAGTTCGATGGCACTTATTCGGCTGTAACTTTCATCTGCTCTAAGAGCGACGATATATCCATCACTGAAGCTATAGACTCGCTCGAGCTTCAAGGACAGATGGAAGAATATGACGACGAGTTTGTCTCTAGAAATCGTGAGCAGAGAGAGGTGAAGAATAAGATCAAGAAGCTCAAGGTCGACAAAGAAGATTTGACCGATGCTAGTGAGGAGGCAGAGCAGAATCTCGAAAAGTGGGAGGCCTTGAAGGACAAAGTCGAGGATGGAGAGAGCGTCTATCTTCCCGCAGCCTCGTCGAACAAAAGAAAGCACCTGGCGGAGCTCGACCAAAATAGTTCGACATCTTTTGATGGCAGTCCCTTGACTATTGAAAGGATCGATCATGAAATCAACGAACTTCGGCGGGTCTAGGACGAGTTTCGTGACTACCAGAAAGTCGCAGAGTCTCTTCCTGCATTCTGTATCAGTAGTAGAGCGTACCAGAAGTTGTCTGGTCGCATGGCCAAGGTAGGTATCCACACCTCATCATTACGGTATTTTTCTAACCTTTACCGGTAGGACTCCGATGTACCTGGCTTCACAAGCGTAGAGGAGACCGAGATCCCTCAGCTACAGGCCCATTGCGCCAAGTTGACCGAAGCAGGTCGGACTGCCGCTTGTCGTCGTTTTCTGAACAGTGTCACCTAGCTATGTGGCTCGCTCGTAATGTGGGCTTCAGATGATGGTACTGGCAAGAATCAACCCGAGAAGGACAATCACAAGGAGATTACCTTCCTTGAAGTCAACTTGGTAGATTTGCGGGACGTAAGTATTGTCTTAAGATCCTTTGGTACAACAAAGTTATTGACGCAATACGCACAGCAACTCGACAACGGCATACAAGAAACGCTCAAGGATTTTCGTTCAGCTGTTGACGAAAACATAATCGACGAGTTCGAAAAAGCTCAGAAGAATGCGAGTGACCTTGCTGTCCCGGTTGCTCAGAACTGGGGCGCGCATGGTAGCGATGGTGGCATGGTTTGGGCAAGGTGCATCAAACCACACCTTCCATCTATGTATTGTGCTAACATTCTTGCATAGCTACAAAGCATGTGAAAGACGTAGGGGAGTCTATTCCAGTGCTAGTGCGGGTGTGAGAGATTTCAACGCGCAACTTGTAGAACCCATTTTCAAATGCATTGCGAATGGTAACCGCATACTAGTCCTGTTGCGCGATATCAGCTAACAATTTAAGGTTGGGAGAAAGCTTTCCAAAGGCGTTGCCCTGCAATCCTTAGAGCATCGGCGACCAGCTTCGATAGGATGATCAAGGCTTTCCAGGAGACTCTCGTTGCTCGAGCAGCGAAGATGGATGGAGGTAACCCTCGTTTGAGCATGCTTACACATCAACTGTGCGCCTATGCAGCCATCTTCCAGGATCTGGCCACGAAATTGACAGCGACGGTCGTAGAGCAGCAGAAAGAGGCTAACGGAGGTTTCACACCAGCAGTAATGACAGCTATGGAGAGAGCATATGATCTTTGCATCAATGAGGTTGGTAAGTGATAATCACCTTCATCAGCCAATGCGTCGTTGCGGTACTAATATCCTGCAGGTAAGGGGCAGTACATGCGCATGAAAAACCACATGGTTAATCACGTTGAGGCTGAGAAAATTGCCATGTTCAACACCGCGTGCCAGGTCGTCCACGACAGTCTAGAGAAGCTTTGTTGTGACATCGAAAAAAGTATGCAAGAGGCCGGTCATGTCGTCTTCGCCGCATTTCACACAGACTACAAGAGTCTGCTGGGAGGTGACACTTCTATTGATGCTATAATGCAGAAGTGGGAACGCGACATGCGAGCCGCCACTGGTTCTGTGCTTGAAGAGAGCGAAGCCATGTTCAGAGGTCTCGTTGGTGGCCAGGATGCTGTCGAGGAGTCTAGAGAGGTCGATCGTGTCATTGAAGATGCTGGAGAGGCCGATGCTATCATTGGAGAGGTTGGAGATGCCGATAGTGTCATTGGAGATGTGGTGCAAAGAAGCGGCAGTCGCCAAGCCATTGGCAAAAAGGGGTCGTTGAATTCTGCACAACCAACAACAAAAACCTCACCTCAGTATATACAGCAAACGGAAAGCTATGAAGACCAAAAAATGAGCAAAAGGAACAGCGCTGATGACAGGATTCGAACCTGCGCGCCCGAAGGCAGCAGATATCAATATCACTAGAAATTTCTCGCAACTTACGCTGCGAAAACTCTCAATTTATTCGAGTCTGCCGTATTAACCACTCTACCACATCAGCTGATAGCATTAAAGTTTAACTAATAATCATCTGGTTTATTACCATGTAAAAATTAGCCGCAACGTGCGGAGAGCTAACAACACTTCCTCGGGCATCAATAAGCTGCTCAAATATACTATACATCACGCGTCTCCAAGGATAGGGCCAGTTGCGCGAAAGCACACTGCTTCATTTGACGTCTTGTGGCTGTATCAGGGCTGTGTACACTTCCATCGGCCTCCGCGAGCGACAGCCTAGCGACACCGGAGCACATATTCAGCTCGTTAATGATTCCAATCAACAACGAAGTACAATAAAAGTATTAACGCCACATAGTACGAAAACGTACTTAGTCTGCTGACTACACGGCGTAATTATACCCGTCCCAGTTACAGCTTGCGCAATAGAGTGACTCCAGACTACACTGTTTCACCTCGCTTAAAGGTCAGGTACACGCCCCATGGCATAGTCTGCTGACCACCCGGCCAACTTGCGGCCATTCGCATTACAGCTTGCGCAATATCCGATTCTGGGACGTTGCTTGTTCTAGTCATCCCTGAAGCTCATTCGTTATTCGGTCATGGTCATCGTTCCGTCAGACTCATCCTTACTGTGTATCTGATAGCTTTTTGTCGTTTTCAAGCTAGTGCGTTGGTGCTTACATGTATTTGCTGATGTACTGTATCAATAACAGGATATTGTCATTCGTCTATATGACCTGGCTTGCGTCTCACTTCATACATGACTGGAGTGATTCTCTCTATACGTAAAAAGCTTGCGCTCCTGCATCATCATCTATTCTATCAGCACCATCATGGAACCGCTCAACTGTTCCTCCGACATGTCCAACGACCTCTACGGCATCGGCGTCCGCGTCGGCATCTACTGCATCTGGCTCACCTCCTGGCTCGCAAACAACTTCGTGCCCAGCGAAATCTCAGGCGCTCTCGACGCAAACTCCATCTTCCTCCTCGCCCTCATCGCCTCAGTCATCCGCGGCACATCAATCCACGGCTCGCAACAACTCCGCTACATCGACGGCTTGATCCTGATGCATCTCTGCGCCGGCTACATCTTCGGCTGTTTCAGCATCTGGGGCTACCGATCAGCAATGCCTGTGAAAGAAGGGCGGAAGGGGATCAGGAACTTTGGAGGCTTCGGGACGCACTGTCGTCTTGTTCTTTGTGCTGTTATTAGTGTGTATGGATGTTGGTTTTGGATTGAAGGGGTTGAGGATGGATTGGCTTGGATTACGAAGGAGGATGGCAGTAAGAAGGATGAGTGCTATCCGTTGACGATCTTTTTCTTTGCGAAGTTACCGGTTATGGGGTATAGTGGTGTTAGGATTTATTACATTGTTATCACGACGGCGTGCGCGTTGTACTTCGGAAGCATGGTTGTGGTGGCTGCCGTGCTCAAGATGGTTGACATCGTAAAGTCTGGGACAGTGATGGGAAGAGGTAAGGGAATATATGATACTGGACTTACTACGAGAGAGTGAGTTAGACAATCACTGGCAGAAGAAGTATCATTAGAAACCAACACAGCTAACAAAACATGCAGACTAACACTCCTTTTCCTCTTCTGCCGCTACTCCAACCTCCTCTGGACAATCTTCGCCATGCTAATGGTCGAAATGACACTCAACTACAACCACGTTACAGACGTCATCAGCCTCTCATCCTCCAATATCGCAACACCTTCCCAGCTCCTACCACTACTCGTTGGTATCCTCGGCCTCATCCGTGTCCTGTACATCATGTACAAAGAAACAAAGCTGGAGTACGAAATCAAGAAGGCGAAAGTTGAGGCTATTGCGGCAGGTAAACGGGAAGGTGAACTGGAAGAAGTGGAGAATCAGATTTTGCTGAGGAGGACAAGGACTGATTATGTGATTGAGGAGGATGAGCAGTTGTTGCAGATGGGAATGGCGCGGAGGTATGTGGTTGCGCTATTGCCGTGGTTGAGCTTGACAGGGTTGTGGAAGAAGGACAAGCCGACAAGCAATGTTCCTGGTGGTAGAAGTCTTGGTGGAATTGGTGCAAGTGGAGATGAAGAGGAGATGGTGGGTTTGGACAGTGTTCGGGCATCGCTTCGCAAGGGCGTTGTTTCGACGTCTGTCGAACCAGTGCTTGGGGCAATCAGTGCATGAGGTTAGAGTTGAGGAACTCGAGGAGATGAAAAATGAAATTGAGTATTGATCGTTTACCTCTGCAATTTCGTTGTGGACGAGTACGGGCGCGAGATAGCTGCCTCCGTACCAAACCAAAATAGCTACCAAGTCTTATTACTTTGCAAGCAGCTCATCCCCTCCGCCATTTACTCTGTTTTTCTGCCAGTAGTGTAGCCCTCGTGCCTCCAAATGTAGCTCGCTTTAGCCTCGCCGTAGCTCTCGTGCCTCGGACCAATCATCTAAACAACCTCTTCCCACCCGTCCTGGCCGCAGTACGCTCTACACCATGCAAGCTCCTGCCCACAAAGCCCGCGCTTCCACCTTCGCGATCTTTCTTGTAGCGTCTGACTGCTTCGCGGAGATGATCTGGTGTTAAAGGACCACGATCAATTTCTTGGACGAGTGGTTGATATGGTAGTTGTTGTGTAGGCGTAGCATCTTCCAACAGTTCCGTACCGTTTCCACCCATCAGTGTGCCCTCCTCTACCTTCACAATCCCATTCAAATTATCCATCCGTATTCGTTCCTCACTCGCAACTCCCTTCTCCCTCTTCCCCTCCCTCCCAGCACCAATCCACTCCCCCTGAACCGCTCTCGCGCCCTCAACAAGCTCACCGACAAACATCTTCGCCGCCGCATTAATAGCCTGGACAATACCACCACCCACACTCTGAGATAGTGTTTGATTCGCGAGGCGCTTGATGGCTTTCGGTTCCAACTTGCCTCTCCGCCACTCCTCCCAACGCATTTGTTGGTCTTGGGAGAAGGCGGCATGCAGCATGAGCATGTTGGCGCGATTAGTAGTAGCTTCTATGTCTAGATTTTCTCGGGCGTTGGTGAAGAGGGCGGCGGCTTCGTCTGCTGCATCTGCATCTGCTTCGTCGTCGTCATTGTCTGCTGCCGGTGGTGAAGTTTCGTTCTGGTCGGTGTCACGGGCAGGTGTGCGTGTGGTGGTGGTGTTCTTGCTGGTGGTGTCTATGACGGTGCTTGGGGCGCGCGTGCTGCGGCCTTCCTTTTTGCGATTCTTGCCGCCGCCTCGTTGTGTGCTTGTAGTTGAGCGTGCGCCATCAACACTAGGTGAGTAGCTAGCGCGGACGTGGCTTCCTGAAGGGCTGACTGGGCCATCTGGTGGTGGAAAGGAGGATTGGCGGAGGGGATGGACTGAGGAGGAGGTGGATGGTTTGCGGCGCTTGGCTGGGTTGAGATTGGACGGGACGGTACTGGATGTGGATGGGCGTTTGCGAGGGAGGGAGGAGGTGGTCAGTGGGAAGGACGGGGGTGTCGATGAATATGGGCTGAATGGTGGTGGTGGGGGTGATGACATGGTTGATGTGGTTGATGTGGTTAAGGCAGTGTCGGATGGGGCTTGTGGTGGCGGTTGCTATCCGGAACTTTGCCCGCAAAGCCAGAAGTGAAGTAATGATGGATAAAACTGAGACATGTTTCAAGAGCGATCGACGAAAGTAACGGAGACGTTCCCGATAGCTTGGCAGTGTTTCAGAATGGAAAGACCATGCATTTCATATACAATGTCATAACTATATACCTCTTATCTTCCCTTGGGTATCTTCCCTTGGGTATCTTCCCTTGGGTATATTCCCTTGCGCATCATTTCCCATTTCCTATTAGTCCAATGCCTCACACCGTAAACTTATGACCATGCAGCCCCACCAAACGCCATGCTAACCCATGATTTTCTGCTCATCATCCATATTCTTCCTACAGATACGCCATCCAAAGTGGCTCCATTTGCGCCAACTTCCTCGGATCTACAGCCTTTGCCACCAGATCGAGAACACTTTGATTCGCCGGCAAGTTCTCAGCCACTCCCGATATAGCCAGCGCCTTAGCTCTATTCATCACACTCGCCGCGTTCGCCGTAACACATTCTCTCAACTGCGCAGTCGGCAAGTTCGGCCTATGACTAGCCGTCAAGTGGAAGGTGATTTCGTCACGGATGAAGATGCTAAATTGCTGCTCCAACTTTGTGCCGCCATCCGGTTCCGTAAGCGCTTTGGCAACCACGAGCATTGCCGCGCTGAAGATTCCTTCTAATGCGATTGGACCCAGTAGCATTTGCAGGTTTGGCGTCAGACGGAACGGCACGGCTTCGTTGTTGTGGAACATGGGACGTTGTGGGTGGAAGTTTGGTGTGAACTCGGAGCCCCAGATGTTTCCTGTCGAGCGAGAGATGTTCATGCGTGCAGGATTGCGGTCGCGCATGTGCAGGATGTAGGTAAGGAAGGAGAGACCTGCTAGTTGGTAGGAGAATTGGCGACGGAAGAGCCAGAAGTCGGCGAAGGATGGGTAGATGGATTGAGCGTAGTCGAGGAGGATCGTGTTGGGCACGAGACGTTCTTGAATTGCCTCGAAAGCGTTGATACGGATACTGAGTACTTGGTCGGGAGTTTTCTAGGTTGGATGTTAGTAACATTTTTGGTGTTGCAAAGGTTTCTCTACTTACTGGTGAAAGGTCCCTGAGCTTCTCGATTGTGTAAAGCACAGAGGTATCCTTAGCAAGCTTCTTTTGACGACAATAATCCTCGTACACCCCTTGCAGTGTGACATATGATTCGTCATCTTGCACCATCCTCACACTCGGCGTCAACGGCACGATTGCTGGTAACAAGAACTGTAACCTTCTTCTTCTACTCTCCTTCTTCTTGGCCAATACGTCGTTGATAAAACGGCACATTTGTAACATCTTCTCCTCCCGCCTACTTGTCCTAGCCGCAGGATGCTGAATAGCAAAGGCATGGACACTTCCATCATGACCACGAATCCTCAACCGGCGATAACTCACGCCAATGCCACGCACAAGGTCAACATCTGGCATGAAACGCTCAATACGAACAAAATCCTTATTACTGTCTTTGTGTAGGAGATATTGACCAGGAACTTCAACCTCGTCAAACTTCTCAAACTTGAACCCACTCAGTGTTGAACCATAAGACTCCAGCTGACTGTAAGCACGACGACGATCCAGCTTTTCTTCGAATCTGTCCCTCCACTTACGCAGAGTATGGACATAGTCCAGCATCATTGGTCGAGCTGTGACGAAATCTGCTTCGAAGGACTTCCGGATATGTGGCGGCAGGACAGACTCAGCAAAACGTGTGATGTTGCCTTCTGTATTAGTAGGCAATTTGACACCCTTCGCATATGCATTCGGAGTCCTGCTAACCCAACCAAGAGCATCATTGAGGAGAGCAACGATGAGTCTGTATGCATCTTCATCTGGGGGACACTTGAAGTTACGAGAGATTTGGTCCACCATGCTTTCCAAAGAAAGTGCCAATAACGGAAAAGCAGTCTTGAGAACGGAGACGATCTCTTCCATGACCTCCCATGGTTTCTTGGGTACCTGGGGTGATTGCTGCTGCTCCGACGTTTGACCTTGTTCTTGTGCAGAAGCCGACCCTTGAGCTTGAGTTTGAGTTGCATCAGTCATCGTCACGTCAGTCGATTGCTCGCCCTGTTTTGACTCGGTTTGATCCGTTTTCGCTGGAGCCGCAGAATCGGCATTCGCGCCAGCTTCTTCCTCTACCGTCGTGGTCGCAGGAACCGCACCGGCATCGTCCTTCTTTGCTTGACTGTCCACTGGCTCGGCAGACTTTTCGGGAGGAGATCCTTGTGAGCCAGTCGGTTTTGCTGGCTGAGCTGCCTTGTCCTTTGCCTCTTTCGCTTCTTGCTGCTTCTTGATCGCTTGATAATCTTCACGACTAGTACGCAGTTGAAAATACAAAGCTTGTGGAAATTGCTTAGCTAGCTTAGTGAGAACATTCCGAGATATACGAGCTTCTGGTCGAGCAAGAGAGGTAAGAAGTTGAGGGATGAAGGTGATCCAATACCAAGTAGGCGTTTCGCCCTTGAACTCTTCGAGAGATTTGAGAAGTGTACCTTCAGCATCATCCAGACTCAGGAGCCACAAGACACGACTCAACAACTTCCTAGACTTGGCGCTGCGGTAAGTCGTCGCGGCTTCCAGGTAACAACTGATGGCATTAGCAGCCTTGCCCATATCAGTAGGATCTTCCTTGAACAGATGATCATTGTATCTTGCCCACTCTGCCCATGCTTTTGGCAGCTTAAGATCAAAGTACAATGCAGATCCAAAGGCTTCATTCGCTTCAGTGACATTCTTCTGCTTCGCGAGGAACATGCCCTTCAGGGTATAAAATTCCGCCTTCTGCTGAGGTCCAAAGTAATTGAGATTGGTATTGTTGATGACATCAAGACCAACCTGTAGCTCGCTCGGGTTCTGATAGTGGCATTTAGCCTGTTCTCGAAGTTTCAAGAAAGCCTCTTGAATTTCAATGTTCGGCAGAGTGTAGATCTTGCTCAACTGATTTATACAAACCTCAGGCAAATTGTGCTTACGAGCAACATGCGCGAAACGATTGATGATAGAGGCAGTCTCGTGATATCCACGGTATGCCAGAGAGTTTCCGCTGACATTACCACCTTGCCCTTGACCCAAGCTGAGATATTTCTTGTTGATGAGCAGGAAGATGTGTTGACGCCATGTTACCAGCTCTTGCCATGCATTGATGTCATCCCAGAAGTTTGGCAGACGATCACGCCAAGTGCTGAGGAGGAGCTTCAGTTCTGGTGATTTTTGCTCGAGATTTTGCGCTGTAGTCTGTGACAAGCTGTTGATGATGATGCTTGCGTCGTGCAATTCAACCAGTTGTTGAAAGTGTTGTAAAACGGGGACATGAGCATTCGTGACGCGTTTCGGTAGTTGATGCCATTTTCGGATTGATAACTGAACAGCTTCGTCGTTGAGTCGTTGGAACACTTGTTGACTTTCTTGTTCACTCTGAAGCTTCAGTAAAGACATGAAAGATTGGAAGAAAGCACGACGGGGCGTGAGCGCATCAGAAACACCCTTAACGATGTTGTCGAGCTGCTTGACGTGTTCAGTGGAAGTCCAGTATTCGAGATTGCGCCAGATTGAGTCCAAGAAAAGGTCATTCAGATTGTCGACCTTGGCAAAGTCGCAGAGGATATCCCATTGTTGCAACTTCTGTGCGCAAAGAACCCAATGATCCTCCCAGAGCATGTATTCTCCTTGTGTAAAGGGACTGTTGCCTGTTCTTGCCTTGAAGGTGGCATTCTCATACATACGCTGTGCCTTATCCCACTCGCCATGCTGTTCATACGACAGTGCAGTGTTGGTGTCAAGGAAAGCACAACGTTTCCTCCAGAGACCATAAAACAGATCGTCCTCTTGCAGTCCAGCATAAGTCTCAACCAATGCATCCTGGTTGCTCTCTCGCACGGCTGGAGTGTCGAGAATGGGATCAATTGCACTCTTTTCCATCGAGCAGATTGCAATATACCATGCGTCGTACGTTCTTGCCAAATACTTCATCAGGTGATGGGGAAAGTTCATTCTCGGATTGTCGGTACGCGCAATACCCTCAAGCAATGCCTGTACACAGTTCGGTCGCTTATCGACTTGGCGACCGTGAAAGTCCTTGGTAAGAAGTCCAATCATACCTCCTCGAAGCTCATTCCGTTCATCCTTTGACAAGATAGACCAGAACTGAGGGAAGAGGGTCGCCCATATGTTACGTGCAACATTGGAGTCAGTATGCTGTAGAAGACATAATGGCTCCATGATGTCACGGACGTGGACATCTGCCAGCTCTTTGCAAAACTTCCTGTGGCCGGTCATGAATGTGTCGTACTCGTCTTCAAGCATCAAATTGTCAATACGGGAGTCCTTTGCATATGTTCCAAAGATCTTCGCAAGGGAGAGAGTCTTGAAGTCGTCCTTGGAAAGAGCAGCAGTAGCTCCAGGATCGATAGAACCAAACAATAGTTGAATGACTTGATTGAGCCAGAAGCTATCTTGAAGAATGTCCCAGTTCTGTGCGGCGAGGAGGTAGAGTATTCTCTTGCTTGCCGTACGAGTCAAGTGTCTGTCGAAAAGATTCATGAAACGACTTCGCATCTCGATATCTTGCGCGCGAGTACCAATCAGGAAAGCAGGTTCCATACGTATAGCCAGCTCGGATCGTGTGATCTTGGTATCTTCATATACCCTGATAATGAGCTGAAGGAACCTGGCAAACAGGCTAGGATCAGGACGCTGTTCAAAGCTGATCATCTTGAGTGCTACTGCCACACGCTCTTTCACTGTGGGGAAGCCTTGGTTTGGTGTAAATATCCAAGAAGATGTCAGGTCAAGAATCTTGTTGCACACTGCTGGACTTGGCGAGCGATCAACCAGAGTATTGAGAGCACTCAAGAAAGGTCTTCTGTTATCACCAAGCTCAGCCATCCTAAAGGAAAGAAGATCGATGATCTTGAGGATTAGATCAACTTGTGCATCCGCAGCATTCGGTTCAGCATTAGCAGCTTCTCTTCCACTCTGGGCGACAGCCATTTGTAATTGAGCCTGATTGTTAGACGAAGCTTGGTGGTCCTTGAGTGCTAGACTCAGTGCTTTCATCACAGCAGGCACATGAGCATCGATCTTATCAGGTTTGCATTTTGCAAAGGCGAGGAGGATATTTACTCCAGCGACAAAATTGCCATCCGTGAAACATTGACCAGCAAAGTCTGAGAGGAACTTGACAAAGTCAGATGCAGGCTTCTCTTCCTCGTCACCTTCTTCTTCGGCAACTTCCTCAGGAGCAGCTTCAAGTATTCGCACAACCATGGGACGTCTATCATCGGCAGCAGTATACAAACAGTCTTGTACTTCAGGATGAGGATTCTTAATCGACCGCTCAAGCAGTTTGCGTAGTTGTGGCATGCGAGCTACGACCCATTCATCAGATCTGACATCAACCATGACAGCAACAGCCTGTAAGACGTTGATAATTCTTGTTAGAGCTACCTCATACTTTTCATCTTGCTTCGGCTCGGGGATCAAAACACTCTCAGTGATCTTCGGGAACATGGTATCAATATCCAGATCAGTCCATTGACTCAACAGGCTGTGGAATAGCTCGATAGCACGTCTGCTGATCTCAGAAAATTGTACTTGTTGAGATGCATTGACGCCACTGCCCTCTTTTGGCTTTGCAGCAGGTACAGGATATCGTTCAGTCAAAGTCGAGATGAAATGTATGAGATATTTGATGAGTATAGAGCGGAGGGAGAGCGACGGGATGAAAGAGATGGGTCTTGATGAAGACTGCGACTTCGGGCTGCCATCTAGCTGTCGCTTCTTCGATTCGGGAGACAAAGACACATTCTGATTACTACTATATTCTCTTTGCCATCTTTCTTCCCAGTTCAGTATTAGAGCAATCAAACTGAGAGCAGATTTCTTCGTCTCGATAGAGTTGCTGGGTATAGCGGCGATCTTGTAGATTGACTGTATAATGATTTGTGCCAGTCCATCACGGCCTTCGTAAAATAGATCAGGATGGCGAGCGATAAAATAGAGAATATTCTGTGTCTGCTGAAGATTGTACGGGTCTTCCATAATCGGCTTGCGAGCAATCCTAATGACTGGTGGCAAGGCATGGTTTTCAGGTGGACCCAAGCGCTTAGTCAAAGCCGGTGCCAGAACTTCCAGTGCCTGCACTACCAGTGGACGTGCCTCAGGTACTGACGCTCGAACAAGGGAAAAATACACCTGAGACGATATCTTCGCAGGCGCCTCATACCATGCCAAAAAGTATGCAAGAACGACGTAAGACGCGTGCTTGATGTGGGCATCCTCGAACTTGATCCAGACCCAGCAGAACCTAATGATGTCCTTACGTAGATCGTTCATGATCACATGGTAGTATTTCAGTAGCAAGGCTGTCATCTGCAGCATTTCCATTCGCGAACGATCTGTTCCAGGTCCCGAGTTTTCATCCGTTGTGCTGATACTTGCTTGAGGTTTCCAAATACTGACAGCAATAGCATCAAGAAGAGTTTTGTTGACAAACTCTGTACCTTTCCCGCCATTCATCAAGGACGACCAGTTGCGCATGACATCAGTGGCAAGTATTGGATTGACAATGTTGTGAATGACAAAAGCTTTCAGCTCATCGCTTGAGCTCTTGTCCGCATAAGCTTCAACACTACGAGTTACTGCTCTGCGCCAGAGACCAACGTCTTTACTGGTGATCACTTCACGATAGATGATTTGTTCGAGTGTGTTGCTCTTATCCTCTAGCTGTTCTGTAGTGACAAGCATGATGAGGTCAAAGAGGAAGTCAAGATCATCCGGCACAAGTGAGAAATAAGTCGAGCATATTCTCATCAATCGTGCGGTAGCTTGACGAGCTGGAAGACGTTGACTCAAGTCAAGCTTGTGGCCTTGGATTTGCTCATTCAGTTCTCTGCCACAGTCAAGCAAGGTCGTCTTGAAACCTTCATGCTCGAACAAGGTCTTGCAATCTTCGGGAAAGAACGTCATCGATTCGGTGATGTGTATAGCGTTGATGATAGCAGCCCACTTGTCGTTGCTTTCTCTCTCGACTGAAATTGACTCGACGAAGCGTTTGACGTCCTTCAACAGGCAATCGCGAAGCTGGTCACTTTTCTTTTCGGCAAGCAGTTGAGCAAAGAACCGGCCCCTATCTGCATCGTGTAACTGGCTGGCGAATAGATCTTCCCATGCCTCTTTTGCAAAGCGGTTGAGATATTTCACCAACGGCTCTCGCAGCGGGCTGAAGTGTGTTCGTCTCAGCTGTTGCTCAAGCTCAAGTGTCTTGCCGACAATATTGCCCATGAAGTCTTTCGCTGCATCAGGGAGAAGATGAAAGATGTTGAAGATGGCAGCGACCATTCGGATACGCATATTCTGTTCGATGAGCATAAACGACGCTTTCTGCAATGACTCAGGGTTGGCAATAGATTTGATGTTGTCCAAAAGCCTTGAGCCAATCTCAACCTTGAAATAGTTCTTCAAGAGCTGCAAAAGACGCGCCAAACAATCCAAGCCTTCCAAGGTAAGCTTGTTCGGGTCTTGTAAGCTTACGAGGATTGGCTTCAGTCCGGACTGCAAGATGTCTTTCGGGAGTTTAGGATCTTGCGCGACCACCACCTTGAGAGCCTCATTCGCAGCATTGACCACTTCCGCCGAGTTCTTGTAAAGACATTTGAAGAAGACCGTAACAATGCGATGGCGCGGTCTTGTATCGGCGGCTGTGACACTGAAGTCTGGTAGGTGAAGTGACAATGACAGTAGATGTAGGCAGGAAACACGCAACTTCACAATGTTCTCGGCATTGCGCTGATCTGCTGAGCGGTTCGACATTGCTTCTTCGTCTTGGTCCAACAACAAGATGATCTCACGCATGAAACGTTGAAATTGATCCTTCTCTTGAGCAGTGTCTCCGATGATGCTGTTACCAAGTTGGAGAAAGTATGCGATGGCGTCAATGTAGCCGACTTGAATCGGGACAACGACAGATCGTAGAGGTTTCGAGAAGACATGCATAATGACTCTAGCTTTGAGTGGTGCGACAATCTCATGCACTTCCATTGTGGCCAGCTCAGCCAGCAGAGCAAGAGCACTCTTTGCGACATCCCGAACACATGGGCTACTACTCGAGAGCTCGTAGACCAGAAATGCGCAAAGGTTGTTAACCTTATTGCCCGAAGTCAAGATGTCTTCTCTCGTGAGATTAGAGTTGCAGTACCGGATGACTTCCTTCAAAGTGTCGAGTGCTTGTGTTCGAGTAGCCTTGGGTATGTCTTCAGGGAGATCGCGAGCGGCGTATAGCAGGGCACGACACACTTCAAACTGTCTCTCAGCAAGCCAAGTGCGCTCTGGCACAAAAACGGTGGTCATGATGTGCAAACCAAGGATACCACCAGACTTTGTAGCCCACTCCTCCTGATGACAACTATGGCAACATAGCGCAAGCAGATGCGAGAACAATGGTAACTTCCTGCCTTTCTCTTGTGACCCGAATATGGTAGCTGCTCCATCACGCAGCGCAACAATAGCTGCCTGACCAACATCTCGAACTTCAGTCTTATCCGAAGATAGTGAATGAATGATCGACTCCACAATGACTCTGTGGTCAATGACAAGATTGAGCTCGCCAGCATCCGCGCTAAATTGCTTGCGTTCATGCTGTGCAGCAGCCAGAGCCCGACCAACTTCTAGAATGATGAAATGTCTGTACAGCTCTTTCAGGAATGTATTAGCCTCTTCTTCGAGCTCGGGAAGTGAGGCAGCATACAAGCATGCATTGAGTAGTTCTTTTAAAGTGTTTTGTTGCGCATCCCGCTTGATCACTGATCGCTCCTTATCAGATTGTGCATCTGAGTCCAAACCATTGTCAAAGACGCCATCGGCTAAATCATTGGCTTGTAGACGAACGAGCTGAGCAAAGTCTTCCGGCAATGATTCTGAACCGAGGATGAGCTTGATCTCGGTCATGATCAATCTCAAAGCTTGCTGTTTGTGCACCAAGTCACTAGCTTTGGCTGTAGGTAGTCTAGGCACATCATAGATCTTGCTGGCAGCAGCGTCAATGCCAATACTAGTGGGGAAGCTGCAGGCATTGGAAGAACCTATCAACTTGATCTCGAGCTGTGGTTGCTTGTCTGCGTATGTTTGAAAGTCCAAAGTCGGAGCTTCGTTGAGATAGCGGCGGTTGCGACCTCCAAGTTTACCCAGGATTCGCATTGTGGTGTGCGCATGGAAATGGCTATAAGGTGCTGGACGAAGGTGTTCATACAGTCCTGTCATGAGCTCGTCAATGACTGGTGCCATGATAGGGTCAAGGTAGTCTGAAGTGAGGTTATCGACGCAGAGTTCTAGTGTACGCAGACCTTGACCGACAAGATCTGTGCTAGCCCTCAATGCCAAGACAAGAGGCTTCATAAGGTAGCTCAGATGTGGCAGAAGGTTGCTTAGACGCGCAGGTACTGTGAGCGACAACTCGACGTAGAGATCTCGCTCGGTGGGTCGTCTTGCAGCAGCGATCAGGTTGTTGAGTGTTTCAAGCAGCATTTCGAGTAATGGCAAAATCTCCTTATACAGATGCTCAAACCTGCCTCCTCCAATACTTCTGAAGAGCGAGCGAAGGAGGTAGAAGTAGTGCATTGGTGCTTCAGCAGTGGTAGATAGTTTAATAGACTGCGTAGCAAGCTTGTTGACATGAGGTAGTAGAACTTGCTCATTGTGGGCGGAAAACAAGGTAACAGCCATGAAAGCGAGTTTAAACAGACGAAGCAGTATATTTGCCTTCTTCACATCTGCCGTGCCCACATCCTCTATTCGGTCCATGAGAAACTGTAGCAACATGCCAGCAAAACTAGGTGAAGTGGCTTCGCTGGCGAGTAAAAACTGCGGAACCTGTAACAGAGCAGGGTGATCAAACATCATCTCGTACATGTGCGGTATCTCGGCATAAAAAACCTCATGGAATACAGCTGGATCGATGTGATGGAACACCGTAGCAAATGTCTCCAGCATTTCCTTCTCTTCTTTATTGTAAACCACATGATGACTACCAACCTGATCGATGGCCTGGTTTTGGCTGTCATTGACACTGTTGTCTGCAGGATAGTATCGAAAGACCTGGATACCCTCATGAAAAACTTTTGTAAACAGCTCGACTTCTTCAGCACTAAAGCCTGATGCCACTTCTGGTAGGTGTGGTGGAGCATTGCCAGGTTCAACAGGTGGTGCAGGATTGCACGCTCGTAGTTGATATACAATGCTCTTAAGACCATTGACAAGCTGTTTGAACAAGATCTTATTATCGCTGACTGGATCAGAACTGCGTTCTCGTGGACTTTGCCTGATTGGATTCGTGTTGAAGATTTCCAGTTCGTCCCAATCTGGTGGCTGATCTTCAACAGCAACGTACTCATTGGCTGTAGGTTCTACTACCAACGATTCTTGCACTGCTGAAACTTTCATAGCATTCTGAAACTGCCTGTTCATAGACGCAAGTTTGTCCGCTACTGCCTCAAGGATCATCATAAGGTAGTATCGTGCTGCTTGTTTGTCTTCCATCTTTCCGATGTATTCTGCTGTATTGAAGAGAAGTTTACTACTCATGAGCTGAAAACTCGTTCCGGGAAATGGTTTCCGCAGATTCTTCGAGTACACCTGAACAGTCAATCGTATTTGTTCTGGAGTTAGCAATTCTCTGAGATGATGGACTAGATCAGCCAGAGTACTGTATGCCAAAGGTTGTTGTGTTTCCTGTGCAGCCAGGCCATCACCAAGCAAGGTGCGCTCATCCAAAAAGTCTTCCAGCGACTTTAAAAAGACCTTGCGGAAGTTGAAGTTCATGATATGCCGTATCGCAACCAATAGCTCCTTGCGAATCGTTGCTCTCTCCTTTGGACAATCCCGTAGCAGCCTGACCATAACGCCTGGAAGAGCTGGGATAAAGTCTTGAAGCTGCGCAGCATATCCTCGCAGTACATATGCCAAAAAGCTCATCGTCTTGACCTGTACAGTGATGAACTCCGCATACGCTGCTCTGTTCTTTACATCTTTCGCTACCCCATAAAAGGCCTTTCCGAGCGCTTGCGCATCTGCATGTGCCTTCTCTTGTGGTGGTGCCTGCGCCAGTAGCACTCCTTTCACCAACGGCGCAAACTTCTTAATGTTCGTCTGGACCAGATCTCTGTAGACTTGAAATAGCGTTACTACGGTGATTGGGAACTCTGCCATGACTTTGAAAGACTGTGTGCTAGGAAGAAGTGGTACAGCCTGTTCTGTTGCGTCTAGATTCGACGATTGTACAGCTGGAGAGCTTGGACGAGGCGATTGCGTGGAGGCTGTGGCTGCGGCGATGCTGGGATTCGCAGCTTGTGCGGGATTAGCGAATGTATCTCTGACGAGCTGGTCGAAAGACTTGAGGAACTCCGCGATGATGTCGAGAAATGGTTGTATTCGATCTGCCAGTGGTTTCTGCTGGTATTTGGCAAAGTCGAGACATATCTTGACACAGAGAATTGCGTTATCTTCATTGTCCGTCTGGATCAGGCCTAGCAGCCTATCCATTATTATAGCAGCATGTGGTTCGACTGATTCTTGAGGACTGGTAGGAAAGCGGTGAAGGATTTCGAGCACGGATTTGCGCAGCCTCTGCTCAGGGGAGGTCGTGATGAGCGAGGGCGGTCCATCTAATTGTTTGAGAAGTATTGGCACGAATGTTGTCATGAAAGGCGCAAGTTGGCCGGCTTGAACCCATTGTTCAAACTCATCTCGCAAGTCTGTCGCGAGTTTGGCCTTGAGCTTGATATCTAGATGTAGGTGTGGTGTGATCAGCGTCTTTCATGTCTGGAGTGACAGCTAAGCAGCACCACCTACCTGTATTTGGGTCGTCCAGAGGGATAGCATAGTTGTCCAAGTTCTTCTCCATCTTGTGACTGCTAGCAGCACCGCACTGCAGCTCCCTCAAAGGTGTCGCCCAGGTAGCGGACTAAAAGCGCATTGACTGATGAGCTGTCTTAGACTGAGAATAAGCAAGTCTTCCTCTTGTAGTCTCTTGCAGCAGTCGAAGAAGGTGTACTTTAGAGTAATGGCTATAGGCTTGTGACCTGGCTTATGATATTGCTATAGAGGATGGGCGACTGAGCGAAAAGGAAAGACAGGCCTTAGGTTGTATGGGAAGAGTAGATTGGTTGTCCAGAGAGACGACGGACGTAAGATGAAGCAGTTCCTCTCGAGTGTGTTTCTGATTTCTGAAACGACGCGGCGGGCATGGCCATCCATCGATCAATCAACGTCACGTGACGTCGATCAATTACCATATTCGGGTTATTCATTGACTCGCTGGGCTCAGGGTCTAGACGGAGGGGTGTGTCAGCAGCAAGTATACGAGCAAGCAAGTATAACATGACAATGACATGATACGAGAAGAGTGAAAGAAGGAATGCTAGATTCAATCGTCTCAGCCATGCTCAGCTCTATGTACATCAAGCAATATGCTTGCTACCTCCCTTTTGCGCCAGTCATTAGAACACCAATTTCATTTCACGCTCAGTCATTTCTTCCGTCTTAACACTTCGAACTTTTGGCCGATTCGGCGTCTTTCCCTTTCTTCGTCGTGCACCATCTTTTGTTGACTCTAGGTGTGATGCCAGAAAACTATCCACATCTTCAAATCCTTCATCTTCTATGGCTTCAATTGAAGCACTTTCTTCCATTGCCCTTTGTAGTAGATCATTTGCAGTAGGATCCTGCCCATTCAGTGCCAGAGCTTCATGTAGTGTTGTCGTTGCATCAAGATGGTGTCCCATGTCTAGCAGAATCAAGGCTTTCGTTGAGTATATGATCACATCACGACCTCCACCACGAAGCACTTCATCGAACTCTGCCAGTGCTTCCTCGTTCCTGCCAGCTCTGCGATATGCATGTCCAAGGTTCGTCCTGCATGATATCCACGATCTCGAGTCTGGACCTAATTCAGCTTCAGCAGCCAAAGCTTGGTTGAAATATTCAATTGCTGTAGCCACTTCATCTACTTGATAAGCCGACACTCCTAGCTCATTCAACACCACAGGATCCGTCGGACACAGACGATGGGCGGTCTGCAGATACTCTTGAGCCAGATCCATGTTGTGTAATTGTAGCTGTTGTTGACCCAAGTACAGCTGTGGAAGATGTGTGCCCTGAAACAAGCGCGCGGCCGTTGTGTAAGCCGATGTTGCTTGATCGTGCTCGCCTTCAATGGCGAATGTATGAGCAAATCCGATCCAAGCTGGTCCGAAGTGAGGGTCCATCATTGACGATTTCGAGAAGAACCTGCGTGCTTCTGCGATCCTGCCAATGTTCAGGTAATAAGTACCAACAGCCAGCCAGCTCACAGGTTCATCTGGATGATGCTCTGTGAAATCTGTCGAAATCAATTGTAGTGCATTTCTCTCGCCAAGCTCGTACAGACATGCTATATGCGTAGGAAGAACTGCAAAGTTGTAGCGATCGTTCTCTAGTACTTTCGTGGTCAGTTCCAGAGCTTCTCTGAACCTGCAACGTGTGAAGAATGTTTCTGCTTTTGCTAGTAGAATATCATGGTTCGAACCCAGGTTGTAATGGCTTTCAAGTGTTTCAATTGTAGTCATTAGTTCGTCCACGTGACTGTATTTTGACATCCTCGTCGTATACAACATCTTAGCCAATTCGCCAGCTTGCTGTGATGTTGATAGATCCCCGTCTACCATGACTGAGTCAAAGTCCAATGAGCCTAAAAATTCCCATTCTTCTTGAGGTGATAGCAACTTATTCCTCATGAGTTGATCAAAAGCCTCGAAGCATCTCACATCAATGCGCACCGCATCCCTATAACATTCTTTCGCTCTGTCAAAGGCATTCTGCTTAGCGTAACAGATTCCGCGTAAATAGCACATTGAAGCTTCGAATCGTGTATTTGACAGTCTTTCTGCCTGTTTGAGATCATTATCCGATCGACTCCCTCCACTATTGAAAGCATTGGTTCGTGCTTTTGCTTTTTCGGAAGCACGAGCCTTTCCAGGCCGACCACTATCCCATAGCAGGTGTTGGGGTGTCTTATCGCCAAGCATGGCTAGTGCTTCTGGAAATTTGCCCTGCTTGATGTTGCAATGTCCAGCTAAGTACCGGGCTTCTGTATTGTTCGAGACAAGATCGTAGCGATTGAGAATGCTTTCAGCATAAGGATAGTTTCCAGATTTGAAGTGAAGTTGGGCAAGTTGTAGGGCGTCATCGTCGTTGTCTATGATAAGTTTTAGCAGGAAAACTCATGTATGCATCACAGCAGAACATACTCGTGAGTGCCAGCAGCTTGTCGCCAACAAAGATGGCCGATTCTAGCTGATTTCGGCTTGCTGCATCCTGTCTCCATCCACGCAAGAAACTGTCCATATTGTTACGTATTTTGTGCGCACATTGGAAGAGGAGATCGATGTACTCCTTACTCTTCCGCGATCAGTATTGAATCTATGCGCCATGACAGCAAGCCTGAAAGGGCATTTGCAATGTTTACGGAAAGCGCTTTCGATTGAAGGTGTAAACAAAGGAAGATGTCGTTACCCGGCTGAAAAGTCTAAACCCATTCACGTGACTTATCGACGGACGACAACACCTCTATTCGCTCCCACATCTTCTTCATTGTCATCATCAACCTCAAACTAAAACCAGCTCAACATGTCCGAGCGAAAAGTCCTCACCAAGTACTATCCCCCAGACTTCGACCCTTCAGCGATCGGTCGAGTGCGAAAGCCAAAGGATGCAGGACCGAAAGTGCAGACTGTGCGCTTGATGGCACCCTTTGGCATGAAATGCATTACTTGTGGTGGTAAGCAAAGTCTGCATCACTTACAACCCGACACCGAAGCTAACACTCTTCTCCATAGAATACATCTACAAAGGCCGCAAGTTCAACGCGCGCAAAGAAACAACCGAGGAGAAATACTACAACATTCCCATCTACCGCTTCTACATCCGCTGCACGCGATGCTCTGCCGAGCTCACCTTCAAGACGGATCCCAAAAATATGGACTACGAGTGTGAAAAGGGCGCCAAGAGAAACTTTGAACCATGGCGAGAGGTGAAGCTGGCGGAGGAGACTGAAGAAGAACGACTGGACAGGCTAGAGCAGGAAGAGGCGGAGAAAGATGCTATGGCGGAGTTGGAGACGAAAGCATTGGATGCGAAGACTGAAATGGCGATAGCGGATTCACTCGACCAGATTAGAACGAGAAATGCACGATTGGAACGATCTGGAGGAACAACAGTTGTAGACGAGAAATTGGACAAGGCGCAGGAAGCACGGGAGGAAGCGAGGAAGCGACAAGAAGAGGAGGATGAGGAAGCAGCACGGAAAGCGTTCATGGCAGGGACGGGAGAAAGTGTTCGCAGATTGGTGGTAGAGGAGGATGAAGAGGCGGCTGTTGATGAGGTGAAGAAAACGGCAGAACCAATGTTCGCAAGGACAAAGAAGAAGAAGAAGGATCTAGGTGCTGCTTTCGGGATTAAGAAGAAGGCAGTGCTGTAGTAGATGCACGAGTTTTACGATGCACACGAAATTTGACGAATTTTATTACCACCATCAAAGGCCACTTTTCGCTCAGTGCTATACGCCACAACAAGTGCTGTAATCCACTAACAACTGTATGAGTAGCATGTTCGTAGGCTTAGGACTATGGTTGAAAAAGAGGATGACTTTCCGCGAAGAAATGTGTTATAGAAGAGGTGAGAGATATTGATTGATTGCAAGACGGCCGGCAAGAATGAGTGGTGCGAGAGATACTGGACTGCTTCGAAAAGATTGAGCCGGAAACCGATCTGCTTGATCTCAGAATGGCGTAGTCGAGACTGAACACGAGCTATGAGCGATGGCACGTTGAGTCGATCTACAAGAAGATACAAGTCGATCAGGGTGTCGAAGGTAATGGTGGTGGTGTAGGTGCTGTTTGCCGAGGCAGAAATCACATCAATGCCATGTATGTGCTTGAGCAGTATCTCCACGACATCAGCTCTGGCCTCAGGAAAGGTACTCGCACTACTCTCGCGTTCGAACAGGCTTTGTGAAACCATTCGAAGCGGCAGAGGACCAGTTTGTGGCAGAAGGATCTGGTAGTTGTTGTGTTTTTGCCAGTGGTCTGCTGGGGGCATATAATCGCAAGGCAGCATGAGGTGACGAAAGTGGGGATGTGAAGGCTGCCGTGCGCTTTACAATTACCAACTCTAACCCATTAACCAAAGGGCATGTAACTGCCAGATCGAAGGTTCGATTACCAGGAAAAGAGCAAGATAGTGAAAACACCACATACAGTCTATCGCCTCATGCCTACCAACGTCAACACCTACCACACTCGACCTCCGTAATGACCTACCACAAGCAGACCAAGCTCGAGAGAGGGCACCCACCTTAATCAAGAGGAATGCCAACGCACCAAAGCCAGCTCGAAGGACAAGCAGCCACGCCGAAGCGGACTTCCTGTTCAGGCTGCGTCTCCGCACCTGCATTCATGGCGAAGCAGGGCCAATGGAATTTCTCCAGCATGTAGTCTTGAACAGGAATAGGGCAATGGGACAGTTTGATACTGGTACATATCGCCTTTTCGGAGCACCTGGGCTGATTAGCCACTGTATGTAGTGCCGGGTGTAAAGAGCGTTTATTCCCCTTTCTGCGTCGTAAAGTCATTGCGAACTAAGCAAGATACCCAGGATGAGTTAACACGCGTTTTGTGCTGAAAGCATGTACTATGTTTGTCGGATGATCTCACCATTTCAATATCTTGCCTGCACATGGCAAGAGATGAGAAATATCTGCTTCACATTACCGTCACATAATTTCTAATGGGCTTGCTTTACTGCACTCCTGGCTCCAGCTCAGAACTCATATTGTGCCATTTCACCTTCGCTTCTATTCCAATTAGTGCATGGTCCTTTAGCATCGCTTGATTAAATTGGCTTTACATTGCCACTTGACATTCAACAACACAAGTATTCTCACTCTACTTTAAGCCAGCATCTCCTTTCGTACTCCTTTTCATACAGCTTTCGTTCAAAAAATCTCCTTTTTTCCACAACATCTAAGCCACGCATATTATTACAGCAATGTATATAGCAGAAGTCCTGAAAACAGAAGGCAAACTCGTTATTAACTTTTGAATATCTGATCCTACATTAGCATATCACACGACAAAACCTCTTAACCTCACAACTGCATCAATGCAATCCACTCTCCCCAGTCGCAGCCATATGCAACTGACACTTAACCATCATCTCCGCCATCGTCGCCACCTCCTCCAATCTACTCAACACCACCTTATTCCCCTTCACAAACTCATGACATTCATACTTGATATGCGTCTTCTCGCAAAACTCCTTTACCAAAACCTGCAACCTCCTCAGATTATGCCTCGGTACACGTGGGAACAAATGGTGAATCGCCTGAAACTGCAATCCGCCGTGCAAGAAATCCAGCCATGGTGGGCATTCAACATCCATAGTCGTGCGAAGTTGGCGCTGTGGAAAGGACTCTGAAGGGCCGAGATCGGCAGTTGGCATGCCCCAATGAGAAAGCGTGATTTGGACGTGTAAGAGCATGGTGATGCAATGTGAGATCAACACAAAGGCGATGCGGATAGGCCAGGTGGGTAGGGTGCGCCATAGCAGGATGTAGCCGAACAAGACCCAGTAACACGCCATGAAAGCAATTTCGATAGGGCGTGTCCACCATGCTGATCCGAGATTGGCTGCTCGTGGGGAGAGGAGATGGAGCCATGATAGGACGTATAGGTTGAAACGAGCGATGCCCATGATCGGGTAGTAGGTGTATTTCTGGTAGGGGACGGTGAAATCGGCCACGGCGTCCCAGACAAAGGTAAAGTCGTAGAAGGTGCTGAACACGCCGCGGAAGTATGTGGGTGATGTGGCGAATAAGGGGACGTTTTGAAGATCGGGATCGTGTTCCTAGAGAGCAGATTAGAACCGAAGAACTCATATCAGTGATCGTCAACGTACGGGCATGTTAGTGATGAGATGGTGCACGTTATGTGAACTCTTCCACCAGCCGATAGATAAACCACAGCAGAAATCGGCAATGAAAGCACCAATCAACGTGTCGACGATGAAATTGCCTGTAATGCCGCGATGGCCTGCGTCATGTGCTGTGAACATGATTTGTTGCCAGAACATCCCTAGGAAGCATGCAGATGTGAGGTACCATTCCGCATGGAGCAAGTAAACGAATACGGTGAACAATGAGCAGTAACGTATTAGTTCGACACCGTAAGCTGAAAAGTTGCAGTTGTAAAACCCTTCGTTTTTGACTCGTTCGTGGAGAATTCGGAAGTCTGCGACGATGGCGTTTTGCGTGTCTTCGTCGATACTGGGCATACTCTCGATGCCAGTCACGATTTCCTTTCGCTCTAAGCTAGCAATGAATGCGATTCGTGCTCGTTGATCATCGAGACGAACAATCTCTAGTTGCTGCTTTTCTGATATCTCTTCAGAGTATGGTGGTGGTGGTGGGATTTGGACGACATCAGAGTCTTCTTTAGCACGACGTATTGGTGGCTCGAGATTTTTCCATGGTAGATTTACTCGGCCTATTCGGAATGCTTTGAATCGTTCAAGTGTTTTTGTAGAGTGGTATCTAGATGAGATGTTAGCAAGAGAGCCATCACTGTATGAGGTGTCATGATGAATTAAAGATGCTTTGGACTGATGGGTTCTTTCCGAGACACATACTACCATACAACAGTTGGCACACTCGCCTTGTTTTTCGGAGCAGATATGCAGGACAATGGGAGTAATTACACGTTAATCTCGTCAGTAGCATCCCTTCCAACCATATGAAGGATAGCAAGTCGTCCTCCTGGATGCCTATCAATCCAATTGTTCAATCGCATCGCGTAACCTTCGTGGATGATGATGAGTTCGCCTTCAGAAATAGCCTTTTCTACCATCGCCGAACAGATAAATACTTCTTGGCATTTCATATTGGTGTAAGTAAGACGTGGTTTCTTAGGAAGATGACAGATCAAGGTTGATTATGTTGAAAATACGCACACCCAAGACAGAAACAAGAACAGTAAAGTAGGCCAACGTGATATAGGTACGTCACACCAGTAGCTCGCCAGGTTGCAAAGACATTTTTCACTGCGCCTCAATCGACTCGTTTCGTATCAACACAACAGATTAGATTGGGCCCGGCTTGGGATCCATTCTTTTGCAGGTATGCCCAGGCGCTACGAGCCTAGAGTAACAGCTGTCATTCTGCTGAGCGGCTAGAGCAGAACAAGACGACATAAGTGACGTTTAGGTAAAGCCAGCAAGCAACGGGTGGGGTTGAATGACATTGGCATCGATGAGAGAAAGAGAGGTGGTTGAAGCGGTCTGGGCAGGGGATATTCGTGGCCAAGCAGGCGATGTAGGGCATAATCGCCGTATCTGGGGTGCTGAAGGTGCACCGCAGGGTCGAGCCACCAATGTTGACAAGATATTCAGTGGAAGGTGACACGTTTTCATGTTTCAGACACGTCTCGAAAGACCCTGCAGGCGTCAGTCTGAACCCTCGATCGGCGAAGTTGGCGTGAAGTTGGCCAGGGCTGAGGTCTATCGAACGGCTCTCACCCGCAGCTAGGCAAATGGACCAACCAGGTTGAAGACGTTCCTGGGCTCTCAGCCTACATCTTGCATGAACGGGGTTCATCGCGGGTGGCGGGCCGGTTCTATTACAAGCCAGTTGACCATCGAGAGATACTGGCACTTAAAATTGTTACCGCAATGCTTGGCAATCTGATGGAAATACGTGGCAAGCGAAGGTGCGACGTCGTCTGACCGGCTTGAGTCTCCGTAAACACCGATTGCGACTGAATATAAGCGCAGACGAGTTAGATTATTATTTCGTTGTGTGGTGGACTCTCGCCTCAGGGTCTAAAGACATGACACTGCCACGTGCTGCTTCAGATTCGTTTCAGCCTCGGTTTCAAGTTATGATGACACGAGGCATTTCAGCTTACATCTGTATTCAATCCACTTCTCTATAACGCGATATGGGCAAATGCTACGAAGAACTGAATGACACTCTAATCAGCTGGATCAACGAGCAACATTGCTTCTGGGTGGCATCAGCACCTCTATCACCAGACGGCCATGTGAATGTCTCACCAAAAGGAACACAAGACGGTCGTATCTTTCATGTGGTGAATGAACGCGCTTGCTATTGTGAGTATAGTTGCAATTTTTAGTTGTGTATCATCTGTGTTCGTATCTTAGGTCTGTCGTTGTATGATCTAATATAAAGAAGAACATAAACTCGTGGTCTTGTGCTTACAAATCGCTTCCTTCACCCATCTATTCGCAGCATCCCACGTCTGAGTAATATCATCTCAAATGTCTCTCTCCCTCCCATCATGTGCCCACTTCCGCCTTGGATCTCGTGCACTTATCACGTCTCTGACTAACAGACCATCCACCCAGACCTCGACACCTCCGGCTCCGGCTGCGAAACAATATCCCACCTCTACGAGCCCAACAACGGCCGCCTCACAATCAGCTTCTGCGCCTTCTCCGGCGCCCCCAACATCGTCCGCCTCTGGGGCCACGGCCGGGTCTTCGAACGAGGAACACCAGAATACGAAGCTCTGATCCCATTAGACGGCTCACGCGAACGCGCACTCAACATGCCCGGCTTACGGGCCATTATATGGCTGGACATTGAACAAGTGGGGACGAGCTGCGGTTTCTCGGTGCCTGAATACAAGTTTGTGCGGTATCGGACGCAATTAGAGGATTTTGCCGCGAATAAGCAGAGGAAGTTTGAGAGGACGGGGAAGTGGGAGGATTCGTACGAGCAGTATTGGGCGTGGAAGAATGCGAGGAGTGTTGATGGAATGCCTGGGTTGAAGAGAGCGGTTAAGGATGCAAAGGTGAAGGGTGTTGAGCCTTTGGTCAAGTTTGTTGGGGTGGAGGAGGTTTATGGGGGGAGATATGAAAGTGGTAAGATGGAGGAGGGACCTTCGCAGTGGGCTGTGCTTGTGATTGGGATCTTTATTGGAATGGTGATTGCGTTGGCGATGCAGACTGATAGGTATGTTGGTTTGATGAGGCGAGTGATTTCGTTATGAAATGTGGAATGTCATTCATGTGCCTTGTTACCCACTCATATGTGTCATCATCATCATCTAAGCACCCTTATCGCCCTTGCCAGTAGGAATGTAGATGAAGACTGCAGGCTTGCCGTGTAAGAATGGGCGATCGACACGGTAAAATCTGTAACGATTCTTGTTAGCAGAGATCGGCAAGTCTCTATTTCTTGTAAAGCTTACCCCTTGCGATCAAACTGCATCACATCATCTTCCTTCAACTCCGCCACATTACAGTCTGCCAAAGCTCCGACTCTCTCCTCAGTCTTCGGGTTCAGGATATCCTTCAATTCATCATCTGGTCCCAACTTATCCTTTGTGACCAGGTGATCATACACGACCAACTCAACAGGCACCAACTCTTGATCCTTGGACAACCAAGTCACCTTCTTCTTTGTCTTCTTCACGTCTCCTTGCAAATGCAACTCCAATTCAAGCCCCGTGATTCTGTTTAGATGCAGAGGATTGATTGAATGACTGATCTTGCGGACGATAGCATTACCCCAGTTCATAAGAGTGATTTCCTCATCTTGTGTGAAGGACGCTGCATCGGCTTGTTCAAGGATGATAGATTTGCTGAAGACGACCTTTTTCGTGCCGAGAGAGTATTTGGCGTGTTTTTCCTTGTCTTCTGTGACTGGAGCATCGCGAGCGCCGATGACTGTTACTGGGACGATGTCAGGGTTGGCAATGGCGGTGTAGCGAGCAGAGATGGGGTCAATATGTCTATATTTAGCGTTAGTAAAGAGTTCAGGGGAGAAAAATATACTATTCATACTTTTTATTCGTAGCCCAGAAAGCACTCCAATCTTGCAGCACAACATTCTTGCTAGGTCCTTGTTTCAAGATGAATTCGTGGAGGGCAGGCACAGTCATACCATGACGACGAATACCTCTGACTGTAGGCATACGAGCATCATCCCAGCCAGTAACAACACCTTCATCGACAAGCTTGGTGAGTTTACGCTTGGAGAGCAACGTCTTGACCATGTTCAGTCTTGAAAAGTTCCAGTTGTAGACCTTGCGCAATTTCAAAGCCTCGATAAACCATTGATATTGTTCATCACGTTCGTTGTATTCGGTTGTCCTCAACGCATGAGTGACACCTTCGAGAGAGTCAACGATAGGGCAAGCAAAGTCGTATGTTGGATAGACTTTCCAGGTATCTTTGGTGCGGTGGTGTGGCTGAGGGTTACAACGATAGATGACAGGATCGCGCATTGTGCCGTTGGTATGATCGTAAGCCATTCTAGCTCGAATCGACCACCTTGTTCCTTCCTCGGTGCCTGCCTTCATTTGCTCAAATATGGCCAAGCTTTCCTCTACGCCATAATCACGACGCTTACTAGCTATTGGTGTAGCTCTGACGGTAGTTCCAGCACGTTCACCACGATCGTAAGCCATTTCATCTTTCGTAGAATCATCTGCAAACGCCTTGCCCTCTTTGATCATCTGAATACAGTAATCGTGCAACTCTTGGAAAAAGTCACTGGTATGGCTGGTCTTGTCAGGCTTGATACCAAGCAGTTTAAGATCTTCAACGATAGAATCTTGAAACTCCTGTTTTTCTTTCGAAGGGTTGGTATCGTCGAAACGGAGTATCATTGTCCCTTGGTATTTCTCGTGAGCAAAGTAGTTGTTGAGTAGAGCTGCCTTCGCGTGTCCAACGTGTAGGTAACCAGATGGCTCAGGTGGGAACCTGGTGACTACTCCCTTTTCGGTGTCCTGCAGACCAATGTCATAGCTTGCTCCTTCATCTTCTTTGGTATCCTTGACTGCCAACTTTGCAGCACTTGCAGAGAGGACAGCGTCGGTGATCCAAGGGTTAGACTCTTCGATGAAAGTGAACCATCTCGTCAAGTTGACCATCAAACCTTGCTTGATGTAGGATGTGGCTACTCGATTGCTGCGAAGAGCACCCCATACCCAAAGATCTGCTCGTGATAGAGTATAGCCAACAACATACGATCGAAGAGTAAGGTGAGCATCAAGCTCAGCCAGATTGGGCTCAATTGCTTTTAGGTTGAGTGAGGTAAGTTTCAAAGCTCTGGTTTTCCATTCTTGTTCCTATACTTTTGTGTAAGTATAATAATTGGGGAAGGCACTTCACTGGCAACAAGCGCTGAAACAATGTTCTCCCATACTCAACAACTTATATTATAGCACACTGAGTAACAACTTATATCACATCACACTGAATTACAGCTTTTCTTCGGGTATATACGACTTACCAGATCCTTTTGCTGCTGGGTGAGGTCAGGGAGATCATGCTCAAGCAAGCTCTTGATGATAGGTTGCTCTTCAAGTTTCTGGTCAGCCATGTTGTCGTCTGAACCGAAGTCAGTAGTTTCACAAATCTGAAACGACAAAAAGTTGAAATACAAGTAACCCTAAGTATCACGTGGATTATCTTTTTCAAAAGATCGACATCGAGGTCAACAGCAGCATTCTAGCACTCATTGCAAGCATATCCAACAGACATGGCCACCTCTCGACTGTCCACAACCTCCCTCCTCCGCCCCCTGATACAACAACAAAGCCATCTCACACCATCGATACAGCCTTTCGCACAACAAGTCCGCACCGCAGTCCAATCCGCCAACGCCGCAAAATACAAGCGTAAAGATACCTCAGCACAGAAGAAGAAGCGGAAAGGGAATACCAGCTTCACACAATACGACCTGAAACAAGCCGAACAGTTTTCATTATGCGACGCCATGCGGTATGTTTCTAAGTTCCCTGCTAATTAATTACCACTGATTATCTATACCAGATACATCCGCGCCTTTGAAGTCGGCCGCGAACCCACCTCCTCCAAATACGAAGTCGCCATCAAACTACGCACACTCAAGAACGGCCCCGTCATCCGTAACCGTCTACGACTACCACATGCTGTAAACACCGACACACGAATCTGCGTCATCTGCCCGCCAGATTCCAAAGCTGCTCGTGCCGCGAAAGCAGCGGGCGCAATACTAATAGGCGAGGAGAATGTATTCGATTCCATAAAAGAAGGACGAATAGAATTTGAGCGATGTATATGTCATCAAGACAGTCTGCAGAAATTAAACAAGTCAGGCGTGGCTAGGATATTAGGACCACGAGGATTGATGCCAAGTGCAAAGGTGGGAACAGTAGTCAAAGATGTTGATGCTGCAGTGAAGGATATGGTTGGAGGAAGCGAGTATAGGGAGAGGACTGGCGTGATTCGAATGGCCATTGGACAATTGGGATTCACGCCGGATGAGATGCAAAGGAATGTCAAGGCGTTTATGGAGAGTGTCAAGAAGGATTGTGCGTTGTTGAGTGATCGAATTGCGAAGGAGGTACATGAGGTGGTCTTGTCGAGTACAAATGCACCCGGGTTCAGCTTGGACGGCACATTCAGAAGTGACAACTCAGTGCCGGTAGCTGCGTTGTCGACATTATGATTCGGAGGATAGTGGCTAAATTATGCTACCGACTTTTAAGCGCTGAGATTGCCTCCCTCGATGCATCCATATCTCTAAATAACGACATGATCTTCAATCTTCCAGTAATATCGTCTCCTGTCTGCCGCAAGCTGTTACTCAGATCCAGCAGAATCATCTTACGGCACTGTATCATCCTCGGTTGTTGTGCTGTTACAAATGGATGTTCTTGTCCAATCTGCTCAGCTTCATATTCCAGAAGTCTATACTCATCCACCCGTCGCTTCAGCTTCAATATTTCAAGACTGATTCCATTCAATGCCTGACCTTCTTCAAATTCCTCCTCTTCCTCTTCGTCACTTTCTCCTTCGTCCTCATCTTCATCTTGCGAATCTCCTACTGTACTTTCCTTCACACTGCTTCGCGAACCAATCGACAACTTTCCCTCCAATCTGCCCAATCCACCCTCCCAATCAACCATCCTCCTCCCTCTCTCAATATCTACTCTAACCCTCCGTCTCTCCGCCACCGCCTCTCTTACTTCAATCTCCCTCTCCACAACACTGGCTCTAATCCCTTCAACCTCTCTCACAAAACCCCTCAATCCGCCCCAAACCTCCTGCACCCTATCCTCTCCTCCCTTCAAACTGGCCCCCAATACCAGAAAATCGCTATAATGCGCGTTTACCAGTTCAAGCAATTCCTGAGATAGTGCCTGGGATCGTGTACGGAGTTCCGAACGTAGGTCTTCGAGTGTTTGATGTCTGTTTTGAGAGACTGTGCTGAGGTAGGTTGAGGGGTTGAAGGATGGAGCTAGGAAGTCTGAGCGCGGGAGAGGTTCGGGGAATGGAAGGGCGAGGTCGGTGTCGTCTGAGGAGTTGGAGATGGTGGGGGAGTAGGCTGTGGTGGAAGCGTAGGATGTGCTGCGGGTTGCGGGGAGGGAGGTGTTGATCTAGTGGATTGGTTAGCTGGAGGATTCTGTGGCGAGAGATATGGACTTCTACCGAGAATACTGGACGGCTCATGGTGAGGATGTGCTGAGGTGGTTCGGGATTTTCATCTAGGATTGTTATGATGGTGTTTCAATGGCTGCCGGAGTTGTGGCCGAAATATCTGAAACGTGTTTGAGACGTCCCGCGTTGTGTATGTTATGTATAGACAATCATCCGCTTGTTTCATGTTATACCGCACTTTGAAGCTGTACAACCAGATCGCGCTCAACGTCATATTGGCAGTCATCTAAAGCCCGGATCGAATACAACAACATTCTACCACCCACCACCACCACCATGCACAACGCCCTGAACCGTCTCCAGAACGTCTTCGGCTTCTTCACCACAGTCGCATCCGTCGTCGCCCTAGCCATCGCCCTCGTCAGTCTCGTATCTACGCCAACTCCACGACTGAAAGATGGAAGCTTGAAGCTACGAAACATACAGGTGTAAGCTATGTCATTCACCAACAAGAACAACAGCACGCTCTGCGACGAAACAAGAAGCTCACAAAATTCAGAGTAAAAGGACGACCACATTACTACAGCCAAAAGAAGGAAGAATACGCACATATCAAGTTCGACCTCGACGTCGGTGCGTACCCCGATCCAAAACCCTCCACCTCCACTCCTCCGACCCTATTCCACGCAACCATTCTAATCCCCAACCTGCATCCAGATCTATCCACCCTCTTCACCTGGAACACCAAACAAGTCTTCCTCTACATCACAGCCACCTACCCCTCCACCTCCTCCTCCTCCATCAGCACAGCAAACACACCCCCTTCCTCCGCAATAATCTGGGACGCAATCCTGCCCCACCCAAACGCACCAACCCACCACAACCAATACATCTACCCCGCCTCGCTCAAATCAAACAGCAAAAGCAAAGGCAAAAACACACCCGTAACCACCTCCGACAAGAAACACCAAATCCCCGGCCTACTCAAACTCCCCTCCCAACGCCCGAAATACCAAATCACCGATCCAACCGGGCTGATAGCGAATCGAGGAAACGCGAGTTTGGAACTGCACTATAACATTCAGCCGTGGGTTGGTGCGTTGATGTGGGGACGGCCTTCTCCTGCTACTGTCTCTGCCGATGGTGTGGTAGTGGAAAAGCAAGATGTACTATCGCGACTAATATCGTATTTCACACAACGCGAGATTGTGAGTGGAGGGCGGAGTGCGTCGTTTAGCTTGCCGAAACTCAAGGAGAAGGGGGAGGGGTTGGGGACTGCGAAGGGTGGAGAAGGAAATAGAGGGAAGCCTGCGTGAGGAAGCAAGGAAGGACGTATAAGGGGTGGGATTTTTCTGCTTTGTGGTGATTGATAGTGGGAGAGGCAGAGAAAGCGAGAAGGATTTGAGGATACATGCCCTCGTTTGAGCTGATGACGCGTGGTGCATGTTATGCAAGTCTTGTCGGAGTACAGTGCACCATACCTCGGATTGAAGAGGCACAATGATAGACATGCTAGCCGATTCGATCCTACAATCGAATATCCTCTTCACTGTCTTTAAGTACTTGAAGATACAAACGAAGTGACATGCCTTGGTTTGACTGTATATGATTTGAGCAAGTGCACCTAAGACATATTGTCTCATATATGTGCCACTGTAAGAACAGGAGCTCGAATGCATTGATCATATTACTTTTTATACAAAGAGTCAAGAAACGAAAGGTGTGGAACAAAACCGTGATGTGCTTAACGGGAGACAACGTCAGAAGCACCACCAGATCACGCTCGCATGCCACCATGATCATGAGTTCATGCCCTCATAGCTTTTTAACCACCTTTCTCCTTCCTGACACCTTCCTCATGAAATCTTTCCCCACTTCCTTCCAGTCATCAGTCCTGGTATAGTCGTCAATTGTAGATCGATCCATCCACCATTCCCACACCATCCATCCAGCTCCACGCTATGCTCAAGGAAATAGTAGAAAGAAAAAGCATGAGGAATGTCTGTGTTGAAGAGATCGGCCGTATAGAAGAAAAGAAGTGGTTGAAGATCATCCGCGTACGGCATCTTGTTGTTAGAATGAATCAGAAAGCGCAGACTTCGCTGAAAGCGTCCTGCCAAGTGATGTTGTGATTCTTAGAAAGGTACGCGCATTTTGTTGCTTCGAAGTTTAGCGGTGAGAAATGCTAAAGTTGAATATATTGCTTTGAGTCAATCTTTTAAGAAGGCGACTTGGTGGCGCCACCGTTCCTGCGATTTTCCACATCATTGACAGAAAGTGATCCAAGCCCAGCTGACAAGAAAGAGAAGGGATCAGATTGTCCCTCATATCCATATTGGTTACCACCATTTTGAGGTGCTCCGCTCATAGTAGTAGGAGTCTGAGCCGTGGAAGCAAATGCACTCTCGGCACGGCTATCAAATCCAGAATGAGGTCCGCTAGGACTCTGAGTGTAGTGAGATCCCATAGGTGGGTAGGGGCTAGCACCAGCACCCATTCCAGAAGGAAGAGCAAAGGTGCTCTGAGGTCCACCGTATTGCTGGTTCTGATATTGTCCACCATAGCCACCGCCTCCATATCCACCAGGTCCAGAAGGTCCACCCATGGAATGACCATGCATACCGTAAGAAGAGTGGTTATCCATTGAACCTGGGTATCCGGGTTCAGCAACAATAGCAGCAGTAGCCCTGCTTGCTCCACAACGAAGGCAAGAAACGTTCTTAGCGAAGTTGTGGTAGTTACAGCCATCAGCACCACATTTCCAATCTCCTGCTCGGAAGGGAACATTGCTTTGAGGAGCACCACGACCGTGTCCTGGATGATGACCATGACCTCCCATGTGATGTCCGTGACCACCCATCATGCCATAATGTCCATGACCATAACCGTATCCCATATTGGGGTCGTGGGACTGTCCACCCATTGCAGGGTATGAGCAGCGGAAGCACGCTGTACGACGTTGGAAGTTGGAGAAACCACATGACGGGCATGTCCAGTCTCCAGGGCGTGGTCGGTTCTTGCTTGGAGGGAAAGGTTGGAGGATATCGGCGGCACGGTCAAGAACGCGAGCTGAAGAAGGCGAAACCTCGATGGCTTTCTCGTTAAGAGCACGACCGTTCATACAGAGCATCTCCGCAGCCTAGAGTAGTCAGCAACTTGACTGTCATTCTAAAAGTATTTGCACCAGCTTACCTCTTCATGTGATGAGAAGACAGCAAAGCCAGTACCAGTAGGCTTGTGCTGATCAGGTGTTCTCAAAGTCCAGAAAGCAATTGGACGACCACCGAACTGTGTGAACCAACTCTCCAGCTCGGATTGAGTAGTGTCGTGAGGCAAACCACTCAAGTGTAGAACCTTGCTTCGTTCGGCCAAGAAAGCCCTCACATCAGCATTGGCATCTAGAGGGCGAGTCAGCACATCCAGGTGTTCCGAAGCAGGTTGTGATTTTCTGATGAGTCCTTTCAAGACTCGACCATAGGTGACAGCTTCTTCCATGGCGCGACGAGGTGAAGCTGGAGCAAGAGCTTGAAGGTGGAATGGAAGGTTGTGTTTGATAGGTGCTGAAGATTGAACAGGTTCGACCTCGAGAGCAGCACAGATATTTGCAAGAGAGCTAGCACCGAATGGCAATGACTCTGGGTGATGTTGTTGCCATCTTTGGTATTCGGTCCTTAAATCGAATGTCTTGGAGTGTTGAAGGTATAGTGGCAGAACGACAGCCTTGTCTCTTGCTTCTCTGGGTAGTTGTACTCGAAGGTCCCAAGCATCGAGAGTGACAAATGCGAATGACAAGTTTTCTGGTGCAATGTATTTCTGGTTGAATGCTTCGAAGCGTTGAATAGCTGACTTGAAGTCTCCAGAATTCCGGACGTGTTCCCATGTTAACGTGGTTAAGCTAGCTGTAAGAAAGATGAATGTTAGAATGAGCTTGTCTAGAGGTAACCTTAAGATATGGGAGCTTCCTTACTGCATAGAGGAGTGATTGGAGTGTTGACTGGTTTGACGAGGACGCTCTCGCTTGCAATCTGGGAAAGTTGTGAGTATGGAGATGTTTGCAGAGCTCTATTGTAGTCCACTAACCTCCTCCAATGTAACTGCATCGAGCAGGATCCAGCCTAGCTCAATGACTTCAGCCGAGTCTTTCGTAACATAGACGCCATGCTCATCTGTGGTCGTCGAGACAGCAATAACCACAAATCGATCTATAGCTGGTCTCTGCTGTTGCGATGAGGCTGCGGTGGGTTGCGGTTGTGTGTTCATTCTGGATCAGTAGTAAGTGACTGTGGTTGTAGCTCTCCCAGGACAAGATGTGAGGGGAATATTGCAAGATGGCAAGCAAGTGAGCAGACAGGCGAACGAACAGCTCGGGGGGGGGTGCAAATTCAGAAAGGCGCTTGTTGGCAGACGGATTGACGAAGGTTGAATGTTGCACGATTCGATGTGATAACTAATCATTGGGTTATGTCACTCCCTCCTTTATATGTTTCTCCCTCACAAGTCAATTCGACTTCTAGACTTTCCCGGCGTCGGCGTGTGATTGAAGAGATGGCTTCGTCATGGCGGCAATAATTATGCCAGATGAGCCGTGTTACTTGTGGACTGATGCCTCGTTGTCGACTGACGACTTTTGTACTATAATAGTCTCGACAAACATCTACATATCAATGTCAGATCCAATGCTCTTTTGTGGTCTTCCCCTCATCAAGCACGAGGAAGCTCTGATGATCATGCAGAGCCAAGTACCTCCATGTGCCCGCTCTCTCTATACAGCTTCCATTACGTAGTAAGAATCAAAATTGACTTCAACGACAGTCCGGACACAAGAACACTTGCAGTAGCGTGCATATCTTTGGTCTGACCTGCCTCCGAAGCCTCAGTCGGAATGGAACTTGAATAATATTGGCCCTCCATCTTGCGCCTTCAGCTCATATGGAGACATGTACTCAGCATGTTTGGAAGAATGTAAGAAGGAGATCTGAATCAGATGTTGCAGGGTGATTGTAAGGTAGAAAAAGAACGACATGGCAGGCTCTCATATGCTTGATAGAGGAAGAACAAGTGTATGAACCGACGTGCATGAACAACTGCAGGCTGTATGCTCGCCAGCAAGTGGTTAAATGCCATTGGATATCCCACCAACATCGTCGCCAGAAGGACTTCGAAGGACAACTCTCAAACGGGTGACCAGTGCTCAAAGTACTTCCCCATGCTCGACCACCGCACGACTGTAGTGGTAACAGTCCGTGAAAAGTCCTACTCACTGTAAACGTGCCACTGCATCCCAAAACATGCAAACATAAATACCAGGTATCCAGATGTAGCCACTTTTTATGAAGCTCTGAGAGTAAATTTTGAACTCAACCGAGTGATTAACGACGGGCTTCTGATCTTGGGAGATTTGACGAACAATCTTGATACCATGACAAGACGCCACAGCGGTGATTGCCTTCATCCATCATTCATTCCAAAAAAGGTCCTACAGATGTTGGTTTCTCCCTACAGAAAAGAAGAAGAAGAAGAAGAAGAAGAGAGAGGAAATTCGAAGTTGTGTTATATTCCAATGTCATTTCCCTGCATAACCCTAACCCCTATTTTCCCCGCATTTTCTCTGGACCGACTTCAGATCAAGCTTCATTGATATTGAGGCGGCATATTTGACTTCTACCTCCTCTCATCTTGTGACAGACTACGGAATGTCATCACAAAAGGCTATCCAGCAGGCTGCAAGGCGCCGTAAGTTGTTGGGGCATATCCAAGTACAGGAGAAGAGCAATAGCTGACCTCGGTCGCCTCATCACAGTTGCACTCAAGCCTACCACCTCATTGACTACATCTCGCTTCGCATCTCCCGTCGCCTCTCTTCTGCAAGTTCGGTATGTTATCAGAAACAGTCATGGTGTCATGAGGTGATTCCTGTCACTATCGCATTCTGTACGGGAAAAGAAAGAAAGAAAGAGTCAAGCAACACCTCGGAATTGGCGGCATATCATCAGACACAAGAACATGAAAGCGCATGCAGACTAACGACATTTCTTTCTACAGCTACAATGCTACAGCACCAACCCCAGCTGGAGCCCGACCAATGAAGCACGATGACAACATGGAAATCCTCGTTCGACAACGTCTGAACCGCCCAGTCGCTCCTCATCTCACCATCTACAAACCTCAGGTTACCTGGATCCTATCGGGTATGAACCGTTTCACTGGAGTTATGCTCAGTGGTTCCCTCTACCTTTTCGGCATGGCATACCTTGCTGCACCTGTTCTCGGCTGGTCAATCACATCTGCAGGCATGGCAGCAGGCTTTGCAAAGTGGCCACTTATTGCGCAGATTGGTGCGAAGATGCTTGCTGCGTTTCCCTTTACATTTCACAGCTTCAACGGATTGAGGCATTTGATGTGGGATACAGGTAGTCAGTTGACGAACCAGCAAGTTATCAACACTGGCTGGACTGTTGTTGGTTTGACTGCTGTTAGTACTTTGGGTCTCGCTTTGTTCATCTAGATGGGACGGAAGAAGAGAGCGTATACTGGTATAACGGAATCATGAAATTACAAATGTTCTAGATAATGTTTGGTGACATTTGGCTCTAAGCTTCGACTTATAATGAAGTCCGACCCTGCCATGCACAGCGAGGTCTATAGCCAATGAGCAAGGACTACTATCATGCCTATCCTGGTATATCTAGTATTCTCTTCATAGGGTCATTACTACTTCGTACAACTTCTAAAAATTGCACGTGACTAACCCTAAGCATCAAATCTCAAATCGAAACAAACTTGTAAGCAGCACTTGCATCGATCAGTATAACAACATACAACCCGCAATGCTTCTTCCACGACCAAGCGCACTCGCTTGCGCACTATCCACTCTCTCCTTGGCCCATTCTTCGCGCCCAGTAATTCTTGACGCTGCTTGCGCTCGGTTACGACCTGTATCATCATCACCAACTACAATATCAATCAGACACGCCTCGCACGGTACAGCAGGACGAGCCAATGGGCCCAAGAATGGACCCGGAAAGAGATTAGGTGCAAAGAAGACTGGTGGTACGTGAAAACCATCTCACTCGCGCACCATGTTTTCTTCTCCAACACTATCCACATATCCTTTCCTCAAATCAAAGCTAACCCTCGCTTTCTTTCTTCTCCTCCTTAGATGAATACGTCATCCCAGGCAACATAATCTTCCGCCAACGAGGCACCCTCTGGCATCCCGGCGAGAACGTCGGTCTGGGCCGTGACCACACCATTTTCGCCCTCGAAGCCGGCTACGTCAAATACTACCGCAATCCCCGCGTCGACCCCAAGAAGCGGTACATCGGCGTCGTATTCGACAAGACGCAAACACTACCGACACCGCTCAACGCAGCAAGACGAAGGCGATTGAACATGGTAGCGGCGCCACGAAAAGATGTCATCGCAGAAAACATTGGAGACGCAGAAGCAGAAATCGAAGTCGAAGTCGAAGATATACCGATACAAACGATGGGCCAAATCCCCGTAACAGCCGCACCATCCAAAGCAGCATTAAAAGAACTCAAACGCCGTACTGCGTCTGGCCTACTACCGCCTTCAGCACTGGCAATGATGCCTGGAAACCATTACAGCTATCGGGAGTCGAATTACTCGCTTGGACGTGCGGCGGAACGGGCGGGCGTGGATGTCAAGCAGTTTGAACGAGGCGATAGGTTTTTGGCGTGGCGGAAGAAGGGCGTGAGAAAGGCGAGGAATGCGGAGAGGAGGAGTTTGGGCAAGAAGAAGGGGAGTCAGAGGGCGGGAAAGAGGGTGCAGGCTTGAAATGGTCGGAGACTGCAGGCCTGAAAGTGGTGATTGAAGATGTGGGGGAGGTTGGAGAGATATCGTTGAGGTCTATCTAGCATGGGAGTTGGTTGGGAGATGTGCGTTGCAAGACTACCAAAGGCTGTGCAGAAGAGTGACCTAGAGAAAGAGCTGAGTTAGATTCGCAGCTGTGTTTATGTGGGAGATGAGGGCATTGGAAAAGCATACGCATCTCTCAAGGCTACAACCACATGTCGAATCATGTATATTTCATCATCGCCATTGCTCAGCTTCAAAAATATCTCCAAATTAAGAAGTTGGTCAAACACAAGATCCTTGAAACCGCTGTAGATTGCCTACCGCTGCGGCGAAATCTTTAAACAATGCTTTCCACGCAGGGCAAAAACTCGATATCCAATACTCTTAACCCTTTTACTGCTCTTATTTCGCTATTTCCTTCTCCTCCTCCTCCTCCTCCTCCTCCTCCACCACCTTTTCCTGTCCTAATATAGTCATCTGCCTCTTTCTTCTCCCCGCCAAAACATCATATTCAAACCCCTCCTTCTTCCATCTCCAAATCATCCAAGCTCGTAGATCTTTATCACCGGGTATCACGCGCTTCCATTCTTCTTCTCTTTCTTCGGGCTTTTCAGCTCTTTTGGACCCCTCGTTGTCGTTCTCGCTATCGTTAGGGTGGAAGGCTGGTATACTATGCTCGCTATACTTACCAACCAAAGCATCACGACCAAACATCCGCCAACTATCCAACGCATACGGTCCTACACCAGGTAAATGCGCTATCTCCCATCCTTCCTCACCCTCATCACCACCCTTTCCGCCCGCTCCTCTCCCATAACCCTTTCCCCTCGGCCGATACACTCTCCCCTTCCCCGGCGGCGCCTGGTTCCAAACCCTGGCAAATTCAACCAACCTCTTCGCACGCACATTGTACAGCCCAATCGGCCTCAGAATCTCCCTCAACACATCCAAGGGCGCAAGACTTAGTGCTTCCGGGTTCGGATATAGTGACAGTAGTGTGCGTAGTACGGGGAGGGCGGTGCGTCCGGTTGTTTGGTTCCAGAGGATTGCTTGGATCAGGAGAGCGTAGGTTAAGTTTTGAGCGGATAGGTGGGTGGGGTGGAGGGAGGCGAGGCGTTCTTGGATTAGGCCGTAGTGCGTGGGTGATTTAAGCGGGATTGTGATGGCGGATGGGTGGGGTGGAGGGAGCGTGAAAGAAGGAGGAGATGGTGGTGGTGGTGATGGTGGTGGTGGAGGGGAGGTGAGCGTGTGTTTTGCTCGTTTAGATTCGCTGTGTGATGATGCTTCTGCTGTGGTTGAGCGTTTTTGAGCCTTGGACTTGGTGGCAATTGGGTGTGGATCGGTGGGCAAGGTACTGCTGGACTTTGAATGGACAATTGCCGACTGGGCTCGTGTGGTCACCATGCTTGAGGATGCCGGCTATTAGTGTAGTGGTGTATAGAAGGCGTGAAATATAGTATAATGCATATCCGAATGATTATTTGCCACACAGCCTAATCATGGCATCACGTGCTCTTATTTAAAATGTTTCTTTTTCGCATGCTGTTTATAGCGGCTCGAAGACGCTCAGGGACATAGCCATCGCACGACATAACATTTGAGCATGGTTGCGTGTTTTTGTTTTGCTTGAAGAATCGAGCTTGTTTCTGTTGCACTTTGCACAGCCTTATGCGGAGGAGAGGGGTTCATGGTCATAAATCTAGGAGGCACACCGGAAGAAGAAGAAGAAGAACAGGAAACAAAGCTTGAGAAGTGCAGGCGCCGACTGTGACGAAACATACGACATCGAGACGTAATGCAACGACAATCCGAGGCTGAAAGTGAAACAGGTCGTTGACGTTGGGCATGTTTCAGATTAGACTTCCAATGGTGCAAAAACTCTATAACTTTTCGGTTTGATTTTGGCGTGGTTTGGTGACAGCAGCCAGATCTTTGAACATGGATATTACTTGCGTGTTGGATCGTGATCGTGATCGTTATCGTATTTATCCTTTCCCGATCAGTCACACCAAAGCCGCATGATGTCGATCAGCTTTTAGGGCATTTGTCATCGTTTTTCTTCGAGGCGAGGCGAGCTGCATGTAATTGATAGCGTGGCAGTGACGATTACGAACTGGTGAAACGACCAGCTCCGCGCCTTCGATTGGATCGATTAGCCGCTCTAAGAGACGGAAACGCGGTAGTGACGTTCTGTGGTTGAGGGTTGAGAGAAACACGGTAGGACTTTTTAAATGCGAAGGACGTGCTTGAGCCACCTTCGTCATGCATCTCGGAGGTAGAGACTGCGGGAGGAACAAGCGAAGGTCGCTTCGAGTCTCGAGTCTTGCCACATAACACAGTCTTTGTCTCTTTATATCTCTCATACCAACCTCGCTTTCAACAGACGTTACTCAAGACGTGAATAGAGTTGGCACAGAGACAGCCTTTTGTTTTTTGCTTTTTCCCCAACCTTCCACGCTCGCGTCTATGTCGCTCGCCCAGACTGTTGAACTGTTTTGACTGTTTTGAGAGTGGGGGGGACCCTCATTTTGCAGGCTGGGGCGGGCTGGATTGAGAAAGTCCAGCCGCATTTTTGATCGTCCAACGTCAAATCAATGAGCATTCTTACGTCCTTTACGTTGAATTCGTTCCTGCATCTTGATATCTGATAGCACACTACCAGCTTAGCGTGTATAGGCGAATCCATCCTCCATTGGTCCTCTGCGCCTGCCATTTCCGCCGCGTCCGAATCTTCGTCATATCTTTTCACGTGTGAGGCATACTCGAATGAATATCACTTGCGACCCTTCCCTTCCTTCTTTTCTCACCGTACTCCTTCCTTCCCAACTCGACCTGATCCAGAGAGTTTTATAAGCTCCGTTTGGCTCTTCTCTGCTTCTTTCTTCCTTCATCATCTCCATCATCACAACTACTTTCATCTTCTTACAGTATCAGTTTCCATATCATCTTAACAACCTCTCCATCGAATATCTCCCATCAGACCTCGTCTTTTAGCAACTCGAATTCGCAATCACCACCTCCATACAGCAATCATGGTTCGACGGGATATCATGGCCGATCCAAACCCTGTGCCCATAGATGGCCTCAGCAATAAGAAAGATGGAAGCGGTTTTATGAGATCCTTGATGCACAAATCAGACTACAAGGAGAATCGTGATGCAAAGGGTGCCAGAATGAGAGACCACCTCGTTGCTGCCACTGGTGAATTCGTCGGCACCTTCTTCTTCCTCTGGTTTGCCTTTGCATGGCATCTCATCGCCGTGTCACAACAACCCGCCGTAGCTGCGACCGGTGGTCCTTCAGCTGTTCAGATCATGTATGTCTCTATTGGCTACGGATTCTCTCTACTGGTCTGCGCTTGGGCTTTCTATCGTATCTCTGGCGGTTTGTTCAATCCTGCTGTAAGTCTACTGCCATGAACAATCTTCAATGAATGACCAATACTAATCTTCACCTTTCCCAGGTCGTCCTCGGTATGGTCCTTGCTGGTCAACTTCCTCCCGTGCGTGGTGTCTTCCTCTTCATCGCCGAAATCATTGGCTGCCTTGTCGCATCTGGTCTAGTCCAATGCATGTTCCCTGGTGACATCAACCTCGTCAACACCACACTCTCCAATAGCACATCCATCGCCCAAGGTGTCTTTATTGAGATGTTCCTCACTTGTCTTCTCCTCTTCACGATCCTCATGCTTGCCGCGGAAAAGTCAAAGGCTACATTCCTCGCACCGTTTCCGATAGGTCGCTGCAGCTCCTCTCACCACCATTCCATGCACCGTTCGCTAACGATAGCTTTCTAGGTCTTTCTCTTTTCGTCGCCGAACTTGCCGGCGTCTTTTATACTGGTGGTTCTTTGAACCCTGCTCGTTCATTCGGTCCTGCTGTCGTTAGTCATAACTTTCCTGGTTATCACTGGATTTACTGGGTCGGGCCTTGTATGGGTTCTGCACTGACCGCTGGCTACTTTCGTTTTGTCAAGTTCATGAATTATGAAGAAGCTAACGAGGGTCAAGACTCGGCGGATGGTGAATTCAAGGATTAGATGGTCGGGAACCACTGGGAGTCTCGAGAAGTCTGTCCTGGGTGGCTACACACAATGTAGTAATGAGTTTCATTCACATGAGCGTCGGAGTTCTTGGGATGACACAACAAGTAATGTCTAATGTCTTGAATGAGTAGTGTAATACTAGGAGTAGTCTTGATGAGTTCAAAATCATTAACAACTCGTGCACTTCTCGCCATGACTTTGCGTTGCAGGCCAAGAATAAATTTGTCATCTACAGTCATTTACACCTATTTCCACTCACTAACATTCAAGTCTCCTGCCATCGTCTACACAAGAACAATATCATCAAACTCATTACAACATAAGAAAGCTGGACAACAAACACAAATATAGCTGAAGCGTAAACTTTTGGAGTAATAAGCTTGATATGATATTCAGCTTGCAAGAGGGGAAGACTCGCTCTATTGCAGCTTGGATAAGGCATTGATGAGCGGCGGCTAGTGGTGGGATGTTCCTTGACCGGACAAGTTTGATTGAGCATAATTGAAAAGCTGATTAGGTTGTGATTACTTCGCGGAGGAGCTCCATTAACTCTTCCATCTTTATATCATTCTCGTCGTACTGTACTTCTTGTTGAAAGACGTTCTTCTTTACTGGTAGCTCAATGTTTGTCCTCTTCACGCTGTCTCTTCCTTGAGACCTAGGCTCTTGAGGGTTGCGTTATATATATATATATATATATATTTAGGTCCGGTAAAGGGCTCGTGATGAATACAGTAGAATCTGCATGCTTTGCCTTGAAAACTTGGGACAACAGGTGATGATCGAAATACTGCAAGTGCTAAGGAAACACCCGGACGATGAGATCAGGACGTTGATAAGCTTGTTGTCCAGGGTGAAGCTCCCTCTAAATAAATCTGCCAAGCAGTGAAACAACCCATCCGTCTATCTCGGTAGGCACGGTATGAAACAGCAGACTCATTCAATGCATCAGGACGCTGTCTCAGAAGCGACAAATGACCAATGATGCGGTATCTTGCCATCTTGTGTTCTTCACGGAGACCATCAAAGATCTACTGGTTTGCATCATCTGCTGCCAAGGTCTGCAGAACTTGCTTAGTCAATTCATGACATTTAGCAAGCTCTGCTTCTCTCGCCAGCAAGTGCTTTATCCCGAATTCTTGAGTTGCTCTTCGTTGCGCTCGACACAGAATATAGGCTGCGAACATGAGTGCGGCATACTTCTTGAAGATATGCGTCCATGTGACTAAGTTGTGGCGACGGCACGATGTCAGCCGACGTATTCCTAACACGCTATGTTAAAACCTAATGCTGTTGATCGGGCATTGTTGAAAACCTATCCGATTGCTAGGACGGTTGGTGTGGTTGAGAAGCTATAAGGTGCTGTGAAGACTGCTGGCCCTAAGGTTGCAAGCGAGCTGTAGGACCAATCGTGAATAGGAACTAAGCGAAGACGATCTTCCTTTCTTTGCAGTTTCGTTTTGTTCTCAGTACTGGCAATACTTGGGGGCGCAAGTGAAAGCGATGAAGTAGTCAGGTACGCCATATTCGCAGGCCAATGCCATACCATCCTGATAATGCTTTTGAAGATTGCGTGGACTGCCAATGTAAGTGGAGGTGATTGCAAAGGAGTGCCAGTATAAGTTTCATAGACAAAGTAAGGCCACGAGCACCACACTGAAAGCCAGAGTCTGATGTTGGAACAGGGTGCGGCGTCTATAGTTGAGAATGTTGCATTATGTCCACAGGTCCGCGCATGTGTGTTGCTGCTAATCGAGTTCCTTTCTTGGAGCGAGCGCTGCCGTGTCTTGGAAGCGTTCGAATCGCGAATCTTGATCAGAATCTAAACCATGACCAAGGTAGCCGACTCGATCGCTGGCAACTTTCCATTCTTCACCCATTTGTTGACCTAGTATAGTACACCATGCAAGAAGATGTCCACTGCGTCGTCTGCCTTCTTTCCTGGGTTCAATTGCATATGAGGTGGAAGCGTCCTTCTGGACTCAAGCAGTAGGAGTTTTTGCCTTTGCCTTTCTAACAGGTGGGTGCTCGTGGTTGTATCTCACCGAGACAGCTTTGAACAGCTCAAGTTGTGTAAACTCACTGTCCTCCGTAAGGTTCAGCTCGGCGGCGAACTCTACATCGCGTGGACCGAGGTTTTGACCCTGGGCATCTTTCACCATTTTTGCAACGGCGGCTTTGAGCTTGACTATAGTACACTGGGCCTCCTTGGATTGCACCAGGTTTGTGAATAGTGCATGGTGCCCAGTATATTTTGTTCTGTGCATACAATTGACGTTGTTCATGTGGTACCTGGGCGTATCTTTGCAATGCTTGGAGGAGCACTTTCCTTCTAGGGCTTGGGTTGGCTTGCTCATGGACGTGGCCGAGAGGGTATATATATATATACTTGAATATCGGTTGAGGGTGGATAGCGTGTCTTAACCATGGAGAAAACTTGGCCAGGCCCTTGCTTGGTGTACGACATTAGAAGATTTAGTCGGATTCGGTACTATAATGCGCCTAGACCGAGCTAGCGATCCGCGCTGTTCTTCTTCAGCCTGTAGTGTGGCGTTGCGTGCTCGCACACGAACTGGAGTCAAGCCGACGACTCTACTCGGTGTATCCGTTCGATTGGATGGTATCGATTATGTACCCGTAGGAATCGAAGGGCTTGTAAGACTGCTAACTTTCCCTCTAGGGCTTGGGATGGCTTACTCAAGGACGTGGCCGAGAGGATATATATATATATATATGTTCAAGATGTCGTTCAGGCTTGCAGGTAGGTCGTTGTCGTCCTGGTGAGCTGGAGTAGCCTCCTCAGTCCTTTGTTTCCTGCAGCCGGTGCTTTTGAGCAGGTCGTATTCGGCTCTACGTTGACCCAATCTCACGTTGTCGGATAGTGTAGCTGTCGTCGCTTGACATCGTTGAGCAATTGTTGGTCTAAAGGTGAGATGGGCCGCATCCATGAGGCGTAGAATGCAGTGCAGGTGGTACTACTGAAGCCGACAAAGCAATTGGAATTTGAAAAAAGAGCCTGTGGAGAGTGCTGTGCTGGAGAAATTTGTGTTCTATTGAAAATCTGACTTTGAATCCTCACTTCGATCGATTTGTGATATGATATCAAGCCTAGCGTAGCATGAAGAGGAAAGAGAGCTTACGGAGAATGCTGAAAAGAGAATTCTGGTGATTTACGAAAGACTTTGAATCTCAATCTTGGTCCGATTTTACCTAGGATGTGATCATTAAGCCTAACGTAGCTTGACAAAGGAAGAAAGCCTGTGAGGAGTGCTGACAGTAGAGAACTTGGTGATTCTTCAAGATCTTAGGACAGCATCTCACTCCGAAATTTCGGATGTGAACCTCAAGATATATTCTTCGAAACCACTGCTTATCCCCATGTAGTTTGGGTAAAAAGCCTGTGAAGAGTGCCGGAGCTGGATAACCTTTGTGATTTGACGACCTATGGCCTTGGCTCTCAACTCGATCAATTTAAGATCCTGTCGTGAGATTTTGCAGACCATTCAAGGAAGATGGCGTGTCTGTCGCCATTTCTATCTGGCCGAGCGCACACCACAGCAACCCAAATAGGTGTTAAGATCTTGTTAGCATGAGAGAAGAAATATTTGTGTTCCTAGCTTTCGTCTCGTCTCGGTTTTCGACGTACAGTCTGAGCGCAACATTACAGAAGTCTATCCTGCTCTGAGCGCCCAATCTTCTGAGTGCAGTGGGGACATTCAAATGATGATATAATGATTCACCAACATAACCAGTACATTCTCACAGAATGTTACAAATCCCATACTCTTTTTCAGTCCAAGAAAGAAGGCAAGAAAATAGCGAAATACCTCAGAACCCAGTCGTCCAACTCGCAGACATATCAGACCAACTCGTCCAAAAAATGCAGTCCCTTCACCTCGCAAAGTCTACCTCCAATGGCACTCAGCATAAACTCCAACTCCCTCCCGAACTCTGGCACATGATTTTCAGGAACCTCTTCTGTGGCATGCAAATCTGGGTCACAGGCTGGGACAACAACTATCCTGTTCTCACTTTCCACCGCGACTTCGTCGACGCCTCGAGCGTCAAGACTCTTCTCTCCATGCTAGACGTCGGTCACCTGCATAACCAAATAGACGGGTGGAACCATGACGATCGCAGTTCAACTTTCAGCATGGCTGATTCCTCGGACGTGTTGTTCCCCAATTCCAGCGACGAGATCATGCGATTCCCGATCAATAAAGCATCCTGGTGCATCTTCTCATGGGATCCAGACTATGAATTCGAGGATACGCTGCGTCTGGAGAAGGAATACCATACCTCTCTCAAACACATAACCATGGTCCTACCTTCCGAGCTTGGTCCACTCGGTGTATGCAGCACAGCAGAGACGATGCACTGGGATTATGGCCAAGAACTCGGGTTGATCGTCGTATCGCACTTTTTGGCAACCCGCAGTCTCAAGACGATCGATATCCTAGTGACCGTGAATTCAGACGGCGTTGGGAATCGCATCCATGCATGCTCCGTCTCAGACGCATTATTCAAGACATACCTGCGTATGAACGATGACGACTGGGACGAAACACCACTTCTAGGCCTATCATACGATGAGACGGCAGCGATATTCGCCAAAATCGGCACAACACTTACAGTCACGGCACGCTTCATGTCAGCAGACGCGGCCCTGTACGAGCACGAAGTATGCAAATCCTACAGCACCATCACCGAAGATATTTCCGACATCTTCATGCCATTGGACTGGTCAGATTTTGAAAAGTCGGAGGAGATGATGGGTCGGAATGCGATGTCTCTCAATCTGTATGGCTTTGGGGCTGATGGGGATGGGGATGATGCTGATATGATTATGTTAGATCTCAGAGAGGAGTTTCGAGTTGCGCTGAGGAGACATTGGGGGTTTGGGACGAAGGAGTCGGTGAGATTCGGGGGGAGGAGGGTGTGCGGGTACCGCTGGGTACCGAACCATCTGACTGTTAATGGTGGATTCGAGGACGTTGTTTGATGTATTTAGAGCAAGAAAGAGGTCGTGCAGTATGCCGTAGCCTTTAAGAAAAATCAAGGACCAACTTTCAACAACCGACCAAGTGAGGTGTGCCTGCCAATACCTGATTGGCTGCTAGAATGAGTGGTGCAAGGGAGACCAGACTACTTCCGAGTAGATCGATCTGATATTGGTGTGGTTGATATTAGAATGAGCGTAGTCGAGATCTACCGCAGCAAGGTAATGTGATGGTGAAGGATGTAGCAAAGTGAAGACTACTGGGCGGTTTCCAGTCGATTTCAAAGGCCACATCAAGGACCAACTGTCAAGGATTTATTAAGCGGGATGTGGCGGCCAGATTGAAGGTTTGGTTGCCAGAAAGGGCGTGAGGATGGTGCTGATTTACTCTTGATTCAGCTCTGGCTCCTGCTCACTGCAACATATTTACGTCGACGGTGATTCGCTCAGCGAGTACATTGCTGTTAGTAGTAACAGCGGTCGTGATGCTCCTGGAGATTGTACTGACGAGACCATCATTTTCAGATTTGCGGGTGTTGATAAACCTATTGACAAGGATGTCGAGAAACTCTTCTACGCTTAATAATCTGACATTTCTGCCTTGTGAGTCTTTCTTCCACCTCAGCTCTTCAGGGAAAGCTTTCATATTAGTGTTGATGTGTTTTACAACTTGATTTCAAAAGGCATTGCCAAAATTCGTCTCTACACCCGTGTCTCTAGTCATTGGGAGGCCTATAATACAGATTGCAAGCTGCTGTAACCAGGTCATGATCTCATCTTCGCCGTTTGCGTTCTTCTTGCCGGTATGCCATCTTGAATCGACAATCAATTGCGGCGGTTTTTTGGTTATACGCTTTGTGATAGTATAGGCAAGCTATGCATAAAGAGTATTCCTAGGAACGACTTCCACTGTCATGATATTGTCGGCAAGCTTTTCCACATACATTGCGCTGGCAATTTAAGTGCCTAGAGAACTACTATCCTCTTAAACCGCGAGTATGTGATCTGCTATGTCTTTGTTTGACAATTCTGCCCTCACGACCTCTCCTACCTTAGTAGTGATGGCAGGCTCAATACTGTTGTTGATGCTTGTGAACAGGGTATCTCCAGCCTCGTTCTTGTATGTCATCAATTGAGTAGCAAGTCCCAGTGTCATCGTGACACATATCGTGACCATCGCTCAAAGTATTGAGGAGAGTGTTAAAGTTCAAGGTGGACAACGTCGAGCTTGAAGGTGCTGTCACCGGTCGATGAATCAGGCCAGCGTAGGTCGATCCCGTTTATCCCGCACATCCTCCACGTCCTTCTTACTCTTCATCCTCTTCATACTCATCCAGCACAGCGACAATGGCACCAACGGCACCAAAGCCACCCAACAATGTCCGCACCTCCGCCACGCAAACTCATGCACCTTACAAAATCACCAAATCCTGCTGTGACAATCAGAGCAACCAGCTGGCTTTGCTCATCAATAGTCACAATATAGACCTTGCACAACTTCAGAGCCAACACGCTCTATACGTATTGAAAATACACAATGACCACTACAGCGAGATGTACAAAGTGCGCAATGACGCGAACAGTGATAGTGACAGACACATTAACGAGATGTCCAAAATGCGTAATGAACACGCCAGCGACATAATCAGGAGAGCAGAAAAAGGATGCCCAGATCGCGAAATGGGAAGCTTATAGTGCGAAGCTTGTCAACAAAAATGTCGAACTCGCCGGTCTTTTGTGTGAACAAGCCGACAATCACAAGACAACAGAGGATGAGTTGGAGTTACATAGAGCGGTCCAGACTTGCCAAATCTGTTGACGGAGCCACGCGACTGCATCTTTCAAGGGTGTGGTCATCTGGTCTGTTGTCGGGCATGTGCGGCCAGGTTGCCGTTCGAGAGAAGGGCTGAACATCTGCCGCCACGCAGTGGATACAAGGAGTGTCCGATCTGTAGAAAGCGGTCGAGGCAGCGGAAGGTCTTTGTTTCTTGAGTGGTTGCATATGGTAAGTCAATGAGTTGAAGATAAACTCTTGTACATTCGCTTATACATACAGGTTTAATCAGGTCCGGATGCTGGCGCTTTCGTCGAGCTTGGTTATCATGCTGGCAGTTGCGTAATGGCTATGATTGGTAATAAATATTCTGCAATAAGGCTGGAGTTCTTTGCTCGAGAGGACAGGAGCCTGAACTCGGAAGGTTAAGCACATGACCGGAATTGGAGGGCTTGAACTCGGGTGGAGATTGGTGTCCATAAGAAAGCCATAAACGCCAGCATGTCTCTTCATGGTTTCCTTAAGATTCATAGTAATCAATAACTTTTAGAGTTCTCACATATTCCTCGAGCATCGTCTTGCAGGCGTAATCTTCGGCATGATGATTTCGAGCGCCGTTTTGCTTATCATGTTTGTCGTTGCGTTGCCCTGACATGTGGTCGCGAGGGAGCAGAAAGTCAAGCTAGGCCGCATCAACCTCGACCCAGTCCAGGTTCAACTGGTTTGGCTATGGATTGAGCAGCTGCGCCCTGGTGAGGCTGAGTCAAGGTAGAGATAGGGCGAGGGAATGCCTGCGCGTGGTTCGGACAAGAGGCTTTCAATGCTGCCTGTCCCGTCAAGCATGAAGAAACTGGAAGACATGTCTACAGTAGTGCTTTCTAGTTGCTTCGCATGGGGAATAGCTCCCTAAGAGATCGTCTTGGGAGTCCTGATCGGATATTTTCCATTATCACCATGAATCGGGCTGTATATACTGCCGTACGCGCTTCTCAACCAATCACCTTCCGACTGTCTTGATGATCACTTGATGATGAAGGGTAGGCTGGAGGACTTTGAGGGTCTGGAAGAGCCTGTCCACGGGGATGTCGTAGAAGCTCATGCAGATAATCCAGCCAGATTCAGGCGTGGAACACGTAATGATGGCTGATGACGATCATCGAGTTCCTGAAAATATCGTGAAAAGACAGTCATTGGAATGAATTCCACGTCGCCGGACAAGGGCTCCGCCGGCGGTCTATAGTCACGTGACCTTGTATCGCTCTGGTCTTGGCATTAGAACTTTTTGGTGGGGCTAGGTATGAACGGAGACAAGCTGCACATCAACTCTAGCCGCTTGCGCTAGCACTTCACAAGCTGCCACTTAGCAGCTCCAAGGTAGTTTCGTTCGCTACGATTTCTCCGTGGTAGACATCTCGGCACCACACACCCCGAGCGGCCTAGTGATGCAAAATTAACAAACGCGATTTTGCTCAAAGCATATTATCAAATTTTCATGAAAGATGTCGGAGACCTACTCCTTGACCCTCGCAGGCTCACTTGCGTTATCTGAAACGCGTCTAAACAGACTCAAGTCACAGATTGGAGCAAGTGGCATCTGCGCGAGATGGATTCACTACGTCGATTTGAGAGGACCTGCCAATGATAAGCTCAAAGAAAAGCTCGACATGATTCTTGATTATGGCGAACCACCATTCTCGAACGTACAGCCGGCGCAGAAGCCCAAGTCTGAGAAGCCGTATAGTGAGGATTTGGCCAAGAAGTTGACGGAAGCTATTGAAGGAAGCAAAATTTCAGAAGATGCACATACTCTGATTTTCTACGTCACGCCTCGACAAGGTACTATCTCACCATGGAGTTCTTCCGCCACGGCCATCGCTGGTGTATGCGATCTTGGCCAGTCAGTAAAAGGCATCGAAAGAGGCATAGGCTTTGCAGTCCACTTCAGTGAAAGCCAGAAGAATGAGCTCCCTGAGTGGAAAGACAAGCTATTTGATCGTATGACACAAGACATCAGCTTAAGTCCTCCAGATCTACACGCAGTATTTGGAGACTCAGAACCTGCACCAGCCATTTCCATACCACTACTTTCAGCAGACGGTACTGCATCTAGAGACGCACTGGTCAAGGCAAACAGAGAACACGGTCTAGCACTCACATCAGACGACATTGACTACCTTGTTGACGCTTACGGCAAAGATCTCAAGCGCAATCCTACTGATATCGAGCTTTTCATGTTTGCACAGGTCAATTCGGAGCATTGCAGGCACAAACAATTCAATGCTGATTGGACTATTGATGGCATGCGAAAGAGGTATAGCTTATTCGACATGATTCGGAACACCCACAACAAACATCCCAATTTCGTTGTCAGTGCTTACAGTGATAACGCTGCTGTGTTCCAAGGCCTACCAGCCAGCTTCTGGGCACCGAACAACCTCAGTGGTGAATGGACGCAAACAAAAGAGGTTGTGCATTATACTGGCAAAGTCGAAACACACAATCATCCTACTGCTGTCTCACCATTTCCAGGAGCTGCAACAGGATCTGGTGGCGAGATTAGAGATGAAGGTGCTGTCGGACGTGGATCTAAGCCGAAAGCAGGACTATCAGGATTTTGTGTGTCAGACTTGCGCATTCCAGGTCACGAACAACCATGGGAGAGGGACATCGGCAGACCCGGCCACATTGCCAGCGCTCTGGATATCATGCTCGAAGCACCACTTGGAAGTGCTGCTTTCAATAATGAGTTCGGTCGTCCATGTACTACAGGTTTCTTCAGGACTTTACTTCAAGAAGTCTCAGTCGATGGCAAGAAGACGGAAATGCGAGGATATCACAAGCCGATCATGCTTGCTGGTGGTGTAGGTACTGTTCGTCCACAACAAGCATTGAAGGATAAAAACCTTGTTCATCCTGGCGATCACTTAGTCGTCATGGGAGGGCCTGCGATGCTTATCGGGCTCGGTGGAGGTGCTGCGTCTTCGGTTCAATCTGGTGAAAGCTCTGTTGAGTTAGACTTTGCCAGTGTACAGCGTGGAAACCCTGAGGTGCAACGAAGAGTACAAGAAGTCATCGATGCTTGTGCTGCTCTTGGTCCGGCAAAGAATCCTATCGCTTTGATTCACGATGTTGGTGCAGGTGAGTTACAAGAAGTGTTGATTATGGGAGGCAGCACTAATGTTTCCTCTTGTAGGTGGTCTATCAAACGCACTACCCGAACTCGTACATGACGCTGGACTAGGTGCTATCTTTGAGCTTCGCGACATTGAAGTTGCAGATAAAGGCCTTAGTCCACTTCAGATCTGGTGTAATGAGTCTCAGGAACGATATGTTTGTGTAGTTTCTGCTTGGGGCCTAAACGACTTCACACGCATTGCTAAGCACGAGCGATGTGGCTTTAGAGTGGTTGGTAAAGCTATCGAGGAGAAGCATTTGACTCTAGGTGATAGAGAGTCTAAAGACTTCCCCAAGCCTATAGATACACCAATGTCGCTGCTCTTCGCCAAGCCACCAAAGATGTCGAGGATCGTTGACTCAAGACAGCTGAAATTGCCACGATTCGACAATGGTTTGAGCTCATACCTGCCCAAGACGGCAAAGTCTGGTATCCTCCAAGAAGCAGTCGATAGAGTGTTGGCTCTACCTTCTGTTGGATCTAAACAATTCTTGATCACTATTGGCGATCGTACGGTTGGTGGTATGACGGCAAGAGATCAGATGGTAGGTCCCTGGCAAGTTCCAGTTGCAGACGTCTCTGTTACTGCAACCTCTCTCATGGCTGGTGTGCAAACTGGCGAGGCAATGGCAATGGGTGAGAAGCCTACATTAGCGTTCTCCTCACCAGCTGCATCTGCACGAATGGCTGTTGCAGAATCTCTGATGAACATTGCTGCTGCAGACACTCTAGACAGCTTGTCTCGAATCAAGCTGTCTGCAAACTGGATGGCGGCTAGTAGTCATCCTGGTGAAGGTGCTGCTCTGTATGAAGCAGTCGAAGCTATTGGCATGGAGCTCTGTCCGCAGCTGAAAGTTAGCATTCCTGTCGGCAAAGACTCAATGTCAATGAAAATGCGCTGGAACGACACGGAATCAAAGGAAGAAAAAGAAGTTACTGCACCCTTGTCACTAGTCATCACAGCGTTCGCACCAGTTCGCAAGATCTCGAGAACCTGGACGCCAGCACTCCGAAGATATGAAGATGTTGGAGAGACTGTACTAATGTTTGTAGATCTCGCTGATGGTATGAAAGCTCTTGGTGGTTCTGCTCTCGCACAATGTTTCGGCCAGACTGGACAAGACGTACCCGACATCCGTGACGTCGAGAACTTCAAAGACTACTTTGATGCCATCGAGCAGCTACACGAAGCTAATATCGTCCTCGCGTACCACGACCGTTCGGATGGTGGTCTCTTCACGACTCTCGTCGAAATGATGTTTGCTGGTCGTTGCGGTCTAGATGTAATGCTCGACCAACTCTCTATTACTAGCAGTCCGGACCACTTGGTCGAAACACTCTTCAACGAAGAACTCGGCGCAGTCTTCCAGATCAGGAAAAAGGACGAAATCGCTTTCAACCGCTGCTTCGCCACTTGTGGTCCTCCTCCTGGCCTTATCCGCCGTATTGCTCGCGTTACTCCATCCAAGAACCAAACTCTCACACTCATGCACGGCGTTTCTCAAGTCTATAGCGCTCCTCGATCCGCGTTACAACAACGATGGGCTTCCACCTCGCACGCCCTGCAACGCATTCGTGATGACCCCGCCTGTGCAGACCAAGAATTTGACAACATCACTGACGACGCAGACCCTGGACTCAGCTTTAACTTAACTTACAACCCCAAAGACAACATCCAGCCACTGACGTCCATGTTCACCTCAGCACTCACCTCGCCATTCGTGAACAGCAAGCCTCGCGTTGCCATCTTGCGCGAACAAGGCACAAACGGCCACGCAGAAATGGCATTTGCGTTCCATTGCGCTGGCTTCTCACCCATTGATGTCCATATGACCGATTTAGACTCTGGACGTGTATCTCTCGCCTCATTCGTTGGACTTGCAGCTTGTGGTGGCTTTTCTTACGGTGATGTGCTCGGTGCTGGACGTGGCTGGGCGATGTCTGTTCTGCTGAAACCGAACTTGCGAAAGGAATTCCAGAGTTTCTTCGAGAGGAAGGATACGTTTACTTTAGGTGTATGTAATGGTGCTCAATTCTTGTGCAGGCTCAAGGAGATTATTCCTGGTGCTGCGGAGTGGCCGACATTCGAGGGGAACAGGAGTGAGCAGTATGAAGCCAGGGTGTGTATGGTAGAAGTTGCAGGGACTCGCGAAGATGGCGAAGGTCAGAAGAGGGATGTTCCCGCCAAAGAACTACCACCGAGCGTCTTTACTTATGGAATGGCTGGCTCGACACTTCCAATCGTCACTGCCCATGCAGAAGGTCAGGCTACTTTCGACACTTCCTCGCCTAATGCACCTACTGCGCAGATGTTGCTCGATAGGGGATTGGTTGCGTTGAGGTATTTGGATAATAGACTCCAGCCTACAGAGACGTATCCATTCAATCCGAATGGCAGTCCCCTTGGTATTGCTGGTGTGAGGACGCCGGACGGAAGAGTGCTGAGTATGATGCCACATCCTGAGAGGACTATCTTGAAGGATGTCGGGAGTTATATTCCTCCTGGAGTCGCAGAAGCATGGGGTGAGTTTGGACCGTGGATTAGAATGTTCAAGAGTGCAAGGAGATGGGTGGGTTGAGAGTTGTCGAGTTGGGCATACTAAATAGGGGGTAATCAGTAAAGCAGGGATATGTGCTGACTTAGAAGAGACATTTGGTGGAAGTAGACAACAGTTCATTTTGCAGGCATTATATTTCTGGGCAGACTGAAAGCACTCGTGATAGACAGAATATGGCTACCTTTGTTTGACATTACGCAGAGGTTCGACTGGGTGTTTTGAGCATCCTCTTGCTGATGCCTTTTTCGTACAATGTTACACCCATTCCCTTATTCTCTATAGTACACATCATCATTCATTATTCCACAATCCACAGCCACCAAACCCCAATCAATCCTTCCTACCTCTCTTCCCTTTCCCATTTCCTCTCCATCCCATGCACAACCTTTCCTCACGCCCACTCCCGCTGACTCGGCGCAACATCCTCCTCATCCGGCACCACCTCCCCAAAAACTTTCAAAACCTCCCTCCGTCGAAACATATACGCACAATCCAACGCGCTCGGCATCCCCGCCCTAATATCCGCTCCCTTTTCAAAAAGCAACTTCGCTACATCATCGAAGCCTTTGAACACCACGCCCGCCAACGGACTCTGGCCTCGTCCGTTGACTCTGTTGATGTCGCCGCCGTTGTCGATGAGGAGTTGTGTTGTGGAGAGGTGGCCGTGGTAGGCGGCTAGCATGAGGAGGGTGTCGCCGGCGTGGTTGGTTAGGTTGGCGGGGATTCCGGCGGTTAGGTATTGTGCGAGGGTGGAGGTGTCGCCGGAGCGTGCTAGGTCGAAGATTTTGGCGGCGAGGTCGAGTGCTGCTGGGGGGAGGGAATTGGGGTCGGTTGGAGGCGTGGTGTCTGTGGGTGCGGCGGTGTCTGTAGAGGAGGATGTTGTTGCTGGTTGTGATGCAGTTGAGTCGATTAGTGTTGGTTGTTGTTGTGATGGGGAGGAGGAGGGAGATGTGGGGCGGGCGATTGGCATGGGCATGTTGGTAAAGGTTCTTGCTGAAGTGTTGCTGGTTATAATTGACGATGTGAGGAAGAGAGAATAATGTAGCTGCGTATACCTTACGGATTCACAGGCGATGAGATCATAGCGACGGGCAGATCTCCGAGTGTTGCTTGGCATTTCAATGTGTTTCAGCTAAGTTACAGATCGCGACAATACAGACGCGTATTTATCATCGACACCGTTACCTTCACACTCTCCCCTCAACTTCTTCTTATCATGGCGCGACTGAACACACGAAGCGCGACTGCAGCAGCATCACTGACTACGAAACGGAAAGCACAAGACGAGCCATCAGACAAACCAATCGCAAAGAAGAAAACAAAGTCGACCACTACAAAGACATCTTCCACATTATCACAAGATTTCCCTCAAGACCTTGAAGCGAAGGAACCTCATGCGCGCGCACCCAAAAATGCCAATCAACCATCAACATCAACCAAAAAAGCCCAACAACCAGCACCAACCACCACCACCACCACCACCACCACCATCACAGACGTCGACTCGTCCCCTTCACAAACAGGACCAAACTACTACCTTATGAAAGCCGAACCCAACACCCGTCTCGAAAACGACATCGACGTCAAATTCTCCATCGACGACCTTCGAGCATGCACTACGCCCGAACCATGGGAAGGCGTACGCAATTACGTCGCCAGGAACAACATGATGGCCATGAAGAAGGGAGAGTTGGCGTTTTTCTACCATTCGAATTGTAAAGTACCTGGGATTGCGGGGGTGATGGAGGTAGTGGAGGAGAGTTGTGTTGATGGTGAGTTTGAATGGACAAACAAGGAGAGGCGAGGAGGGGAGAGGATTAAGGCTGATTGTGAATAGAATCGGCGTTTGATTCTAAACACCCATATTACGATGCCAAGTCTAACAAGGAGAAGCCAAGATGGTTTATGGTGCATGTCGGCTTCGTGCGCAAGTTTGAAGAGATGGTTACGTTAAAACAGCTGCAGGCGCTTGGTGGAGCAGGTACGCCATTAGAGAATATGCAGCTACTCAAGCAGTCGAGGTTGAGTGTGAGTAAGGTGAGCAAAGAAGAGTGGGATTATATCATGGAAATTGTTGAGGAGAGAGAGACAGCGACGAAAGAGAAAGACTAACATGTTCGGATGGTTTGTCTTGGGAAATGCTGTAACGAGTGTCTATACACTGAACCGATTCAGGTAAGTACGAGGACAATGCCCTTGTCCTGGTGTTCCAAATATCCGTTGCCATACAACCGCCTTCCTTAACCAGACCCATCGATAGACCTATCGCCTCCGGCCAGAATTCCCTGTCCTGGATAATTGATTCATGACAGCCCCATCACCCAGTTCGGCCTGTATTCGCACTTGGACAGGGCTATGGAGAACCTTGACACAGTGGATCGCTGTAGTCCAATACCATCAGGTCGGCTTTGCAAAGTTACGGTGCAAGGAGTTACCCAAGAGCTGATGAAGAATGGAACGCCTCGTCATAGGATACGGCGTATTGAAATGCGTGGAAAGACTAGATTCAAAACGTGTCGGCCATTCGATATCTGATGTTGAGGTGGTTGGGTAATGCCAGCAGACTGTGACTGCTCCCTCTGCCAGGAGAGAACTGTCCCATCTCAACCATGTATTGTTTGCGAGTATTACGTATTCTCAAAATACGTTGTGTATGTCGTGTATACCATGATTCATAATGTTGCTCAATACTGTAACGATTGTCGAAGAGTAGGAGTCCAGGGAAAATATTGCTGTCGATCTGTGCAAAATTGAAGATATAGTACGAGAGTCTCCATCATCGACTAGTAGCATTCACGCTCGTCGTGCTGCTAGCCGAGCCTTACGAGCTTGTTCCTCTATATCTGTTTCGTAGAAGACAGGCGAGCTGTGCGGCGTGCCATAAGCTGAGTTGTAGTTGCGCCGAACAAATGCACGAACTTGAGTCCATTTACTGCTTGATGATTTCGATCCAGAAGCAGGAGAGGACGAATCTTCTGTGAGAGATGAAGTTCGTGAAGAAGCTGAGGAGCTTTGCCCAGAGGATGTCTGCTGAATGGACATGGTGATGATTGTGCTCGTTAAGCGGTTGAGAAGTTGAGGTCTCGATGATATGCTTCACCGGATGTGATGGTATGGATTTTGATTGATACGACTAGTGTTGAACGCGATGCATAGAAAAGAATGAAAAGAGAAACAGGAAAAAAGTGAGCAAGATGCTTGTATATCTATTAAGCAATGATGTCTGCATGCGCATGCGGTCACGTCGGCCTGTGTCATTCACCTCGGAAACAGCTGCCGGAGGCTCGACATTGGTGTGCACCTCGGCTGAAACTGGACATCTCGGAGATCTGCGTAGAGTCTCGAGGGGGCGAGCAAGATATAAGCTCAAGCTCTATGCTTATTGTTGCTCTTGTTTTTGGATGATCTTCGACGGTCGTGTGTTTGGTGCCGGTGTGTCCTAGCGCTCGTCCGGGCACGTCATTTCGAGAATTGTTCAGCTCTGTAGCGGGTCTGGCTCCGTCGAGATAATGCTTATCTTGAGAATCCCATGTGAGATTCCCATATCGCGGACGCACCGGATCTTGACATCATGATTGTTTTGTTCATATATCACTGAAGGACTTCGCCGTCATCTTTTGATTACAGTCACTTTAAACAGAAACTCCTTTCATCCTAACTCGAACTCAAAAACTACATCCATCATGCAAGCAATACTTCACCCCATCATCGGTCCCAAGAAGGAGATTACCGATCTTCATGGCAGGACTGCTGTGGTTCTCGGTGGTGCCAATGGTATTGGTGAGTAGTAAACATCCATCTCGTTCGAAGCGACCTTGTCTAACACTCACAGGCTTCCAGATCTCGCGTGCATTCGCTCTCGAAGGCTGCCATGTGATCATGGTAAACCGAAAGGAAGAGCAAGGCACAGAAAGTATCGAGGATGTCAAGAAGGAAAAGGCAGATGCAAAGATTGAATGGGAGGGTTGCGACCTTGGCAATCTGAAAGAAGTCAAGCAAGTCTTTGAGGGTATCCGTCAAAAGCTTGACCGTCTTGACATCGTAAGTACTTGTCATTGTATAAAACACGTCAGCTTAGTATTAACAGTACATGCTAGTTCATTGCCTCCGCTGGCATCAATACAAACACTTTCGGCCTCGACCACGACGGCATCGACCGCCACTTCGGCGTCAACTGGCTCGGTCAGTTCTACGCCCTGAACATCCTCTATCCAGTCATGCGCAAGACTTCCAAGATGCCTGATACACCCGCTCCACGCATCGTCTTCGAGTCATCTGAGGTCCACCGTATGGCTCGAAACGACATTCACTTCGGCAGTTTGGAAGAGCTCAATGATGAAAACTATGGTCCAAACAACTTGTATGCTCGTTCCAAAATCGCCATGATCCTGGGAGCAAAGTATGGCATTCTCGAGAAAGTCATCAAGCCTAACAGCGACAACATCTATGTTTTGTCTGTGCAGTAAGTCATATCTAGTCCCATACCACGTCCATACCTGAACTCACACTTTGTTAGCCCTGGCATGGTCAGGACTGGCATGCAAGAACAGTGGAAAGATGCTTATCCAGGTCTCTTCGGTAATCTTGTTTCTTGGTCTCAGAAAGCCATGGGTCGTAGTGTCGAACAAGGCTCATACAGTGCTCTATATGCTGCCACGTCACCAGAGGTTGAAGAGAAAGGTTGGAATGGTTACTACTTGATTGATCCTGGACAAGAAGGTAAGGAGACCGCACAAGCCAATGATAGGTTCTTAGGTATCGCGTTGTGGGAGTTGAGTCATAGGATCATCAAGGAGAAGGTTGGTCAGGATGCTATGACGGACTGGAATGCTTGAGTTTCGGGGATGAGAAGGCGGGTGGAGATGAAGAAGCAGAGAGGTGATCTGGGAATGATGAAAGAGAGCATGATGATCACGATAATGAGGATGAAAGGCAACAAGATCTCAACTTAATGGAAGAGAGGACGATAATATATTAATGAGAACGAGAAACAATAATAATGAAAGCCCAAACGCCTAATACCTCCAGCTTCCCATGATCAAATCTCCAGATCTACCCCTCCACGAACTGCCCCACCATCTTATGACCTTCAAAGCTAACAGCTCTACATTACCTACTTTTGTGCTTACATACTCTGGTCTGCTCTTGACACCACTTCCACTAATATCAGCTGATTCCTGTGTTCTTAATCCACGTTCACCACGCCTTAAGCTACATCAACCACCCCACCATGGCTAGCTCACCACCACCCTCGTCACCTTGGTCAGACCGCCGCGGCCAGTTTCAACGCGGCAAAGGTATGAGTATATTGGTATCTCAATCGTAAAGCCGTACTCAAAAAGTTATAAGAACATCACACCCCCAGCAGCCCGATGGAAGTCTTTGCCCGTCGTACCTCCACAGGCAGCAACTCAGACATGTCTAAAGTCCTGAGCAATGAGAGTATTGGAAGCAACAAGAGTGGAGGTGCTGGAAGTCCTACATCTGAAAGACGTGTAAGTTCATATCATCCATGCACACGAATGAAATCAGACGTGAAAGTGACGAACAAATGCTGATGTACAATGTAACCTATAGCCATCTGGTTCGACAGGCATGTTTGGCAACCTCATGACGCACAAGCGCGGCAGTCAAGACTACGGCCAACGACGTGCTAGTATTGAAGAAATGGAGAGCAAGCCGCCTGGATGGTTCACATCGACGTATAATTCGACTTTCAGAGGTATTCAGAAGACTCCGGCTGAGCAGCAGCAGATGAAAAAGGCGGAGGAGGCGAAGAGGGGTGTTATGGAATGATGTTGTGAGATTGGAGGATCATGATGGGAAGGGAGCTGTGTTGAGCTACTGCTGGTGGAAGACTGCCTTGTGAACAGATGATAAACTTGCTTGTCATGGCCAGGTGAGGCTGGTGTGGATGGTGTTGAGGCTCTGCAATTAATAGTAATGAAGCTTCTTTTCGACTTGGTAGCTTGAACCCTATCTTTAAGGCTTGCTGTGCGAGCTTAGAAGACTATCCCAAGTATCTTCTGGTCTTCATGGATGCTCGTCGCTCTGTCAGTCTGTCTTGGTCTGCTCTTTTCTTCGTATTTCGCAGGGTACTCAGCCATCACGCGAGCTATCACATGAAAGCTCCACTTCACGATAAGGACCTGAAACCTTGTCCTACGTCGATCATTGTCAACTTGTTTTAACAACTTATTCTACGAGTTCATCTCTCATGTTTTTAGACTCGTGACGACCGGTGTGACTGTACTGTGACACTCCTACTATCACGGTATGGTATAAGGCAAGAACAATCCTGGAAAAGCCAGATACGTGGGCGCGCGAGCTACTGTGATCCACAAAGCGGGGAAACCATGTCGAGCTTCCCCATTCGAGCTTGTATCTTTCTTATCAAGCTGACGATCCTACGCTAAAATCTCCAATGGCGTGCTGATTGTTGAGACTACCTATAAGAATGCTTGTGCCGCCTCGGCGGGTCGAGATGAAGATGCAGGATTATCAACACCATCCACGATGAAGCTCTCCTCAGTACTGCCAATCGCTGCAAACCTTCTTTTCTCCCATGTAGCACGCGCTTCACCTACACCCAGTCCTCCATGCAATGTTTCGACCCTGTTAGATCCAAACCAGAACAGACTCGGGGCAGTAGCATCGGAATCCTCAGAATGCACGCAAATTGGTATTGATATTCTTGCTGAGGGCGGTAATGCTGCAGATGCTATCGTGGGAACGGTGTTTTGTGTTGGCGTTATTGGGATGTACCGTAAGCTTGGTTGGGCAAAGTGCTGAAAGCTTGATCTAACAGGATATACAGATAGTGGTATCGGAGGTGGAGGTTTCATGCTTGTGAGGAATCAAACTGGTGGCTACGAATTCATTGACTTCCGCGAGTCTATGCCAGCAGCTGGAAACGAAACAATGTACTCCCAGAACATCAGTCTATCTCTCTACGGTGGTCTAGCTTCAGGTGTACCAGGAGAGCTCAGAGGACTCGAACATCTACACACCAAATACGGTCGTCTTCCATGGTCTACTCTGATCCAGCCGGCCATTAACCTCGCGCGTAATGGCTTCGTCGTATCCCAAGATCTAGTGAACTACATGAAGAGCGCAATAATCGGAAATCCATCCGGCAACTTCCTCGTCAACGACATTTCCTGGGCCATTGACTTTGCGCCGAATGGAACACAAGTCGGGCTCGGCGACATCATGACCAGAAAGAGATATGCGGATACCTTGGAGGCTATTGCAAACTACGGACCAAATGTGTTTTATCAAGGAGCTATCGCTAATGCTACGATTCGAGCTATTCAGAGTACTGGTGGGATCATGACACATGAAGATTTGACCAATTATACCATCCTATCTCGCAAACCTTCGCAAATCACCTATCGCGGCTTCAAGATTACGAGTGGAAGTGCTCCTAGTGGTGGGGAGGTTGCGTTGGCTGTGATGAAGGCGATAGAAGGTTTGACAGTCTTACGTGTGTATGACGATGCAAGATCTGATTGATAGTCTTCTAGGTTACACCGACATCGGCAATGCTTCCACGCTCAACATCAGCACCCACCGTATCGATGAAGCCACTCGATTTGCATATGGCATGCGAGCAAACCTGGGCGACCCTCTCTATCTCCAAGGTCTCCAAACGTACGAGGACCAAATGTTGTCTGAAGCAGTAGCCGCGGAAGTTCGTGCCAAAATTACAGACGTCACACATAACATCTCATACTACGATCCTACTGGTCTTGAGTCCCTGGAGACGCCAGGAACATCTCAGATCGTCGCTGCTGATATTACTGGTATGGCGATTTCACTCACTACAACTGTGAATCTTCTATTTGGCTCACAAGTTATGGTTCCGGAAACGGGAGTCATAGTAAGTAGCACATCTGTTTGTCTGCATCTCGCGTTCAAGCTAACGCACAAGCAGCTCAACGACGAGATGAACGACTTTAGTGT